>Ga0307428_1000051_pt1 | contig 108082 bp, 95 predicted proteins | sample SalMarWE160240MG_FD_202161 | JGI IMG/M metagenome (GOLD analysis project Ga0307428, IMG submission 202161) | Salt marsh sediment microbial communities from the Plum Island Ecosystem LTER, Massachusetts, United States - WE1603-240 | ecosystem: Environmental > Aquatic > Marine > Intertidal zone >...
AAAAGGAGTAGGCCGCAACATCATTTAATGGTGTAAGCGCATAGTAGGATTCACAAGCTCTGCTGCTGTACTCGGCTTGGGAGAAGACGTAGAATTCAAACTCCGGGCTCAACATTACAGCGTCTGCAATGCCCTTGGATACGAGGTACTCTTCAGCCCGCTTGGCAACACCACGAGGGTCTCCGCTGAACGGGCCCTTGCCTCCAGCCAAGTGAATGTCACTAATTACGGAAAGGATCTTCTCATTGTTGTGGAATACGACGGCGACCGTATCAAGATCCGGGCGCAGCACCATATCGCTTCCCTCCACACTCGCGTAGCCGAAGTTTGAGCCGTCGAAGGCAATTCCTGTTGCGATCAACTGTGAGGTGAACCTTTTCGCGGGCACGGTAACATGGCGCCACCGTCCGATCAGGTCAACGACCCTGAAATCGACGAATTCGATTCCCTCCTGAGCGATGAGCTCTTTCAACGCATCGTATCTGCTCACTTCCTTACCCCGCCTCCTTGCTGAATCTCCTATATTGCTCTGCTATCATCTTCTGCAAGACAGTTGCGATGGATTCATTTCCGGTGTAGATCGAGAGTTTGGAGTACATGCCGCTCAACGATCTTCCGGGCCTCCTTGCCGTTCCGAGCTTCCAAAGCCTCGACGAGATCCTTGTGTGCCTGAGAATCCTGCTGCCTGTCCTCCTCTTTCGGAAGCGCAGAAATCAGAATCATCTCCCACAATTGCTTGAGGAATCTGACCAGGTATTTATTTCCACTTGCCTCAATAGCAACTCAATGGAAGTCACGGGTTGCTTGACGGACCGATTCGATTGAGCTCGCTCGGCCTGAGGGAACCGTAGCCGGGAGCAAGCGGCGCATTCTCGCTATATCGCGAGAGGTAATGTGATCGACAGTAAGCTCAACGGCCAAGCCTTCCAGAAGGGCACGCAACTCGTAGATCTCCTCCAGTTCGTGGAGTGGTAATGAGACAACGCGAACGCCCTTGTGGGGTTCGTGGGTTGCTAGGCCCTCGGATACGAGACGCGCGAGTGCCTCCCGAACCGTACGTTGGCTGACACCAAGATCCTCAGCTAGCTGCAGCTGATTGAGTCGCTTGCCTTGTTGGATATGTCCGGTGATGACTTCATTTCGGATCCGGTCGTACGCGAGATCAACAAGACTCTTGTCGCGTCGGATTTTCTCGATTTTCTGTGAACCTATGGAATTATTTTCCACTTCTCACACGCCCTTCGAATTATGGATCGAGCTTTATGCATACTGCCTAAAGCTGAACCATTTATCAAGTGCTTTTACGATGAAAACTCTGCCGAAGACAGACTGTTGCACAAACCCCTTCCCTTTATGAGTTGCGGAGCAAGGCTGGAGGCCAAACAGACGCTTTCCCCACCGAGAACCTGTCTGCCATCGTATTCTGACAGGCAAGCGCGGAGCACGCAGAGAGGGGGAGCAGGATTGAGTGATTGAACTTCCCAATCCCCCGATCATTCAATCTTCCGATCTCTCAATTCCTCAACGTCTCGAGGAGGTCGAACGCTGTTCGCAGGTGAGAGATGGTAATCGAACCGCCGACCAAGAGGGCAATCGCTAGTGTCTCCTCAATCTCTGCGTAGCTCGCCCCCTCCTTCTTCGCTTGCAAGATGTGATAGGTAATGCAGTCGTCGCACCGCAGTACGGTGGAGGCGACGAGACCGAGGAGTTCCTTGTACTTCGCAGGGATCTCGCCCTCTTTGTACACCGCGTTATCCAGTGCGAAGAACCGTTTGACGGATAGATCCGCTCGATCGAGAATAATATCGTTCTGCTGGGCACGTTTGGCGCAGAATTCCTCGGCTCTATTCATGACTCACCGTTTCCTTTGGTTAAGGCCTCTAGTGGGTATGCAGGTGACTCTCCGCCGTTGCCAGGATGCGCCGTGCGTCCTCGTAGGTAAGGGTCTCACGGGCCATTGCGTAGGGAAGCCATTTCCCATCGAGGTGTTCGTTCGAGAGGACCGGTTCACCAGGGAGGACGCGTCCGAGAAAGTAGACTACCTCCTTCAGGAGCGACCGCCCATTACGGAAGAAGTGGTAGCGATTCACCTCGCGAAAACCAGGGATCTGTTCGATTGGATCGATCCCCGTCTCCTCCCGCGCCTCGCGGAGGGCTCCCTCCCTCTCTCCCTCTCCATCCTCGATCTGCCCCTTGGGAAAGCCCCAATGGCCACCGTTTTTATGGCGAAGAAGGAGGTAACGCCTCTCTCCCTGTTCGAACGCGTAGAGGACAAAGCCTGAAGATCGCTCTTCGGGCTCCTCCTCAGGTAATGTCGATTTCACGGTTGTCACGATCGAACAGACGGGGGTCGAGGCCGAGGCTCCTCAGTTCGCGGATGAGGACGCGGAACGACTCAGGGAGTCCCGGCTTAGGGAACTCTTCTCCCTTCAGGATCGCTTTGTACAGCTGGATCCGTCCGCGGGTGTCGTCCGACTTCACGGTGAGCATCTCCTGCAACAGGGCCGACGCGCCATAGGCTTCGAGGGCCCACACCTCCATCTCCCCCAACCGCTGTCCGCCAAATTGTGCCTTCCCACCCAGGGGTTGCTGTGTGATCAGTGCGTACGGACCGGTCGAACGGGCATGGATCTTCTCATCGGCTATGTGTTCCAGTTTCAGGACGTACATGCTTCCCACCGTGATCGGCCGATCGAATGGTTTGCCGGTCCGCCCATCACGCAGGATCACCTTGCCGTCGTAGTTATCTCCCTGTGCCAGGTTGGCCTTCACCCGTTCGTCATGCAGTTCCTCCAGGATCTCATCTTCCTGAGCTCCGTCGAAGATCGGGGTTGCCGCGAGCTCCCCTTTGAGCTGCGCTAGCCAACCGAGGTTTGCCTCAAAGATCTGACCCAGGTTCATACGCGATGGAACTCCCATCGGGTTCAAGACCACATCGAGCGGCGTGCCATCGGGGAGGAATGGCATCTCCTCCACCGGACGGATGGTGGAGATCACCCCTTTGTTCCCATGTCGGCCAGCGAGCTTGTCCCCGACAGAGATCTTCTTACGTTGGGCGACGAAGATCTTGACGAGTTCGTTTACCCCGGCATCGAGTTCATCCCCTTGATCGCGGGAGAATTTCTTGACCTTGATCACCTTAGCTGTTCCTGATACCGGAATCATCCGAAGCGATGTGTTCTTCACGTTGCGTGCTCGTTCGCCGAAGATAGAGCGGAAGATCTTCTCCTCTGGGGTCGGCTCGGATTCTCCACGTGGCGTAATCTTCCCCACGAGGATGTCCCCGGTGCGAACGACTGTTCCCACACGGACGATCCCGTCCTCATCAAGGTTCTTCAGGTCCTCTTTGGAGATGTTGGGGATATCCGCGGTGATCTCCTCGGGGCCAAGTTTCGTTTCTTCGGCCTTCACCTCGAACTCTTCGATATGGATCGAATCGAGCAGGTCCTCACGGACGACGCGCTCGCTGATGACGATCGCATCCTCGTAGTTGTACCCGTTGAATGGCATGATCCCCACAAAGAGGTTGCGCCCCAGTGCCAGTTCACCAAAGTCGCTCGACGGACCATCGGCGAGGAGATCTCCTTCCTTTACCTTATCTCCTTCAGCGACAACGGGGCGCTGGTGGAGGATGGTGTTCTGATTCGAGCGCTCAAAGTTGATCAGTGGATAGATCGCCTTCTTGCGCCCTTTCTGAATCGTGATCTGGTGCGCATCGACCTCCTTCACCACGCCGTCGCCCTCGCTCAAGAGGAGCATCCCCGAGTCCATCGCTGCCTGGCGTTCCAGCCCGGTCCCGACGAACGGTGCTTCCGGACGGAGGAGCGGTACCGATTGGCGCTGCATATTCGCCCCCATCAACGCGCGGTTCGAGTCATCGTGTTCGAGGAACGGGATCAGCGCCGAGGAGATTCCCACGAGTGCCTTCGGAGAGACCCCGATAAAGTCAACCTCCTTCGGGGGAACGAGACGGAGGTCCTCATGCCCTGTGCGCACCTCGACCCGTTCGCCGAGGATGCGGCCAGCTTTCCCCACCGGCGTCGTCGCTGGGGTGATCTTGTAGTTCTCCTCATCGTCGGCCATCAAGTAGACTATCTCTTTAGTAACCTTACCTTTCACGACCTTTCGATAGGGCGCGACGAGGAATCCAAAGTCATTCACCTTGGCGTAACAGGAGAGAGAGGTGATCAAGCCGATGTTCTGGCCTTCCGGGGTCTCGATCGGGCAAATGCGCGAATAGTGAGAAGAGTGAACGTCCCGCACCTCGATCTTCGCGCGGCGCTTGGTCAGCCCTCCTCCTAAGGCACTCAGCCGCCGTTTATGCGTCAGCTCGGTCAGCGGATTCGTCTGCTCGAGGAACTGAGAGAAGCGGCCGGTGTAGAAGAGCTGATTGATCGCCCCCTGGACCGTGCGCGTGGAGATCAGGCGCCGGATCGTGTCCTTCTCATCGAGAACGTACTTGGAGAGCTTGTCTCGCGCAATCCGTGCCATCCGCACCAACCCGGTTCTAAGCGCGTTCTCCGCAAGTTCACCCGGGAGGCGGACCCGTTTGTTCGCCAGGTGGTCCTTCTCATCGATAAGAGATGGATCGTTCGGCACCTCGATGAGTCGCTTGACCGTGCGCACGATGTCCGCAGGATAGAGGACGGTCTGCTTCAGTTCCATACCCAGCTTGCGGTTGACCTTGAACCGCCCCACCTCGGAGAGGTGATAGCTCGTCGGGTGGAAGTACAGGTTCTCCAGGTACTCTCCCATCTGGGCAGGAGAGGAGCGGTCGGAGGGGCGCAGCCGATGATAAACCGCACGGAGAGCCTCCTCCTGTGTCGTGATCTGATCCTCTTCCAACGTCCTCTGGATATAGGGGTTGACGAGCTTGATCGAGGAGAGATCAGCGTTCGCCAGAGGAGCAAGGTGATCCTTCTGCAGCTCTTCCCCCGCAGCCAACAGGAGCTTCTCCCCCTTCTTCACGGCTATTGCTGCACGACGTCCGATTTGTTCCTCCAGCGTCTCCACGGTGACCGGGGAGATCTCGTAACTGAAATAGGAACGAATCTTTGCCTCATCGATCCCCAACGCCTTCAAGAACACGGTCGCCAGGACCTTTCCCTTGCGATCGAGGTTCGCCCTGAGGAGCCCCCGTTTGGTATCGAGGATGATCTCCAGCCACGCCCCCAACTCGGGAAGGATGTGTCCCTTGTACTGGCCCTTGTCCTCCTTCGTGAAATAGACACCGGGAGCGCGGGTGAGTTCGTTGACAAGAGCGTTCTCCGACCCGTTGATGATCAACGTGCCTCGGCTCGTCATCATCGGGAAGTCCCCGATATAGAGCTCGGTTTCCTGGATGAGTTTCCCTTCCTGCAATAGGCGCGCTGTTACCCTTAATGGGCGCGAGTACGTGAGATCCTTATCCTTGCACTCCCGTTCCGTGTTCCTCGCCTCACCAAGGTACGGGTTGATGAGCTCCAGACTCAATCCATCCTTCCCGTGCCCCACGATCGGGGATACATCGGCAAAAGAGCGCTTAATCCCTTCATCGACGAACTTGCGGAAGGACTCCCTTATATCTCTCAATAGGTAGGGTGGAGGAAGGACTTCCTCGATCCGACCGTAGGACCTCCGTTCTCGATGACTCATCGTCCCCCTCTAAGAAATAACGCTCTGCCCTAAGGCGACAGGCACCTTAAGGCAGACCGTGCACAAAAATGGATACAGATGTCGAAGCTACTGCTGCAGCTCGACCTCGGCTCCTGCCGCTTCTAGTTTCTCTTTGATGCTCGATGCTTCGTCGGTCCCCACGCTATCCTTGATAGTCGCGGGGAGGTTATCGACGAGCTCCTTGCACTCCTTCAATCCCTTGCCAGTTATCTCCTTAATCTCCTTGATGACTTGGATCTTCTTCTGGCCAGGGCTGGTGAGGACAATCTTATATACCTCTGTTGCTGCCCCTCCGCCTTCGGCGCCAGCACCCGGGGCGGCAGCAACCGCAACCGGGGCCATCATTGCCGCCGAGACGTTGAACCGATCCTCGATCATCTCTACCAGATCAGCAAGGTCCTTCACAGTCATATTCTCGATCTCTTGAAGGATCTCATCTTTACCCATCTTATTCCTCCTTACTTCTGTTCTTCGCGTTGTTTTTTAACTTCGCTTAAAACCGCGGCCAGCTCACGAATCTTCGCCTGAAGCATCATCGCCAAAGCACGCATCGGGCTCTGCAGGAGCATCGCCAACTTCGCCTGCAACTCCTCACGAGAGAGAAGGGTCGCGTAGCGTTCCACTTCACCTTCTAAGACAAGTGTCCCCTCAAACAGGCCTCCTTTTAGGGTGTAGCGAGGCGCATAGGCCTTACGACACTCTTCGGAGAGCTTGAAAGTCAGGACCGGATCGTCGTGTCCGATCGCCACACCGATCGGCCCGGCGAAGAGATCGGCTAATTCTGTCAGGCCCGCCTGTTCCGCGGCGATCCGCGCCAGCGTATCCTTGACCACGCGGTACTCCAGCCCCTGTTTGGTGAATTTCTCGCGTAGCTTCACCATCTCGTCCGCTGTAAGCCCTCGGTAGTCGGCAAGGACCAACGAGATGGCTTCCTCGAATAGGCCCTTGAGGCGATCTACTTCCTCTATCTTCGCTTGCGTCGGCATTTTTTCTCCTAATCGGCTTTCTCTGCGATCTCCGTCACTGCATCGAGATCGAGGACGATCCCCGGTCCCATCGTCGAGGAAATGTGCACCTTCGCTATATATCGCCCCTTGACGCCCTCCTCGGGGCGATACTCGACCACGCTGCGGATGAATGCGGCGAGATTCTCCTGTAGCGCGCTCGCCTCGAACGACGTCTTACCGAAGATCGAGTGGATCACTCCGTAACGGTCGCTGCGAAACTCCACCATCCCTTTCTTCAGCTCGCCGATGATCTTTCCAACATCTTTTGTGACGGTGCCCGTCTTGGGACTCGGCATTAACCCGCGTGGCCCGAGGATCTTCCCCAGTTTTCCCACAACGGACATCATGTCCGGAGTCGCGACGACCTTGTCGAACTCGAGCCACCCATCCTTGATCTTCTTCGCCAAGTCTTCGCCGCCGACGTAATCCGCACCTGCTTCCTGTGCTTCTGTCTGGGAGGCTCCCTTGACGAAAGCAAGAACGCGCACGCTCTTCCCGGTTCCGTGGGGAAGGTTGCACGTCCCACGCACGATGACTTGGCTCGCCTTGATTCCCAGGGTGATCACGACCTCAGCTGTCTCGTCAAATGAAGTCGTTGCAGAGCTCTTCAGTATTTTGATAGTCTCTTCGAGAGCATATGTTCGGTTTGGCTCAACGAGCGCTACAGCACTCTGATAACGTTTACTGTGTTTCACGCCTCGACCACCTCAACCCCCATATTCCTTGCCGTTCCTTTGATAATCTCCATCGCCGATTCTAGCTTGTAGGTGTTTAAGTCGGGGAGCTTGCGCTCAGCGATCCGTCTTACCTGTTCGGTCGTGATCTTGGCGACTTTCATCCGGTTCGGCTCAGGAGACCCAGATTGTACCCCCGCGGCCATCTTAATCAACTCCGCAGCTGGTGGCTGTTTGAGAATGAAACTGAACGTTCGATCCATGTAGACCGAGATCACCACAGGAATGATCACTCCAGCGGTCTCGCCCTTGGTCGCCTCGTTGAACTTCTTGCAGAAGTCCATGATGTTCAGTTTATGCTCCCCCAAGGCCGGGCCGACCGGAGGGGCGGGCGTCGCCTGTCCAGCTGGGATCTGAAGATTAATCTTTGCAATTGCGTTCTTCGCCATCTTACCTCCTACCTATCAACTACAGCTTTTCAATCCCATCGAATCCAAGCCGGACCGGGGTCTCACGCCCGAAGATCTTCACCATCACCGTGACCTCTTCGGCATCCTTGTCGATCTCCTTGACATCACCGGTGAAGTCAGCGAATGGACCTTCCACGATCTCCACCACTTCGCCGACGGAGAAGTCAACTTCGATCTTCGGCTCACCAGAGGCGATCGGGACCTCCAACAGGCCCGTCTTGCGTTTGATCAGCTTCATCTCCGGACCTTCGATCGGGACCGGCTTGAACCGGGAGCCGACGTAACGGACCGCTCCCCGTATCCCGTCGATCAAGGACATCATCTCTTCGATATCGAGCCCCATCCGGCCGAAGACGTATCCCGGGAAGAGGCGGCGCTTCTCAATCCGCTGGATCGTGATCACCCGTTTGTCCTTGTACTCCTTCACCTTGAGGAGCCCGGAGGCACGACTCGTGATCTGATCGGCCACTTCGATGGGGTCCCCCTTCTCGAGGGTCATCCCCTTACGCACTTTCCCATGGTACTTCTCCGGGATCAGCCGCGACTTCACCTTCTCATCGGCATACTCAAACGCTACCCTGCGCACCTTGTCCCGCAAGGCGATCTTCCCTGTGTTCGTCACGACAAACTTCTCGTCGCTATCCGATGTGAGAGGAACCCCGTTTCTGATCTTCTCCCCTACCCGAATATCACGGCGGATCCGTTTCTCATCCGGGATGAGGTACTCCTCCTCATTCCTGTTCGTCATCTCGACGATAACCCTCTGCAGGAGTTCCACCTCGACTACACGCGCCGCTGCATCCATGTGCCGCGGCGCCTTGCGGGCGATCACCTCACCACGAGTTATCCGCTCGTTCGGCTTGGCGACCAAATCGTACTCATACGGAATCCGGTACTCGGTTCCCGCCCCACGTCGGCTGCGGGATGTGATTACCTCCTCCACAGGAACGAGGAAGAAGGTCTCCTCTCCTCCTACGTGAAAGAGTTCAAACCTCTTCTCCCATTCCCGCTTCCTGATCCGTTCGTTGAGGTCTTCCTTGACCTTCAGCTCCGAGCCAGCGTAGGTTTGAATCGCGTACCACTTTTTCATCCGCATAATATTATATATGTTAGTAGAGTTCGACGAAGAACCTGAGGATCCCCTGGAGAATCGTATCCACACCCCAAATGTAGATCGTCAAGATGATAACGAACAACACGATCAATCCGGTCATAGATATGACCTCATTGCGCGTCGGCCAGCTCACACGGGAGACTTCTCCACGGACCCCTTTCAAGAAGTTTGTGATCCTCGCAAGCATCCTTCCCACGTCTCCTTTTTCACCAAAGCTTTTAATGAAGCAGGCCCGGGAGGAGTTGAACCCCCAGCCTTCCGATTTGGAGTCGGACGCTCTGCCAATTGAGCTACGGGCCTAGATAAGGTCTAGCGTGCTAGATCTCCTTGTGAGCGGTGTGGTGTCGACACCACTTACAATATTTGTTAAGGTTTAACTTCTCGCGGACATTGTTCTTGTTCCGCTTCGTGTGGTAATTCCGCCGACCGCACTCGCTACAAGCAAGTGCAACATTGATCACCGTCTCCCCTTTTTTGGCCATCGCTCTTCCTTATTCGATGATCTTGGTGACGACGCCCGCACCGACCGTCCGCCCGCCCTCGCGGATTGCGAACCGGAGACCGACGTCCATCGCGACGTGGTGGATCAGGTTACCGATGATCTTCACGTTATCTCCAGGCATCACCATCTCCACTCCCTCAGGGAGCTCGACAATACCAGTGATGTCCGTCGTGCGGAAGAAGAACTGCGGCTTATATCCGCTGAAGAATGGAGTGTGACGCCCACCTTCATCCTTGCTGAGGATGTAGACTTCGCCCTCGAACTTCGTGTGCGGAGTGATCGATTTTGGAGCGGCGATAACCTGCCCGCGTTCGATCTCGTCCTTATCGATCCCGCGCAGGAGGATCCCCACGTTGTCCCCGGCGATCGCGTAATCGAGGATCTTGTTGAACATCTCCAGGCTGGTGGCGACGCTCTTCTGGACCTTATCGTGAATTCCAACGATCTCGATCTCCATTCCCGGAGTGATCTTCCCACGCTCGACGCGCCCGGTAGCGACCGTTCCGCGTCCCTTGATGGAGAAGATATCCTCGATCGGCATCAGGAAGGGCTTATCCTCCTCGCGATCCGGCAGAGGTATGTATTCGTCTACCGCCTTCATCAGCTCGATCACCGACTGACAGGCTTCATGACTCGGATCATCACCGTGTTCCATAGCAGCAAGCGCCGAGCCGCGGATGATCGGGATCTCGTCTCCAGGGAACTCATACTCGGAGAGGAGTTCGCGGATCTCCATCTCGACAAGGTCGATCAGTTCAGGGTCGTCAACCTGGTCAACCTTATTCAGGTAGACGACCATCGCCGGCACGTTCACTTGCTTCGCGAGGAGCACATGTTCACGCGTCTGCGGCATCGGCCCGTCCGAGGCGGCAACGACAAGGACCGCCCCGTCCATCTGAGCGGCCCCGGTAATCATGTTCTTGATATAATCTGCGTGCCCCGGACAATCGATGTGCGCATAGTGACGGTTATCGGTCTCGTACTCAACGTGTCTGACGTTGATCGTGATACCACGGGCTTTCTCCTCAGGCGCGTTGTCGATATCCTCAAAGGCCATCGCCTTCGCCTTCTTCCCTTGAGCGGCAAGGATCTTCGTGATCGCCGAGGTCAGCGTCGTCTTACCGTGATCGATGTGTCCGATCGTCCCAATATTTATATGGGGTTTATCCCTCACAAACTGTTCTTTCGCCATTACCTCTTACCTCCTTAACTTGACATAACCAGCCAAAAAAACCTTTTGCTCGCTAAGAGCCCGCGATCGGAGTCGAACCGATGACCTCCCCCTTACCAAGGGGGTGCTCTACCGCCTGAGCTACACGGGCGTTCTGGCTGCTCGAAAATTTCGTCTAGTGTACCCGCAACCCCCAAGGTTTGCCAAGTGGAGGGGGAGGGATTCGAACCCCCGTAGGCGTCCGCCAACGGATTTACAGTCCGCCCCGTTTGGCCACTTCGGTACCCCTCCAGCAAAACCAACAAAGAGCCAGCGGCCAGAATTGAACTGGCAACCTACTGATTACAAATCAGTTGCTCTGCCAATTGAGCTACGCTGGCACGCCAGACCAACACTCAGCAGCTCATTTTAACGGAGGGCTTGGACCCTGTCAAGACGCGACCCGAAGCCAGATCTTCCTTTCCCGCGGACCGTCAAACTCGGCGAGAAAAATACCTTGCCACGTGCCCAGACAGAGCTTCCCTCCCTCGATAAGAATCTGAACACTTCCTCCGATGAGGGAGGCCTTGACGTGCGCGGGCGAGTTTCCCTCCGCGTGTGTCCAGGCCCGGCGTTCGGGAACGAGTTCTTCCAGGAACGAGTCGATGTCGTGTACCACCGCAGGATCGGCCCGTTCGTTGATCATCAGGCCTGCCGTGGTATGTGGACAGTAGAGAGTACATATACCCTCTGCCACCCCAAGGCGTGAAACCACAGCCCCTACCGCAGGTGTGATCTCGACGAACTCAGTCTTCCGATGCGTCGTTACCCTGATCGTCTGCATTATGATCTTGCAGCACCGCGTCGAGATCAGCGCGCAACCCTTCCTTGTCCGTCAAGTTCTGCACTCGCAGGATTACCCGATCATAAGTGTCGTCCCGCGCGCCCTGCACCAGGCTCACCAGCTTCACATCGTGACGGTTCAGGATATCGAGGATATCGTAGAGGCCTTTTGCACCAGTATCAGTTGGGATCTTAAGAGTGATCCGGGTTCCCTCAAGGCCAACCCCCAGAGCTTGAGCAAGGGCACGCAGGATCTCGCTTTGCGAGATAACACCGACTAAGTGCCCATCGTCAACGACCGGGAGGAGGACCAATTGGTTCTCGATCAGGACAAGCGTTGCTTTCTCCACGGTATCACTCGGACTCACGGCAAAACGCGCCTCGAAACTGGCTCTTTCGACCGGAACATCCCAGTCGGTCACTCCCTTGAGCGCGCCCTTGGTGATGAATCCCGCGAGCTTGTTCTCCGTGTCGACGACTAAGAGGAGGGAGAACCCCTTCTCCTCCATCACCTGCTTGACCTCGGAGAGCGGAGCATCCGTCCGGACGGTCACCGGATCGGAGTGCATGTAGCGACCAACGTTCATTCAGTCTCTTCCTTAGCCTCGGAGATGATCTTATCTTGCAAGTTTGCCGGTACAGACTGGTACTTCAAGAACTCCATCTGGAACGTAGCCCTCGCTTGGGTCAGCGACTTGAGATCGAGGGCGTAGCTTTGCACCTCAATCAAGGGCACCTCGGCACGTATGAGTGTCACTCGCCCCAAAGGTTCCATCCCCAGGATCCGTCCGCGCCGACCGTTCAGGTCGCTGATAATATCGCCGGTATGATCGTCCGGGACCCGCACTTCAAGGGCCATCACCGGTTCGAGAAGACACGGGCTTGCATCGTCGAACGCCATACGGAAAGCGTGTCGCGCCGCCAGCTTGAACGCCAATTCCGAGGAATCGACCGGGTGGAATGACCCGTCGAAGACGGCAACGGCAACGTGCGACACCGGGTACTTTGCCAGGTTCCCTTCCGCCATCGCCTCGACAATCCCTTTCTCCACTCCCGGGATGTACTGCCCAGGAATCGACGCTCCTTTGATCTCATTGAGAAACTTAAAGTCCTCGCCCTTGAGCGGCTCGATACGGATGACTACTTCGCCGAACTGGCCACGGCCGCCGGACTGCTTCTTGTGACGGTACTTGGCAATTGCCTTCTTGCGGATCGTCTCCTTGTAAGGGATGCGTGGCCGGTGCGTTTCCAGCGAGACGTTGTGGCGGTTCTTCAACCGTTCGATGACGATGGAGAGATGGATGTCTCCCATCGCCCACAGGAGCATCTCCTTCGTCACCGGATCACGCTCGAACTTGACGGTCGCCTTGGTGGCGGCAATATCCTTTAACGCACCACTCATCTTCTCCACGTCGGATTGGCTCTTAGGGAGGATCATGCGTGAGTAAACAGGCTGTGGGAACGCAGGCATTGGGTACGGTTCGCCCTCATGCTGAACGGAGAGGGTGACGCCGAGCGGAACGTCCTCTACCTTCCCTATAGCGACGATCGCCCCTGCTTCCGCATGGGGAATCCTCTTCTGCTTCGTCCCATCGAAGGCGTACAGGTCGCGGACCTCCACCTTATGATGCCCCTCGGGGAGAATATAATACGTGTTTCCCTCCTTCAGTGTCCCTTGAAGGACGCGCACGTAGGTAAGACGGCCGAGGTAAGGATCACTTGATAGGTTGAAGACGACCGCTTTGCAGGGAGCGCCACTCACTTTATCGGAGACGGGGACGAGGTTCGCAAAGGCCTCCATCAGCCGATCGATTCCTTTGTCCTCGCTGGCAGCACCCCATAGGATAGGGATCATCGCCCCGGCAGCGACCCCTTTGGACATCGCGGTGGCAAGCTCAGCGGTGGTGATCTCCTCCTCCTCGAGGAACTTCATCATCAGTTCGTCATCGAGGGTGGAGACCTCTTCCAGCAGGAAACCTCGCCACTCCGCAACCGCAGCCTCCAGTTCGGACGGGATCTCCCTCTTCGATTTATCGGCGAAGTAGAAGGCGCGATTCGCCAGCAGGTCCACCACTCCAACGAACTTCCCTCCCTCTCGTATCGGAAGGTCCAACGGGACAAATTTCCCATCGAAGGACTCGCGTAGTGAGTCGATAAGCGCCGCGAAATCGACGTCTTCCTTGTCAAGATGGTTGACGAACACAGCGGTCGGACGGTGCGCAGCACCTGTGAGCTCCCACGCCCGTTCCGTCATGACCTCGATCCCCTTTTCCCCGTTGATCACGATCAGGGAGAGATCGCTGACAGGAACAGCTTTATACATCTCCTCGACGAACTCATCCCCGCCCGGTGTATCGAGTAGCATTACCGGCGTTCCTTTTATCGCGAACGCCCCAAACCCCATATCGATCGAATAACCACGCTCCTTCTCCTCCTGAGACGCGTCGAGCGTGATTTGTTCCTTGATACCGCCCTTCCTCAATAGCGAAGTGGCTAGGGTTGTTTTACCGGAACCGGAATGCCCCACCAAGCAGATGTTCCTCGCTTGCCCCATTGATGATCCCCCCTACGTATGGTTAATAAAGAACTCTCGCGCAGTATACCCATCGTGGCTGATATTGACAAGATGCTCTAGCGAAAGGCGCTCGCCCCAATGCAGAGAGGGGGAGCAAGATTAAGTGATTGAACTTCCCAATCTTCCGATCTCTCAATTCCTCAACGCCCTCTGCGGTAAAATGCTTGAAGCTAGGAGCCAAGTTTGAAGACGAGTGGTAGACTCCCTGGTTGCGCGGCTTTTTCCTGCCGCGTATCCTTTCTACTGGGTTCGTTTCACAAAGATCTACGAGGAATCCATTCACGCTCCCTTTTCACGATCGACAACCAGGAGGTAACGATGCGAAATAGAGTGCTTCTGGGAGATGAAGCCCTGGCCCAGGGGGCGATCGATGCCGGAATCTCCGGCGCCTATGCTTATCCAGGGACCCCTTCCACAGAGATCACCGAGTACATCCAGAGAAGCGAACCCGGACGGAACGGGAGGATCCACTGTCGTTGGTCGACAAACGAGAAGACCGCGTTGGAGGCAGCGCTCGGGATGAGCTACGCCGGGAAGCGCGCGATGGCGAGCATGAAACATGTGGGATTGAATGTCGCTGCCGATCCGTTCATCAACGCGGCGATCGCCGGAGCGAACGGCGGGTTGATCGTAAATGTCGCCGATGATCCGTCGATGCACTCCTCGCAGAACGAGCAGGATTCCCGCTTTTACGCCGAGTTTGCCCTCATCCCCTGCATCGAGCCGTCGACCCAACAGGAGGCCTACCAGGCCCCGGAGTACGCTTTCGACCTCTCCGAACGCTATCGCGTCCCGGTCATGATCCGGTTGACGACCCGCCTTGCCCACTCGCGAACGATCGTGAGGCTCGCCTCTCCGAGGCGCGCCTCTCCTCGCAAACAGAACACAATCTCCCTCCCGCGCGACTCGCGAAAGTACATCCTCCTCCCTGTAAACGCGCGGGTAAACTACCTCGACCTGGTGAACCGTCAGCCGCAGCTCCTGGCGGAGAGCGAGAAAAGCCCGTTCAACACATACACCGATCGGTCAAACCGGTCGTTGGGGATCATCGCGTGCGGGATAGCCTACAATTACGTGATGGAGGTCTACGACGGAGCGTGCCCGCACCCGCTCCTCAAGATCTCCCAGTACCCGGTCCCAGTGAAACAGATCGAACGCCTTCTTACAGAGTGCGAGCGAATCCTGATCCTCGAAGAAGGGTACCCCTTCCTCGAGGCGAAACTCCGTGGATTCCCCGGGCGAACGACCCCGAAGATCCGCGGGCGGATCGATGGCACACTCCCCCGCACCGGAGAACTCACCCCGGGGATCGTTGCAGCAGCATTAGGATTGGAACAAGGCGAGAGCTTACCCCCCTCCTCGATTCCAGCCCCGCGCCCTCCGGCCCTCTGCATTGGCTGCCCGCATGCCGATACCTATCGTGCGTTGAACGCAGCGATGGAGGGGCACGAGTCCGGGCGAGTTTTCTCCGACATAGGCTGCTACACCCTGGGCGCTCTTCCCCCACTCGAAGCTATCCATACCTGTATCGAGATGGGTGCTTCGATCACCATGGCCAAGGGAGCGTCCGACGCCGGTGTGAGGCCGGTGATCGCGGTGATCGGTGATTCCACCTTCACCCATTCCGGGATGACCGGACTCCTCGACTGCGTGGCGGAAGGGACTCCAATCACGGTGCTTATCCTCGACAACCTCACTGTCGCAATGACCGGGGGGCAGGATTCGAACGCCACAAACAGGCTCGCTGCGATCTGTCATGGTCTGGGGATATCGCCCGAGCATACGCAGACGATCGTCCCTCTCCCTGTGGAACATGAGAAGAATGTCGCCATCCTTGCCAAAGAGATCGCCTATGATGGCCCATCGGTGATCATTGCAGAACGAGAGTGCGTCCAGACGGCACGCAAACACGCGAAACAGAGTGCTACAGAGGAAGGTACACGATGAAGAAAGACATAATCCTCGCCGGAGTCGGCGGCCAGGGACTCCTCTCGATCGCTGCGGTGATCGCGCGAGCGGCTCACGCCCTCGACATCAACATGAAACAGGCCGAGGTGCACGGGATGGCGCAGCGCGGTGGTGTTGTTCAAGCTCATGTTCGCCTCTCGGATCGACCGATTCACTCCGATCTCATTCGAGAAGGGACCGCCAATCTCATCCTCGCCACCGAACCGATGGAGGCGCTGCGCTACCTTCCGTTCCTTACACCAGCAGGGATGATCGTTGTAAACTCCGTTCCATTCAAGAATATCGAGTCCTATCCCGAAGAGAAAGCACTACGTGCAGAGATTGAGGCACTCTCACACCATATGCTGCTCGATGCCGTTGCCCTTGCTAAAGATGCCGGTTCGATCCGCTGCGCGAACATGGTCGTCTTGGGAGCGGGAGCGCCCTTCCTCGGCATCCCCGCAGAAGCGCTGAGAGAAGCGATCACCTACGTCTTCCACGGGAAGGCTTCAGAGGTAATCGAGACGAACATCAAGGGGTTTAACCTCGGTCTCAAACGGGCGCTCTACGCCACTTTCCCTCCGTGACGATAGGGTCGGCTTTCGTTGTAGGCCATCTTCGCCGAGAGTGCTCCCTCTATATCGAGTCCGGTCCCACCGGCGAAGTCAAGGAGGCGAATGATCACATCGACGAGTTCTTCCTCCATCTTGGAGAAGCCGGGGATCTTCTCGCTTTCGAGGTTCCCGTCCCGGTAGGCTTCCATCGCCTCGGCAAGTTCCGTCACCATCAGCATCAACACCTCGCCGGTCGGGCGGGGCAACTCCCACCATCCGTGCTCGATTGCGATCCGATGCACCGTCTCCTGAATTTCTGAGATTTTCATTCTAAATATCGACACTCCTTTCTCGATTCGACTCTGGGAGAGAGTAGCGCCCCACGCCGCGCACAACAAGGATCGGGTTTGCCAACCCGCAAGCGATGCGATAGGCTCTTTACCACAAGACTGAAGCTCCAATGGAGGGAGACAATGCAATTCAGAAAATGGTCTATAGTTTTTGTCCTGGGGTTTTCCCTTTCTGCGCTTTGCGGAGGAGTGCTATTCGCGGATGATGCTGTCCCGAACGCACCGCTGCAGATCGGGATCTTCGCCGATCTCCACGCGCACGACACCGATTCACCCAACGAAGGGAAGGTGATGATCGACTACAAGGAGCGCCTGGAGGCATGCGTAGAGGCAATGAACGCCTGGCCGGCCGATCTTGTGATCCAACTCGGGGACTTCGTCAACGGGAAGTTCGTCATGGGGGCAGAACTGGGCGATCCGGCGCGGATCACGGGAATCCTTGAAGAGACCGAGGCGATCTACGCACAAGTGAATGCACCTCGCTATTACGTCCTTGGGAATCACGACGTTTACGACCTCTCCAAAGAAGAATTCCTCGACGGGGTAGGAGCCTCTTCCCTTTACCTGAGCTTCGATGCGGGAGGCTATCACATCGTGATCCTCGACGCTCAGTACAACAAGAAAGGAGAAGATCTCGGCCACATTGGGTGGAGCGTACAGGGGAACATCCCGCAGGATGAACTCGACTGGCTACGTGACGACCTTGCTGCAACCAGCAAGCCAACAATTGTCTGCGTGCACCAGCCCCTCGATGTCGACTTCGACATGCTCTCCGGCGGTCCGGAGATCTTCAATAACGAAGCGGTGAAAACGGTCCTTGAAGAATTCGGGGTAGTCATCGCTGTCTTTCAGGGGCACGACCATGAGAACAACTACACCCTGATCAACGGGATCCACTACCTCACCTTCGAAGCGCTCGTCAACGAGGAGGAGAGGGCGCCATCGTGGGCGTATGTCACCCTCGACCCGGCAGCACGAACGATCACGATAACGGGAGAAGGTGAACAAGCGGATTGGGAGCTGCAGTACTAAGAACAAGGAGGAAAAGATGATCGTCGATTTCTCCATCGCGCCGGTGGGGACGGGAGAAAGCCTGAGCGCCTACGTCGCTGAGGTGTTCAAGATCATCGAGAAGAGCGGCCTTCCCTACGAGTACCATTCGATGGGAACGAACATCGAAGGCGATTGGGATGAGGTGATGGCCGTGATCAAGGCCTGCCGCGATCGGATGCTAGAGCAGGCGAACCGTGTCTCGATCTCGATCAAGATCGACGACCGCGTAGGCGTCACCGACGGCATCGCCCGCAAGGTAGCCTCGGCCAAGACGAAGATAACTGGCTCTTTGTCGTTTCGAGTGGGTGACTAAAGAGAAAGGGTTAAGCGCTAAGCCTCTCGTAGAGGAACAGAATCGTTTCACCACGAAGGACACGAAGAGCACGAAGGAATATTGGTTTTCACTCTCTGCGTACTCCGCGCCCTCGGCGGTGAACACTTCTGTTCGGGCCTCCGGCCTTGCTCCACAACCCGCAATGAGAAGAGGCAGGAATAAATTCCAGAACGTCGGAGACAAGCTCCAACGAAAAGATGGATGTAGCGTCGTACCTTGCCTGCCTGTCGTGTCCACGAGGCAGACAGGTGTACGACGTTGCCTTCGCTGCAGCAAAGCTCTACCTGGAGTCGCAGCATAAAGACCAATTCCGGTTAGATCTTTGGCCCCTGCCTTTCAATGCCCTAGCTTGCTGGGGGGCTTTACTCTTCGTGTCCTTCGTGCTCTTCGTGGTGAATTCTTTCTGACCTCCGGTCTTGCTTCGCAACCGGCATCCGCCCCGTGCAAACCGAAATTAGAAGTGTAGGGGCGGTTCGCGAACTGCCCCTACTTCAGACAAGCAACACATCCCCGGCGATGTTCACCGCGTGATCGCCGATCCGTTCGAGGTTGCGCAGCACCTCAACATACAGGATCCCAACAGAGGGATCACAGATCCCTTCCTCAACACGCTTGATGTGCCTCTCCTTGTAGCAAATCTCGAGACGGTCGATCTCCCGTTCCAACTCGAACACCTCCTCCACCGAGGAATGATCCTCCCCCTCGAGTGCCCGCAGGGAGAGACGATAGGTGTGCAAAGCCTTGTCGAACATATCGGAGAGGTTAGACCTCGCCGCGTGTGAGAAGGTCACCTTCCGATCGAGAGCCACTTCGGCTCGCTCGGCAATGTTCACCGCGTGATCACCGACCCGCTCTATATCACCGGTGACATGCTGTAAAACATGCAACCGCTTCGCATCGCGGAGGGAGAGCTTTCCAAGATCGATCTGGTCGAGAAAGTCTCCGATTGTTCGCCACAGTATATCCACCACCTCTTCGGTCTCGAGCACGGTCGCAACGTCCGTGCGATCACCGGAGAGGAGCGCGTCGCGACAGGCAGAGAGCATAACACTCGTCATCTCTCCCATCCGCAACACCTCGTTTCGTGCCTGCGTGACCGCGATTGCTGGTGCCTTTAGAAACTCGTCGCCGAGGTACCGCGGTGCGGTATCGATCTGCACTTCTCTCCCGGGGACAACCCTCTTCGCTAACCAGACAAGCCCTCCTACACACGGCAACAGAAGGAGTGTCACCGTTACGTTGAAGAAGGTGTGAGCGTTTGCGATCTGGCGGGTGAGGCTCCCCGCCGTCCGCGCAACCAGGTCAGCGTAGTAGGGGACAAAGGGAAGTAAAACCGCCACTCCGAGGACGTTCACCAGTACCTGCGCGACTGCCAACCGCCGCGAGGAGAGAGACGAGCCGACCGAGGCGATCATCCCGGTGACCGTGGTCCCGATGTTCGCTCCCAGGATGAGACTGATCGCTGCAGGGAGGGTGAGGAGCCCCGCACTCCCCATGGCGATCACCATCGCGGTCATCGCTGAGGAACTCTGAATAATCGCTGTTACCCCCGCTCCGACCAATACACCGAGGAAGACGTTCGTACCACAGGAGTGCAGGAGGTGGAGGACAGTGGGAGATTCGGAAAGCCCGCGCAGGCCACCTGAAATGATGCTCATCCCTAAGAAGAGGATTCCAAACCCAAGGATGATGCGGCCAACATCACCGATTCTCTTCCCGCGGAAGATCTCTGCCAGGATAAACCCGACAGCGATCACCGGAAGGTAGTAATGTCCAATCTTGAACGCGATGATTTGGGCGGTAAGGGTCGTTCCAATCTCCGAGCCGAGCATCACCCCCACCCCTTGCGAGAGGGTGAGTACTCCGGCGTTGATGAGCCCAATCAGAAGGACCATTGTCATGCTGCTCGATTGTAGGATTCCGGAAGTGAGCGCCCCGACGATCGCCCCACGGTAGGCCCTCCCGGTGAGCCGTTCGAGAAGCTCGCGCATCCGTTCACCGATCGCGCGCTTGAGCGCATCGCTCAAGATCCGCAATCCATACAGAAAGAGTGCCAATCCACCCGCTGTGGAAAAGATCACATTAAAGACTGACATACCCCTCCTCGACGATACCATTCTCGCGAATAAAGATTTTCAAGAAAGTATATACTTCCGCTCCAATAATGCAAAGTACTCCGTGAAGGAGAGAAGCCGGATTTGCGTTTTTCGATCGCTTCTTGGAAGATGAAGGCATGGATTACAGATGGATCAGAGAACTCCCGAAGTTCGACCTGCACGTCCACCTCGATGGCTCGATGCGCCCAGGCACGGTGCTGGAGCTCGTGCGCACGCTTCCAGAGGATAGAAAGCTTGCCCCAATGCTTGATATCGAGCAGGCGCTCTTTCCGCCGCCGCGCTGCATGCTGGAGGAGTACCTGAAGGCCTTCGAGATCACCGTCGCCGTGCTACAGAGTGAGGCTGCGCTAGAACGAGCGGCCTACGAGCTGTGCGAGGACACGGCAAGAGAGAACGTCATCTACATGGAGATCCGCTTCGCTCCGCTACTTCATCTACGAGACGGACTGAATCCGCAGCAGGTGGTCGAGGCAGTCCTTGCTGGTATGCATCGGGCAAAGAGCACCTATCCGATCAAGACCGGCCTGATCCTGTGTGGGATGAAGCAGGAACCGCCCGCCCGTTCGATCCAGACGGCGCAACTCGCCGCAGAGTACCTGGAGAAAGGGGTGGTCGGGTTCGATCTCGCCGGTCCGGAGATGGGCTTCCCGCCGTCACTCCACCGCGAGGCGATCGAGATCGCCAAGCAGACGGGGCTCCACGTAACGATCCATGCTGGCGAGGGTTGCTGCCCCGAGCAGATCAAGGAAGCAATCGATCTCGGAGCAGAAAGAATCGGCCATGGAGTCTACCTCTACCAGGACGAAGCGACCGAACGTGTTGTTATGGAAAGGGGAATCCCACTCGAAATTTGCCCGACGAGCAACCTGCAGATCTCAGGGATGATGAACTCCTACGCCGATCACCCGATGAAACGTTACCTCGACCGTGGTATCCGCGTGACCCTAAACACCGACAACCGATTGATGTCGCGGATCGACGTCACCCATGAGTTCGAAAAGGTCATCGACGTCTTCTCCCTATCGCGAGACCAGATCAAGACGATCCTCCTGAACAGCGCCAGCGCCACGTTCACGCCGGAAGAGGTAAGGAATTTACTTTGCACACAAGTAGACGAAGCCTTCTCCTAGCCTGGTTAAACAAGCCTCCAGGGCGAGAGCTCACGGGAGAAGTAGGTATCGTGTCCCCGATCAGGAATCGCTTGGCTAATTAGTCTCTTTCGCTCTCCTTCGCGTTCTCGGCAATCTTTGCGAGGATTCAGTCTTTCGGCTCTTTGCCGTTTCGCCCGCCTGTGCCGGCGAGGCAGACAGGAGTAGGTATCCAAAGAGAAGGGGTCAGGCACCAAGACTCCCGTAGAGGCACAGAATTGTTTCACCACGAAGGAATATTGGTTTTCACTCTCTGTGTGCTTGGGGGGTGTAGTAGCCGATTTGGAATTTACTACACCCCCCGAGCGTCCTCGGCGGTGAACACTTTTGTTCGGGCCTCCGGTCTTGCTCCGCAACCCGCGAGGAGAAGAGGCAAGGATAAACTCATCAACGTCGGAGACCAGCTCCGACGCTACGAAAAGATCGATGTAGCGTTGCACCTTGTGTGCAACGTTACTCCCGGTGCAACAAAGCTCTACATGAAATAGGGAAGTGTCCCCCAGCTTGCTGAGAAATTCTTTGCTCTTCGTGGTGAATTCTTTCGGGCCTCCGGTCTTGCTTCGCAACCGGCATCTGTTCCGTGTGAATCAAAATTAGAAGTAGGGGCGGTTCGCTAACCGCCCCTACTCGAAACGACAAGGAACCCGTTTTCTTGAAGGCAATACGCGTGCTTGCAAAGGGACACGCGCTAGTGGTATAATGTGCATATGCAAATAAAAAGCCAGTGAAAAGGAGGCTTATAATGCCAAGAGGAGATCGAACAGGACCCGGAGGAATGGGACCGATGACCGGACGTGGTGCGGGTTACTGCAGTGGAAGTGCCGTGCCGGGGTTCATGAACAGTTGGGGCGGACGTGGTGGAGGATATGGACGCGGTTTCGGCCTTGGCCAAGGCCGCGGAATGGGACGTGGTTTTGGTTGGTATCAAGGCAGCGCACCGATGTATGCACCTCCAGCCTACGGTAGCATTCCCACAGTTGACCCGCAGGTCCAGGCGAGCATGTTGCGTACTCAAGCCGAGGACCTCAAAGCACAGCTCAGCTTGATTGAACGCGAGATCGAGAAGCTAGGATCTTCCAAGGAAGATTAACTCGAGATTCCTTGTGGTCTTGCCACAGGGTTTCCTTATTCGGACGTGCTCCCGCTTTTCACGCGAAAAAGCGGGAGCACGATCGTCATTTTCCCTCTACCGCTTAATGGATTGTTAGCTACCGCACCCACCACCCGAAGAGGGTGTGGACTCTCCGGGGTCCTTCACGCGGTAGCTGATGCTCGTGGTGGTGTTCGCCCCACGGCTATCGGTGACGGTGAGGGAGATCGTGTACGTTTCAGCTGCCGTAAAGATGAACCGAACGGTTACAGCTTCTGAAGTCGACAGCCCTCCAAGATCTCATTTATAACGGATGATCTCCCCATCCGGATCGCGGGAGGTGACTCCGAGGAAGGTCAATTCCTGTCCGACTATCCCCGAGGAAGGGACGACACGGATAGTAGCGATCCCCGCTACGAAAGCAGCCACCTCTGTAACGGTATGAGGGAATCTTATATTCAGGCTCTATCCAGCTTTTGCAAGCTATGCCGCTCAAGGGGACGGATGATGCGGTCCTCCCTTCCCTGAGAGCTCCCCTGCCTTTTGCAGGGCGAGCTTGGAGGTTAGAGGTCCGATCAATTCGTGGATGACCGTTGCTCCAATAGTCACACTCACCAGGATGTCGCTCACCGAGGCAAGGGCGGGGTTCTGCTTCATGATCAGAGCAAGCCCGATGACGATTCCGCCTTGGGGAAGCAATCCCCAGCCGGTGTAGCGGCGCACCGCATCTGAAGAGTGGGCGAGGGTGGCTCCGGCATATGCTCCTCCGAGCTTCCCTCCTGCGCGGAAGGCGACGAACAACAGGACTAACGGGAGGAAACGGAAGAGGATCTGGAAGTCAAGGTACATCCCGCTGATCGTGAAGAAGAGGACGAAGATAAGGGGTTCGACGTAGTATTCGATCATCCGGAATATCCGATCCCGTTCGCGCCCGAAGTTGACCACGGTGATCCCCACGACCATCGTGGCGAGGAGCTGATCGAGATCGAGGAAACTGGCGATCCCGTAGCAGAGGGTGAGGACAGCAAGGATGAGAACGATGAACAGCCCTTCCGATTCCGAACGGATGAGATGGGAGACAAAGTGGAACGTCAGGCCGAAGAATACGCCGAGGAGGATCGAGTAAGCAATGCCAAGGAGGGGGGAGCCGAGTGATGAAGCGTGCAAAGCAGAGTGACTCATGAAGACCGTTGCCAACGCTACCGCGACGCTGAAGTTGATGATCCCAAGAGCATCATCGAGGGCGGCGACACCCATGATGCTGAACGAGACCGGGCCCTTTGCCTTGTACTGGTGGATAACGGCGAGTGTCGCCGAGGGGTCGGTCGGCGAGGCAAGTGACCCAAGCAGGATGGCGAATGGGACGTACGTGGCGAGGAAACTGGGTCCTTCGAGGTGGATGATGAACGGGAGGGTGGCCAGGGTTCCCAGGGTGACGGCGAGCGCGGAAAGCTCCGCCTCTCCAAGTGCGATGAACGCGATCCCCTTCCCCAGTTCGCGTAAGGGAGCCAGGGCGAGCGTCCCCCCGACGGAGAAGGTGAGGAGTGCGAGTGAGACGTTTGTGATCGGTTCGGTCGCCTCGACGAACGGTATGGGAATGATGTGAAAGACCGCTGGATTTAGGAGGACGCCAGCAAGGATATAGCCGGTGACGCGTGGGAAGCCCAGCTTCTCGACCAGCTCCCCGAGGGTGAATCCTCCAGCAAGCAAGATCCCAAGAATGAGCAGTGTGTTCATGTTCTTCCTTCATTACTGGGACGGGTAGCAATCCGTTCCATTTGAGATCGCTTGAGTGTAAGGCCTTTCAAGGTTCTTGGCAACAGGTGGCACGCCACACGTGTCTCGGCACAGGGGCTACATCGCATATGATACATTTGACATAGCATCCATCTCATGATATCCTGAAGGCTAAGCCGCGAAAAGCGCGGTAAAAATTAAAAAGGCTCTAAAAGGAGGGCTAATGTCCAAGAAAACACTGGGTACGTTCGTATCGGTTATGGGGGTCTTGCTTCTCATAAGCGTTCTCTCATGGTCACAGACGATCGTGATCAACGAGGTGGCGTGGGCCGGGACCGCAGCGAACTCTGCTGATGAATGGATCGAGCTTTATAATCCTTTGGAGGAAGCAGTCGACCTCACCGGGTGGACGCTCACCTTCGGCGATGTCTCGATCGACCTTGGTGCCGGGTTGGAGACGCTCCTCGAACCGGGCGGGTACTTCCTGCTCGAACGGAGCGACGATGAGACAGTCTCCGATATCGATGCCGACCTGATCTACACGAAAGCGCTCATCAACGATGGAATGTTGATCGAACTCCTCGATCCGACGGGAGAGGTGGTCGCTACGGCTAACGCGGGGCAGGAGACCGAATGGGCGGGCGGAAGTGATAAGAGCGGTGATCTGCCGTATGCCACGATGGAGCGGATCGATCCGCTGGCAGCGGATACCCCGGACAACTGGCGCTCGAATGAAGGTACGTTAACCTGTGGACACGATGCGGAAGGGAACACGCTAAACGGAACACCGAAGGCAAAGAATGCGGCAACGATCGTCTCTGAGACGGTTCCTGTTGTGGCAGTGCTCTCTCCGGTAGAGGAGGGAGAGGTGGTGAGCGGGATTTTCATCATCACCTGGACGGCGACTGATCCCGATGGTTCTTCAGATCAGCTACTGCTGATCGATATCCTGCTCTCTGCGGACGGTGGTGAGAGCTGGAAACCGATCGTAGAGGGGCTGGTCGGGGGTTCCTGCGCCTGGGACACGACCACACTCGCTAACGGGGATACATACCAACTGAAGGTGGCCGCGACTGATACCGGTGGGAACGTCGGTGAGGGAATCAGCCCCCTCTTCTCTATTGCGAACCCGAATTAAGAGCGCGGGGAGGTAGCGACACCACATAGCCGCTTGATCTCGTCCATGTGAGCGAGGGCCTCTTCCTTCCCGGCTTGCACGGCCTCGGGGAGGTGTTCGAAGGCGAGCATCGTGATCCATTCGACATCAGGATGGAGGAGGAGGAAACGTCCGTCGAGGCGGTCCCGCGCTTGCGCGAGTTGAAGGGCGGTGAAGTGCTGCGACGTGATCCGTTGAGATTGGAATAAGACATCCAGGCTGGTCTTCACGCTTCGCGTCAACGGAGCGCTGGTGTCTACTGCGATAAGGATCTCAGCCCCGAGGTCGATCGCTACGTTCGCCGGGATCTTATCGATCACCCCTCCATCGATCAGGTAACGTCCCTCGTGGAGGACGGGGGAGAAGATCCCCGGGACCGCGGCGCTCGCTGCCATTGCCAGATAGAGTTTCCCCTCGGTCAACACAGCCCGCTCCCCGGTCTCCAGGTCGGCCGCCACCGTGGCGAACGGAATCTGGAGGTCGGAGAAACTCTTGCTGGCGGTCAGCAGGGAGAAGAACTGGCTCATGCGGGCGAGGTTCTCCGGGGCGGTCCCTTCCTGGCGCCAGCTTGCACCGCGCACGTATTCAACCATCCCCCGTCCGATGGTGCGTTGCACCTCACGCAACGTGCTATCCGAGACCTGTAACAGGCTGTTCAGGTCCAGGCAGTTGAGGACGCGTTCTACCTTGCGAAGGTCCATTCCGAGCGCCTTGACCGCGCCCATCGTGGCTCCGATGCTCGTTCCGGTGATGATGTCGATCGGGATCCCGTTCTCTTCCAGGGTGAGGAGGATTCCCAGGTGAGCAAAGCCGCGTGCGCCACCTCCGCCAAGAGCGATACCGACCTTTCGCTGTTTGAACAAAGAAAAACCCCCTTTGCTCGATCATAGTCGGGCAAAGGGGGTGAAACAAGGTCTGTTCTTATCTAGTAAGGCATGCCACCCGGCATCTGTGGCATCGCCGGTGTCTCGTCCTTCTCCTTCACCTCGGCGACAAGCGCGTCTGTGGTGAGGAGCATCCCCGCGATGGAGACCGCGTTCTGCAGGGCAGCACGGGTGACCTTCATCGGGTCGACAATCCCGGCGTCGAACATATCGCGGTAGCTCTCGGAGATGACATCGAACCCAACCCCGGGCTTCTCCGCCTTGACGCGTTCGACCACGATCGCTCCCTCGAATCCGGCGTTGTTGGCCAGCTGTCGCAGGGGGGCCTCCAGCGCCTTACGGAGGATGTTGAGCCCGACCGCTTCATCGCCCTTGAGCTTCAGGCTGTCGAGCGAGCCGGCTCCGTTCACCAGGGCCACGCCCCCTCCGGGGAGGATCCCCTCGTCGACGGCCGCCTTGGTCGCTTCGAGCGCGTCCTCCATCCGGTGTTTCTTCTCGGAGAGCTCGGTCTCGGTCGGCGCACCGACCTTGATTACGGCGACTCCGCCGGCGAGCTTCGCCTTGCGCTCCTCCAACTTCTCACGGTCGTAGTCGGAGTCGCTCGTGTCGATCTGGGCCTCGATCTGCTCGATCCGTCCCTTGATCGCCTCGGTCGATCCGCCTCCCCCAACGATGGTCGTGTTCTCGCTGTCCACCTTCACCCGTTCGGCGTGTCCGAGCATATCAAGGGTAGTGTCCTTGATCTGCATTCCCACATCCTCGGCGATCACGGTTCCACCGGTGAGGACCGCGAGGTCTTCGAGCATCGCCTTGCGGCGATCCCCAAAACCAGGGGCCTTAACGGCGCAGCTGGTGAGCGTTCCCTTCAACTTATTGAGGACGAGGGTCGTCAACGCCTCGCCGGTGACGTCCTTGGCAATAATGAGGATCGGCTTACCGCTCTGGGCTACCTTTTCCAGGAGAGGGACGAGATCGGCCGCGTTCTTCAGCTCCTGATCGGTGATCAGGATGTGCGGGTTCTCCATCATGACTTCCATCTTCTTGGGATCGGTCACGAAGTACGGTGAGATATACTCGCGGTCGAACTGCATTCCCTCGACGACTTCGTAGTAGGTATTGATCGTGTCGGAATCCTCGACCGTGATCACTCCGTCCTCACCAACCGCTTCCATCGCGTCGGCAATGATCGCGCCGATCGCCTCATCGTTGGCGGAGATCGTCGCCACCTGGGCCGTCTCCTCCTTGGTCTTGAGGGCGCGGCTCTGCTTGCCCAGCGACTCGACGAGCTTCTCCGATCCCTTCTCCAGCCCGCGCTTCAGTTCCATCGGGTTCGCCCCGGCAGCGAGGTTCTTGAACCCCTCTTCGATCATGGCGTGGGCAAGGATCGTCGCGGTAGTCGTCCCGTCGCCAGCGATGTCGTTCGTCTTGGAGGCAACCTCCTTGACGAGCTGGGCGCCCATGTTCTCGAACGAATCCTTGTACTCCTGCTCCTGCGCGATCGTCACCCCATCGTTGGTGATATCCGGGCTGCCGAACTTCTTGTCGATGATCACGTTGCGACCGCGGGGCCCGAGCGTGATACGGACAGCATCCGCCAGCTTGTCGATTCCCGCCTTCATGTGGCGGCGGGCTTCCTCGCCGAAAATAACTTCTTTGGCCATAGCAAAATCCCCCTTATCCTTGATTACTCGATGATCGCTAGTACGTCAGTCTCTTTGACCAGGAGGAGTTTATCTCCCTCCACTTCGATCTCGGTGCCGGCGAAACTGGAGACGAGGATCTCGTTTCCCTTTTTCACCGTGAACTTCTCATCGGTTCCCACGGCGAGCACCTTTGCCCGTACCACCTTATCGCTCTTCGCGCTCTCCGGGAGGACGATCCCTCCGGAAGTTGTCCGACTCTCTTCTTCGATCTTCTTCGCCAAGATCCTCTTGCCCAATGGCTTGATCTTCATTGTCCTATCTCCCTCCTTGCGTATTTTTTAGCACTCTCCTGTGCGGCTTGCTAAGTATTCTAACCGGTGCTCCCTTCCTCGTCAAGGCGGAGGTTGCTCCACCGTGGTAATGGCGCTACCGTCTGGGTATGCCATCCGGACGGACGCACCTGAAAATCGAGATGATCGGGCTTCTGATCGGCACCATTGCCGTTGCCGTTCTCGTTGTGGAAGGAAGGATCGACGCCTGGTTCGGAGGGATCTTCCTCAGCGCCTACCTCTTTTCGAGCCTCTTCCTGAGCCCCGATCTCGATCTTCACAACAGCCGGGCGACGAAACGCTGGGGGATCGCTCGTGCCTTGTGGCTTCCCTACTCATGGGTCTTCCGCCATCGTGCCGTCTCGCACCACCTCTTATTCGGCCCATTGACGCGGATCGCCTATCTGGGGGGGATCCTCCTTCTCATCCTATGGGGGATTGGTTCTCTTACAGGGAGATCCCTACGCCCGGCACTCCCACCGTGGCCGCTCTTCCTCGCGGCTCTCTGCGGGCTCTACCTTCCCAATCAGATACACAGCGTCGTCGATCGGTTGGTATCATTCCGTTGGCACCGCTAGGATGTTGTGAGGCGTTCCCCCTCCCTCTATAATGGAAAGCATGAAGGAATGGACCCTCTATCTGATATCAGTCGTCGCGCTCCTCGGATTGGTTCTCCTCTATCAGGTGGCAGGCCCCTACTATGAAGTAGGGATCGCCTCCTGGTATGGACCGGGGTTCGACGGAAACTACACTGCGAACGGCGAAGTCTACGACATGAACGGGATCAGCGCGGCTCACAAGACCCTCCCTTTTGGGACGATTGTTAGGGTGGTCGAATTTTCGACGGGGAAGAGCATAGTCGTGCGCATCAACGACCGAGGACCATTCATCGAAGGGCGGATCATCGACCTCTCCAAAGGGGCAGCAAGGGAGTTAGGGATCATCGACAAAGGGATCACCAAGGTAGGATTGCGGATCATCCGCTGGCCCTAAAGCCATTAAACTAATCGTTTCTTAGGTTCTTCGCTGTGTCGAGTGGGTAGGGGCCATCTAATTTCGGTTAGCATGGGACGGATGCCGGTTGCGAAGCAAGACCGGAGGTCAGAAAGAATTCACCACGAAGAGCACGAAGGACACGAAGAATGGGATTCAAGTGCTTCGTCCTCTGATTCCTTTCACTTCGTGTCCTTCGTGGTGAAACAATAACTAATGATAAGTGCTCTCAGTGCGCGCGATGATTACTGCAATCTCAACCATTCTGTTTGCCTGATCAAGAGCGAAAACAACGCGGTAACGTCCCACACGCTCTCGCAACGTGCCTTTGAACCTTCCGCTCTTGATTGGGCGAACATCGCCGCTTGTGGGATCTCTTTCCATCTCTTCGATGGCCTGTGCGATCTGTTTGCGGCGATCTTGCGGCAAGCGACTGAGATGTTTGGCCGCTTGGTTCGAGAGCCTACAGGTCCAGCTCATGCTTTAACTCATTCCACGCAACGTACTCGCCATTCTTGAGTTGCTCGAACCCCGCCTCAACCAGTTTCTCTTCTTCTGGGCTCAGGGAGTCCTCCATATCGACAAGCCGTTTTGGCCTGATCACAATATCGGTTCCCTTAAGGCGGACCTCGACAAAGTCCCCCTCTTTGAGACCGAGATCATCAAAGATGGCTTTGGGAACAGTTACCTGGCGGTTGGTGCGGATCTTTACAATGGGCATCTTCTCCCCCTCTTTTACGCTTGCTCCGAGCGGCTAATACGTTAATATTCTATTATTATCACACGATGTGTCAAGTAATCGAAAGTGTGGCGCGCCCGGATTTATCCCAACCGTTGCGGACAGCCGTCCGCGGACGACAGTCAATACGTGCTCATTGACGGGCATACAACACCGTCCCTTCACGATCCGCTGGCCGCTCGATCGTACCGATGACATCCTTTCGCCGGGCAAACTCTTCCGGTGTGCTTACAACAACATCTTTCGGCACGCGAACGTTATGTAGAGATCTGCGAACATCCAACTGAGCCTCTCTCTTGGAACCCTGTACGTGCATCACAACCAGTAGATCAACATTGCTATCAGGGCCAGCCTCCCCGCGGGCGCGAGATCCGAATAAGATGACCTTTTCCGGATGAAATCGCTCAACGATGAGTTCAACCATCTTCGGCATCTCTTCCTGCCGCGTCTCTCTCGTTCTTAGCTTAGCCATCGCTCACCTCAAGATCATCACGCCACACAGGTGTCTCTCTTCACGCATTTTAGAATACAGCATCGAGATAGCGTTGGCCAAGCGGGGAGGCTGAAAAAGGAATCTCATACCGTTTCTCCCTTTTTCTCGTAGCATGCAGAAACATGTAGTGGAATTCGAGTCGAGAATCAAGGTGTGAGCCCACTTCCGTGCTGCGAGCTGATCCGTGCCCGGAAAAGGCAAAAACACCAAAAGTAGAGATCAGGCTCCACTTTTATGTTAGATTGCAAAACCAGGCCCGTCTGGACTACCGGCAGGGCACTCTACGTTGTCCGACCCTTGTATTGGCGAACATTCAGTGCCTTCCATTGCAGCATGGGATGCTGCCGGATCCGTTCACCCAGCAGTTCATCTTGCGTCAGCAACGTAGGTTCGATCTCACCATAGTCGAGCAGCCGCTTCAAGAACTCCATTTCCGCATCGGTGAAAGGCAACACACACCCGAGCATTTTCCGACATTCTTCCATGAGACGGGTTGCCCAGTGCTGAACAGTTACCGTTGAATCCATAGATTCCTTCCGCACAAGCGGCAGGAGTCGGTCCCTTAGCTCTTTTTCTTGAAAGTCTACGTCATGAATGTTCACCATGCGCCAATTTCGGCGGTTCATGCCTCCGTAAACAATGAACGCCAACCGCAAGCGTTTTACGTCGAGATTCATAGATCTGAGGAAGAAATGCACATCGAACAGATCACGACTTGCCTTGCGTGACAAGAGGGCGGCCAATTTGCCCGCTATCAGCTCGTGTAGATCAAGCACAGGAATCCCACGTGCTTGGGTCGTGCCAATGGCGTAGGAATCACGCGCCACGAGAGGCCATAGCGGAACGCGAAACATGTAGTTGAGATCGATCTCCAGGTTGCCCCCTGTCCCCAATGCGCTTTCGTAGCGAAGCGACCATTTCCCACCGGCATGCTCATCAATGAACGGCTGCCGACGGATCCTGAACCCCTCACGTTCGCACACCGCCCGGATGGCTTCCTCGACTTTTGGCCGTTCCGCACGCATCACCTCGAGTTTAGGGCTGCCCACATAGTTGAGGTCCAGGTCTAGCGATAGCCGTGGAAGCTCGAACAGAAACAGGTTCAGCGCAGTTCCACCCTTTAGTGCCAGCCGGTCCTTAAGAAAGGGGTGATGAAAGAGAACTTCCAGGAGGTGGAGTAGAAGTATGGCTTTTTCGAGCATCTCTGTGCGGAAACCGGTGGCCTCCGCATCGGAAAGCAGCCTTTCCTTCGAGATCCTCACAGCACTTCCTCCCAACTACGCTCCAGGATTGCCAGAGGAACTACTAGGTTCCACTCTGGGATCAGACGCCCTGATCCTCTGGTGGTGCGTATCATATAGTGTGGACTCCGTGGCCGATGGGCGCGTAAAGCCGCCAGGTGATCATCCTCGACCATGAACCTATCCCGATGTTCCTCCAAGAAAAATCCGACCTTGCCGACAGTAGTTGCATTCTCTAGCAGCAGAGCGTACTTCACAATCGCATCCAAGTCGAAGAACTCCACTGCCTCTAGAGATCGCCATATCTCTTCCCATCCTCCCCCCAGCTCCGGTCGGTCGAGGACATCCACCAGTGTCCGTTCCAGGCTGGTGACCCGAACGGACACTCCGAGCCGCTCATGTATCTCTACGCCGAAAAATCCCTTCCCCTTCTCCTGAAGCTGCTTAGGCAATCGGACACCACGGAACTGATTCGCGCGGAACGTAGCAGCACGCGTTGCATGCCTAGTCAGGTAGAAGTACAGACTACTAGAGGAGTAAACCTTGCCATAGAATTGCAAGGCGGTATGGTAGCCAAGCACTGCATCATCGGCCATCTTAGCTGCTAGCAGGTAGGGGTCAACATGGCAGGATGCTGGATTGGAACCCGCTGGGACTATCACGTACAATCCACGACGCGCCCGCAACAAACGCCCCTTCTTCGTATGATATCGAAGGAGCGACTCCGTCGTCCTTTTACTACCAGGCCTCTGTAGCTGGAGAAATGCTGCGAACTCGCTTGTAGAGAAGACTGGATTTCTCTCGAAGAACCCATGAACGTCCACTTTACCCACCTTCTTGACATCAAGTAGCACAACCCGCAAGATTGTTACGTATTGTGCTGGCCTTTGTCAAGTAAACGGGGCCACATCCTGTCGCCGCGTTGTCAGATTGACTAATCGCAGTGGACAGTGATGCGCGTATTCCGATTGACCCGAACCGAGCAGAAGAGTTCATCCTGGTCATTTTCCTGTCCGTGGCACCATGGATGCGTCGCCCTGTGATTTGCCACAAAGTTCAGACCGATGAGTTAAGCATTACGTCTCCGCAATTCCAGAATCAGGAATCGTAGGGGCGGCGTAAAAACACCAAGAATAAAGACCCGACACCGGCGCCCTTGAGAAATTATGGTTTACGTTCCCGGAATTCCGTAACAGCTATATTCTTGTTAGCCTATCTCTTGCGCTGATCAGCCACCTAGGAAGCACACCATCTTTGGAGAAGAAGGCCATCATGTCAATCGCGGCTCTAGGAAACTCTTCGCCTTTACCGCGTAGAAACTCGTAGAAGAGTGTTTTCTTATTAATGTTGAGTCCTGAATCTGCATCAAGTGCTTTCATATGAATCGTTGTGTCTCTCGCTTTCTGCAGCTGTTTGAACTTTTGCCAGACCTTCTTCTCCTTTTGCTTTGGCCCATCCATGGAGAGAATCTCGGGTAAAATCGTACCCACCTTTTCTTCTGTTGAGGCTCTTCTTTGCAACTTTTCAGGTGTAAGCTCTAAGGTCTTTTTTCCCCGTTTCAGGAGATATGTATGTTTCAGTTTCTCTGCGATTAGCATATTTGAGAAGGTCTCCAGCGCCTGGAAAGAGAAGGTCACAGCCACCATGCACTCTTCAAAGAAGTCATAAAGGCTTGTATCGTTGGTAATAAGGGCAATAAACCCTTCTAGTTCAGATTTATCGTAAGAAATCAGGCAACTTTGCATGTTTTCTGTAAAGGTAAGCTTCTCTTGCAATTCCTTTGCACGGCCAACTGCACGGATTGCAATGCTCAACGCCAATGCAGGAGGACTTGGAGTAGTAAACGATAGTACTTGGTCTTTCTTAACTTTAGTTACTGTCATAAGTCTTACGGGAGACCCGACTTTATACACGTGACCGTCCGCAGAGGTGAAGCTTCTGGCAAGACTTGAGGTGGCTCGGATTCTCCAATCTCCTAATCCATCATCTTTCATCATGTCCCTATCCTATGTAGCTCTGTCAATCATTGCTCTCCTGTCATCTCTCAAGCGGGCACCAGATAGAGCCCAATACCATGACCTTTTGCCGGTCATGTTCAAAGTGACAGCTTTCGTCGCAATAGACATTAAAGACTTGGGTCATGGCTTCGACCTCCATTAATCAACCATCAGCCGGATCGCCCGCGATCAACGAGCAAAGTGCTTGCGAAAAAAATCGAAAGGTAAGCTCTAGTCACAAGACACCTCATGGTGTTGGATCGCACGTCTTGAACAATCATCTTGCTAACTCCTTCGTGTCAGATTTTTCGGCAATCCAAGTGGGAATCGTGTGTCTTACTACTCGCTTATCAGAGAGAACAGTAAGTGATGTCGTCCCTCGTGTGAGAGCAACGTACAACTCCTCCGGAGTTTTCATCTGAGCAGCGTCTAGTAGTAACGCGTGGTTGAATTCCAACCCTTTGATCAGAAGAGGTGTGGCGACAGTTCTCTTTGCTACAACACGGCGGCCATTCCTTCGAGCGTGATCGCGAATTACCCATGCTGTCTCGCGAAGGCTCTTGCCCAAACTGGCATCATATTGCTGTAGAGTTCTCTTCATGTCCCGCCAGAGCTCGCGCCTCTTGTAGAAGTGAGCGGCAGATAGGCCTTCAATGGCCGACATCATCACCTCGATTACGGCCAGCTGTTCTGACTCCACAACTGCTTGCATTAACTCCCATAGATGCTGCTTGTCAGGCGAGTGTGGATGATATGGTTCAGCTTTCTTCAATCGTTTCACCATCTCTCGCAAAGGAGCCATACCTGTGAAGCAGTCCTGAGCGAAATCAGCCACGTAGGCAAGCCGACCCACACCAGTATTGCTTTCGATGTTTTCTGCTGCCTTAAGAAGGTCTGGGCATTCCACGCTCTCCAAAACCATGAAGTGGTTCTTCGTCTTCTCGGCAATTGTCGGGCAACGCCACGGCCCATCACAAATGGCAACGACACCTTCTTTGTCAAAAGCTTTGTAGCAGGTCTTGATTTGACTCTTGTAATCAACCGATTGAATCCATTTGACGATTCCATCGGTGTTTGCAAAGTCAATTTCATGTCCAGTTTCCAGATGTCGGCGCACGTCAGAAAGCCAATCGCCAAGATCAGAGTTATGCAGCTGCCAGCGATAGGGTACGGTTAATTCATCAACAACCGGGAACATATGCTCAACGTCCTGCCACCGCGCGATATCGTCCGCGTGGAGTTTCCTGTAAATCGCCTGCAATGGGTCGCCCACAATGCGGCATGGAAGCGTCTGGGCCATCGTGCTAATCAACATGTGCTGAGTTCCGCCGCAGTCCTGGTACTCGTCGACAAACATTCCGTCGTAGGAGGTCTTGAGAACACGGCGTGGTGCGCGACAGGTAAACAAGCGGCGAGCTGCAACCCGCAGCGCACTCCATTCTTCGTTGTTGCTTGGATAAGGGCAGTCCCACTTGGCGAGACGTGGGAACGCGTTCGCGAAGCGCAATGCGAGACTATCGATTGTAGTTACGTGGTATCTAGCAGAAGGAATGCCGAGAACAGTCAGTTTGGTGCGGAGTGCGTCAACGCCTGCGTGGGTGTGCGTAAGAACCAACTGCCTGCCTGTTGAGTGACCTATGGCTTCTGCAATGAGGTGCGTCTTGCCGCACCCTGCCGGGCCAACTACCAACCCCCGTGAACATCTTGCGAAGTCCTTCGCCGTGTCATTCGGCATAGACCCATGCCTCTAGGGCTCGAAGCGTCCTCGCCAGTGGGGTGTCCCTAATGCTCGGCAAAGCTTTGACAACGATCGCGGCCAATCTCTGGCCGTCGTTTAGGTTCTTGAAGCATCTTGATGCTTTCGCCGCATTTCCTATGACCTTCCTAATGGTGGGTTCATCTATGCCTTTTTCTTGCCATTCGAGAATATTATTACTGGTAACGGCGGCAGAGTCGCCCCCCAGCTTTGCGAATTCGGTCTTGCAGGAATCAACGCAACTCTGTTCGCCTTTGATCTTGCAACCCAGATTCAGAATCTCTTGGAGTGTTGTAAGCGGAACATCCGCGGCAACCCGCTGCTCAGTTGCCATATTCCCGTCCCACAGGAACACTTCAGCTCCGGTGGCCCGAAGCGGCTGTTCGCTCGGATTGATTGTTTTGTCAGAATCACCAAACAGCACCGTCTTATAGCCCAGCTTCGCGAGTTGTCTCGCTGCCTCCGGCGCAAAGGTGCCGCCACCATTGACGGCCACAATACCGCGAAGCTCAAAGCCTTCTCCTCCGTGAGTCGCCGCCCATACCGAGTTCAGCACGGCACAGAGAGCTTCTTCCGTTTTGCCCTCACATACGATCACCGCCCGAGCAAATACCGCCAGGGGGCATGAGCGGACGACCGCTTGCAGTGCAGCCTGTCCGTCCTCATCATAAGCCAGAACATCGAGCTGGCCGTTCGCATAGCGCGTGAAGCGGAGATCCCGGACAGACAAGGCAACGACCGGCGTGGGAGAATGGCTTGTCATGATGACCTGCCCTTCCTTTCTGTCGTCGCATAACTTCTTGACGAGCCTGCGAATGCGGTGAGGCTCAAGACCGTGCTCGAGCTCATCGATCAGGATAATCGAAGATTTGCCGATCCCGGCCTCCTGTACAGCCAACGCCGCAAGTCGTTTTGAACCGAGCCCAAAGAATTGCAGCGGTACCGGCCCGTCATAGAGAGACAAGATACCCTGCCCGAATCGAATTGCCCGCACATCCAGCCCCGGTTGAAGGTCATTGAGAGGTACGCCATAGTCCCTCGCCATTGCCTTGGCCTGATCTGCGACCTGCTGCCATTCCTCAAGTTTCATTTTGCCTACTGCCTCGCGTGCTTTTCGATTAGCGACAGCGATGATTTGGGTGGAAGACTCCGAATCCGTAAGTTTCGCGAGTGCTGAGCTGCGGCTCCAGGTCAGGGTTCGATCAACATCGTCACCAAGTAGAGTGGTGCCGAGGATTCCCCTGTCGCGCCACGAGATGGATCTTGGATCCGGATTACTGTCTTTCACCACGCTCCATTGTGGCTCAAGACTACTGTCTACGGTCAGGCGAATGGTCAGTACTTGCTCATCTTCATCGGCAGGGTCATCGTGGATCGCTCGTTCACGGATCGAATAACCGCGTAAGTAGAGTCCGTACTTCTCCTGTTTGATCAAAGCATCCGGCAGCTCGCCTACCGTGGCCTCTATCACAAGCCCCTCACCGGGCTTGGACTGGTAGAAGTCCGTGTCTGTGAAAGGGACATTCCAGCGAGGCAGGAGAGCCATTTCAATGGTGTTCAGAATCGTTGTCTTAGCTGAGTCGCCCGGACCAACAAGACAGATAACGCGGTTATCCACGTGCCAATCCAGCGACTTGATGCCGCGGAAGTTCTGGACCTTCAAGTGATAGACGATTGCCATTCTGTAGCTCCTTCATGAATCCACTGGTAGAGCCCCCTATTTGTCATGCTCTGGCCTCTTCAATCTTGATCTTCTCAGGGGGCAGCTTGTGAATATCTGCCTTGGCGACGATAGACCGACACTACCCATCTGCATCATCACCGTCATTGCGGCAGCTTTCACAACCAGTATTGGTCAAGGATTTCTCGATATGCGCTATTTCATCCGGCGTCAGATCAAAGAGGCGGTAGACAATCTCGTCAATCTCCCGTTCGATCTTGCAGACTGCGTTCCCATTGCCTACCGCCGTCAACTTGGCGACCTGCTCGGCAAGTTTCGTGAGGCGGACTTTGTCGGTGGCGCTCGAAGCGGGGATGGGGACCTGCTTCATGAGAGTTCCACGAAACTGGACTCGACCGGAATTCCAAGGATCACCCCATGAAGGGAATGTGGCCCTATACAGCCAATCCATGGGCGTTGAATTCAGGACGGCAAGAACAAAGAACGTATTGGGAGTGAGGATGATGAAACCCGTTTTGTTGATAGTGTTCCCTTCAGTGTCAACATAGGCGTGTAACCGCTTCGATGTCTCATTGAAGACAATCTTCGGTTCAGCGAATGCTGACCAATAGTCGCAGGAGCGTAATTCCCAGAAATAGGTTCCTTGGTCGGTGCGTAGGCGAAGCGGTTTTTCAAAAGAGAGCAAATGGTCTGCAATTGCAGGATACATCTTCCTGAATGTTGCAAGCGCACTTCGTTCGCTTTTTCCTGACCATGAATGAAGTGTATTCTCTGACGATTCGATCTGAATCAGATAAAGATCGCTCCATACATAACGCCACCGCTTGATGTCCTTTCCACGAATCCACGGCTTAATCAACGCTGCTGACTTACGGTCCGCGCGAATCAGGCGGTCCCGGGTAGCGCGGTCAATGACGAATGCTTCGTTCAATCCAGTTAGGATCCCGCGGCGGAGTCTGCCGTTCACGTAGTCGCCCAGCAGCGTCCCTTTGGATCGTAACTTTTCGACCAACGCAAGGCCGTCGCCTCCTTCGAGAGACCACCCCTCTGCTTTCAGTTGCTCGGCCTTGTAACGTGCCCCGCGAGTTGCAAGAGACTGCGGGAGTGAACTAAACTCGGTCTCATCTTTGACGATTAGGACTGGAAATTCGTGATCGGCATACGCGGCAGATTTGGCGACAATGACGATCATGGGGTCCGTCGCGGCAGCAAACACGGGAAGTTCGCAGAAGTCTATGAGCGTTTGAATCCGCTGTGCGGCGAGAAGCTGGCGCAATCCTTTGCCGTATCCGGCGCGCTGGAATTTGTTTGAACTGATGAAGGTTAACGTCCCGCCATCACGGAGCAATCCAAGTCCCTGCTCATAGAAAAAGCAGTAGATGTCGCCACGCGAAGCGTAGGTTTTGAAGCGACATTTCCATTCGGCTTGCTGCTCAGTCCGTGCGAACTTCTCGACTGAGACATACGGCGGATTTGCGATTACCACATCAAACCCGCCTTCCTCCCGGAATACATCGGCAAAATAGAGCCGCCATGGGAAGAAGCTGCGCAGCTTGTTACCGTGCGTCATCTCCCGCAGCTCATTCTCGACGGCTTCGTGGTCGAAGTCGGTGCGCTTGTTGAGCTTCTCCGTCTCTTCCTGTGTGTACTGGCTGCGAAGATTCTCAGGAAGACTCGAAGCGGTCTTGCTGATACTCCTCAAGCCTTCGAAATAGGGCTTTTTCTCCTGTTCTAGTCTGTAATGAAAGATGGCGAGGATCGCCCCTTCCATGGTGTCCTTCAGCCGCCGCTTCTCGCCCGGATGGGTCGCGTTGAAGAAGGCATTCTGCTTTTCATGCAGGACTTTGACCAAGCGTTCCATTTCAGGGTCTTTGCCGAGGAGATCGCCGTTGTCGGTTTCCCCTACGTTGAGCGAGATTCCGTGAAAGTCCTCGATGAGGCTGTTCCCCTGCATGATCTTGTAATCGAGGTTCGGAAGCGGATTGATCCGCGCGTAGTCCTCTTCGTCTACGATCAACGAGAGCCACAGCCGCAGCTTGGCGATGTCGATCGCACCGGGATCGATATCTACTCCGTACAGGGATTCTTGGATGCAGTGACGCTTTAGCGCATATGTGTCTCTTCCGCCCTTGTCCGGGAGGTAGGTCGTTAGAACGTTTCGCGCTTTCACGATCTCGTGCATCATCCCTACCGGGAACGCTCCCGATCCGACGGCTGGATCACAGACCTTGATCTCGGCTAGCTTGTCGTCCAGTAGCTGGGCGTTGTCGCGTATGGACTCCTGAATGATCGGCTTGTAATCGCCTTTGTAGTCTTTGTTCTCCAGCCGTTTTTGAACGCTTACGGTATCGTTTTCCACTGCTGACTCGCCGCAGTGGACCAGCTCCTCAATATCCTCTTTTGGAATGATGCCTTCACACTTACCAGCGAGGTAGTTGATCAGGCTCTCCTGGCACATGTAGTGGACGATGGGGCGGGGCGTGTAGTAGGTTCCTTTCCCCTTGCGCAGGTTCTCCGGCAGGAGGTTCTCGAATACCTTCCCCAACATCTCGGGATCAATGGCAACTTCCTTCTCCAGCGGCTCATCCTCGCGCACGGTGAAGTTGTAGAGGTCGAAGGTATCGAAGATCTGTTGAAACAAGTTGTTCGGCAGAGGAATGTGGATCTCCCGCCAGTTGTAATCGTGGATCGCTTCAAATAGGCCCCCGTTCAGGAACGGGATTTTACATTGGAGATGAGGGTAGTAATCGTAATCGTGCTCGGTTGCCAGCGCGTCGTAGAACAGCGGCTCCAGAACGTCGTTGAAGAAGTCTCCGTAATCGACGAATTCTCTGTTGAATAGGCGCTGGAGGAAGTTCTTCGGGCCGGTGCCCCATGGTTTAAGGTTCCCCTGACCGTCCTTGCCGACGCCGAGCCATCCCTTCTTCTGCAGGAAGTAGAGGAAGACGATCTGGCCGAGGAGCTTCTTGGCGAAGTTGGCCGGATCGATCAACTTTGCCTCGAATTCCTTTTGTACCCGTGAATCGGATCCGACGAGTTTCTGAAGGGCGTCACGAGCGGATTCGAACAGTCCGCGATAATCAAGGTAGAACTGCTTTGTGACCGCTTCTACGCTGAACGCTTGTTCCAGCTCGCTGATTGCGGGATTGTGTCGGTCATCTTGCAGGATGGGCACGATCTGCTGTTGCGCCGTGTGGTTCGGCTCGTTCTCCCCCACAAGGAAGGAGTAACGCCGTGCTGGGGTGAGTTCTTCACGGACCTTAATCCGGCCGGAGTCCGTCAGCTCCTGTTTGTACTCTATGCGCACCAAGGAGAAACGCCAATCCTCTTCTCCCGGAGCGACGAAGGCGGCCAAGGCGGCATCCCGCAAGATATCGCCCCGCCCGCCGTTTAGATACCATCCGACGAAATTCCGCTGCTTGGTCCGCGCACGCTCCAACGCAGATTCCTTCCGCAGGTGGACGACGAGTACGTCTAGGCTGTCCCCCGCTGAGTCGACGTATTTCCCTACGCGTTTGTATTGCGTGATGTGCTGCTTGAATGAATCTGGGATGTACTGACCGTGGTACTCGAAGGCCTTTGTTTCGTCGATGTTGTTTACCAAGTTACGGATGAAGACGCGAAACTTTGCGTCGTCGAAGGATTGGCTGAAGGTATCTTCGATCAGTCTCTTGGCCGCTTGCTTATCCATTATCCGCTTCCTTCACTGGTTAAATACTCAGATAGGATAACCTCTCGTCTTGCCCGTTCACTCGGCTGACCAGTCCTGTTAATTCCCAATAAGCTGTTCGGAATATCCCTCTTCAGGATTCCTAGCACTTTGAGCGGATTGGGCTCGCGCTCGATCGCTTTCTTTATCCTTCTGGTGGTGTTGCCGGGGATGATGCCGTATTCATAGGCAGTGAGGACCAGTCGGACATATTCCTCGTCTTCGTCGGTAAAACCCTGGTAGTAGCGAAGTTCCTTTGCCTTCAATCGCCTGATCACATACCCTTCGCTGGAGCGGCTACTTCTTGGAGGGGCTGCTTCTGGCTCCTCTCCGAACATGATGAGGTTGAACTGGGTCTTGTTCTTGTCGAGCAGAGAATAGTAGGTGCTTGGAATCTTGCTGCGATGAGTAGCGCTGTCACATTCGAAGAGATCCACCGCTTCCAGGAACGGGAGCTCAGATGAGCCTCCGGCATTGGCGATGAAAAACTTCTTTAGCTTACCCCGGCGGAAGAAGGTAATCAGTTGTTCGGCATTCCCTTGCAGCGCCCTTGCAGAACGAGCTTTCTTAGGAAGCCTCTTCACCTTTTCGAACAAATCTGGTTCGTTGTCGCGGATGTCACGGATGAAGTTCAGGTACTTGAGTTCCGATTGTGGCTCTTGTTCCTCTTCACCCTCGTAGGTTTCCTTGCTGGCGAGCTGTTTGTACAAGGTATCTCCGAACAGTTCATGGGTGGACACGATCTCTTCTTCGGTAAGGTACTTGGCGTCCTCCCCCAATGTGTCATGAAAGGCCTGGATCTTCGCTTTGATGTTTGCTTCCAACCCAATCTCCTGTTCGGACTGATCGGTGGGGAAGAAGTTAAATACCTGGATTTCCTGGTGCGCGGTCCCTACTCGATTGACGCGCCCCACCCGCTGCAAGACCTTAGTCGGGTTCCAAGGAAGATCGTAGTTGATGACGGTATTGGATCGATGCAGGTTGATCCCTTCTGCCAGGACATCCGTGCTGATCAGGATTCTGATCTTGTCGTTCTTGTTGTGGTAATTGGGATCGAAGCTCTCCTTGACCAGCCTGCGCGCCATGGGAACGCTCTTCTCGCCCTCGGAGTATCTGCCACCCTGGCTCGAATAGAAGAGCACCTCACCCGGAAAGCGGCGGTTGATGTTTTCAAACAGGTACTCGCCGGTCTCTTTGGACTCGGTGAAGATAACAAGGTGCTTCTCCTTCAAGGCAGGATTTGCCCCCAGTTCCGTCATGAACGTCTCAAGCTTGGGGTCCGAGTCGATCTTGACCCACAATTTGCGGATCTCTCTTAGAATCTGCAGATCCGCGGCTAGAACCTGAACCAACTCTGGCCTGAACTCTTCGGCACGGTACTTCTTCAAATCGCCTTTTTCCACAAGTTCCAGGATCTTCTGCGCGTTGTCCTCGTCCAACAGGTCGTACACGTTGACCTTCTTGCCGATAAGGACTGTACCTTTATCGAGCATCTCGATAAACCGTTCGTAGGAAGCGATGAACCTGTTCAAAGTACGGCGAAAAGCGTAGAAACTGCTCTCCAAGCGTTTGACCAGAATCCCCTTCATGAATCCTCCTACGTTCCTCTGGCTCTGCTGTTCGAGAGGCGATGCCTCGTGCTTGAGGTACAAAAGCGGTGTGTAACGGGAGTAATTGAATTGCTTGAGGAGCTCCATGGTTTGACTGAACGTGGAATCGATGTCCTCCGGGAAACGGTAGACGATGCGGTTCGGGTCTCCCATCGTTGGAAAGGACAGGCCGCGCTGTTCGATGTCTCTGCTGAAGTAGTTCTTGATCTCCGTTCGTGTGCGGCGGACCATCACGTATTTCAGGATTTTCTCACGTATTTCCTCCGCTCCTTGTTTCATGAGCACTGCGTACTCCGGATCGGACTTGCGGTATTGGTTTAGTTGATCGCGCAGCCGCTTGAAGAATCGGCCAAGATCAGGAACACCGGGAATGGTCGATCTTCTCGGAATCTGGAACAGCTTCAGCTGGTTGTAGATATCGTCGAGGGTGTTGTTGAGCGGTGTGGCTGAAACGAGGATGACTTTCTTACCGAAGCATATCTCGTGAATCTTCTCAAAGCCTTGCGTGTATTCGTTTCGGAATCGGTGCGCCTCGTCGATGAACACGTAGTCGAACTTATCCGCGCCTTCTTGCAGAATATGGTCCAGTTTGCCGATGGACTCTACTTTGTACTGCGTCACCTTGAACTCAGAGAACGTCTCATACCAGTAGTCTTGCAACACCGGCGGACAGATGACGAGCTTTCTTCCCGGCAACTGCCGCGCCAATAGGGCGGCGATGTAGGTCTTCCCGAGTCCGACTACGTCAGCCACGAAGACGCCGTTGTATGCTTCAAGGATCTTCTTGGTGGACACGACCGCGTGCCTCTGATATTCCAGGTTGAGGAACCCACCTGGCAGGTCGAACTCGATCTCTTGATCGAGATTGATGTCCTCCTTCAGGTACTCGTAGAGCATCTTCAGGTAGAGGTAATACGGTGAGATGTCCTCTCTTAGCCACGTTTCCCTGCGGATCGTATCGACGTATTCCTTGGAGACATCGACTGCGTCTTTCCACAAGTTCTCGAACTGATTCAGGGCGAACTCGACATCCGCCCGATTCTTGAGCTCGACGTTGAATTCTCGATTGGCGATGAGCCCGCTCTCCGAGAAGTTGCTGGATCCGGTGATGACACTTCCAAAATCCCTGTCCACTTCATCATAGCGGCTGATGTAGACCTTGGCGTGAATCTTCTCACTCGGATAGACTCGGAATTCAAGCCTCTTCCCGTTCCCGCCACGTGCAATATCCTCGTCCTTAGTCCTGCAATCCGAGGTTAGGAATTCGAGGAACTTCTTGATCCCAGCTTCGACGTTGTAGGAGTCTTCCGAGTTGTCCATCTCGGCTATCGTGCTTTGGGAGAAGAAACGCTTAGTGTTGCTGTGCGATTCGAAGTCTAGCTCACCGCTGGACCGTGTTGCTTCAATGATCTCGTATGTTGCGCGATCAACGTTCAAACCGACCAGAACCCTGATCTTCTCGATCCCATCAAGGGCGTCATATAGGCGATGGAACCCGCTTGTGCGGAAGTAGCCGACCAACACGTCGAAACACTGCGTGGTTTGAAGCGTTTTCTTGAAACGGTCCAGTAACGTTGCGTCGGGCTCATTCGTGAAGAAGGTAGTGTCGGTGCTCATCAGTTCCCTCTGGGAAAGCGCAAGATCAGGCCCTGCATTGTAGCATCAAAACATTCCCTCAGACGAGCGTTTCGCTCCGAAGCCTCAACCTCTCTTGTGATTACCTGTTGCGCTCCCACCCTCACAACCCCATCCTTTCTATCCGATAGATAGGCCGCCTATTCGCTCACCGTATTTCCTCATCCTCTCGCGTTTGCTCGCCTATTGTACAGGATTCTCACCCGCGGCGTAAAGCCTGATTCGCTTCTTCCTTGCGGTTACCTGTTCCAGTTTTCCGTGGCGGCAAGCTGCATTTCAGGCTTTCTTCCTTTGTCCTAACTGCGCTCGCGCCGCTTCAATGGCCGCGCGCAGTTTGCGTTCCAAAACCTCTTTCGGCGGCAGTTCGGTAAGATACTCAGCTACGTGGATGGATGTTTTGTCCAGCTCCAACAACTCGATCTGCTCGTGTGATCCTTCGGCACAGAGAATAAGCCCTAACGGGGACGCTTCGCCTTCTTCGGTTCCGTGCCTTTCCAGCCAGCGCAAGTAGAGCTCCATCTGCCCTTTATATGTGGCTTTGAACCTACCTAGCTTCAGTTCGATAGCCACCAGCCGTCGGAGTTTACGATGAAAGAACAGAAGATCGAGATAATGGTCTTCGTCGTCGATTACCATGCGCTTTTGGCGGGTAACGAACGTGAAGCCAACCCCAAGTTCCAGAAGAAACGACTCCAATTCCCGCAAGATGGCGGCTTCCGTATCCCTTTCGCTGAAAGTATCCTTCAAATTGAGAAAATCTAGCACATACGGGTCACGGAAAATCAGGTCGGGTGACATGCGATCTTCCTCTTGTAATTCCGACAGCTCCTTTTTCGCCAGTTCTTCGGGTTGCTTGGAAATCGCGGTACGTTCGTAGAGCATGGAGTCGATCTTTTTTCGCAAGGTACGGACGCTCCAACCCTCAGAGCGGCACATCGCGGCGTAGAATTCACGTTGAAGCGAGTCTTTCAGGTATAGGATCTCTTTGAAGTGCGACCAGCTCAATTGTCTCCACAGTGTAGAGACAATTCCTTTATCAGGGAAAGTCTCAGCGAACTTCATCATGTGATGAAGGTTCTTGGCTGCAAAGCCGGATCCGTACTCCGCGGCCAATTGTCGCGACAGTGTAGAGACAATCTCTTCACCATATTTAGCCCGCCTCCCTTTGAGAAGTTCCTCGTTAATCCGCTTACCGATCCGCCAATAGAGCATGGTCAGCCCGGTGTTGACCGTTCTTGCGACGGCCGAGCGGGTCTCTTCGATAAGTTTGCGGATATCGCCCAGTAGATCTTTGGGCACCAAAGGTGGATTATTGGATTCTGTCAGGTTATTCCTCATGTTCCAATGCCCCTTGTACTATCACAGCTTTGGCAGCCCCCTGAGCTCCAATTGTGCAATAGGTTGCTGCACAATTGCTCCATCGTCCGCTTTTTCAGACGGCTCGGCTCTTCCCGGAAGCGCGGGGCCAGATCCTGCATTGCAACATCAAAACATCCCCTCGGACGAACGTTTCGCTCCGAAGCCTCAACCTCTCTCGTAATGGCCTGTCCCGCTCCCACCCTCACAGCCCCATCCTTTCTATTCGATACATAGGTTGCTTATTCGCTCACCGTATTTCCTCATCCTCTCCCGTTTGCTCGCCTATTGTACAGGATTATCGCACTCGCTGTGAAGTATGATCGATGCTGACAGCTCCTTGACTGACAATAACTTGCATTGTGCTTCAAATAATAGTGCAAAAGCCGCACGTTCACGTGGTTTTGGGCAATGGTTCCGCTATCCTGTGGTCTTGACGAGGTGAGATAGGCAGTTTTCGGGCTCGCCTCATCCCTCACAGGAACCTCATTCGCTGTTCACGGGAACTTCATAAGTGGGACGTATATTTACGGTGTGCGAACAAAGTATTGCACCTCCTTACAGGGAAGAAAAGTTCCAAAGCATGCGAGAGGCCCCGAAAGGGGCCTTGCGCTTTTGACACCTTTATAGCCCCACCAGTAAGACACCGTGCTACAGCAGTTACACGAGTTTTCACGATTGCGACCGCGCTTGTCCAGGACGTGTAAGTAACAGATGTCACATTCCTTGGAGTCTCGTACCCTAGGCATCATCTCGTTGCGTCTATAACTTAATAGGTGAAAAGCATCTTCTCGTATGTCTTTCTGAGAACAGAGGAGGAGGTTCACAATGTGCACGGAATGGTGCTATATTCGGTTGGTCACCTGCGTTGCCCTGATTCTGATGTTCATGGGTTCAGCAAGGGAATTTGCTCAGGAGAAAGCCACAATTGTACCTTGCATGTCAGAGGAACATGTCTCTCAGATGTGGGGAAGTCCGCATCGAATTGTCGCCTCAGGCGCGGGATCCGGAGGAGATAGTCTGAAGGAAAACAGTTATGCTTGGATCTACTACGATCCTTATCGGGTGGTGTTTTACAAAAACGGGGCCGTCACCTATTGCACTAAATCAGAAGGATAGGCCCCTCAGATTCCTCAGCTTCTTCCTGTTCTGACTCCTCATGCGCCCGGCCCTGCCTGCTGCAAGCAAGTTAGCTGAGGAATTGAGAGATCGGAAGATTGAACGATCGGGAGATTGGGAGGTTCAATCACTCAATCACTCAATCAATCACTCAAGCCTGCTCCCTACAGCGCCTCAACCGCTGCTAGATCGACGTTCTCTTTGACTAACTGAGTGATGATCTCGATCTTCTTGTCGTCATCCTTGGTCAATAGTGGTTCCAGCTTGTCTACCTGCATTGCCGTGGCGTAAGTGTCGGTCGGGACAAGTAGGACGGGGATCTTCAGCTCACTCGCTTTGGCGGTGACGTTCGCTGGTGGGATGATGTTGTTCGTGAGGACAATGCACGAGGTTCCCCCGGCTTCCAGCGCAGCGATGATCATGTCGCTTCGATCTCCGCTTGTGATGATCAGCTTGTCAGGCTTAGCGAATATCGGCTCGGCCCGAGCAGCACTGACCGACATCGCTCCGACAAAGACGTTACGAATCATGCGGTTCAACCCGTCTTCCCCGGCGATCACCCGTGCGAAAAGCTTCTCCGCCAGGTAGCTCACTGAGAGGGTCGTCAGCTCCTTTTCGTACGGGATGACTCCAAGAACGTTCACCCCGAGGGCCTCGATCTCCGGGAGGTAGGTCTCCTTGAAGTCGTTGATCTTGATGACCTTGTTGATGATCACTCCGCCGACGTGTGCCTCATCGGACCCGACAAACCGCTTCAAGAAGGCGAGATCATCAGCGATGTCATTCTTGGATCCTCCGGTGATGATGAGGACCTGGTGCCCGGTCGCCTGCGAGAGGGTGAGCGGATCGAGGTGCACGGACGCCCCATAGGAGAGGTCCTTTCCGCACTCGATGAACAGCGCTTCCTTGTCCTTCTCCATCTCCGCTATCACCTGTTTCATCTCGTGGGTGATCGACTTCTCGTCGTACATGTAGCGGAGCTTGGAATGGTCGAACCCGATCGAGATCCTCTCCGGTTCTTCACCGAGATCGAACAGGTTCACCATCAGGGCCGCGTCGTAATCCCACAGTCGCTTCTTCCGATACAAGAACCGATCTCCCAACGGCTTTATGTAGCCGAACTTCTTGTTGAGTACCCTTCCTATACCGATCAACACGCTCGTCTTTCCAGCACTTTCCCGCGTTGAGGCAACGATTAGAGAGCCCATATCACTCCACCTTCCTCTGGTCCTTAAACAGAATTCTGACATCCACTGCCTTCACCCCGTCCCCGTGATCATAGACGACCAGAGGATTAATCTCGATATCGGTGATGTCGCGACAGCGGTCGATCAGGTTACTCAACCTGATCACTACCTCGACGATGCCGTCGATATCCTTGCGCTTCTCCCCGCGCACACCTAAGAGGAGCGGGTAGGCGCGAATATCGGCGACCATGTCGTACGCCTCCTTGTGGCCGATCGGGGCGGCACGAAAGGCGACGTCTTTCATCACTTCCACGTAGATCCCGCCAAGACCGAACATCACGATAGGACCGAACGCCCCGTCCTGCCGCGCTCCGATGATCGTTTCCACACCGGGATGCACCATCTCCATAACCTCAATCCCCTCGATCAGCGCATCCTTCCTGTAAGCGCGGCAGCTTCGCATGATCGCCTGGTAAGCATCGATCACTTCCCCCTTATCCAACAGGTCGAGGGCAACTCCACCGGCGTCACTCTTGTGGATGATATCCTTGGAGACGACCTTCATCACCACGGGGTAGCCGATCTTCTCCGCCGCCTGCACCGCCTCGTCGAGATCGTGCGCGATGATCGACTGCGGCATAGAAAGGCCGAGGATCTTCGCCATATGCTGCGCTTCGTCAGCGAGGAGGAATCGGCGGTCGTCGCGGCGAGCCCGATCGAGGAGCGTTTCTACCGCAGCGACATCGATCTCGATTTCTTCATCCCTCTCCACAGGCGCGTTCAGGCGCTCCCAGGACCGGTAGAGGACACCCAGGCAGGAGACGGCATCGTAAATATCGGAGAAGACAGGAATCCCTTCGTTTCGTAGCTTACGGATGATTGCTTCAACCTTAGCACCGCCGAAGAGGGAGAAGACGATCGGTTTCTTCCCACGATAGCGCTCGTATTCCTTCTTCAGAAGCCGGGCGAATTCCTCGGTATCGAAGAGAGCGGTCTCGCAGTAGAGGGCAAGTGTAGCGTGCATCTCCTCACTCGCGAGCATCGCCTCTATGGCGTCCTCGTAGTCCTGCACCGTGGCCTGCCCGGTCAGGTCGACCGGATTTTTCGATGAGCCAAAGTCTGGCATCACCCCGGAGAACGTCTTCTTCAGCGTCTTCTGGTCGTCGTAGAGGGCAACCCCGTACTTCTCGCAGGCATCGGTCGCCATCACCCCGATCCCACCGCCATTCGTGATGATGACTGCCTCCTTCCCTCTGGGAAGGGGAGAATCGGCGAGGAAGCGCGCCCAGTTGAACGCCTCTTGCACGCTCTCCGCACGCAAGACGCCGCATTGGCGCATCACACTATCGAAGATCTCGTCCGCTCCGGCAAGCGATCCGGTGTGCGACGCAGCGGCCATCGCCCCGCGTTTCGACCGCCCGGACTTGATGACGATCACGTGCTTCTCCCGCGTCACCTTCGTCAGCATATCCACGAGGCGGTCCCCACCCTTCACCCCCTCGATGTAGAGGAGGATAACCCGGGTCGCCTCATCATGGGCCAAGTACTCCAACAGGTCAGACTCGTCGATATCGGACTTGTTCCCCACCGAGACGAGCGCGGAGAGGCCGAGCGATTCAGCTGCGGTCTTCCCGATCATTGCGATTCCCAATGCCCCGCTCTGGGTGACGATCGCCACGTGCCCGGGGAGGATACCGCCTGGCCCAAAGGTCGCATCGAGCGAGACTGCCGCGGAGTAGATCCCGAAGATGTTCGGCCCGAGGACCCGCATCCCGTGCTCGCGGGCGTAGCGAACGATCTGCTTCTCTTCCTCAGGGTTTCCTACCTCGGAGAAGCCCGAGGTGATAATCGCTAGGTACTTCACGCCCTTCTCTGCGCAATCTTTCACGGCATCGAAGACGTGTTTCGCCGGGATGGCGATCACCGCTAGATCGACCTCGCCAGGAATACGGGAGAGGTCGGGATAGATCTTGTTTCCCAACACTTCGTCCCCCTTCGGATTCACGGGGTAGATCTCCCCCTGATACCCGCAAGAGACGATGTTTTCCACGATCCGGTAGCCGATCTTGGTCTTATTCTGCGAAGCCCCGATCACAGCGACCGACCGTGGCTCGAACAGATAGTCAATATCAGACTTCGTTCTCATCGCACCACCTAACAGCTTGTTGTGTAAATCTTCAGCGCCAGTCTACAAATCCAAATTCTATTCTCTATTATCTTACCGCCTCGGGGGGTGTAGTATGTGGAGAAGGATTTACTACACCCCCCAGGGGCGCTGAGGCATTGAGAGATCGTATAATTGATAGATTGAATCATCGGGGGATTAAGAGATTTAGAAGCTAAAATTCAATCACTCAATCATTCACTCACTCGCTCAATCATTCAATCATTCACTCACTCAATCATTCACTCTAAATATCGCTCAGAACAGCATCCTCAATTCATAGGCGCCCGCCTCCCGCCTCTTCTCGATCGCAAACCCGCCCTTCTCGAACAGGTGGAGCATCGGCTGGTTATTCACCAGGACTTCGGCAGAGAAACCGAGCAACCCCTTTCGTTTCGCCAGGTATGTCAAATAGGTGAGGAGCGCTGTCCCCACCCCTTGGTTCTGATAATCGTCGCGCACCACGAGGGCGACCTCTGCCGTGTGTGATGCCTCATCGATTCCGTACTGCCCCACTCCGACCACAATCGATCGCTCCTCCTGCTTGATCACCGCTAGGATGACCATCTCCTGCATGTAGTCGATGACAACGAACTCCTGCAGACGCTCGTGCGGCATGTCCTTCCGCGTGGAGATGAACCGGCGGTAGATCGATTGATCAGAGAGGGAGTAGAAGAAATCCTTGAGCAGTGGCTCGTCGCTGAATCGTACCGGTCGCAGTAGGATCTCCATACCCCCCGTCGTTGTACGGTAGGCCTCCAGCGATTCGGGGTACTGCCCGTGCTCCCCGGGGATATAGGCCTGATCTTTGTATATCAGGTTGAGTTTCTTTGCCTCACGCAGGAGCCACGGCTTGAACTTGGGGTGAGCAATCCCGATCAGCTCCATCGCCCTCTCTCGCATGTTCTTCCCGTGGAGGTAAGCGATCCCGTACTCGGTCACCACGTAGTGGACGTCGCCGCGGGTGAGGGTCACGCCTGCCCCCTCGCTCAGCGTGGGAACGATACGAGAGATCTCCCCGTTCTTTGCCGTCGATTGAATGACGAGGATCGATTTGCCGTGAGGAGCCATCACCGCCCCCCTCATGAAGTCGGCCTGCCCACCGATACCGCTGTAGAAGGTGCTCCCGATTGACTCAGCCGTTGCCTGTCCGGTCAGATCGATCTCGAGCGCGGTATTGATCGCGGTCATCTTCGAGTTCTGTGCGATGACCATAGGATTGTTCGTGTACTCGACCGGACGGAACTCGATCGCCGGGTTATCGGAGAGGTACTCGTAAGTCTCACGCTTCCCCATGGAGAAGGTCGCCACGGTCTTGTTGCGATCGATCGCCTTCTCCGTGTTGTCTATGATCCCCTCTTTCATCAGCTCAACAATCCCGTTGCTCAGTAACTCGGTATGGACTCCGAGGTGGTGCTTCCCTTTCAGGTTCTTGAGAATTGCATTCGGAATCTTTCCATATCCTACCTGAATGGTCGCCCCGTTCTCCACCAATCGGGCAACGTACTTACCGATCTGCTGAGACATCTCATCGGGAACTTCCATCTCATACTCAAGGAGCGATTCATCGTGGGGGAAGATGTAGTTCACAGCGCTGATGTGGATGAAGCTGTCTCCGTGTATTCGCGGCATCTGTTCGTTCACCTGGCAGATGACAAGCTTGGCGCTATCAACAGCAGCACGGACGATATCCACACTGATCCCCAGACTCATGTAACCGAAGCGATCCGGGGGAGAGGTTTGAACCAACGCGATATCGATCGGAACGATACCACTGTAGAGGAGGTCTGGAACCTGAGCGAGGAAGATCGCTGTGTAGTCGGCCAACCCCTGGTTGACCGCATCGCGCGTTTGGCCGCTGATGAAGAAGGAATCGAGGCGAAAGTTGCGTTTGACCTCCTCGCGCATGTACGGGGAGACACCGAGCGTCCACAGGTGGAGCACCTCCGCGTCGAAGAACGCCTTGGGGTGAGCCTCCACGAAGCGTACCATCTCATCCACGAGGTACTGTGGTTTCCCGCAGCCAGTCCCGATGAAGATCCGATCTCCGCGATGAATCTTGGAGAAGGCGACTTCAGGAGAAACAAACTTCTCCGGATAAACCTCCTTCAGGCGCGCCAGGGTCGTCTTTATACTGCTATCCCTCATACTTCCCCTTCCTTGCAAAACGGCCGTGGCAAGGAGAACTTCCTCTTCGCTCGGCCTCTGTCGCGATGGTCGATCCCCGCCTTATGATTCCATAGACGGGCCCCAATTCTGCGGCAATCTCGCTCCGAACGCAACCATTTTGCAGACAGCCGATCGCCACTCCGAGTGCTACCCGCGCCGCCACTGAAACCGGATGAGTACAGGCTCCTTGGCTGATAGAGGAAAAGGTACGGTTCATCACTTTACCTCCCCGCCCTCACCTATTATGTCGCGCTCCCCACTCTCTGCAAGAAAACGCCCTGTCTTGTGCTATACTGGTTTATCACTTCCATCATTGACAAAAGGAGTCCTCGTGAAACGTATCTTCTACATCCTCGCGATCCTCATCCTGCTTGCCCTCCCCGCTTACGGAGAAGCCACCCTATCGGGAAGCGGGGATTTCTCCGGGAGAGCGGTCCTCTCGTTTTTGGGAACGAGCGTCACAGCGACATTAACCGCGGAGATCTCCCTATCCGGAACGTTGACCGATTGCGGGGAGGCGATCCCATTCACCGCCAGCGGGACGATCGGTGGGACTGCAGCCGGTGACAGTGAAACCCTCGCCGGCATAGCCTGGGCGACCCTCACTGCTTGCGGCACCCTCCAGACGGGAGAAGCGATAGATATCCGCGGGGGATTTACCATAGATAGCAACGACCTTTCCCCCATTAGTACGACTGCAGGAACGGGAACCGCAAGCCTATACCTCGTGATCCGCACGCGCGGAATGATGCTCAAACTTACGGGACAGATCGAGGGGTCGGCAAGCGGGAACTTCGTCATCCCGAAGGATCCACACACAATGGAAGTTGCAGGCTCAGGAACGATGCGCTTCGAAGCCACCTCTCTCACCCCTCCCAAGGAGGATGTTCCCTCCGATCTCGAAGAGGAGGAAGATCCACTCCCGTGGGATCTCTCCACGTGGCCAGAGGAGATGTCATCGCGCCTCTTGCACCTACTTGAGGAGCATCCACCTGAATAACGCTCCTCGGACAAGTTGCCTGTCGTTGGTTCCTCACTCTTTCACTGCGTGCAATCTCCATGCAACGCCCACCCTTGCGGTAGAGCAGTGATGCATCAGAGAGCCAGAACTTTTCTTGGGTTCCTGGATTCCTAATGATCTCAAAGGGTTGTGCGCTAGTTACTAGAAGCGGATAGAATCCCGATAACTGTTGTCGCGATGTGAGCGACAGCGTGCACATTTTGTGGAACGAGGGAGTGAGTTATGCGAATCTTGGTGCTTGGTGCGGGGATGATGGGGCGGGCGATCGCCTACGATCTTACGCGTCGCGTGGGGATCGATGAGATCATCCTCGCCGATCGCGATCGTACGCTGGCGGAGGAGGTCACCGATTGGCTACGCGATCGACGGGTGACGCCCCGCCATCTCGACGTGAGCGCACCGCGAGCGGTGCGTGAAACAATGAAGGGATGCACTGTCGCTGTGAGTGCCGTTCCGTACTTCTTCAACTTATCTCTGGCAAAGGCAGCTATAGAGAGCAAGACCCACTTTTGCGATCTCGGGGGGAACAACCGTATCGTCGCCGGCGAGCTTGCGCTCGATAGTATGGCGAAGGGAGAAGGGGTGACTGTGATCCCCGACTGCGGCCTCGCCCCAGGTCTCGTCAATATCCTCACCGCGGCGGCGATCGAGGACCTCGAAACGGTGGATCAGGTGACGATCCGTGTCGGTGGACTCCCGCAGCATCCGCACCCACCGCTCGATTACCAGATCGTCTTCTCCCCCCACGGCTTGGTGAACGAGTACATGGAGCCGGCTACGATCCTCCGCAACGGGGAGATCATCGAGGTCCCCTCTCTTACCGGTCACGAGGAGATCTCCTTTTCCGCCCCGTACGAGCACCTCGAAGCGTTCCACACCTCTGGCGGAAGCTCGACCCTTCCGCAGACCATGCACGATCGAGTGCAGAACCTCGACTACAAAACGATCCGCTATCCCGGGCATATGGAGAAGGCGAGCGCGATGGCTGAGCTGGGCTTCTTCGACACCGTTCCAAGATCGATCGACGGAATCGACGTCGTCCCACGCGAGCTCGCGGTGCACCTACTGACCGAGAACCTCTCCTACAACGAACCAGACGTCGTCCTCCTGCGCGTGAACGCGTTCGGTACATTCGAAGGGCGCCCGCGCGAGGTGCGCTACCAGATGATTGACCGCTACGACAAAGAGACCGGCCTTTCCGCGATGATGCGTACGACCGGTTTTCCCATCGCGCAGATCGCGTACATGCTCGCGACCGAGCACATCTCTCAGCGTGGCTCCCTCCCACAAGAGGTTTGCGTCCCCTCACAACCCTTCCTCGCTGGGCTGCGTGAGAGGGGCCTGGCAATCGAAAAGACGGTGCATGAGGGATGAAACCGCTCATCGGATTTGACATGGACGGAGTCATCATCGACTCCGAGGATTTCAGCGAGGCTAACTGGATTGTTGCTGCATTCATGAAGACCTTAGCCGAATTCGGGATCCCAAAGAGTGAGGAGAACGCCCGCGTCCTCTACGTCAAGAACATGCGCGAGAACTCCGCAGCCTTATGTCAGAGGTTTGGAATCGACGATCCGCACCTTTTGTGGGACCGCCGTGAGGCGCACTATATCGCGGAGAAGCTTGCCGCGCTGGAGGCGGGACGGATTCACCTCTACCAGGATGTCTCCGCCCTCGAGGGGCTCAGTCGCAATTATTCCTTGGGCCTGGTCAGCAACTCTCCCCAGGTGGTGGTCGATCGTGTCATCGCCCACTTTTCGTTGGAGAGGCTATTCCGCGTGTGGATCGGCCGCGGGAGCGTCCTCGCGGACCTGCATCGCGCCAAGCCAGCTCCGGATATGTTAAATGAAATGAAGACCCTTATAGGAACGGATCACGGCTACTACGTCGGCGACCAGCCCGAAGACGTCGAGGCCGCCCGCGCCGCATCGCTTCATCCGATCCTCCTCACCCGCAACGGGATAGCAGGGGACATTCACACCCTTACAGAGTTGGTAGATTACCTAAAGCAGCGGACAGGATTGAGAGAGTAGAGGATTTAATCATTGAGAGATTGAGTGATCGGGAGATCGAGCCGTCAAAACACGAGAATCGTGAAGGATGTCCCGCTTTGTAGGCAGGGATGGATCTGCGCCCAACGTTGGAGATAAACTCCGACGAAAGAAGATCGTAGCGTTGGGTCTTGCCTGCCAATCGCGTCCAGCAAGCAGGCGTCCGACGTTGCATCCAATATGCGAAAGTGCCTTATTTAGGTTGCAAGATGACGATCAACGCCTCTTAGATCCTTCGGCTTTGCTTCTTGAAGCCCCACCCTGTAAGAGGGAAGCTTCTCTCAATCGCTAAATCACTTAATCGCTCACTTACTCAATTGCTCTCATAGTTTCAATCCCTGTTGTGAGGGACTACAATGACGGGCTATGAGAAGATCAGACGATATCGAACGAGAGATCCGCTCCCATACTCTCCCTGGCCTTCCAGAGGGGCTTATTGTTCCCGATTACCGTGGGTATTCCATCTGTAGTGTGCCGCGATTCATCCGTGCCCTCTTCGGGGATAGGGTCGATCGCGCAGAGGCGTTCGCACCCCTCCTCCCTGACCTTTTACCAGATCGGGTCGTCTTCCTCCTCCTCGATGGGGTGGGATACCTTCACTTGAACCGGCTCCGCGCCTCCTTCCCCGACCTATTCCTTAATCGGTTGATCGATGGAGGTAAGTTCGTCCCACTCACTTCAACCCTCCCTGCGACCACTGCCACCGCGCTCGCCAGCTACAACACCGGCCTCACACCGCAAGAGCACGGGATGCTCGGCTACCGACTCTACCTGAAGGAGACCGCCGCGATCACCAACATGGTCCGCCTCTCCCTTCTGGGGAACGGCCAAGGGGATTCCGCACTCGCTGCGGGGATCGATCTCAAGACTTTCCTCGGGGAGATGACACTGTATGATCACCTGGCGCAGCTAGGCGTACAAGCGCACATCCTGCTGAGTAAGTACATCGCCACAAGCGGGCTGTCGCGGCTTATCTACGACGGGGATGCGCAATCGCACCCGGTCGTGAATTTCTCGGACATGCTCGTCACCACCCGCCATATCCTCCAGGAAGCACGCGGAAAGACCTTTCTCAGCCTGTACTGGGGAGGAACCGATGCCATCGCCCACACCCATGGGCCGCAGAGCGAGGCGTTCACCGCCGAGCTGCGTTCGATCGATGCCGCGCTCGAACGTGAGCTTGCCGGGAGAATCGATGACACTCTACTCCTGATCAGCGCCGATCACGGATTCGTCGCCATGGAGGAATCCGATTACATCATGATTCCTGACTACCAGGAGCTCTCCCGAAACCTCCTCCTGCCACCGGTAGGAGACACGCGTGCCGCCTACCTGTTTGTAAGGGAGGGGAAGAGAAAAGAAGTCAAGGAGTTCATCACCGAGCACTTTGGCGAAGATCTTCTATGTCTGGATTCACACGAGGCCCTTGAAGCGGGGCTCTTTGGACTAGGGAAGATCAAACCGGAGGTTCCCGATAGGATCGGAGATCTCCTCGTCATTTCCACTGGAAGTCGGGCTCTCTATTACCCGTACAAGGATAGCGCCAAACTGAAGGGGATGCATGGTGGGCTGACCCCGCAGGAGATGCTCGTTCCGTTCATCATGAGCCGATTATAAAGGGAATTCGGTTCTTGCTGCTCCGGGCGAGAAGTTTGATCCTGATCGCTTTTTTGCTATAAGGAAGCCAGGAATCCATGAAAAATATAAGGTGAAGAATGGTATTGCAATATGAAGAATTGACTTCAAGAGTAATCGCAGCTGCCATCGAGGTACATCGACGACTGGGCCCTGGTTTTATTGAATCCATATACGAACACGCTCTTATCGTGGAGTTACACAAGCGGGGTTTGAAGGTAGAAGAGCAGGTTGAAGTACCTATAGAGTATGAAGGAGTAGAAGTAGGGCGACACCGGCTCGATCTGCTTGTTGAAGGAACGATAGTGGTAGAACTGAAAGCGATCAAGAATCTGGATAATATTCACTTTGCCATTGTAAAGTCGTATCTAAGAGCAGTTGGGAAGGAGCACGGATTGCCGTTGAACTTTGCCAAGCCCACTCTGGAGGTAAAAAGGGTGATATGTCGGAAAGCTGGAATTCTTCCTGGATTCCTGGCTTCCTCATAGTTTTAAAGGCCTTCGGGTCACGTGGGTAACCCAAGGCTGGATTTATCCCTACACAATCACAAATTACCCACACCAGATAGCGAAAGACTTATAAAAGGAGGAACTGTGATCGTTATCGGGAGAAGCAAAGAGGTTCGCGCACGCGATCTACACGATGGAAAGACGATCTTCCATACGGAGAAGCGCGTATTGATCGGCCCCGAACAGGGGGCGAGGAACTTTGTCATGCGCCTGTTCACCGTAGGGGCAGGCGGATGCAGCCAATATCACACCCATGATTGGGAGCACGAGGTGTTCATTCTTTCGGGAAAGGGAACGGTCAAATCAGACTCTGGGAGCACCCTGGTGAGCGCAGGAGACTTCGTATATGTCCCCCCGAACGAGGAGCACCAGTTCCTGAACGCTGGGGCCGACCCGTTTGAATTCTTGTGCCTTGTCCCCGCCAGCGGCGAGGGGTAAGAAGTGACCAAGCGGGTCCTCGTCTGCATGAGCGGCGGGGTGGACAGCACCATGGCTGCACTGCTGTTGAAAGAAGAGGGCTACAAGATCGAGGGACTCACCTTCTGGTTCTGGTCCTACCCCGGTGCTCCTGACTACGCAGGGAAGACGAAGTGTTGCTCTCTCGATGGATCCTCTCTCGCTGCCGCGGAACTTCAGATTCCCCACCACACGATCGACGCAAGCGATCGGTTCTACAAGCTCGTCCTGCAGGATTACATCACCCGTTACCGCCGTGGAGAGACCCCAAACCCCTGCGGCCGCTGCAATCGGCTTCTCCGCTTCGATCTTGCATTTGATTATGCGGAAGAGAACGGTTTCGACCTCGTCGCGACCGGGCATCATGTGCGGATCCTGCACGACGCAAGTGGACATCTTCACCTTCGCCGCGGTGCCGACCTGAGTAAAGACCAATCGTACTTTCTCTACGGGTTGAGAGAAGCGGATCTCGAACGCCTCATCTTCCCAGTCGGAGACCTGAACAAGGAAGAGGTATTCGCCATCGCTCGCAAAAACGGATTACACTCCGCGACCCTTCCCGAGAGCCAGGACCTGTGCTTTGCATACAAAGGGAGTACCACTTTTCTTTTTGAGCCAGGCGATCTTCGTCCCGGGCCGATCTTAAACCTTGTTGGGCAACAACTTGGCGAGCACGAAGGGCTCCCCCGTTACACGATTGGGCAACGCCGGGGGCTCAGGATTGCAGCCAAGCGGCCACTCTACATAGTGGCGATCGACCATGTGAAAAACGCACTTGTTGTTGGAGAGGAGAAAGATCTCTATGCAACCGGTCTTGTCGCAACGGATGCCACCTATCTCGCTGGTACGCCTCCACCTTTAGGTTCCCGGATCGCGGCGAAGATCCGCTATCGCTCTCCCGCCTTCCCCGCCATCTTCCACCTTCTCTCCGGGGAGAATTTCTCGCTCGAATTCGAGGAGCCCCAGCGTGCCGTCACCCCCGGGCAAATCGTCGCCCTATATGATGGAGACCGCCTCCTTGGCGGAGGAATAATCACGGAAAGACAGTGACAAGTAATGAGTGATGGGTAATGGGTACCAGGGGTTCAGCACTCAGCAGCAGACCGAGTGATCGGCGTGCAGAAAGTGGGTTCACTATTTACTGATTACTCATCACTCGTCACTACTTTTCTTGCTGAATACTGATGGCTGAACGTTGACGGCTTTGCTATAATCCCCTCGGAGGGGTGGGCGAGCGGACGAAACCACCGGTCTTGAAAACCGGCGAGCCTCCCGGCTTCGCGGGTTCGAATCCCGCCCCCTCCGCCAGGGGGAGGCACAGTTGACCGATGGTCCTTCCCAAAGTAGAATGAGGATACCCGGAGGGGTAGTCAAGAGGTCCAAGACAACGGTTTGCTAAACCGTCGACGGGTTCATAGCTCGTCCGCGAGTTCGAATCTCGCCCCCTCCGCCACTTTCACGCGCCCGTAGCTCAGTGGATTAGAGCGTCGCACTCCGGATGCGAAGGTCGGAGGTTCGAGTCCTCTCGGGCGTACCATAAAGGGGATTTCAGTTCTCTTAGAGGATTGCGCGTCCCAGTCCTCTCGGGGCTATCTTGGCAACGAACTCGCAACAGAAGACGGCTCTTGTTGCGAGAGTTCGATTCTCCTACCCTGGAGCCTGGGGGACTGATTGTAGAACGCGTTCGTTAGCCGTTTCGTGGTGATGTACGTCACATTCGAGAAGCCTGGCCCGATTAAGCAACCTACTCGACGAAGATGTCGAGAAATGCACGTGCAGCCGGGGAACGCCGGACATTCGAGTCCTAGGTGCACACAAGGATCCGATTTTGATGAGTAGACCAGGAGTAGAAAACCGTCTAGAGTAACTCAGTAGGTGGACCGACGAGGAGGGTAGCGGACGGACCATGGCGAGCTGTCCTTCTCTAGAGGCGGTGCCGCTCTGATCCTAGATCGCATAGCAGGAAGGCGGGGGCTATGGTTGACAGCCTATCTGGTGTACGTCGCGCTCAGCAATGCGTGGGGCGTGTTCCGCTCGCTCGACACCTACTGGGATCTTGTTTCTCACCACGCCCCCAATGTCCCGCACTGGCCATTTCTTGCGCTCGGGGTTGTATCGGGGATCGCCGTCATCGGTGTCGTAGGACTGTGGCTGCTGAAGAAGTGGGGACTCTTCCTCTATCTGATCTGTTGGACCTCGGCCCTGGGCATAGGCATCTTCCTGGGCGTACCCTTCCGGGCGCACCTGCTGAGCCTAGTGAACGTCGTGCTCCTCTACTTGTTCCTAGAGCCAAGGCGGGACCTTCTGCGATAGGAGCGAGGGGGATCGTGTGATTGAGGCCGGGCAGCATGGAAGACGTGACCTTCACCCCAGATCCTGGGCCTGAATGGATACGGGAATCCGACGCGATAGGCGGTTGCAGAGAGAATCGGCGTTCGGGCCTCGGGAATCCACCTGGCCTGGCTGGAGTTCTCAGTTTGGAGCCTGGGGGACTGAATGTGGAACGCGTTCGTTGGCTCTTCCGTGGTGACATATGCCCTGTTCTTGAGTGTCGAAGGATCCGATAACCGAGTTCAGTGCTGCGAATGCCTCGCGTTTCGCCTACCTATGTCACAACCTACGAGCTTGGAGTCTGGCAATCTAGTTGGACCGGGTCTCGCGGGGAGGTCGTGGCAGGTCAGGAGGATCGGAACACGTGGAGCTAGTACTCTGTTCTCGGAACTACTGGTGCGTTGTTCGGAGACGCGAGACGAGCAGGGAGTCGATTCCAGATGCAATGTCATTAGGAGGTAACAATGCCCGGAAGGAAGTGGGAGATCATTGGAGTGCCCTTTGACCGCGGCTCAGAATACGAGGGGACGGGGAAGGCGCCGGATGCGATTCGGGCGGCCGGTCTCACGCGTCGAGTGGAGCACCTACGTTCTCTCGGCATTGACATCGCGGATCGAGGAGACGTTGAGCTGCAAAGCGAGGTCAGCCCGGAATGCCCCCCGATGGGGCTGGGAGAGATGCTGCAGTATGCGCCTGTGCTCGTGGCCCAGCTTGAATCGTCACTGAGCGAAGGCGCAGTTCCCGTCATCCTCGGTGGTGACCACTCGATCACGATTGCGAGCGTAGCTGCGGTTGCCGGGTATCTCCGTAAGCAGGGTGCCGACGAGCCTTCGATTGGGCTTCTCTGGGTGGACGCCCATCCGGACTTCGAAACTCCAGGCCCTCACGGAACCAACACGCTCAACGCCATGCCCGTGACCCACATCTTAGGCCGCGATGTGGGCGGTCTTCGGACACTTCCTGAGCTTGCTGCGAGTCTTGACCCGGGGAATCTCGTCTTCATCGGACTTCGCGATGTCCTGACTGAGGAGAGGCGAGCGATCCACGAGATGGGCATTCGCGCCTACACGGCGTCAGACGTCGAGCGGCTGGGAATCGCCGAGGTATGCCGTGCGGCCTTCGCACATGTGGCCGAACGGACGGACGCCGTCGTCCTCACGTTCGACATCGACGTCTTGGACCCAACATTCGCTCCGGGTGTTGATTACCCCGAGCTAGGTGGCCTGACGTCCCGAGAGGGAGCGTTGATCATGGAGCACGCTCACCAGCTTGAGACGCTCGCTCTCGTCGAACTGGTCGAGGTGAATCCAATGAAGGATAGAGACAAGATGACGCTGCGAGTCGCCGGTCAGCTCCTCCATCGGCTCATCGAAGGACCTCTGCTCTAGGTTGCGGGGCTTATAGCCCAGATTGCTGCACGGAAGAGGCAACAAGAGGCGTCCAGGCGGTTCTGGGGGCGGGTCAGCCCCGTGTGCCTTCCTTACAGGGAAGCCTAGCACAACAGCGCCGATGGAAGAAAGAATGTGCGAAATGCATTTCGAGAAACGCAGTTTGGAGTCTGGGGGACTGAACGTAGAACGCGTCGTTAGACGTCTTGTGGTGATTGCCGACTGCATCTCAATAAGTGCAAGGGGGCTAACCTTGTTTAGAGAGGCTTGTCGGTGTCTGCCATCTGTCAGAGTGGAACTTCCTTTGCCTACTAGATACTAACTCGGTGTCGGAAGGGGTTTTCAGGTTAGACATCAGGATTGCCCGGATGGGCCGAAAGATTCGCTCAACCCTACTAGCACTGATCTACCCCGAAGCTAGTATTCTCCTGCTGGGTAGGTTAGCGCAAGATCATGTCCGCAAGCGTAACCTCCGGGTGGTGTCTCGGCTCGGTCGGTGGAGCCCCACGGAATGAGATTGCCTTCTCTGGACACCAGTGCAGGCATGCATAGCACGCTTCGCAGTTCTGATGCCATACTGGTTTTCCTTCGACAAGCACAACGTTCTCTCGGGGGCAGACTCTAGCGCAGGTTCCGCAGGACGTGCAGGCATCTCCAGCTGCAAAGCCCTTGTCGCTCGTCCTAAACGCGCGTAGCAGAGGGCCGTGGATCAGTGACGAAACGAGATCAACAGAAAAGTTGGTCGTCTCCGGAGCGTGAGTGCGCTTGAGAGCAACGGCCTTGACGATCTCGGGTATCCGGTCCCTCGCGTACCTTGGCATGTCATTTCTTGCTAGCCAGTGGATCAGCTTCATAATCGTTGGCTCGCCCATCCCTGGTAACGCCGCGAAGACGTCGCCGCGGACAACGAATCCGGCATCCAGGGCAGAGCCGTTTGCCCTAAGCCATCCACGGAGGAGTATATTTGTTCTCCCAGCGGTACCGCCGCAGGTCGCGACGGCGAAAACGTACTGCTCCGCACGCGGCCTCAGGTTTCGTGTAAATTCGGCGACCATTCGCGGCGGCCCCCATGCGTAGACTGGCGTTACCAGTCCGATTCGCTCTTCGTCGCCCTCTGAGTATCCGCTCGGATGTTTGGCTATCGGGACGATCTCGGTATCCCCCAGTCCCGAGGCAATCGACCGCGCAATGGCCAACGCGTTTCCGCTGCCTGTGAAGTAGAAAATCCTCGTGCTCATGCTCTCACCTCTCTCAGTAGTCTCTGCTCTCCTCGACGTCGGTCTCAGCTGCACCAGTACGATCCGATTCGTGTCGCGCTTTGGCCGCTACCCCTAGCACTGACCCTAGAATAGAATGAAAACCGTCTCAGTTCAAGTTCACAACGAGGATCCCGAGGGAAACCTGGTGCTCTCAGAGACCGAGATACGAGCCGAGGTGTGGAGCCTATACGACTACTTTCGTTCTGTCCACATTCTGGTAGTATGGAGCCTGGGGCATTGGTGGAACACGTTCGTTCGCTGCTTCGAGGAGGCACGTTTCCACAACATCAGGCCACATGGTGTAGCATGAGACAGGGAGAGGTCGAATGAAGAAGACCATTGCAGTGTTTGCTCTGTCGGCGCTCGCCTTCGCCACCATGATGCTGGTTTCATGCCAGAGCAACGAGCTTGTCAAGTTCGAGCGTTCGGCAGGTCTAAACGGAGGATTCGAACTCACGAATGATGGCTACCCTGTCAACTGGGCATTCGCGCCTAACCCAGAGTCCATCGAGTCTTTCCAAGTGTCCGTTGATACGGCGCGTTCCGTCGAAGGGAGCAACTCGCTTCGACTTATCAGCACGCAGGACGATCGGACGAAGGCCTTCCGTAGTCAGAGCGTTCCGGTCGATTCCGGTAGAGTATACAGAATCGGTTTCTCGGTCATAAACGAAGGTTGCTCGCTGCAGGTCAATCGAATCATGACCAACGATTCGGGCACGACGCACTTTCAAGCACGAACCATCGTAGATACTTCGGAATCCACAGCTGATTGGGTGAGATTCGAAGAGATATTCACGCCTACCCAGGAGGAGTACTACGTCTTCCTGGTTTTCCTTGTGGATGGAGTCGGCACGCTCTGGTGTGACGATGTGAGAGTCGAGGAACGCACATCTCAGTACTGATGGTCATCGGGCAGCGGCGACTGCCCGCAGGAAGAGAGATACGAAAGGTAGTATGGAGCCTGGAGGACTGTATGTAGAACTCAGGTCCTCGCCTCGTGCCTGTCTCCTTGAGAGCAAAAATCGATTGAGAGGCCCTGTATTGCCTCCACACGCTCTGAGGGGAGGGTCAGATAGGCCCAAAGCGGGAGTTTTCTTGCACTGTAAAGGGGGAGAACCCCTAAAGTCTCTCCTGTGAATGAAGCCGCTTTTTACTGACCCCGTAGCCCGCGCCTTGCATACTGCGTGATATAGGCCGTAAAATGTAGCTTTATGCGGCCTCAACAATGAAAGGAGGAGACATGGCCAGAGCAAAGAAACTCCCTACAGTTCTGACAGAAGAGGAACAAGAGCGACTCCTAGAGCAAGCGCCCCCCCGTTATCCCACTGGTGAGCGCAACCAGACGATGCTCCGCTTGATGCTCAACACCGGGCTACGGTTGGCCGAGGTGACGTCCTTGAAGTGGAGAGACGTTGATCTCACCACGGGCAAGCTGATGGTCCGGCAAGGCAAGGGGAGTAAGGATCGTACCCTGTGGGTTGCGGAGGCCGACATCGACCGCCTGAGGAGCTGGAGAGAGTGCCAGGCGGCGGTGTGTGATCCATGCGAGCATGCGTTCACTACACTGAACGGGAAGGCATTGGGGCACCGTTACGTTCAGCGGATGGTGAAGCGGTACGCAGCCAAGGCAGGAATCAACAAGAACATCTCACCACATACCCTGCGCCACTCCTTCGCTACGGATCTCTATCGTGAGACGAGTAAGATCCGCCTGGTGCAAAAAGTGCTTGGCCATTCAGACCTCTCCACCACGATGATCTACACCCACATCTTCGATGAGGAGGTGGAGAGCGCTCTCAAATCCTTTCGCCAAGCGACGGCAGTAGCGTGTGGATGACAGATGACTACAATTGGAGACGCGGTAACAACAGGTGGCTTATTCTCGGAAAGTTGGAGTGTGAAATAATGATCCCTCCCTGCTCTTTAGAACTGCCTTTAGTTCCCCGAACCGAACTAGGTAAGGACCGGGGCACAGAATGACCAACAGCAAAAAGAATAGATCCGGTCGTTTACGAGTCTGGCTTGAAAGGAACAAGGTCTTCTTTGAAGTTCTAGCAGGTGGCGTCGCCGTCGCTTTGATAGGAATAATGGCTGTTGTGGTGTCTTATCACGCAAACCAAATTGCCGTTATCCAGACGGAACTTGCCGAAAAACAGCTACAGCTTCTAGCGGTAGAGTTAAGTCCCAACGTACTACTTACTTATGAGTGGAAGTGGGAAAAAGAAAGCGAAACTTCCTACGACCTGTTCATTACTTTAAGCAATGAAGGAGGACCTCTTGGGAATCTACGCGTCTTCCACAATGAGTATCTTTGCATCGAGGCAGCGAGTCCACAAGTAATGGCGCGAATGGAGGAGATAATCGAGGAATGCGGCGAAGAGACAAGGGATTTTATGCTCGGCTTGGAACCGGAAACCCCATCCCGCGCAGCTCTGTATTTTCCTGTGCACTACCTACTAGAGGTAGGCTCGACAGGCAATGCGACTGGAAAGCTCTTCGAGCTAGCACCGCGCGCCAACCAAGACAGAACTTATGGCACCCTTGCTAGTGACTTCAAAGATTGGGTAAAAGCGAGACTATTTGATGAAGGAACAAATGTTAGGTTCTTCCTTCAGATACCTACAATATTCTTACTCGTCCACATCGAGGTTGCTTATGAAAACCGAATGGGTGAGCTCTGCTGGGAGGATTTTTTTATCCACCAAACCTGGGGTGCACATCACATGCGAGGAAAAGCATCGCGAGAAGAAGTATCCAAGGCACTGGAAGAAGGCTTCTATACCACTGGGAGAATTGTCAGTGCATCAACTCTCCACGAACTTAGAGACCTCTTGGGGTTGGAAACCGAAGATGTGGGAGCTCTTTCTTACGCTGAATTGCAGACTTACGAACCTCTCTTGGATAGCGCAACCCCCACACAACTCTGGAGTATGTACGAGAAGTACAGGGAGCTTACCGAGAGCCGAAAATGAATCTAGTTAGGCTGAGGCGTGAAGACAGTTCGGAACTGAGATTTGCATCATAAGGTTCCGCTTGTTGCAACAGAGGACCTACCGTGATCCGAGATGTATCACGGAAGACAGCTGGTTGACACCTCTACGCTTCCCCGGTGTATATTCTTGCGAGAAGGGAGGTGTCACAGTATGAAGAAACTTCCGCTCCTTCTAGTGGTTTCGATGATACTTTGCCTCGCGATAGGAACTACCGCGACTGGGCAGAACCAGATCAAGCCGCCTATCCGTATCCCGCTTCCCATAATACGTTTTGCGTTGCTTCCCGATCTAGAGATCACCGAGATCTTCTGTTCCGACTCTACGGGTACCGTTGCTTTCACTGTTAAGAACAACGGCCTGGGCCCACTACCCACCGGATGGGAACTTGAGTTGCGGCCGAGGGCTCAAGTGTTCCTAATTGAAGGCGGAGTTGATGTTCTTCTAGGGGAAGTCTACCTTGCTGACGCCACTTCTTGGACAGCCGGTGGTATTCATCTACCTGGCGGCACATCTAGCTACGTAACCAGCGTAATCCTTGAAGGTTCCACGACAGTCAAAGTAGTCGCCGACTCCAGCGATCGGGTCCGCGAGCGTAATGAGAGCAACAATGAGACGATGGTCTACTACCGACCTTGTGGAAGAGCCACTGCGCCAGATCTGGAGGTCGCTAATCTGAATGTATCTTCTGGCTCTTACGCTTTGACTCCAGGACAGCATCTTGACCAGCGTATTGATATTCGCATTGCAAATCGTGGTAGAGGATTAGCGAAAGGGACCAAGGATTGGCCATTGGATGGCTACACAATCGATTTCGTTCTCTCCAGTGACGACGTTGTTCCCGCGAATGCGACTGTCGTAGTCACAACCTGGGGTGCGGTCTTCGAGAAACCCTTTCCGTCCTCCTATTGGTATTATCAAGAGGACATGCTAATAGGGAGGATCAGCCAGACAGATGATCTCCCCCGTGAGGAGGAAGTTGGGTACATGTTGGCTTTGTACCTGGGGGGCCAGGTCATCAATCTCCCACGAGAGTATCCAGGGTTGGAATGGACAACTGGATCGAGGCTCTTCTACATCGTGGCTATCGTTGACCCGCTAAACAAGGTTGATGAGGTAAGAGAGGACAACAATCGGTTCTTTCTGCCAGTGCTCATCGAAAGGCCTCTGGGGCATGGAGGATAGTTATTCGCCGTTTGGAATGACATGAGTCCACTTTCCAGTCAGTTCCAGAGCAGAGGACGGCAGTGCTCTATCAGATTCAATGCGAAACAACATTCATCAAGACCCCACATCGATAGATCGCGCTTGATGCAACGAAAAGCTTCGGATGTTGCATGAATGAGAGCGCAGAATGTGCAGAATGCGTACTCTGGCTGGCGAGTGGACGACCGAGCAGCGCATTCTTCTTCACGGTCATTTCAACCCTTTCCGAAGATGGTCACAATCAGTGACCTTAAGATAGCCTCCCTCCTCCCTTTGCTTCTGGCTATCTCTCGTGACCCGTTTGGCCCCTTTGTGGTCCGTTTCCGAAGGACGTAACTTGTGCCCTTTTCGGTCGTTCCGATTCTCTCGAGTATCCTCTTCTCAACCAACCCTGAAAGGTCGCGATGTGCCGTCCGTCTCGAAACACCGAACTCCTCTTGGTACTCCAAATTACCGGTACTTCCCTTCTCACGAACCACTCGAACGGCCTGGAGTTGCCGCTGGTTCAACGCCGACTCTGCAAGTACGTCAAGCGTCGGCCATTTGCCAGAGCTCGGCTTCGTAGCCGATTGTTGCACCGCTTGCCTTCTTTGCTGTCATGTCTTCCGAATCTCCTCGATCATCCACTGTATCACATCAGTGAATTGGCTCAGACTGCCGGCATTGGACAGAGGTACTATTGAGGCGTGTGGATAGCCGGTGATCTTCTTCTCGGACAGATCGAGACCGCTAATTGCGACAAGGCGCTCCAGCAATTCCTGGCGCAGCGCTTCACTCTGAAAGGGTGGCGTCTTCATGTAGACGTCGAAATAGATATCAATCTTACCTGCTGTGCGAACTGCAAACAGTTGGTGCTTCGCGCCCTTGTGGAAGACACGGGGCACGAAGCTCCCGTACTTGAGGCCTTCTCCCCACCAAACCTCCACACCTTCCATCTTGTAAAGAGTGTGCAGAAGATTGTGAGCAGATGTTGCAGCATCATCTCCTGCCCTCTCGCGGATTGCGGCAAGGAAGTCTGGTTCGTTCCACTTTTTCTTCGCACGAACACCGGCAGCTCGTTTCCTCTCGCTCGCTCCGATTAATCTCGGAACCAGCGTCTGTAACCCCTCACCGACGTATTGCTTGACTTCCACGGCAAAGACATCCGCTGGATTCATTTGCTCGTTGAGAAATTCAACCATACGACGTAGCTCTTTCGGGATCACGTCGGCAACGAAAACTAGGCGAATACGGCCGGCTTGGAGATTGGTCCGCACGTGCTCCCAGTAGTCATCTGTGTCGCCATCTGGACCGAGGACATCTCCGAGTGCAGATTCGAGATCAACCTTCTCCTTTTCGCAGCGACGCTCCAGCTCAGCAGCGATTCGTTCAACTGGCCAGTACGAGACGGCATGGGCTGCGTATTCCAGAAGCTGTCCAACGACCTCTCTGCGAAGGCGCGTGTCCGAGCTACGCTTCACTTCAACAAGCGTTGGGATGCTGTCCTGGTCCAGGAAGAGATGATCAACGGACCAGCGATTGCCTTCGAGGTCGTCGCTGGGAAGCCCCATCTCACGGGTGACCAGAAGCCAACGACGAGGCTCCTCACTGTCCATCTGATCGCCAGCCAGAAGGTTCAGGTACTTGGCAAGTAGCTCCTGAAGGATGTCCTCAGAGTTATACGGCTGTTCCGTCATCTCGACGAGTTCATCATTGTCACGTACAAGGAAGATTCCACCGCTCATGAACACTCCATGATGTTGTCCTGAAGGTGTGTTCCACCGGGTACCTGCGCCGCACCTCGCGCGATCCATCCTCTCCGGTGTTTCAAAAGCACGCTTACCTGCGACACAAATCACTTCCCGTGGGATTTGACCTCAACTACATCATGTTAGCTCAATCGCGTGGTGCTGGCAAGTGATGGAGGTGTGATGAATTCTCGCCCTACGGGCGCATGTAGATGCAAACTGGTACGAAAGAAGGGTGGAATGTAGCACCATTGGGTGTAGAGGATGGAAGTACTGGGTCTTTATCGTTTCGAGTGGGTAACTAATGAGGGCTCCTCACGCTCCAGGCAAGGTACGAAGTCGCTAAGAAAGGCTCTTTATTCTTATTCTTTTCCACATTTCAACGCTTTCCTTGCGCTCTCTGCGTCTTTGCGAGAGGCAAGCTTTTTCTCTCGCCCGTTCGTTGCACTCACTCAAGCCGCAAAGGTGTCGCGATACCAAGATCGCCAAGGAACCTTGGTGTTCACTCTCTACGTACTCCGCGCCCTCGGCGGTGAAAGCTTATGCTCCGCAAGGAGAAGAGAATGTGAAATAGCCGGCGAGAGGAGTTGAACCTCCGACCTACGGTTTACGAAACCGTTGCTCTACCACTGAGCTACGCCGGCAGTATAATCGGGATTATAGCGATCCCAGAACACTCGATCAACTGGAGGCGAGATGGACGGATTGGCGATTGCGGCGTCGATTACCGAGGCGAAGGAAGCGATTCTCGGTGCGGTCATCCGCACGATTTACCAACCGGGATTCGCGACGTTCGTCCTCCACCTCTTCGCCGGGAAGAACCTGCGCCTCCTCCTCTCACCGGGGAAGGCAACACTTCACCTGACAGGCCTCGATCTTGCCTACCCTCAGTCTCCTTCGCCGTTCGCGATGCTGTTGCGCAAACACTTGCGGGGAGGGAGGATCGTCGATATCGAACAATCGGGGTGGGATCGGGTCGTTACCCTGACGGTGGAGCGTCGCCAGGAGGAAGAGAAAAGGACGTTCCGCCTGGTTGTGGAACTCCTCGGGGTAAGCGGAAACTTGATCCTCCTGCGGAGCGATCGAGTTATCGCGGCACTTCGACCTCACCAGCGTGCTGTCCCAGGAGAGGTCTATCAGCCTCTTCCACCCCAGGACAAGATCGACCCTGCGAAGATCACTCACGAGCTTCTCGAAGAGGTTCTTTGCCAAGAAGAGCCGATCCGCGCCCTGGTGCATCGCATCGATGGGATCGGGAGGAGGACGGCAGAAGCGATCATCCGGGCGCGATCCGAGAGGTCGTCCGCAGATGAGATCATGGAGGATCTGTCGCTCCTCTTAGAGAGGGTGAAGGACCCCCATGCAGAGCTCGACCTGGCAACGAATTGGGCTGCGTTCTTCCCGCTTACTCCTCCTGGCGAAAGATATCCCAGTTTTTCCGCCGCGCTCGACGCAGAGCGGGGAGAGAAGCGGGAAAAGGTGCAGAGTGATGGGGGACAGAAGCCGTTTCATGCGGGGCTATTGCGCGCCATCGCCAAGCGAGAGCGGACCGTGAGCAAGCTCAAGAAGTGGCTTGCAGATGCGGAGTCCGAGGTACAACTCCGGCATCAGGCCGACCTGATCATGATCCACCAGAGCTCGCTCACCCGGCGGATGCGCGAAGCGTCCCTCCTCGACCCAATCAGCGAGGAGGAGATAGTGATTCCTCTCAACCCGCGGTTGAACCCGATCGAGAACGCACAGGCCTTGTACGAACGAGCCAAACGCCTTCGCCGCGGACGCCCGATCGTCACCCGTCGCCTGCGCCGGTTGGAAGGGGAGCTTGCGCGGCTACGTGAAGGTGTTGCTGCCATCGAGAGAGGAGAGGGGGTAGGCGATGCCCTGCTCTCTCTCATCTCGACCCCGAGGACAAAAAAGAAGCCTTCACCCCCGACAGCGCACCGTACCTTCTCCATCCTTGGCTACAGCGTGCAGGTGGGAAAGGACGCTGTGCAGAACGAGACGCTCTTGCGGGGCGCGAATCCGGCGGACCTGTGGCTGCACGCGAAAGGGGTCCCCGGCTCGCACGTCTTCGTCCGCCATCGCGGGGGAACCGGGTACTCGCAGGAGGTTATTCGTGAGGCGGCACTCCTCGCCGCGCGCTTCTCCAAGGCGCGGGAGGAACGGTGGGTCGAGGTGAGTTATACTACGGTGAATCACGTGCATAAACCAAAGGGTTCCCCACCGGGGCTGGTCATCCTCAGCAAGGAGGAGACACTCACCGTGGATCTGCGTGCCGATGAGGAGGGAAGATGGATATCACACAAATCCTAGAGATCGTCCTGTCGCTCATTGCGGTCTTCACCGCCATTATCCTGCACGAGGTGGCGCATGGTTACGTTGCCTTCCGTCTCGGTGATCCAACGGCGAAGACCCGCGGGCGGCTCACCTTGAACCCGCTCGCGCACATCGATCCGATCGGGACGATCCTTGTGCCGATCTTCCTTCTGATCATCAACTCTCCGTTCCTGTTCGGGTGGGCGAAGCCGGTTCCGATCAACCCCGGCTACTTCCGCAATCCGTTCAAGGGGATGCTCTATGTGGCTGTTGCCGGTCCAGCGACGAACGTTGCCTTGGCCCTCGCGGCGACCATGATCGGGCGGGTCGTCCTCCTCGCGATCCCCGATACACTCCTCTTCTTCAACCATACCCTCGCCGGAAACCTGGTCCACGCCCTTGTTTATCTGCTGGGGATCTTCGTGATCTACAACGTCATCCTCGCCGCGTTCAACATGATCCCCATCCCTCCACTCGACGGATCGCGTGTCCTCACCTATTTTCTCCCTCCTGAGGGGCGGCGGGTGATGATTATGTTGGAGCGCTACGGATTCATCATCTTGATCGCTCTCATCTACCTTGGTGGGCTCCGGGCTCTGTTCGATCTGATGGGGGGGCTCTGGCAAGGGCTCCTGGGGAGTCGTTGGCTTCTCGCCCTCAGTGTCTTTTAATCAACTTCGTTGTCGTTTTGAGTGTAGGGGCGGTTCGCGAATCACCCCTACTTCTAATTTTGGTTCGCACGGAACGGATGCCAAAGAGATTCACCACGAAGAGCACGAAGGACACGAAGAATGGAATTCTGTTCAAGCCACAGCACCCGCAAGATGAACTTCAATGCCACCAAGCCTAAGAGCGGGATCAAGCGCTTCGTCCAATGATTCCTTCGTGTCCTTCGTGGTAAAATAATTCTGTACCTCTGCGAGAGTCTTGGCTCTGCACTCTTTCTCTTTAATCACCCACGCCTGCCTGCAGCAGGCAGGCGAAACGACAAAAAGCGTCTTTTAATCACCGCTTGCTGAAAGAGCGGCCCATTCGTATAATTACGCCATTACAAAGATGATATGGAGTGGTTTCCCGTGACACAGAATGATGCCAACTACGAGATAAAGGAACGATCCGCTACCGAGGTGACCGTGCAGGTCACGGTCGCGACGCCAGCTATCAAGAACGAGATCGACAGCGTCTACCGCCGCTACGGGCGGGAGGCCCAGATCCCTGGTTTTCGAAAGGGGCACGTGCCGCGAAGCTTCCTCAACTCGCGTTTCGGGCGCACCCTCTTCCTCGATGAGGCGAAAAAGGACCTGGAAGAGAATCACTTACAGGAAGCTATTTCTTCCCTCAAACTTATCCCGGTGACCGTGCCAGAGGTGGAGTCCGACTCCTTCGCTGAGGAGGAGGAATTCATCTTTACTGCGCAGTTCTCCGTCTTTCCAGAGGTGAACCTTCCGGAATATCGTGGGATAGAGCTTCCTGTCACTCCGAAGACGGAAGTCTCCGAGGATGACATCGACAATACGCTCGATCAGCTTCGCAATCGGTTCGCCACCCTCTCACCCAAGGACGGAGAGACTGTCAGCGACGGGGATATCGTCCGGGTTGCGGAAGGAGAGAAAGAGTGGGATTTGCGTGCCGATGCAGAGAACAAGGCGAGCACGAAACTGATCGGGACCAAGGTTGGCGAGACGGTCGAGATCGACTTCGATCTCCCGGATGGGAAGTCCAGGCACACGTCGCTCTCCATACTCGGGTTGAAAGAGATCACCCTCCCCGAGCTCGATGACGATTTTGGCAAGGATACGGGATTCGATAGCCTGGCTGCTTTGCGAGAGAACATCAAGGAGAACCTCACTCAGACGAACACGAGGGAACGTGAGCGCAAGATCAAGACCGATCTTCTCGACCACCTGGTAGAGCAGGTTGATCTCCCCCTCCCCGAAGCCTTCGTGGATGAGAGAGTAAACGAGGATCTGGAGGCACTGAAGAAGGAACTTGCAGACCCCCGTTCTCCACTCACCTTTGAGGAGTACTTGAAGAGGGAGGAGAAGAGCGAAGAGGAGTTGCAAGCCGATTACAACAAAGCGGTGGTGCGGCGCCTGAAGCGCGAACTTGTCCTCGACAAGCTCGTCGAGCAGGAGGAGATTGCGATCGACGATGCCGAGTTGGAGGAGATCGTTCGGGAAGAGGCGACTCAAAGCGACGAGGATCCATTGCGGTTTGTTGCCCAGCTCAAGGCGAATGAGCACTGGGAGGACTACCGGCAGGAGAAGGTGAACGCACGCGCGCTCGACATTCTGTACAACGAAGCGAAACTCACTGAGGAGCCGAAATGAGCCCGCTAATCCCGTATGTGATCGATCAAGCCGGGCACAACGAGCGTACGTACGACATATACTCGCGCTTGTTGGAGGATCGAATCGTCTTCCTTCGCGATCCGATCGATGATGAGGTGGCGAACGTCGTCATCGCGCAGGTTCTGTTCCTCGCGTCGAAGGACCCGTCAAAGGACATCAAGCTCTACATCAACTCCCCCGGAGGGTCGGTAACGGCCGGGTTCGCAATCTACGACACGATCCAGTATGTGAAGTGCGACGTGGTAACGATCTGCATCGGACAGGCCTCGAGCATGGCGGCTGTCCTCCTCGCCGCCGGGACGCCGGGTAAGCGTTCCGCTCTTCCCAACGCCCGCATCCTCATCCATCAGGTCTTTGGGGGGGCGCAAGGACAGGCGACCGACGTCAAGATCCAGACGGAAGAACTCCTGCGGATGCGCGATCAGATCGATCGGATTCTCGCCCGACACACCGGAAAGACGGTGAAGAAGATCGCCAAAGACACCGATCGCGACTACTTCATGTCTGCCAAGGAGGCAGTCGAATACGGCCTGATCGATCGGATCATTCCCCCGAAAGCGGGAGTGAAAACTTAATCGAGAAGCTCTTGAATCCGTCCTCATCGAGCTTAAAGACGATGTCGAGTGTGACATCGGCGAGCTTTGCGTCCGCGCTTACGGTGAGATCGTAGTCCCCAAGCGTAAGAGCACCCCCAGCGGGACAGAAGTCCCCCTTCCAAGAAAAGGTGAGGGAAGGCCAGTCGAGTTCTATTGTGGGGACGAGTTTTACAAGCCCGATTTCACTTTCGGAGAAGGTGTGATCGCAGACGACCTTCAGCGAAAGCTCGTTTGAGAGGTCGTAATCCACGGTCAGCGTCCCCTTTTTCGGCACGAAAAATGTTGTTGGATCGAGCGTGAGCGCCTCCTTGACCGACCATCTCCCTCCATCGTGGTCGATCGTGACCTTGTGTTCGTATAGGCTCTCGTCCTTCCATGTGTCTTGCAGGGTCAGGGTGTCATCCTCGCGATCGAGGACGAGCTTTACGCGAAGATATCCCTGTCGCAAAACAAGATCGAGGGATGATGGAAGGCGCGCGATCGTCAGGTCATCGAAGCCGCACGAGACCTGGTAGAGGTAGAACTCATCGCTCTTCTTGAAGTAGCCCTCAATGTCGAGAACAGGCGGCGTTCCCTCGCTTTTCTGTTCACCCCAAAAGCGGTGAACAGGAAAATCGCTCACCTTCAGCTTAAGAGTCGTCAGCCGCTCCTCATCAAACAGGATCTCGCCCCGCCCGTCGATCTCATCGGGGAAGGCATGTTCGACGACGACCTTGAGGGAAGAGAACCCATTCTCATTGGCTTTCCAGGTAGAGGTGAATTCCGAGCCGTCCGCGCTCAAGGAGAACTTGACGGTCGTGTCGCTATCGATCGTGTCGGGCTCGATCGTGGTCTTGCAGGAGAAGTCTCCGGTGAACGAGATCGCTCCCGTACAGGAAAGAGCGATCGGCAAGAAGGAAAATACCAGTATGGACAATACTCTACCAGTCATGTTCATCGTTTCTTTCATCTTACAGGATCAGATCGCTTACGGCAACAAGTGTCGTGAAGCGGAAGGATTGCGGTGCGGACTGGGGAACGCTGCTCACTGTCGATATACTCGGGTCTGGCCACCAAAAGGCGCATCAGAGGAGGACGATGAACCCGATCCGAAATTCCGTGAAGGCGATCCTTATCGAAGAAGGGAAGCTCCTTGTGACACGCAATAGGGATGCGGACGGCGAGTTCTATCTCCTCCCCGGCGGCGGGCAACGCCCTGGGGAGACGTTCCTGCAGGCCCTCGAACGAGAGTGCCTGGAGGAGATCGGAGCAAAAATCGTTATCGAGGAGATCCTCCTGATCCGGGAATACATCAGCGCGCACCACGAGTTCGCCGATACCGATGGTGATGTGCACCAGATCGAGTTCATGTTCCGCTGCGCTCTCAGTGATGGTGAGAGACCGAGGATCGGTCCTGTCCCGGATATTTGGCAGACTGGGATCGTCTGGCTCCCGATTGACAGACTGGGAAAATACCGCCTCTATCCTGCGGCAATCGTAGAGCCACTGCAACGCCTCGCCCGGGGAGAGGAAGTGGGCCCCTGCTACCTTGGCGACGTCAACTAGGAAGTGAATGATTGAGTGATTGAATGATCGGATGATTGAGAGATTGGGAAGCCAAATCACTCAATTTCTCACTCGCTAAATCGATCGCGCAGGCTCTTTCTCGTTTCGAGTGGGTAACTAAAGAGAAAGGGTGAAGAGCCAAGACTCTCGCAGAGGTACAAAGCTGTGTAATGGACTCATTTCACCACGAAGGACACGAAGAGCACGAAGGGTTCAGAGGACAAGCGCAACGTCGGAGGCAAGCCATGCATGGCAAGCTCCCGACGCTACCCCAAAGCCTGTTCTTTTGTAGCGTGAGCAGCTTGTCTGCCACGTCGAGCTTTGGACTATGGGCTTCATTTAGACTCACGACTATCTTTTTCTGCTTTTGCACTCGACCGATTGCAGATGTGCACTTGAACCGAATTTCATTCTTCGTGTCCTTCGTGCTCTTCGTGGTGAATTCTCTTCGACCTCCGGTCTTGCTTTGCAACCGGCATCTGTCCCATGCGAACCGAGATTAGAAGTCACTCGAAACGACAAGGAAGCGATTAAAGGCTTCGCTCCATGAAGTCGACGAGGAGGGAATAGGTGCGGATCTTGTGGGAGATGTCGGACGAACCGTGTCCCTCCCCGGTTAGCTCCACGTACTCAAAGTCTTCACCTTCCTTGTAGCCAAGCTCGATCAACCGGTCGCGGAACAGGCGCGATTGCTCGACCGGGCAACGAGGGTCGTTCACCCCGTGCACGAGGAGGAGCTTCGCCTTGAGGTTCGCGGCATGGGTGAGAGCGCTCCGCTCTCGCCACAGATCCCTGTTCTCCTCTGGATCACCCATGTGCCAGCGGAGGTAGTACTTGAAGTGTTCCATGCTCTTCTCGTAGAGTCGGTGCAGATCACTGATTCCAACCCAGGAAACCGCTGCCTTCCACAGGTTGGGCTTTTTCACCGCCTGCATCAGGGTCATGTATCCGCCGTAGGAGCCGCCGAAGAGACCGATCCGTTCCGGGTCGACAAAATGAAGGCTCTTCAGGTACTCTGCCCCGGCTGCGACGTCCTCTAGATCGCCACCACCCCAGTCGTAACGGTTCATATCACGAAATTCAACCCCATAGCCGGTGCTCCCGCGAATGTTCGGTTCGAGGACCACGAAGCCGTGGTCGGCGAGGAACTGCGCGTACGGATCGAAAGAACGGAAGAACTGACCGGTCGGCCCTCCGTGTACGATGACAATCGCGGCAACCTTCTCTCCGCCTTCTGCTTCGCGCGGCTTATAGAGGATCGCTGAGATCGAGAGATCGTCAGAAGAAGGGTAGATTACGTACTGCGAAGCGACGAAGAGGTTGGGATTGATCGTCCCATACTCCGCCGGAATAACGGTGCGGACACGGTTCTCTTCGAGTTCGTAGAGGATCAGCTCATTCCGCTGGGTCGTCGAGGTGATCGACACCAGTAGTGCAGAGTCACCGAGGACGAACTCAGAGCCGATCGCCAGCCCGGCCGGGAGGTCGAGGAGGCGGGCATTTCCTGTCTCTATCTCATAGAGGACCGGTTGCACGACTGCATCCTGATTGCGCAGTGCGACGAGCCACTTGCCGTTCTTGGAGACGCCGGAGGCGGTCTCTTCGACGCCTTCCTTCCCGAACCAACGTACTTCCCCGGTCTCGACAGCGAGGATTCCGGGGCGATCCACCCCGGAGGCATCCGAGGTGATGGCAAGGCGCTCCCCGTCTGGGAGCCACTTTACAACCGTGTCGATCGAGCCAACCTTTACCTGCAGGACACGACGGAGATCAGTCCCGTCGGCGCGCACGATGTAAACGTCCTGGTTCTTAAGCTCAGCGGTCTCGTTCACCGAGAACGCGAGCCATTCTCCATCAGGGCTCCAAGCTCCCCCGCTTGTGACCGGGTTAGAGAAGCGTGTGAGAGGGGTGACCTCTGCATCGGTCGGCGCGCTGGTCGGCCGCAGCTTGTACAGGTTCATCTGCCCATCACGATTGGAGAATATGGAGAGCCACTCGCCATCCGGACTGAACTCGGCTGGGATCTCCTGTGCAGTCGGCGTATTAGTGAGCTGCCGAACAGCTCCACTCTGGGTATCGATCGCGTAGAGATCGTGCTGTTCGTTCCCGTCACGATCCTTGGCGAAGACGATCGACTTCCCGCCCCTGCTCCAGACGAAGCCTGCACGAAGGGAGCGAGGAACCTCGCCGTGGCTCAACTGTCGCGGCTTACCAATGTGTGGTACGCCACCGCGTGGTGAACCACTGCGTGGCGAGCCACTTTGGAGATCGATCAGGTAGAGCTCCATCTGTCCGCTCTTGTCCCAGTAGAAAGCGATCCGTTCCTGGTCCCAAGAGGGGGAGGGGAAGTAGAAACTGGGAAGGCTCGCCAGTTCCTTCAAGGGGATTCGTCCTTGATTCAATTGTTACCTCCTTACAGAATATCCCTGGATAGGATAATCGGAATCTAGAATAAAATCAAGGTTTTCTCACCTATAGAGGTGCTGGACCCGCGCCTCTCCCCTATAATTGCGAGACTATGACGACTAAAGATCATCCTGCGAAGGACCTACCCGGAGCCGTAATCACTGGAAGCTCGCGCGGAATCGGTGCGGCGATCGCCCGTCGCCTGGCACGTGCGGGATATGGAGTCAGCATTAACTACCTGGAGCGGGCCGATCGGGCGAACGCCCTGGTCCAGGAGATAGAACAGGCTGGTGGGCGCGCAATCGCAATCCGTGCCGACGTCGGTGATTACGACCAGGTCCGCACCCTGGTTAAAGAGACGGCCGAACGCTTCGGTGGGATTCGCATCGTGGTCAACAACGCCGGGTTCTCCCAACACCGTACGATCGATGATATGACGATAAAGGACTGGAAACGTGCCATAGCGGTAAACCTATCCTCAGCCCTGTACACGGTCAAGGCCGCCCTTCCCCACCTCAAGGCCGAGCCGTGGGGACGGATCGTCAGCATCTGCAGCCTGCGTGCGATGACCGGGTCGAACCACGGGGCGCACTACGCCGCGGCCAAGGCGGGACTGATCGGATTGACCAAGTCTCTCGCGTTGGAGCTCGCCCCCAAGATCACGGCGAACGCCGTTTCTCCTGGCTACACGAACACCGAGATGAACGCAGCCGCGCTTGCGAAGAGCGGAGACGCCATCCGCGCCAAGATCCCGGCTCATCGTGTCGCCGAGCCGGACGAGATCGCCGCCCTTGTCTGTTTCCTCTCCTCTGAGGAAGCAGGCTACATCACAGGGGAGACGATCAACGCGAACGGTGGGATCTACATGCGATGATGAAATACAGAGGATATGACCCTGATAGAGACAAGAAGTCTGGTGCCCGTATCTGGCGCGAGATCGGCTGGCTGGAGAAGAAGGAATACGAAAAGGCGATGGACGCCGTCCTCAAATGCGGCCGCACGATGGTCGCCGAGGTGAACGGCGAGGCAGAGTGCATGGTGAACACCGCCCCTGGCACCCTGCGCTACCTCAACGAGGATCTGGATATCTCCCTCATCACCGGCGTCGCCACGAGCCGCGTCGCACGCAAGCGTGGGCTGGCAAGTACCCTTACGGCACAGGCGCTTGCGCAAGAAGCGACTTGTGGGATGAAGGTTACTCTGCTCGGCATCTTCGAGCAGGGCTACTACAACCAGCTAGGGTTTGGGAATGGGAGCTACGAGCACTGGTGCACCTTCGACCCTGCCGACCTCAATGTCGATGTTCGTCCCCCTATTCCCACGCGGATTACGATAAAGGATTGGAAGATGGTGCACCGGTCCCGCCTCGCTCGTCTGCGGCGGCACGGTACCTGTTCCGTGACCCCTCCTGAGATGACGCAGGCCGATATGCTGTGGAGCGAGAACGGTTTCGGTCTCGGCTACATAGACGCAGCGAGCGGCGAGTTGACGCATCACTTCTGGTGCTCGACCAAGGCCGTCGGGAATGGCCCCTACACGATCCGGTGGATGTCCTATCGGACGAAAAAGGAATTCCTCGAACTCCTCGCTCTCATAAAACAACTGGGCGATCAGGTTCATTCCGTGAAGTTGTACGAACCGCCGGGAATTCAACTACAGGACTTTCTCAACCAACCGTTCAAGGCACGCGAGATCACGAGCAAGTCGCAGCACGAGAGCCGAATGTCAGCGAGCGCCTACTGGCAGGCACGCATCATCGACCTTCCCGGGTGCCTTGAGCAGACGTGCTTACCTGGTGATACAGTGCGCTTCAACCTCGTCCTCACGGATCCGGTCGAGCGATTCTTCGATAAGGAGAGCCGCTGGAGCGGTGCTGCAGAGGACTACATCGTCACCCTTGGCCCCTCATCGAGTGCCGTGCCGGGAAGGAAGAAGGGCTTGCCCCTTCTGAAAGCGTCGATCAACGCGTTCACCCGACTCTGGTTGGGGGTACGCCCTGCTACTGGGCTTGCGTGGACCGATGAACTCTCCGGTCCACAGGATATTCTCGCGCAGCTCGATAGTGTCCTTCGCCTTCCCACCCCGCAAACGGACTGGGACTTCTAGCGGCGGGTCTTATCACACAAGCAGGCGAGTGGTATAATGGCTCGTTTCAATCATGAGGAGGTACAGAAGATGAAACTTGTGCGCGGGCTGATGACAGGTGGTGGAATCGGTGCGTTCTTCTTCTTTAGTTGGGTGATCCAGATGCTGTGGAACAGCATTGTGGTCGGGCATCTGGGGCTATTTAAGACCCTTAGTTACTGGCAGGCAGCCGGATTGTGGTTCTTGATCATCCTCATCTTTGCCTGGACCGGGATCGGAGTTAGCAACCAGCTCTTCCGAAAGTGGCGGTCCTTCGACTGAACAGTCGTTCGACTGAAGTCGTTCGGCTGAAGAGGGCGTGAGAGCAGGACTCGGAGATCCCCGTGTCTCACTCTCCCCCTTCTCTGAAGGAAACAGGACCGATCACGGGGAGCACGGCTTGCCGTCCCGCACCATCTTTGATCACCTCAAAGGGTATTCCGTAGGCCCTCTCAAGGTTGCCCGGTGTGACAACCTCCGCGGGAGGGCCTTCCATGATCACCCTTCCGTTCGCGAGGAAGATCACCCGATCCGCATAGAGGAGGGCATTGTTGGGGGTGTGTGAAGAGACGATCGCGGTGAAACCCTCGGTGGTGAGTCGGATCACATTGCTCAGTATCCGGTGTTGATAGGCAGGGTCGAGATGCGCATCAGGCTCATCCATCAGCAGGTAGCGCGCTCCCTGTGCTAGGCCGCGGGCGATCAGGGCAAGCCGACGCTCCCCATCGCTTGTCGCGGTGTAGGGGCGGTTCCGCAACGCCCACAGACCCACTGATTCGAGAGCCTTCTCGGCTGCGTCCCAGTCCGCCTCTTTCGGACGGGAGAGGAATCCCAGGTGCGGGGCGCGGCCCATCAGCGCTACTTCCCACACCGTGTAGGCAAAGACCGGTTCGTGGACTTGCGGAACGTAGCCGATTGCCCGTGCCCTCTCTCGTGAGCGGAGGAGGCCGATCGCGACCCCATCGACGGCGACCTCACCGGCGGTCACAGCTCTCACCCCGCAGAGACACTCAAGGAGGGTCGTCTTACCGCTTCCGTTCGCTCCCAGGATGAAGGTCACCTTCCCCTGGGGGATAGAGAGAGCGATCTCGTGCAGGACCGGTTGACCCGGGAGGTACGCATAAACGAGGTCAAGCGCCTGTAGGGTCATCGCCATCCTCCCTGTCTCTCGCGCATGGCGCGCATGAAGAGCAAAAGGAAGACTGGTACCCCAATGAGCCCGCTCAAGATTCCCAACGGGATCTCGGTCGGGAGGGCGGTGCGGGAGATGGTGTCAAGGATGATGAGGACGACAGCACCGAGAGCGATCGAAGCCGGAACGAGGCGGGCATGGTCCGGCCCAACCACCGCACGAGCGGCGTGAGGGACGATCAGCCCGACCCAGCCGATAATCCCGCTTGTTGCTACCGATGCAGCAACAAGGAGTGTCCCCATGATGATCACCCCCAAGCGGAGCCGCTTGACGTTCAGCCCAAGCGAGAGAGCTTCGGTCTCATTCAGGGTTAGGAGGTTCAACCGCCAGCGGGTGATGAGGAAGAAGGAGAGTCCCACTCCGGTGATCGCGAGAAGCGGCCACAGGTCGACCCAGCGTGTGCCGGAGAGTCCCCCCAATAGCCAGTAGGTGATCGCAGGGAGAGAATCGAGTGGGTCGGCAACGTACTTGACCAGCCCGAGGAGCGCGTTGAAGAACGCGCCAACCAGAACCCCTGTTACCACAAGGACCAACAGGGATGCGCCGAATTGCCGTCCGACCATCCATACGAGGAATATGGCGAGGATCCCGAACGCGAAGGCAAGGGGCTGAACAAAGAGAGGGTTGTTCGAAATGAGGAACGCCAGCGCTGCCCCGAAGGCCGCCCCAGAGCTCACCCCGAGGATGCGAGGCGCAACGAGCGGGTTTCGGAAGAGTCCCTGGAAGGCCGCTCCGCTGACAGCGAGGTTCGCTCCGATGCAGGCGGCCGCCAGGATCCTTGGGAGCCGTACCCGCAGGATCAATGCCCTGATGGTACTAGGTACTCCTGCAGCCCCAAAGAGGGCTCCGAATACCTCGCCAGGATCTATCCGGTAGCGCCCGAGCATGAGAGCGATGAGGCTAAGCACCATAGGGAATAGGAGAAGAGCCCACACCCACCCGCTCCGCCTAGGCTTCATTCCCCCAGTAATCGTGCGACCTCCTCGTCGCTCAGCTGGTAGTCGTAGAACGTGCCATAAAAATCACGCACTTCCTCTTCGAGATCGAAAGTAACTTCCTCCGGATACAATCTCTCTGCGAGCCAGAGGATTCCTAAGATGGAATCAGGGACCGGAGTGTCCCATGCGGCGGCGAGTCCGGGCATCTTGTATACACGCCCGTTCTGCACCGCAGGAATCGCTTGCCAATCGGGGTCGTTTAAGATCCCTTCCGGGTCCAGTCCGCCGTAGGTGGTGATGACGATGACATCTGGTTCCCAAACAAGAACCTGTTCCAGGTTTACGTTGTTCCAGTACCCGACCAACCCCTGGCTGACGGAGATGCCTCCCGCTGCATCGATCATCAGGCTCTGGTACATGTCGCCGCTCGCAGCGCGCAGCGGGTCGCTTCCACAGAAGTAGACGCGCAATCGCTGATCCGCAAGGATTGCAGCGGTCTGAGTTCTGACTTGGTCCAAGACACGATCGCAGGTATCGGCGAAGGCTTCGGCGCATGAGGTCGTCTCAGGACCGAGTATAGTGCCAGTGAGGAGCATCGCCTCTTTGATCGCTTCCGGGGTCTCAGCGGTGTACTGGATCGCGGGGATGCCAAGCTCAGCGAGCGTGGCAGCAAGGTTCCCGTGTTTGACCGGATTTGTGAGGACAAGATCGGGCTCTTTAGCTACGACCTCCTCCAGATTGGGGGTGCCGAAGGAGAGCTTCTCCGCCAGGTTCGGCTCGATCCGGTGGAGGGCCTCCGGCGCCTGCGAGATCCCCCGGATCTGCACGTACCAGGCGTTGACGATCCGATCTCCCGCACCGAGGGCGTAGACGTAGTAGGTCGCGATCCCGTATGCGCTCACGATCCGTTCGACCGGTTGCGGAACATCGATGATCCGACCGGTCTGATCGACGACGCGGAGAATATCTTGGGCGGCTATCGCGCTAGCGCTCGTGATGAGAATAAAGGCCGTGATGGCTGCGAACAGAGCCCCTTGCTTCAAGAATCGTGAGTTCATACTGGTCTCCTTTTACCCTTTTGGCGTTAGTCCGTTATGGCACTCGGAGAGCCACTTAATGGCGCTCTCCACCTGTCCCAGCCGGAATCGGAGTGCGAGGCGTCCGAGAGCCTCATCCTCTGTTATAAGGCTTCCCCGGCGGGCGAGCCGGTCGTGCAGCCGTTCAAGCGTAGCAGCCTCGGCCTCGATCAGCGCGGCGATCCTATCAGGGGCCAGCCGACGGAGGAAGTAGAGCTTTGCCAGGAGCTCCACGCGGGCATCGCGCAGGTGACGCACCGGTGCCGTGACCCAGCCCAAGAAAGCTTCCTCTCCTTGAGCAGTGACAGCGTAGACCTTGCGGGGAGGACGGTTCTCTGGCTGTTCCCGTCGGACTGAAAGGAGGTTCTCCTCCTCCAAGCGGTGAAGGACGGAGTAGAGCTGGCTCGTGGCGATATGCCAGATGGGGCCAAGGGCGCTTGCGAGACGGCGACGAAGTTCATACCCATGCAGCTCCCCCTCCATGAGACTCCCAAGGACGGCGTACTGCGCTGGAAATCGCTCGATCGACATTCTCTCTCCTTACTGGAATATTACAATAGAGAATAGTGAAAAAGAGAGACTTTTTCAACTGAAGTGTGCTCGCTTACGAATCTGCGTAAACCTTTCCTACTGCTCGTCTTCAATCTCAAACCTTGGTTTCAAGCATTTTACCGCAGAGGGAGCTGAGGAATTGAGAGATCGGAAGATTGAATGACCGGGCGATTGGGAGGTTCAATCACTCAATCACTAACTCGCTCACTCACTCAATCCCGCTGTTTGGGGCGCCACGCGATTCACCCATCACTGCTCTACAAGGTCTCATCCTTCTTCCGCGTAGAGCGGCTGAGGAACTTCGGCTGCCAGTGGATGAGGATGGCCGGGATGATCGAAATGGCAGAGACCGAGCTGACCACCATGGTTAGAGCAATCTGCAACCCGAAGAAGCGGATCCCCTTGAATGAAGCAAAAACGAGGATCCCAAAGCCGAGGGCCACGGTGAGCGCATTGTAGGTGATCCCCCGTCCTGTAGTGCGAACTGTCGCCTGCATCGCTCGGTTCGCATCGGTATCGATACGGTATTCATGGCGGAAACGGGAGATGAAGTGAATCGAATAATCCACACCGATCCCAATGGCGATGGTAGAGACCATCAACGTCATGATGTTGAGCGATATCCCGGCGTAGGCCATGAGACCGAAGTTGATTGCCACCGTCAGAATCAGGGGGATCAGTGCGATCAGTCCGGCGACGATCGATCCCATGAGGAGCATTACGATAAGGCCGACTGCGCTCATCGTCGTTGCCAGCCCCACGAACTGGCTCGCCATCATCCGCGTCATCATCCGATCCATCAAGATCGTCATCCCCACCATCCGCGCCTTCACCTGCCCGGTGAAGTTCTCATCCAAGTAGGTCTGAATCCTCCGCGACATCTCGGAGATATCCTTGGTGGACGTCATTCTGTACATCCCCGTGATCGTGCCGGCGGAGAAATCGCCGAGCGCCATATCTCCCAGCTTCCCGCCCTGGAAGGTAAACAGGAGGAGAAGCTGTGATACGAGGCTACGATCCTCGGGGATGATGTAGTAGGCGGGGTCGTCGGAGTGGAACTTCTGGTTCATCTCCCGCACGAGGCTGGTCAGCGAGATCGTCTTGCTGACTCCTTCCGTTCTTAGGTGTTCTTCCAACTCAACCATCTTCTTGAGCACCTGTGGATCTTTCAGCCCATCGCGCAGTCCGGTTTCGATCTCGATCGTCACCTGCATAGAACCGGCAAAGTGCTGATCGGAGAGGTTCATGATCTGTATCGCGGGGTGATCCTCCCCCAGCATCTCCTTGTTGGAGGTCTCGACCTGGAGGAACGGGAACCCGGCGAGCATTGCAGCGAGAATGATCACCGCGCCGATCAGCACCGCACGACGATAACGGATTACCAACCGCTCGAATACGAGCAGGACACGTGTCAGTGGGCGAAGCCCCCGCTCCTTACGCCGCGCTTTCGGTAGCTTCAGAAGCGATAGCACAGCCGGGATCATCACCAGTGACAACACCATCGCCGCAATCACGCCGACGGCTGCGATTACACCGAGGTGCTTCTGCGGGATGAAGAACGAACTCAGTAGCGATAGGAACCCTGCCGCGGTGGTGAGCGACGTCATGATAACAGGCCCCTTCATTTCATCCATCGTGTTGAGGATCGTCTCACGCTTGGGGAAGCCTTTCTCTGCTTCTTCCCGGTAGCGGTTGAGGACGTGGATCCCGTCCGCAATGCCGATTGCAAGGAGCATAACTGGGGCAATGAACGACACGATTGTCACCGGAAAGCCGACGATTGACATTGCGCCAAGCGTCATCAACACCGAGAGAACTACTATCGTTAATGGGAGCAATACCCCGCGCAGGTTCATGAAGCTGAAGAAGAGGACCGTGACGATCATCAGGACTGTCAAGGGGAAGAGGACCGACATATCATGCCCCATCTCCTCGCTCATCAGCGCGTCGATGTAGGCATCGCCGTAGATGTAGATCTGGTCGGTTCCCTCGTTGAACGGGTCGATGATCTTTACGATCTCTTTGGTGATCGCCGTTTCGTCTGCGCCGACCTTCAGTTCAATCGAGATCGCTCCTGCTCTTCCGTCGGAGGAGATGATACTGTCACGTAGCATCCGGCTTCCCATAAGGCCTTCACGGAATGCGGCCATCGCCTGATCAGTCGTGGGGACCTCGCCGCTTGGCGCGGCCGAACGAACATTCAACGCCGTCTCCGTTCCTGTGATGATCTGCGCAGAGAGCGGACTCGACACCGCCTTCACACCAGGGATCGCCTCGAATTCCTCCTCCATCGTCTTGATCTTTGCAAGGGTCTCCTCATTGAAGATTCCCTCGTCGTTGAGAACCATGACGAAGATGCCGAACGTACGGCCGTAACGCTCCTCCGCCTGATCCATCAGTTGGATGATCGGATCGTCCTTGCTCATGAACTTACTGAAATCCGTTTCAGTCTTCAGGTTCGGGATAGCGGCCATCAGGCCGATGGTGACGAGTAGGACCAGCCCAATCGTCCAAAGCGGATGATCGACGACCCATGCGAACAGTTTCTTCACTTCAACCAACTCCTTCGGATGTACAACGCCGCGAGAAGACCGGGACTCCCAAACTGCCGCAGCACGCCGTATTCATCTCCGAATACATTGACCGTGGTCAGCGTGCGCAAACCGATTCCTGCAAGCCTTGCGTCCTCCAGTTCTGCAAGGCCTTCTGCGAATCGTCGGTCAATTCAACATCAAAATCAAGATCAAGATCGCGATCTCCGAGGTCATAGCTTTGCGAGAACCACAAAGAGTGCCTTGCTCTGTGGGCGAGCAGTCGCGATTCCTTGCAGGGTTTCGCGAAGATGTGCAAAATGGGGACATGGATCGATCAGAGATGCACAAACGGCTCGTCCAGGTTGGTGCGGAGCGGTGAGGCGTCAAAGGTTGTAGAGCGATTGCTGGCGATGCCAGAGGCGAACGTCAAACAGTTCAAGAAAAGGCCGGCGAGATTTCCCGCCGCACGAGAGTTACAAGGAGGAACTATTAAAGGAGCACGGCCGAAAACACAGCTTCTGGGCGAGATACAAGGCGTGATCAATGCAAGCCATCAGCATGCAGATCGCATTCGATTGCGCGCTGATATTTGATATCTGAAACGGGAGGAGCGATGTCATCCGATAAAGATCCGCAGGTACTTCAGGCCGTTCAAGATCGTCAGAGTTCACGCACATTCTTGAATACTCCGGTCTCCAGAGCGACCGTCCGGCGAATCATCGATGCGGCCCGGCTAGCACCGTCGGGCGCGAATCAGCAGCCATGGCGTTTCGTCGTCATCGATGATTTGGACGTTAAACGCAATCTCCGATCATGCTGCGAGGCGGCTGAGGCGAGTTATCACGAGAATGTACGAGGCGATCTCCGCGCTTGGTTCGACGCATACTCGATCACATCCAGCAAACCATTTCTCGAAGACGCCCCTGTGCTAATCGCGAGCTTCTTCGACAGTAATGCACCCTATCCGATCCCTTCGGTCTGGATCGCCATTACCCACATGCTCCTGCAAATCACTGAAGAGGGGCTGTACTCCTTGCCATACACTCCGTCAGGCGCGAAATTGGGCTCGCTGCTTGGGGTTCCGGAACGCTATCGCCTTGCGGCAGTTCTTCCCATTGGATATGCAGATCAGCCCCCCCGTCAACCCCGTCTCCCTCTTTCCTCAATTGCCTCACTCAATCGATTCGGAAAACCCTTTACAGAAGAGCAAGAAATTGAGAGATCGGAAGATTGTTAAATCACTCAATCTCTCACTCACTAAATCACTAAATCACTCAACCCTACTTTCACCGCACGGGTGGCGATGAACGAGGAAATATAGTTTGAGATCAGCTCGCCCGGGAAGATATCCTCGTAGAAACCGGAGATCACGAATCCGGCCTTAATCTGCCCTCCGATCTGCTCTCCCAGGGTATGGCCGAAATCGAGTGCTGCGTCCTCCCCGTAGTAGTGGTGCCGTTCTTCCTCTGTAAGACTCGTTAGATCGGAGTAGGGGAACGCGAACCTTACTTGCAGGATTCCTTCCTTCTCCTTCTCCGGGTCGAATAGGTACAGGAGCGGATTGTTGAATCCCGCCAACAATATCCCACCGTGTCGTAACACGCGGAACGCCTCGTTCCACACAGGTTGAATCTCGGGGACGAAACAGTTGGAGACGGGGTGGACGATTAGATCGAACGATTCATCGGGAAAGACGGATAGGTTGCGCATGTCACCTTCGATGGTGGTTATGGCAAGATCATCCCTTTCCGCAACAAGTCGATCCTGCGCTAGTTGTTTTGGCGAGTTATCGAACACGGTGATGTTCGCTCCAACTGCGGCAAGGATCGGACCTTGCTGTCCGCCGCCTGAAGCGAGGCAGAGGACATCGCACCCCAAAAGCTCCTTTGGGAACCAGGATCTCGGCACGGGTTTCGTGGGAGTCAGGATGATCTCCCACTCTCCTTGCCGCGCAGCTGAGACCGCCTCCGGGCCGACCGGAATAGTCCATTGATTCCCCTTCTCGACTTCCTTATCCCATGCACGGCGGTTGAGAGTCCGTATGTCGTCCATCACCATCCTCCTTCGTGGATACGGACTATATCGGAATGACGCAAGCCAGGGCAACTGCATGGAATCCCGACGCATATGAGATCGCAAGATCAGAACGATCGGGTCAAAGCGAGAGCCAGGAAATAAAGATCATCGTGATGGCATCCCGGGGAGAACCTCGGTTTGCACTCCGATATGGTGCTCACAGCATTATCGAGCGGAACGCGGCAAGCGGACAAACGCTGATAGGAAGGGAAGAAATGAGAACGGCTCCTTTTGGTCATCGCCCAGAATTCCTTTCCAGTTCATGAAATCGATTCCAAATAGCAGCCTCTGCCTCTTGACAAAGCCGCTTAACCGTGTATAGTAGAGATTAATATGATCATGGCAACAGGGTTAGAGAGAAAGAGCATGCGTGTGACCGCCCTTTCTACGGCTCTGTGCCTAGTTTGGCACGTTATTTATTTTGCGCCCGCCCGGCTCTAGCGCAACTGAGCGTTAGAGTGAGGTGGGCGAGAGGACTACAGGCAATATGCCTGTGGTCTTATTTTTTTACTTGCCCTTCTCCACTAGGACAGGAAAGGAGGTGAGAGTTCTCAAAAAACGGCTGTTTTGTTGATGGAAACAAGATTCTCTAAGGAGGCTGCAATGCGACGAGTTTCAGTTTATCTGTTGGTAGTTGGATTGGTTTTGAGTTTGGCGATCACCGCCACTGCGGCGGAGACGATCAAGATCGGTGCCCTGATGTCGTTGACCGGAGCGCTAGGACCCTACGGCCCGTCAATTCTGGACGGCGCTCAAATGGCTGTTGATATGATCAACGCCGCAGGAGGGGTATTAGGCAAGCAGTTGGAGCTGGTGGTGCGAGATACGGCGACCTCGCCCGATGTTGGCCGTGATGCTGCCAGCAAGCTCGTTGAACTCGATAAGGTTCCTGCGATCGTAGGAGCCCTCTCCAGTGGCGTTACCCTGGCAGCGTCGAGTGTGACCATCCCCGCTGAGGTGGTCCTGATTTCACCCGCCTCGACCGCACCTTCCATCCCTGCGTTGGACGACAATGACTACGTGTTCAGGACGGTTGTATCGGACGCAGTGCAAGGGGTAGTACTCGGTCGACTGGCCGTAATCCTCAACTATAAGCGTGTCTCCGTAACATACGTCAATAACGACTACGGTAAGGGCTTGGCAGAGACTTTCAAGAGTACATTTGAGAGCCTTGGTGGCCAGGTGCTGACGATGGTCGCCTATGAGGAGAACAAGCCTTCCTATCGTGGTGAAGTGGATAATCTCATATCCAAGGATCCCCAGGCGATCGTCATGGTCAGCTACCCGGTGGATGGGAACAAGCAGATCGTAGAAGCGGTTGAAGTCGGATACCAGGGCGATTTCCTGATGACGGACGGAATGAAAGGTGAGAGCGTAGCTCCCGGCCCTGCCTGTCTATCCGCAGAAGAACCCGGCCCCCTCGAAGGATCATACGGCACGGTGGCATCCGGCGGTTTCAAAGCCGCTCAGTTCGAAGCCGACTATGACGCAGGAGGGTATGGGCCGAGTACGATTCCTTACTACGATAAGGCATACGATGCGGTGATACTGATCGCACTCGCTATAATCAGAGCGGGAGAAGCAACAGGACCAGCGATCCGCGACAACCTACGGGCAGTTGCCAACTCACCTGGAGAGATAGTCTTCTACGACGAATGGGAGAAGGCCGTTTCGCTCTTGCAACAAGGAAAGGAGATCAACTACCAAGGTGCTGCTGGATCGGTTGATTTCAAGGATACCGGAGATGTAGAAGGGAACATCGAGATCTGGAAGATCGAGGGATGCCAGGTTATCAAAGTCATGATCGTTCCCGGCTAATATAAATAACAGATGCAAACATCCTTATAACCCTCCTATTTCTGGGGCTGCCCTATCGGGTGGCCCCTTTTTTCTCTGCTCCTCGCGCAACACCTTTCAAGCATTTTACCGCCTCGGGGGGGTAGTATATCTGGAGAAGGATTTACTACACCCCCCAGGGGCGCTGAGGAATTGAGAGATCGGAAGATTGGGGGGTTCAATCAATCACTCACTCGCTCAATCACTCAACCCTGCTCCCCCTCTCTGCGTGCTCCGGTGCGCCAGGCCTGTCAGAATACGATGGTAGACAGGTCCTCGGTGGCGAAAGCTTCTGTTCGGCCTCCGGCCTTGCTCCGCAATCCGCAAGGAGAAAAGGTTTGCGGCAAAGAACCGATCATTTTTCTATAGCGTTTTCGAAGGTTTACGTTCGCGTTGCAGCAGTCCCTGTGGTCGCCAGAGGAGGATCACTTCCAACAGCACTCCGATGATGATAACGCGGAGCGAGGCGGCCTGAGTGGCGGAGAAGGGAAAGTATCCGGTCAGGAAATCGGTCCCGGCCCAGATTCCCCATACGACAAAGCTCCCCAGAATAGCCCCTCTGTTGTTCCCACTTCCTCCTAAGATCAACATCACCCATACGAGAAAGGTTCCGTAGAGAGGCTTGAATGAAGCGGGCGAGATGAAGCGGGCGTAGTACGCATATAGGCCGCCACCGATACCCATGATCATCGCCCCGAGTACGAGCGCCTGTAGCTTGAAGGAGAAGGTGTTCTTGCCGGACATCGCAACGGCATCCTCGTCCTCGCGGATTGCCTTTAACACACGTCCCCAAGGGGAGTGCACGAGTCGTTCTACAATGAGATAGAGGACAAAAAGAATAGCAAGGACCAAAAAGAGATAAAACCAGTTATATGCCTTGGAAAACAGGCCGTGTATCCATCCCGGTAAATCAGGGTTATTGCTTAAGAATTCCCTAATTCCTCCGTGGATCGGATCATAGAACGGCGAAGGGATTTGCTGAAGCCCCCACACGCCGTTTGTAAGCCAGGACTCGTTCTTTAGCACCAATCTGATCGTCTCCGCGATCCCAATCGTGGCGATCGCGAGATAATCCGATCTGAGACGCAGAGTGGGAATGCCGATTAGGAAAGCAATGATCCCACAAACGATGGCTGCTGCCAACAAACCAACGATGAATGGGAGCTCGAATCCCCCGCAGATTCGCCCATCCCACACGCTTGGTGGTGGACCGGAGACTAGGGCCGCGGCATAGGCCCCTACTGCGTAGAAGCCGGCAATTCCAATATTGAACAGGCCGGTATACCCCCACTGAATGTTAAGCCCGAGCGCAAGAACCCCATAAGTACCTGCGGTGATGGCAAAGAAGACAACGTAATTGATGATTCCAATGAGTGTATCCATTATCGCCTCTTTCCTAGCAATCCGGTTGGTTTCACTAACAGCATGAGGATCATGATGATGAAGGCCACCGCCGGTTTATACCCCGTCGGGATGAACGCGGTCGAAACTTCTTCGGCAATCCCTATCACCATCCCTCCGACGATCGCCCCGTACGGGTTGCCGATTCCGCCCAGAACGACAGCCGCGAAGATCGATAGGAGCATCTGCCACCCCAATTCCGGGGTTATGAACTTGTTTTCGATCCCCGCCAGGATGCCGGCTGTCGCTGCCAGCGCTCCCCCGATTACCCAGGTCCACACGATCACCCGGTTGGTATTGATCCCTGTAACGCGAGCAAGTGCGTTGTTATCAGCGGTCGCCCGCATCGCCTTCCCCATTTTGGTGTATTTGAGAAAGGCATGCACCAGCACGACGAGCACGATGGTGACAAGAACGATGAACACCTGATCGGGCTTGATCCTTATCCCCAGCCCTGGAATTACAGTCGCTATTTGGATCCTTTCGATGTAGTAGTGTGGCTGGGGGCCCCAGAAGAACTGGAGGATGTTTCTCAATGCCAGGGCGACCCCGATCGAAGACATCATCAGGATGACCGACGAATAGTGACGCAACCGCTTGAAGAGTATGCGGTCGATCAAGACTACCGCCACGGCCGTCAACCCTATTGCGAAGATAGCGGCTAGGATGAACCCAAAGCCGAACGAGAGAGGTCCTAAGGGTATGTTGGGAATACTCCAGGAGACGAAGAGGGTGAATAACCCGAGGGCGATATAGGCCCCGAGTGCCATCACGTCTCCGTAGGCAAAGTTGGAGAAGCCAAGGATACTGTAGGTGAGAGAGACACCGATTCCACCCAGGGAAAGGATGCTCCCCGAGATAACGCCGTATACGAGCAACTGTGGAATTCTTGATAGTATGTCCATTTATTTCCTCTACCCGCCGAGATAGAGCTGCCCCACATCCTCGTTGGCTAATAGGTTTTCACCTGTATCTTCGAAGCGGTTTCGACCACTGGCTAAGACGTAGCCACGGTCGGATAGCTTCAAGGACTCCTTGGCGTTCTGCTCCACTATGAGGATCGCTACACCGCTTGCGTTGATGGCAACAATCCGCTCGAAGATCATCGCTGCCAGATTCGGAGCCAGGGCGGCGGAGGGCTCGTCCAACATCAGGAGCTTCGGATCGAGCATCAGCGCCCGTCCCATCGCCACCATCTGTCGCTCACCTCCGCTCATCTTCCCTACGCGTTGCTTTCGACGGTCCTTTAAGATTGGGAAGAGCTCATAGATCTCCTCCAGCTGTCCACTGAAGTCATCGGTGAGGATGAACGCCCCCATCTCCAGATTCTCATGTACAGTGAGCGAGGGGAAGATATTCTCCACCTGGGGCACGTACCCCATCCCCCGCCGCACGACCAGGTTAGGGGAAAGCCCTGTGATCTCCTCTTCCGCGAAGGTAATCTGTCCTGCGGTCGGTGTGAGCAGGCCGAAGATCGTCTTCATCAGGGTCGATTTGCCGGCCCCGTTAGGACCGATCACCGTGATGATCTCGCCAGCCCCCACTTCGATGGAGACCCCATGAAGGATTTCCATGTCTCCATACCCGCTTGTGACCGCGTTAACCGTCAACAGCGACATATTGCCCCCCAAGGTAGGCGTCGAGCACCTCTTGTTTCTTCTGCATCTCTGTCGGTGTCCCCTCAGCGAGTTTCCGCCCTTCGCTCATCACGATCACTGGGTTGCAGAGCTTCATCACGAAATCCATGTCGTGTTCGATTAGCAGGAAGGTCGTCTTCTTCTCCGTGCACAGGCGATAGATCGAATCGGCCAGACGTTTCAAGAGAGTGCGATTCACCCCGGCACCAGGTTCATCTAGCAGGACTAGTTTGGGTTCACCCATCATCGTCTTGGCCAATTCGAGCAGCTTCTTCTGCCCGCCGGAGAGCCTTCCCGCGTACTCATCTTTAAGCTCTGTAAGTTCCAGAAATGCCAGGATCTCGTGTGCCCTCTCCCTGATCACGCGTTCTTGCTTGCGCACCAGTCGACCGCGTAAGAAGGGATTCCAGATCCGTTCGCCGAGTTGTTCTGTCGGTACGAGCATCAAGTTCTCTACAACCGTCATCTCCTTGAACTCACGTGGGATCTGAAAGGTTCTTGCGATCCCTTTTTGAAAGACGCGATGGGGGGGAAGGCCGGTGATCTCCTCATCACAGAGGTGAACTGCCCCATTGTCGGGCCTGGAGAACCCGGTAAGAAGATTGAATACAGTCGTCTTTCCCGCTCCGTTCGGCCCGATCAATCCGGTGATCGTGCCGTCACTAACCTCGAACGAGCAGTCATTTACAGCGTGCAACCCACCAAACCGCTTTGCAAGATTCTCTACGGCAAGCACTTCTCTGCACCTCACTTATAAAGAAAAAAAACCGACAAGCCTTTCGGCGTTCGGTTTCCGGGTTTTTAGTAGCACACGCCCGGGGCTACTAAATAACCCACATCAACATAAAGTAACTAAAGAAACTGCTACTACTAGTTCTCACCTCCAAGATAGTTATCCGAGTCATTCTTTCCTCCTTATTAGCGATCCTAACAGAGTCGGAGCAGATTGTCAAGACCACGCATTCGAATTCTGATATGCCAGGAACCCTCGTCTTAACCGAGCGCGAAGAGAAGGAAGACGAGGAAAAAGCCGGCAAGGATGACGAGGATCCCTTCTTCGAGACGGAAGATCCGTTGCGGCAAGGGGAGTGGCCGCTTGGGAAGGATACGGTAGATCAGGTAGCCAACACCGACCACGAGCAGGCTCTCTAGAACGTGGAACGTAGTGAAGGTCTCCTTCCACATATCTATAGAGAGAAAGAGGCGAGTCAATGGAAGAAAGAGAACCATGGGCAGCCCAAGAATGACATAGGCGCTTGTTCTGGACCACGGGGAAGATGGGCCACGTTCAAAGCGGAAGAGTGGGATCAGCTTGGCAAAGGAGATCACCGTTCCAACGGAAAGTAGTAGGAGGATCGTTTGCATCATAGGAGATTCCGTTCCGTTGCTGAGAAGGGTCTTTCCACAAAACCCGGCAAACGGTGGAATCCCCATGATCCCTATCGTTCCCACAAGGAGTCCCACTCGGGCCGCAAGAGGGATCTGCGTACGCTTGATGATGAGTCCTGGTATGTCCTTCTGCCCGGTCGCCTGCACGGCCGCCCCGGCGGCGAGGAAGAGGAGCCCTTTGAATAGGCCGTGGCCAACAGCATACTCGAGGCTCCCAATGATCTCTAACTCAGAGCCAATCCCGATCCCAAGTATGAGATAGCCGATCTGTGACAGGGTGTGAAACGCAAGCATTTTCTTTAGGTCGTAGGTATAGATGGCGTAGACGATTCCCAACAGGCCCGTCACTACGCTAAGGACCTCGAGAGGAAGGGACAGCGGGAACACCAATGCCAGCCGGAGAAGGACTACAACCCCCATCTTGATCACCAGGCCGGAGAGGAGGGCGGAGATCGCGGGAGAAGCGCTGGCATGCGCGGCAGGGAGCCACAACGAGAAGATGAAGATCCCCGACTTGATCGCGATCCCCGTGACGAGAAGGGAGGAGGCGAGGAGCAGCCACGGCGTGCCCTGCTCCGCAACGAGCCGCGAAGCGAGCAGCCCGAGGTTAAGGGTCCCTGTATGATAATAAATTATTGCAACGCCGAACAGGTACATCCCCATCCCAAGGGAGGCGAGGAGCAGGTACTTGAGGCTTGCCCAGATCTGATAGGCCCGCCTCTCGTAGGCAACGAGGAGGAAGCTTGTCAGGGTGAGGAGCTCCATGATCACGTAAATATTGAACAGATCCCGCGCGAACAGGAGGGCGAACACGGACCCAAATAGGAGGTGAAGCAACATATAGAAATAGGGACGGAGTCGCTCCTGCCACAGGTAAGCGATCGCCCCTCCGGCAAGGAGAAGGACTAATAGGCAAAAGACAAGGCTGTAACGATCGTCAGCGAGTTCGACTCCCATCTCTCTTCCCCACCCGCCGAGGACGAGCGAGATCGTCTCCCCGTGAGCAAAGCGCATGAACAGCCCGCCAATGAGCGCGGCGTCGAGCAGGAGGGAGAAGAGAAGCAGGCCCCGTATTCCCCTTTTCCAGGCGAGGCTCGCCGCAGCGAAGAGGAAATGGCTGAGGGGAAGGAGGGCGATCATCGTTCCTCCTCCTCTCGGCTGATCTCATGTTCGATCCGCTGCGAGTCGGTGGTGTGATAGCGCTCGACAAGGAACATGACGAAGACGAGAGCCAGGGCAAGGACCGCGAAGTTGATCACAATGGCAGAGAGGACGAGGGCCTGCGGAAGAGGATCGACGTAAGGAGCGGGGGCTAGAGAATGGACGATTGGTGGGACGCCGTTTCGCCGCGCGTTCAGGGAGACGAGGCAGAGGATTGCGCTCCCATTCACCAACCCCAGTGAGAGGAGCTTTACCACGAGATCGCGGCGGAGGATCAACCCAAGGAGGCCGATCCCGAACAGGAGGATAGCGATCGTCACCCCGTTGATAGAAGCCATCAGATCTCCCCCCGGTGGCGGACGAAGGCGTAGATGACGACCCACGTGCCGATGAATACCTTGGCCCCGATCAACGCGTTGTAAATCGGAATCGAACCGCCGCTCAACAGGTTTCCCAGTCTCCCGCGCGGAAGGAGGTCGGTGAGGGGGAGCCGCCCGAAGAGGATCGGAAGGAGCACAAGGAAGAGAATGACGAGGAGGATGCCCCACTCGAATCGCTCAAGGGCCGCCTCATGGAGCCGCTGCGCCACGACATCCGCCCCGAGGGCGACCGCGCAGAGAAGGAGGCCTGTCCCGGCGGCGGTCCCGCCGCTGAACCCACCCCCTGGAGAGAGGTGCCCGAAGAGGACAAGGTAGATCCCGAGGAGAAGGATCGGTGGGAAGAGAAGGTCGGCCGAGGTGCGAATGATCTGCGATTCGGGGATATGCGTGACCTCCTCCGCACTTCCCTTCTGTTGGACAAGGTAGAAGTGAACCCCGAGGACGGCAACCGAGAAGACGAGAATCTCGAACAGGGTATCGTACAGGCGGTAGTTGAGATAGATGGCAGAGACGAGGTTCGCCGCACCTGTATCGTTCACCCCGTTTTCGATGTAAGCCGCACCGGCCTCCTCCTGCGCGCCGCGATAGTCGAATGTTATTATGAGGACCGTACAGAAAGAGAAGACGAAGAGCGCGGCAATGATGATCATACTGCGCGATGATCGTCTCATGGGAAATGCCTCCTTATCATCTCGTCCAATTCGCCGCTCTCCCGCAAACGACCGAGATGGATGTCAAGGCGACGATGGAGGTCCTCTCTGTCGGAGGGGAGGAAGAAGGTATAAGAGAAGGAACCAGGGAGTCGCTCAATTGAGTATACGGAGAGGTCGAACCGGGAAACGGCGATGAATCGTGCCAAGTCAAGGGTGTAGGACCCCTTCCCTTGGGTGCGGATTGCTTCCAGCACATCCGAGAAATACATCCACTCTGTCTCTTGCGTGCGCGGGGAGGGCGTTGCGCCTTCTTGCACAAGGCGGAAGAATCCTGTTGGGAGGTGTTCGCGAGTCGTGAGGAATCGGCCGTCCTCATCGTTGGAAACGATCCCCCCCGCTCCGATGTCGGCCTCCCCACGCAGGAGGGCTTCCTCTATCTCTCCACGAGGAAGGAAACGAACCACAAGGTCGAGGCCATGGTGCTTGGAAAAGGAGGCGAGGATCTCCTGCTCCAGGCCGGTGATCCGATCTCCTTCGCGCTCAAGGAGACCCGGGGCCTCGTCTCCCACGACCACCAAGCGCCCCGTCTTGCGAATGGCGAGGATGTAGATGAAGGTGACGAGTGCCGCCCCGATCGCCGCCTCGGTGATCGCCACATCCGGTGCGTCGAGCAGTAGGTAGACAGCGGCGAGGATCAGGCTGAACATCCCCATCCCGATCACCGCGACGATGCGCCGCCTGCGAGTTAGGGAGAAGGCAGCGACGAACGGGAGGAGGAGGAGGAGGGTAGTGCGAGCGGTCACTCTTCCTCCTCTGGGACGGTGTGGCGTTGGGTGAACGCGCTCTTGGCGATCGAGTGGGTGACAATGGGGTTCGTCAACAGGAGGAGCAACAACAAGAAAACGAGGGTTAAGTCGTGCTTCGCGAAGCCATCGCGGAGGATCAACCCTAGAAGTACGAGACTCAGTCCGGCGTTATCCGACACACCGCTCGCCTGCAACCGCGAGTAGACATCACGGAAGCGGATGATCCCGAGCGATCCGATCGCGACAAACAGGAGGCCTAAGCCGATCAGGATATCACCGATCATCGGTACCCGCCTCCCCGCTCCATGAACCGGGCGAGGATAACTACTCCAAGGAAGCTCAACGCGGCGTAGATGATGGCAACATCGAGGTAGGTCGGCTGCCCGGCGAAGATTGCAACAACGGCGAGGAGAACGAAGATCCGGTTCGAGGCGGCATTGTAGGCTAGAAGGCGATCCCACTGGGTCGGGCCGAAGACGAGCCGGTAAAGGACGAAACTCAGCGAGACAAGGAGAACTCCTTCAATGATCGCCATCATTATCCTGCCCGAAGACCTTGAGCAGTTGCCCCTCCAAAGATTCCTTGATCTCCTGCCAATCCCCGTGGTGTCCTTTTTCTCGTAACCAATGAATATAGAGGAGGTCCCCTTCGAGGAGGAGGGAGATCGTCGAAGGGGTGAGGGTGATCGAGTTCAGAAGCAGAAACCGCGCAAAAGGATCCTCTACACGAATGGGGAGGGCCACGATCCGCCCTTCTTCCTTCCCCGAGAGGATCAGTCCGCACGTCCGTAAGGTCGAGGCGATGAACCGGAAGGACAACGTGGCGAGGAAGGCGATAACCCTGTGTGGGCGGCGCAGGAATGATCGAGGAAGGAAGGTGACTGTCGGAAAGAGGCGATGCTGCGCGAAGGTGACCCCCGCTGCAACGATTGCGCCCGTGATGAGAATGTACGGATCGCTGCTCCGCGTCAGAGCCACCCACACGATGAGAAGCACCGCAAAGACAAGCCCCATTCCCCCTCCTTTTTGTCTGTTGTGATCGAATTCTGTCTCTCCTATGATGCCGATCCCTCCCTCCCAAAGCAAGTTCACGGTTCCAAGATCTCAAGAACGAAGGCGACACGCGCATTTATCGAATACTTCTACCCAGTGATTGCACTTGCCAACAGGCGACGAAATGATTACATTGGTTTGTCGAAGCGAACGCTTATGCCTTCTCTTGTATACCGCACTCCTCACAAGGCTAGTAACCGTCTATTTAGGAGGTGGCTGTTATGACGGGTTGGAAACGGCACGTAGGAATCTTGGGCATGGTGCTGGTGCTGATCGGTATGTGCAGCATCGGTGTGGCGCAGATCGACATAAACTTACCCTGGGCCAAGCCGGGGGCATACTCCGGGAACGCGATCGACTTTGGGGCAGTTCTGCTAGGACAGACAAAGACAGTGCAGTATACATTCAAGATACTGGAGACGAGTGATACGGGAGCAACGGTAACGATCACCCGGCCAAATCCACCGTTCGGTAGCGATGCACCGACGCATTCGTTTACGCTCGCGCCCGGCCAATCGATCACGTTCAACGTGACGTTCACTCCCCCAGGTATATTGAACTACACCGGGAGCTTCACCATCACCGCCCAGGGTGGTCATCCAGTGCAGACTAAGAGGCAGACCGTCACTCTTACGGGAGAGGGTGTCGTCGGGATTGAGGATACTTATCCACCGACAACAGCCCCGCCCACGACGGCCCCACCGACGACCGCACCTCCCATTTGGACGCCTGGCCAAGGAACGACAACAACGCCAGATGTGACCGAGGATGTCATCAAATTGGAGGCGAAACTCGATACCGTAGGGAAGACTCTCGATGAACTCCGACAGAAGCTCGACAACCTGGGGTGGTGGCTTGGGAAGCTCACCGCGGGCTTTCCGCTCGGGATAGAGCCGCACTCGACCAACCCCATGCCTGACACGAACATCTGGGAGCTCCTCGCCAAGCTAGAGGCGAAGCTCGATCGCATGGCGCAACAGCCGAGTGACGTCACGGCTCCCGACATAAACATCACCATCATCGAGATCTACAACATCATTGTCGAGATCAATCAATTGATCATAAACCTCGGTGGGAACGTTGATAAGCTCGAGGCAAAGCTGGATGAGCTCTCCAGTGATCTTAAAGACTTGTGGTGGCACATCGACGATCTAATGCACGATATAATAGATACGCTTGACTATCTAAACAGTTCTCTGAATGATATCAACAGTACGCTGAACGGTCTCAATACCGCAATCGGGACTCTCATCTTCGACATAGGCGAAATGCGTCAGGCACTCGTCGCAGGTCAGGCTAGTCTGGCAACAGCTATTCTGAACGCTCAAAAGGTTCTCGCCGGAGACATTGCCAACCTTCAACGCTGGATCAACACAGTTATTCGGAAAGATATTGCTGATACTCGGAAAGACATCGCCGACACACGGGCAGCCATTGCTGCAGCTCAAACAGCGGTTCTAGGACTCGTCAATAGAAACAACAACACAATCCTGGCTAACGCTAACCTGATCAAGGCAAACACTACAGCGATTAACGGCGTCCTTGGCCAAGTGAACGCGAACGGTGCCCTCATTCAGGATAACAGCAACGACATCCAGACCCTGATGAACATGGTGCTGAACCTGCAGGAATCAAACAATCGTGTCGAGGACAAGCTGAATCATCAGCTCGGCTACCCTGGCGCACCGGACCACTCGAAGATAACGCTCGGGGCGAGCGCTCTTGTTGGGGAGATTGGAGCTGTTGATCCGAATTCACTTGTGACGGTCTACTGGCCTACGGGTGATCAAACCACGGTTACCGCTGGCTCGGACGGCTCATTCTCCGTAGCCGTACCGCCGAAAGCCGTCGGCTGCAGTTTCGCAGAAGTGACACAGACCGACTCTGAAGGGAATGAGAGCGCGCGGGTCATCGCCTATGCTTCGCCGTGATATGTGAGACGGGTTGGTGAAGGCGGATGCGAGTACGGAGAATGCTTCTCTCCTGCGTTATCACGGTATCCCTACTCCTTAGTGGATCCGTGGTGAGCGCTGCGTGCACTCCCCCGGAAACGGCCGGGCAAGACTCACATATGGAGGAGCTGGTCAAGCACCTAGCCAGCCCATCGGCTGACGAACGTAAAGAAGCGCGGGAGGGGCTACTGACGCTTGGTGCGGCAGCGGTTCCCTCTCTCATCGAGGCTACCGAATCATCGAACGCAAGCCTGCGCTGGGAGGCGGTGAACCTCCTCGGGATGATCGCCGATCCGCGAGGGATCGACGCGGTACTGAGCGTTGCGATGACCGATTCCGACGTTCATGCTCGTTGGCGCGCGAATTGGGCGATCACCCGCCTCGACGACGGCACGGTAGTTCCTCGGTTGATCTCGGGACTGGACAACGAGGATCCGACTGTCGCCTGGAACGCGGCGGTCACGTTGAGTATGTTCGGCCAAGTGGAGGCGGTGCCCATGCTTCATCAAGGGCTTGAATCTAAGGGCTGGAGCCAGTGGGAAGCGGTGAACGCGCTCGGCCGGGTATGGGACGATGAAACGACTTCCAAGCTGATCCTCGTTCTTCAAGAAGGGGGCGAAGGTGTTCGCAAAGAGGCAGCCCTTTCCTTGGGTCGTATCGGAGGAGAGATCGCTCTTCATGCGTTGCTTGCGGCGCTTCAGTCCGATCCTTCCTTCGAGATCCGTTGGCGCGCGGCGATGATGATCGGTCACATCGGCGATCAGGAGATCGCCGCGTTGTTGATGAAGATACGAGCGAAGGAGGCACACCCGTTTGTCATCGAGCAGATCGACGAGGCGATCGAAGCGTTAATGCCCCAATGATCAAGAACCCTGAGGTGAACAGTACCGCAGGCGATCAGCGTGTTGCGTCTTCCCCATCGGCGACATGCACTCGATTGCGTCCTGCTTCCTTGGCAGCGTACATCGCTTCGTCAACACTTCGAATCACTGCGTCTTCGGTCAGCGCGTGATTGGGGCAGGCGGCAACCCCTGCAGAGAGCGAGACCGCTTCACCGCTGCCCCCGCTCGGAACCGCGCGAGGCGATAGGCCACTGAATGCAACCCGGATTTCATCGGCACGCGCTGCTGCTGCATCGAGTGGCGTTTCGGGCAGCACGAGAAGGAACTCGTCCCCGCCGTACCGACAGGCGATGTCCCCTGGGCGCGTTCGTTCGCGAAGCAAATGCGCCAGAGCTTGAAGAAGCCGATCGCCGGTCTCGTGACCGTAGCGATCGTTGACCTGCTTGAAATGGTCGATGTCGAACAGGATCACCGATACGACGCCCCCATCGTGCTGTGCCCGCTTCAGTTCGCGCGGCAGTACCTCGTCAAGACGCCGGCGGTTGAATAATCCGGTAAGTGCGTCGCTGATCGCTTGCTTTCGAAGCTCCACCTGCAATGCCTCGATCTTCTCGATCTGGGATTCAAGCCGTTCGTTCGCTCGCTGCAGCTCTGCTTCAGCAACGTGCCGCTTGGTGATGTCGTGGATCATGATCATATATCCCGACGGCCGTCCATCGGGGCCGCTGAGCGGCGACACGCGGACGTTAACGTAGCACAACGGAGTCTCCATAAGAGCAAACTCGGTTTGCCCCCCATCCTCGCCGTGGCAATAGCCGCGAATTCGGTTCCACACGGCAGGGATCTCCTCGATGCTGCGACCGATCACGTAACTATCGAGGTCGAGCAGTCTGCGTGCCGCCGGATTTAGATCGATAAGCCGCCACTTGGTATCAAGAACGAGCACAGCACCCGGCATCCCTTCAACGAGCGTGTCGCGGGCAACGGGAGCGAGATCAAACACACGGAACGGGCCAACGCCGACGAAAAAGACGATAACCGTGAAGAAGAACGAGATCGGGATGAGATTGAGCCCTTCGATCGGACTGACGCCAAAAGCGTAGAGAATTCCTCCGGCAATAGGAAACAACGTTCCGAGCAGCAGCATCGCCGACTGCCTGTAGCAAATCACGACCGGCCGAGCCACGGACCGCAGGAGCAGCGAACAAGCGACGAGAACGTAGGTGTACAGGGCGGCTATGATGGCATAGAAACCGGGCCCGTGAATGTAGATCACCGCGTTACTTCCCGCCGGACCGGGCAGGAAACCGTGCCATACCAAGTGATGGAACGCGTTAGTAGCAACAAGGACGAAGGCAGCACTAGGAACACTCCACACGGCAACGCGCAACCACCCATGCATCCATCGGTCGTAACCCGAATACCTAGCGGCAAACATCAGGAATAAGGTGGCAACGGACCCGGAGCCGATGTATTCGAGCGTCGACCACAGGATCTTCCATCTCAGCGCAACGAACGTCGCCTCAAGGCCGGCAACCAGCGCGTATCCTGCTACGCCCATCAGCAGCAGGAACAGGAGAGATCCCCCGGCGAACGCTCGACGATTCCACACGAACCACGACACCACGAGCACCATCGCCGTAACCGAGAACAGAATTCCACCTGGCAAAATGAGCACCCAGTTCATGTCCGTCATTCTAGTGCTTCGGCCTCATGCGAACAAGCAGTGCAACAAACCTCGACCTCCATCACACTCAAGAAAACAAGAGGGGTCTACCAATCAAATGGATTCGATACTTAAGGACGAACAGGCAGCGAACACAGCGTCGAGAAGATCATGCGGAAGAGTCGACTTGGTTGATCGTCGATTGGTGTCACCATCAGGATGATAGCGCTTTTTGTACATCGAAGTCTAGGACGCTGAAGTAGCTCTCGGAGATGGGGGCATCATACTGCCTACTCATGCCCGCCTCGGCGAGAAGGAGGCGCGCCGGGAGGTCCATGGCCGCAAGCTCGGGCGTGTCGTACTCAAAGATGACCGAACCAACAGGACGGTTCTCCTCCTGTCGATATCCGACGCCGAGTGCTCGATACGGAACAAGCAGCTCACTTGCTTCCATCATGGTCTTCAACTGGGAGATTTGCTCTTCCGATGGAATCGTCCCAATGAGATCGAGAATCAGATTGGGCGTGAAACGAAGACATTCGCCGAGACCACGAAGCACCATGGGCGCAGCGGGAGTATTGAGGTGTTCAACAGCGGCACAGGCAAACGGATCCTCCGCAAGGGTCGCGACCTCCCCCGCCCTTGCCACAAGGAACATCTCGACAGCTCTCGGGGAACTCGAGAGGATCATTGTCTTCTCTTCGTCAATGTAGGCGGTGGTTGAGGATGGACAACTCTGTTGTGCGAATCCAATCGGCGCGCACGTCGAGCGCATGCGTGTATACGACGGCTCCGTGTGACTCGGTCTGGAAGCCCCGCTCGATAAAATGTGCCGCGACCGGGGAGAAGTCAAAGTCGTTGCGCAGCCGGAGGATGTGGATCGGCGGCAACTCACGACTGACGACATTTGCTTCCCAGACAAGGTCGGCGGTATCCCATCCCCAGGTCACAGAATGTGACTGGATGTGCGCTAGTGCGTATGCCGACGCAGCTGCCAGATCCCGCGACGCGTGCTGTTCCAGTTCCAGGCGGAGTTTGACAGGGCTGTCATAGGACCAATCGGTGAACAGCAGCATGACCTCCGTGAGATCCCGTGGCACGACGGCCAGGACTCGATCGAGAGGTGCCGCGGAAAGAGCACAAACCGGTACAAGTACGACTAACAGTACGAAGCAGGTGATCAGCAACGTACGTTTCATGGCAAACTCAGTGTAGTTGGATGGTTGGGAAAAGGCAAACACCCGTGGTTGTGAAGAGGCCTTAGACCTAGGCGATCGATCCTGGCCTAGGGTTGCAAGGGGTATCCACCACGGCTCAAGTCTCCCTTCCGCCAGAGCCGGAGACAAGGTGCGTGTCCTCCGCTCTTGTCCATCCTAGTGGTGGGTTGTCGCGAGGATGATGCCCAGCAGTCCGGCAAGCACGATGGCTGTGATGGCCCAACCGATCCAGTCAAGGTCGAGCTTGCCCGGTGGCTGCGTGTACGGACCGGGTAGGTGCAGCAGAACGATGTCTGCCTCGGATTTCGGGTTCCATCCGCTGTAGCGACTGATAGAGTGGGCGGTTACGAGACCATCTCCCATGTACAGGGCAACATGTTCGATCCAGCCGTTGCGGTCGACATCGTAGGCGACAACGTCTCCGGGCATCATGGCGGAGATACTGGCAACGTGGCTTGCCCCCTGCCCGATGAGCCAATTCACCAGCCGTTGTGCGCCCGGCTCTCCATAGGTAAGGGTTCTAGACGGAACATCAAGTCCTCCGGCGCGCTGGTTCGGTTCGCTACCGATGCAGCAGGACACGAAGTGGGCGCAATCGAAACCCTCTTCGTCCGTTGGCACGGGTTCCCCTGCTCCAAACATCGACGGAGTCTCGCTGTCGGCGAAGAAGTAGCCGTCGCTGCAAACCTTGTTCCAGTACTTCTCGGCATACCGACAAGCGCTCAGTCGGTCGTAGGCCGATTGTGCGTGAACACAGACAAGCAGCGCCGCAATCAAAACCAACGACAGAACCACGGCGAGGGAGCGCGGTATCGAGCCCTTGCAGCGAGATCCGGAGGATGTTCTTGTCACGTGTGCCTCCCAAGTAGGTTGGGGAGGAGGGTATCAGATCTGTTCTCGTAGGGCAATCACCAGTCCCTGATATTCGATTCAGCTTCAGAGTCAGTCTGTGCCCCACCCCTGCAAGAGCGAACTTGCATGAAGGTAACCGCTCAAGGTGTTGAAATTTGGCGCGCCAAGCGTTTTGGAGTCTGGGGGACTGAATGTAGAACGCGTTCGTTGGCTGTCTCGTGGTGACGGAAGTCTCGATGGTAGCGGCATGCAGGTCAGAAAACGAGATGGGATGGAGCAATCCGCTGCCTAGGTCACAAGCGAGGGCGAAGCGTGCCGAGGACAACCCCATAGGATGGAGTCCCGGAGCTCGCAAACAGTTGGACTTCAGCGATAAGCAGGTTCCGCTCCAAGTCCTCATGTAGGGCAACGCGGTGAAGGACGTTTGGGTACTTGTGGTACGCACCCGTGATCGTGCCAACCCAGTCCCCGATATTATCGGCCTCTCCGAGTATCGCGGGTATGACGGGACAGGGTTCATCTATGCGGGCGAGTGCACCTTCAGCGTAGGCCGTCGCGAATCCGATTTTCGCAAGCATCCTGGCAAACGCAACGGGCTCGTAGTGACTTGATTCTAGAGTTACGCCTTCAGCTTCGAGTCTCTGTCCCACATCTTCGGGGCTTGGGCCGAAACACACAGCTGCAACTCCCGTCAAGGCAATTCCCGTAACGCGATTCCCTGTTATTCTGCCAGGAGGGGCGAACTGGGGGAAGAAGAGCATGACCGGGGCTTCTCCTAGTGGCAGCTCGATCTCGCTGTTGATGCCATCTCGAACAACCCGGACAGATTGCGTCTGCGCTGCACCCTGATGCTTCGAGCGCGACTGGAAGCCGTGCAAGACCCTGATAGCTCTCATAGGACCTCGAAGAACCTTGCGCTCGAAGGAGCCGGTCTTCTTGGCACATTCACAGCAGGACGCAGCTGGGATCACTGACGTTCCATTTAGGCCATATGGGACAATGTGTTCTCTGGCGAGGTCCTGCTTGTCACCGCAGTAGATGCAGCGGTTCGCCGGAGGGTATTGGATGCGCGACATGTCCCTGATTCCGGCCGTCTCTGCGAGAACCAGGTCTGGCTTCTCAGTCAAGATGGTCTCAGGAACGGTTGGATCTCCGTCCCGAATCACCGTCATCTCTAGTTGGGTCTTCTCCGGGTTTTTCGCTGGCATCCTCATCCGAATCAAGTAGACAGACTAGCATGCTGCGCGCTGCAAAGCGTCAACCTTCTTCCAGATGACCTGGTTGCAGACGAGCATGGCCAACAGAGCGGCCGTCCTGAAGTCCTCGTCTGATTCGCCCTCCGCGTGCGCTTTCTTCCTCGTCAGGCCGAAGTAGTGCTGGATGTTGTGGCGAAGTAGGACCAGAAGATCGAGCACTCCCTCCGCAGTGCGTGGCTTTCGGTATCTGTCCAATAGGGCGTGGATATTCTCTTCATGGTCTCCTCCCGCAAGCTGCTGCAGCGCAGTGCGTACTGCCTCGATCAGCTCCTTACTCTTCTTGAATTCGCGTTCCTGATTTCGGTGCGTGCTGCCTGCGTAGAAGCCCTCTAGGATGTAGTAGTAGCTCCTGAACGAACTGACATAGCGGAAGTCGCGGAACAGCACCTCGCCCTCCCGAAAGAACGAGAGAGGAACTGTCAGAGGGCGGAAGCAATCGCGCAGGAGATGTGTCTTCAGTTGCTTCGGGGTGTTTTCGTACTTGTACGCGGACTGCGAAGAGGTCACTTGCAGCTGGTCTGCTTCCTGTTGTGTGTCTGGCACCAGAGATACGCTGATGTTTCTCCAGTTCAGTGCGTGAACGCCATACATGCACAATGCGGATTCGACGAAGCGCAAGTCAGCAAGCAGTTTTTCCTTGAGCTGCTCGTCAAACTTGAACACCAGTTGGAGAGTTTTTTCTTCTGGGATCGTGCTGGTGTTTGTCTCCCAAGTGGAGGTTTTTGCTTCGATCGCCACTTGGTGTAGAAATCCTGACTCGTCCGGGTAGAGCGTTAGGACATGCCCGTTCTCCAGCTCAATCTCGAGGAGTTCGTCGCAGATTGTGTGCGAACTCACACCGCATTCCAGTCTGAGCTTCATGCTTGCCTCCGCGCAGTCTCACAGCCTTTGCTCGCTGCCAACGAGTTAGTGACATTATACCATGGAAACTCGGCGTATCTCTGAGTGCCGATCACGAGAGCCGTTCTGGAGTGACAGGGGAAGCTACGGATTGTCCGGCAACGAGACAATGAACGCGGAGACACTCTGATGAAGAGACTCACAGCACGCTGGAGGTGACAGGAATCACCTTTTCGTCTGGTGGAGCCTGGGGGACTGTACCTGGAACTCGAGTCCTAGCTGTGGCGTGGTAGGCTTCTTTAAGAGGAGACCGCAAATCCCGTATTGAAGGGCTCTTCTCAATGATCCTCGCGGGGTTGATTCTTGCCTTCAGGACCCTCAATAAACCATGATACGTTGATCAATGTAACAAGGAAGGTGTTCGCGATGCTGATGAGCCGGACAAGTTAGGCTGGCTGTGGAGGTACTGGTTGAGCTGACGAGGCAGGAATCGCAAGAGTGGATGAATGCTGCGGAGTTAGGTCGGCAGATCGATGCTGAAGTGCCGTTTCTAAACTGAAGTTCCTGAGGCTAAAACAGCTGAATCTCTGTTGGGATGGGAAGTTGCTCAAGAATCGTAGTGCAGCGTTCTGTCTACACCACGATGGTGTCGAGTAACTGCAGCGCCCGCTTTTGCTTGGCA
>Ga0307428_1000055_pt1 | contig 104603 bp, 91 predicted proteins | sample SalMarWE160240MG_FD_202161 | JGI IMG/M metagenome (GOLD analysis project Ga0307428, IMG submission 202161) | Salt marsh sediment microbial communities from the Plum Island Ecosystem LTER, Massachusetts, United States - WE1603-240 | ecosystem: Environmental > Aquatic > Marine > Intertidal zone >...
TGAATGTTATGTCTATTACATTCGTTCCCTCTCATGGTGAGCTGTAGTGCACGTGCAGTCCGGTAGCTTGTCCGGTCTACTTCAACCCCCTAGACAGAGGAACGCTTCAGTTGGGTGAATAGTTACCCGGAAAGAAGGCGCGCTTTGGTGACACCAGGTCACTTCGGCTATCCTCCTAGTACGAAGCTATCTTCAATTCCTATTCTGAAGCCCTCAGCAAAGAACGCACCCGATCGCTCATCCTGTGTGTACTTCCCTTCAAACTCGCCCTTTGGGAGCTTCAGGAGAAGCTCGACTAGTGTGTCGACTTCGGCTTCTGTGTTGTAGATTCCGAAGCTGACACGTGTAAAACCCGGAAGATGAACGCGGATTCCTGTTTTCAGCTCTTGCTTCAGCCGCGGGATGTCCCTTGACGGATAATCAAGGAGTGCCAGCGTATAGGGGTGTGCACAGAAAAGACCGCTACGAGCACCAATTCCACCCTCAATTGACAGAATGGCGGCCACGAGCTGGTGTGGCATCCCTTTGACTGCAATCGGGATAACGCCCAACCGCTGTGGTGCCTTGCTCGGGTCTCGGTCACCGCGAACCGATATGCTGTCAACGTCTTGGATGCCCTCTAGTAGACGGCTTGTGAGAAGCGCCTCATGCTCTGCAATCTGCCCCAGCCCTATCTGCTGTAGGCAGTGAATCGCCTCGGCCAGCGCGACGATACCGACTGCATTCGGAGTCCCTGCCTCTTCCTTCTCTGGGAGCCCGGACCACTGAACATCGTCGACGGTGACAAGATCGACAGTGCCTCCTCCCACACAATCCGAGGAGCCTTGAAGGAATGCGTCCTTGAGTCCGACCAGAACTCCAACGCCAAAGGGCGCATACATCTTGTGAGCGCAGAACGCCAAGTAGTCGATGCTCTGTGGATTTCCTGGAGGCCCCATATCGATGCGACGATGGGCGGCGAGCTGTGCCGCATCGACCAGCAACTGTGCGCCGGCATCATGAACCAGTTTGGCGATTTCACGAATGGGATTAAGGTAGCCTGTCACATTGGAGCCGCCGGTGATCGCGACCAGGCGCACGCGTCCAGCGTAGTCCGACAGTAGGCGGCTGAGGTGTTGTTGGTCCAGCCGGCCATACTCATCCACCTCGATATAGTCCACGTTGGCAGCTGCACGCCATGGAAGGTCATTTGAGTGGTGCTCCATCATAGAACACAACACCACATCGCTACGAGAGAACGGGAAACGGTGGGCAAGCTTGTTGATCGCTTCGGTCGTGTTCTTCGTGAACAGAACCGTGTGAGCGTCCGGGTCGGCCCCCACAAACGACGCAATGATCCGACGTGCTTCTTCCATCGCGCTCGACGAAACTTCGCTCTTGAACCCTGCCCCTCGTCCGACACTCCCGTACCAGCGCAAGAACTCCGTCACCCGATCAAGAACCGGTCTTAGGCACGGGGTCGTCGAAGCATTGTTGAAATTGATGTACGTTCGACAAGTTCCATCCAGCAACGGTACTTGCGCGTTGATCCCCACGACATGTTCCCTGATGTTGTCTATTGTAAGTCTCCGTGTCATGCGAGCCTCATTTCGTTCGATTTCCCTTCAGTATCCTCCGAGAAAACTCATTTTCGCACCGTTCCCGACGCCACAAAGACCTCAAAGTCACTAATTGCGCTAATATCGCATAGTGGATCACGCCGTAATACAAGGAAGTCGGCTTTCTTCCCAGGTTCTAATACACCCCAGTCGGATGACGCCCTTAGCCATTTACTTGGCTTCAGGCAGGCTTGTCTCAAGGCAATCTCGGCGGGAACACCTGCTTCTACAAGCAGTTCGAGTTCACGGTGCAAGCTTGCTCCAGGAATAATAAATGGATTCGGCGCATCAGTGCCTACGCCAATTTCGCCACCCATGTCATTGAATATCTTTACGAAGGCCTTCATCTTCTGGAAAGCTTCTTGTGCAATATCGTAATGATGGGATTCAAAACCTATCCGCACCATTGCCTCTTCCCAATCGCGACGTACTGATTCCTCAAGCAATGCAAGATAGGCGTTGGACGTTATTCTCGGACTGTTTGCATACGCCATTGCTTCATAGATAGCTAGAGTTGGAACTAGCACAGTCTCGGTGGCCTTGAAACGCCTGACGAGAGCCTCGATCTTGGGTGAATCGAGTTGAACGTGCTCGCTCCAAGCCCAGAAGGGACTGTAATAGTGCCAGAATCCATCTTCTTCGCGCAAGGCCGACTGTGGAACTAGATCAGCTGTCAGGGTACCCACATGCTCGATGAAGTCAATTCCCATTTCAATTGCCTCAGACACCTTCACTTCATCACCCAGGTGGCCGGCTGAAAGCAGTCCTTGCGCTCGACATTCCTTCAACCCGTGTTGTAGCAGATTCCTGCTAAGTTTATGATAGAACTTGACCCCTGTGAGCCCAAGCTTCCTGCATCTCTTGACATGACTTGCTACATCTTCTGGAGTCCGAGGTACAAATGATATCTCTGGCCAACGAGGATTGGGTCCATCCACAAGTTCTCCAAATGAGTAGACACTCGGGCCCAGGACCTTGTCATTATCAATTTGATCCGAGACTTTCACAGTATCGCTCGCCGTGCTACCCATGTCTCTTACGCCTGCTATGCCAAACCTCAAGTACATCTCCAATTCATTGGCAATCCATCCATTGGTTAGATGCATATGAAAATCGAAAAGCGCAGGAATGACATAGCAATCAGAAACATCTACTATTTCAGCGGAACAGTCCCTCGGCAATTCCACTCTTGATTCAACGGACTTCAGCACACCGTCTTCTTCTATAAGCAGAGCATCGCGTATGTACCCATCAAACGATGGGAGCATGACGTTACCACCAATATAGATCTTCTTTGTGTTTCTCATATTCCTTAATTAAACATCAAAAAGTGGCACAGGTGTCTTGAATCCTTCAAGCTGCAAAGGGAGGAGTACATAGTCTCCTGGGTCCGCTGCACGAGCAGTTTTCCGACAACAAGAGCACGTTGCACCAAACCACTCCATGTGCATCGACCCATACGATGTTTCTTCTCCACATGGAAAGTGCGGGGTCAGAAAGCGCTAGAGTGGACATGTAGCTTCATGCAGATCCCTTTGCGTAATTTCTTTTCCGTATTCGCACTGCAACACCCAGTTTTTCGAACATCAGGATACCCTTCAGATTCGTATGCTGCTTACCCTCCATCGGTACTAAGCCGACTGAAGCAACATCAAGGGCAAGTACCCAGATGCTGCACTTACTCAACAACTTCCTTTTCAGCACATCTATCGATGTATGTCCACTCCGCATCATCGGATGCGAAATCCCACCGCTCTTGCTCTGTCGTCTTGCGGATGCAGAACTCACAGTACGGATCGCCGTCTGGGAGAGCCTTTGCGTGTGCCAGTTTGTAGTCCGGGTTGAATGTCATGAACTTGGCAGGGTCGACAAGACAATAGAGCCTGCCAAGCTTCCCCTCCCCGAGCTCGTTCCACACCTTGCCCATCACGCAACCGAACGCTCGGAAACGAGGTTCACTACCCACCATGACGTCCTCAATTCTCGTGTGCATCCCGAATTTGGGAAGACCCCGTGCAGGACCGGCTGAGTAGTTGACGGGGGTCAGTTCTAGACCCTGAGCAAGCACCGCTTCACGCGCTTCTTTTCCAACCTGTCTGCCGTATGCTTTGATCGCCTTCACGATCAACTGGGTTCCCTTCTCCTCGCCGAACTCGGAGATCAGAGTCTTCGCGAACGCCAGGTGAAGAAGGGCGATCCGCCGACTGGTAAGGGCGACTTCGTGCTCTGCTTCCTCCAGAGGGATCATCCGCTGCTCTTCGGTCATCTGCCTTCCTTTCGTCGCTGGGCGACCCTTACCAAAACCTCCGTGTGCACTGATTGAGCACCTCGATGCCACTCTCTGTGACAAGAACGGTATCCTCGATGTTCATCCCGCCCATCTCACGGGAGATGACGATCGGCTCGATCGAAATCACCATGTTCGGTTCGAGTGTGACGGGCCGGCCCAGAGTGACCCACGGGTTCTCGCAGATCTCCAGGCCGATCCCGTGTCCGAACGGCATGATTGTCCGTGCCCGGGACTCGGTATAGCAAAACTCAATCTCCTTACCAGGTTTTAGTACATCGATCATCCATTCCGTCACCTCAACCAGGTGCTCAAGGAAGTTCCTTTGCTGGCCGCTTGGCTTTCCGACGACGGTGACGCGGGAATTATCAAACCCGTATCCACCGTACCACCCAATGAAATCAAGGTAGACCAGGTCTCCCTTGTTCAGTTTCCGATCCTTGACCATTGGCCAACCCAGCGTGCTGATCGTTTTCCCGTTCGCCACGCGTACGCGCGGGATGAAATCGGCGCCTGCATCGAGGGCTGCTCGGCGCGCTGCCAGCTCGATGTCGAATTGGCTTGCTCCTTCGTGCACGGCCTTCATGCTCGCTTCGAGCCCCACATCGGCGATGTGCGTCGCTTCGCGCAAGAGCGCCACTTCGGCTGGGCTCTTGATGGCTCGCTGTGATTCCAGCAGATCGTTGGCCGGCTCGATCTTCACTTGGGGCAAGGCGTCGGCGAGTTTGTGGTAGTATTCCGCCGGGATGACGTCTGTCCCGGCCACGCCAAGCCTGCCTTTCTCCAACCCTTTCTCCTGCAACGCGGCGATAAGATCCGTCAGGAGATTGAAGCCGGTCTTTGCCTCATCGATCCCGTAGACCTTTTCGGGCTCATACCCCATCGGGGCAATGAGGACCGGAGCGCTGTTCGACGGAACCACGACCGCGGCGTGCCCGAACCCCATGTGGCTCATGACGTTCGGGAAGGAGATGAAGTGGTTGGTCAGATACGCCACGTGCCCCTGGCGCTCTTGATAACAGGAGAAGGCGACGAGCCCGTCGAACCCTCTTTCCGTCATCAGCCGTTTGGTTCGCTTGATCCGCTGCTCGAACTCCTCTTTCTTCAACGGCATCGATCTAGGCATCTGTCTTGCTTCCTTTCTTCGTGACGAGGTCCTTGACGACCTCGAACTTGGGGAGAGGTTCGACGGTCAGGTTCCCCTGGACGAGGGTCTGGCACATCAGCCCCGGCTTGCCGTCGATCTGCACTAGACAGCGACGGCAGATCCCCTGGTTGCAGGCGGCGTGGTCGTAGTAGGCCAAGCTGCCATCCAGGTTCTCGTAGATGTAGTCGAGGGCATCCATCACGCTTATCCCCTGAACTAGGGGGACCTCGAAGGTCTGGTAGTATCCCGACTCATCAACGGCCGGATCGAATCGGTACACTTTCACTTCGACGGTCTTGTTCACAGTTGTTGCCTCCTTCTGGCGAGACGCCACAGCCTCTAGTGGTGACCCCCAACGTCTGAGTGGGCCGCCATCATCTGCTTGACCATCTCCAAGTAAGGGATCTTGCCGGTAGGTAGGTCAAGCGATGTCTGCTTAACCGGGCGTGTGTTCGCAGCCGGAGCGCCGACCTTCTCCTTCATGACCACTTCCCGGAGCCACTGATCATTGTCGGTGTCTGGATGATCCTCGCGATAATGGACTCCCCGGCTCTCCGTTCGTTCCAGCGCCGACCTGGCCGATAATTCGATAACTAGAAGCATGTTCTCGAGTTCCAGAGACTCCAACCACTCCTTGTTGTATAAGCGTCCCTTCGAAGTTGTCGACAGCTTCGGAAGCTCATCTCGCTGGGCTTCCGTGAGGAAACCCAGGAGCACTTTCAGTTCTTCCTCGTTTCGCACCGGCCCCAGTTTCTCATACGCCTCCAGCTGCAGACGCTTGCGAAGCTGGCCGGGCAGAGGTCCCTTTGTTTGGTGCAGAGGGCGTTCGACCTTCTGCTGAAGTTCCTTGACCTGAGAGGAGCTCGGCGCTGGAAAGGTTGTGCTTTGCGCATACTCAGCCGCTGCCCAGCCAGCAATGGCCCCGCTCACGAGCATCTCCATCGTTGCGGCCGCCACACGATTGGCGCCGAACAGGCTGATGGCACATTCGCCGGCCGCATAGAGTCCGGGAACAGCGGTCGCGAAGCTCTCATCGACGCAAACCCCACCCTCGAAATACTCGGCGGCGCCCCCGACCTCTATCCCTTCACCGTCACGGAGCATCCGCCCCATTTCGGAAAAGTCGACTCCCTTGAACTGCCAATTGGGATAGGAACGCATTGCGTTCGCGTGGAAGACCTCCCACGGCGTGTCACCAACGACGTAGTACACGCCACCGTGGGGCGTGCCCTTGCCTGCTCGTACTTCTCGCGCCGCTACGTTGGAGAAGAAGCTCTTGTTCCATTCGGTTTTGGAGGCCGTGGAAACGACCTCCGGGTCGTATTGTTCGAGAAATCTCTCACCTTTACCGTTTACGAGGGTACCCCCACATAGCATGCTCATGACGTAGGTGACAATGCTTCCGCGCCAAATCGGAGGCCACAGAGGCACGTTGCAGGCGAACGTGACGAACTCCATGTTTCCAACCGCAGCTCCTGCGCGGTAGGCCATCGCGACCCCATCGCCGGTCAGCTCCTTCGATCCTGTCACCGGAGTGTAGGCCTTGTGCCATCCGCCGGTTGCCAAAACCACCGCTTTGCTGTGGAACGTGATGAATTCGCCCGTATGGATGTCGATCCCAAGGGCTCCGACGACCTGTCCATCCTCGACGAACAGATCGAGAATCGCTATGTCCTCCAGGAGATCAACACCCACGCGCTTTGCCTGCCTCAAATGAGCATCCATGATGCCAGTCCCGCTGGTGAAGACCGCCCGCTCGTCGCAGAAGTTTGGTTTGCATCCCCACGCGAGGGTCTCCATCAACCGGTCCGGACCGTCATGAACATAGATCTCGACAAGGCGCTGGTCGTTCAGGAAACATCCATGATGGACAATATCACTGAAGAATTTCTCTTCGCTGTCCCGCGGCTCACCGAAGAAGCCGGCCATACGCATCCCTCGTCCGTGAACGGTCAGATCGGCTCCGGCCATCGGGCTGGCCCCCGACCTTGCCAACGGGCCCTTGCTGACGAGGGTGGCTGTCGTCCTTTTCTCTCGTGCCCCAATCGCGGCACGGAAACCCGCACCGCCTCCGCCGACGATCAGAACGTCAGTCTCCACGTTGTACATCCGGCTTCCTCCTTCGTCATCGCGGGAACCTGATGGCTTCCGACGAATCGCCTGACTAGTTCACGTTTAGTTCTCCTGGATCTCCTCGTTGCCCGCTTGCCTAATGAGTCTCTCCAGCACGCGCTCTTTGGAATGACGAATGTGTTCCCAGCTGAGATGCCTTTCTGTGTGCGCATCTCGATTCTCCATAGCCTCTTGTATCTCCTTTATGCCAAGTGCTTCTGGACTAATGCTGGCATTCCTCATGTGCAACTGTATCACTTCAGGCAGCATTCGTTCGATGGTGACCTTCACCCCTTGAGCCAACAGTACTTCTACCTCACGCGGTCTGGCAATGATCTCCTCCGGTCGATACCGCTTTTTTTGACATGACCTCTCCCCTTCTATCGGTCAAAATCCCCGCGCTACACTCGGGGCAAGTCCACGGTGTCACCAATCCTTTCACAACGTCGGCAACCCTCATTTGCGCGAATGCAGAAGTCGCTCTTCTGTCTGTACTATGTGATCTCTCATTGCCTCTTTGGCTTTGTTCGCATCTCGTTCCTCCAGTTCGAAAAGGATACGTTCGTGCTCCTTTGAAAATCCCGCCTCGATCATGTGGGGATCTAGTCTTAACCTACGTCCCAAGCGGTCAAGTATGTTCTCGATGATCTGTGCCATCTTTTGGTTGCCGGCAATACGAGCAATTCGAACGTGGAAACACTTGTTACATTGTATCGGGTCTTTGAATCCCCCGTGATGTAGTTTTCGTTCTCGTTCTCTGAGCTCCTCCAATTGGCTGTCCGAAATACGTTTCGCGGCCAAGCGTGCTGCTTCCACTTCGAGGAGAAGGCGAAGGTGGAAGTCCTCCCTCACATCTTGTTCACTAATCGATTCCACTAGATAACCAGTCCTTGGGATTGCTTTCAGCATGCCTTCTTCGGCTAGGCGATGCAATGCATCATGGACGGGTGTCTTGCTCACGCCGAAATCCTGAGCAAGCACGCTTTCAATGAGCATCTCGCCGGGTATATGTTTCCCGGAGAGAAGTGCTTCCCTAAGCTCAGAATGTACCCGGTCACGCAACAGCCATGGTTTCTGTTTCCCGATGCCGTTTTGTCTCATCTCCGTTTCATCTCTAGAGGAACTCTTCGCTAGCAGAGTCATGTCCTACCTCCTGCTGTACTTCGCGCCCCGGGTTTGGAGCTTTGGCTCTCTTGACATCATGCGTTTCCTGTTGTAAAATCTTACTGACATGTCTAGTGGAATTCTACCACGCTGTGAGTATCTAGTCAAGCGCATCTCTGAGATGGAAGGGGGTGGGATTTGGTCAAGCTGTTACGAACTAGCCAACGATTTTGAGCATCTTTCTATTAAAAAGGAGGTACCATGATACGTAGTAGACTAGACTCGAGTTTGCTTCTGTGTGTTGCGCTGGTGCTTTGTTGTGTCTTGACAATGCCCGTGTATGCTCATCAGGCTGACCGAGAGGGGGGAACTATGACGGTTGGGCTGAAAGAGACAATTGACACGTTGGACACGTACAACTCAGGACTTGACGTGGTTCTTCGTATCATAGGACTAGTTTGTGAGACACTATTTGTGTACGATACAGATCTTCAACCTCAACCACATCTGGTTAAAACCTGGTCGGTATCAGAAGACCAACTGACCTGGACTTTCCACTTGAAAGAAGGTATCTCATTCCACGATGGGACACCATTGACCGCTGAGACAATCGCAGAATCTCTGCGGCTACTATTTGCCGAGTATTGGAATGCCTGGCAATTTGCCACTGTCGAAGAAGTCAACGTCGTAGATACATACACCTTCGAGTTCGTTCTCAGCAAGCCCTACCCAACACTTCATTACTATTTGGCTGATCCGTGGAACGTATTGGAGCCGGTGGGGGCGCGTGAAGCATACGGCGATCGGTACGGCTTCGATGCGCTTGTCGGCACCGGTCCATACGTATTCAAGGAGTGGGTGCGAGGCGAGAGAATTGTTTTGGAAAGGAATAACGACTACAACCACGGCCCTGCTTTCCTCGATAACCAGGGCCCTGCATATTTCGACACGATTATCTTCAGGCCAATCCCAGAAGCGGGAACAAGAGCAGCTGAGCTGGAGCATGGTAATGTTGACCTCGCAAACATGCTCGCTGAGAGTCTCCTTCCAGACGTCCTCAAGAACCCGGAATTGAACAGTCTGCTTCAGCCTTCACCTTGGGTCATATTCCTCGGCTGCAACATGCAGAATCCAGTCCTGCAGGATGTGCGAGTGAGGCGAGCGCTAAGTTATGCAATTGACCGGCAAGCGATTCTTGATGCAGCGTTCAATGGGATCGGTGACATAGCATACGGGCTTGTTCCCCCAACAGCTACGGGCTACTGGCCGGGAGTCAAGGAATTCGCGTCAGAATACCGACGCTTCGACCCGGAGAAAGCAAAGCAGCTGCTCGAAGAAGCAGGTTGGGTTGATACGAACGGGAATGGAATAGTAGACAAAGATGGACAGGAGCTGAAGCTCAAATTCCTTGCTTCAACTGTTGTACGCTACGGAAAGCCGGCAGAGGTCATTCAGTATCTGCTGCCAAAAGTCGGTATTGATGTCGAGTTGGAGGTCTACGACATTGCTGCCGCCATTGACAAGGTGACGGCTGGAGACTTTGATATAACAGTGTTGGGCTGGAAATACGTCATCGGCCCAGTATTCCTCACGTCAATCTGCCATAGCACCTCGATTCCCTTTCCAAATGCCTACCGCTATAACAGCCCCTCTCTTGATATATTCATTGAGGAAGGGACAAACGGACGAACTGAGGAGGAACGGAGCTCTGCACTGGCCATTGCCCAGAAGATGGTCGTTGCTGATTCGGTTGTGATCCCACTTGTGGTGCGAGGGAATAGCCTGGTTGCAAAGAAACGAATCGGCGGTCTTGACGCCCTCAACCGCCACCCCTGGTGGCTTGACCTTGCGTTGGGGCTTGAATTGTATATCGAGAAGTGAAGTTCTGCCCGACTCCGCAAGGGCGGGAGAATGCTCACAATTGATGGTCTCCCGTCCTTGCGTCTGCTTATGCGAAAGGCATGCTTCAATCCCATTTTCCACGCGTGGCAGCAGTTACGATTGCATGGTCCGCGGTCTATGCTTGTGACTGCGCATGATGGCGTGTATCCTGTATTGGTCGACGGATTACCCGGATCGGGACTCTTTCTTCTTGCCTGTCGCGCGTTCCTCGATATCTGAGGTTTAAGGAGGCAGTACATGATCAGTGACTACGTACCCAGCGCCCCAAAATCGACGATCCTTGTTGGTGGAAATATAATCAATAGCTCGTTTGATGGTTACCAGAAGGAGACCGTTCTGTGGATTCAAGGTGAGAAGATCCACAGGATATCTCCTACTTTGGACGGCGGTTACCCAGATAACTCTCAGGTTCTCGATATTACGGGGAAGTACGTTCTTCCTGGTCTTGTCGACATGCATGCTCACATAATGGGTGTGGCTGGGGAGCTGGAGTTGTACCTGGGAAGTGGGGTGACTTGCGTCCGAGACGTTGGTTCAATTCCACAGAAGACTGTTCCCATGCGGGATGCGATTGCAGGTGGACACAAACAAGGTCCCAGGGTCTTCACCTACGGATACCTAATTGATGGCAAGGACCCGCGCTATCCTGAGCTGTCACGTGTAGTCCGAGACACGGAGGCCTGTAGGGCTGTCATTGAAGAAGAAGCTTCACTCGGTGTGGACGGAATCAAATTGCTTTTCCGGCTTCCATACGAGCTAATCGAGTTCTGCATTCGTGAAGCACATTCCAGAGGTCTCCCTGTTGCTGGTCATTTTGGCGAAGTGGCCCTAGACTCCCAAGGCGTTCGGCTAGGAATCGACTCCATCGAACATGTGCTACCACTGGCCAAAGACGTCGTCCCTGCTCAGAAGCGTACCATCGTCGACGAATACGGGCATTTCCTTGGTCCTTTTAAAGCATGGGCGAAAGAGGTCAATCTAGATTCCGAAGAAGTCTCATCAACAATTGAGCTATTCAAGACCAGTAAGACTCTCTTGGTTCCTACACTGACGGTTTTCGATAAGCTGTCACGGCTCAATAACCGTGATGAGAGAGAGGATCCGAATCTCGCTCTTGTACCAACAGAGATGACTTCGTTGTGGGAAGCGTACAACTATGTAGGAATGCACAATTCTGAGGATGTGGACATGGTACGCACGGGATTTGAGAAGTCACTTCGCTTTGTGAAACTCTTCTACGATGAGGTTGGACGAATTGGAGTTGGAACAGACACACCAAATCCTTTTGTGATCCCTGGCATAAGTCTGCATCGAGAGTTGGAGCTACTGGCGGACGCGGGCATCTCAGAATCCGAACTCCTAAAAAACGCAACCCTCGGAGCAGCAGAGTTCCTGGGAGTTCAAAGTAGTACTGGCACAGTAGCTGCAGCAAAAAACGCTGATCTGCTGATACTGGATGAGGATCCACTCAAAGACATAAGCAACACCAGAAGAATCCACCTGGTCTTCAGTAGGGGGAGAGCTGTTCAGCCTGTCTACATATCCTAAAACAGGGGCAAAGGCCAATAATGAAACTGACGACACTATGTGACAACACTGCGGTAATGCAAGCAAGGATAGTTGCTGAACACGGGTTTTCTGTTCTTATTGATGGAGAAGAGCGAGTGCTTTTCGATACTGGCCAGACGGATGTTGCGGTCAGGAATGCAGACGCGATCGGAATAGACATGGAGTCGATTACGAAGATCGTCTTGAGTCACGGCCACTGTGATCACACTGGCGGATTGCGAGAAGTTCTAAGAAGGACTGGTCCTGTTGAGGTCATTGCACACCCAGATGTTTTTCAGAGCAAGTGGATAAGGTACAAGGACGGTTACTCGTTTATCGGGATTCCTTTTGTAAAAGAGGAGTTAGAGTCCCTTGGTGCAAGATTCACCCTCACGAGGGAGCCGGTGAAGATAGCAAACGACATGTATACCACCGGCGAAATCAGAAGGAAAACGGACTTCGAACAGATTGATTCCAATCTCCTCGTTAAGAAAGAGGCCGGCTTTGTTCAAGATACCCTGCTAGACGACCTCGCCATGATTCTTACGCGACCGGAAGGACTAGTGATAGTACTGGGATGTTGTCATTCTGGACTGATTAACACGATAGAGCATGCCTTTCAAGTGGTAGGGAAGAGACCCTTGGAATTGTTGTTAGGAGGGACCCATCTCGGATTCGGTACGACTGATAAGAAACTGCTCGATGCCACCTTGAAGCTCCTATGGAAGTACCAACCAAGAAGGATGGGGGTATCGCACTGTACTGGGCTCTCAGCTTGTATTGCTTTCGCCACCCATTTGCAGGATGCGTTTTTTCAGAATGCAGCCGGGAGTGTCCTTGACTGCTAGCATTTGAAGATGTCCTGCGCCGGATTCGTTGACAAGTTTATCCAGATGGGGAGGCACGTAGAGTACTCTCTTGTTTGGAGCTAAATGTGGTTTACAGCGCATCCTTCCTGCAGGAGGACGCGTAAACCGGGCCAGAAGGTGATGCGTAGAATGGTAACGTACTTCGTCAAACGGACTCTATCAATGATTCCCGTTCTGGTTGGTGTCTCCCTAATTGTATTTCTCAGTATGCGACTTGCGCCGGGAGACCCCGCACGCCAGATGCTTGGCCCTCTCGCCCCTGAAGAAAACGTGCAGGAAGTCAGACGAGAGCTCGGGTTGGACAAGCCCCTCCTTGTCCAATATTGGATATGGTGCAAGAAGGCCGTTGTAGGTGACCTGGGTAACTCGCTTAAAAGTGGAGTCCCTGCCTTGGAGTTGGTTAGCGAGCGGATCGGCCGGACATTTGAGCTGACGATTGCCGCGTTTGTCATAACTCTTGTCGTGGCCCTATTTGCGGGCATCACATCAGCAGTATACCAATACAGCACCCTGGATAACGTAGTCACGATTAGCGCCCTATTCTGGCTCTCAATGCCGGTGTTCTGGTTAGGCTTGATGCTTATGACGCTAATTGCAGTCCGCATTCCGGGGCTACCCATTTCTGGTCGAGGGGGTCCTCCTTGGACTTGGGCGGGGTTGACCCACCTGTTACTTCCTGCTTTGGCGCTCGGACTTCCGCGAGCCGGAGCGTTTACTCGTATCACTCGATCCAGCATGCTGAACGTCCTACTGCAAGACTACGTCACTACTGCTCGTAGCAAAGGTATACGCGAGCGTACAGTAGTACTCAAGCATGCGCTGCGCAATGCTCTCATTCCAGTCCTAACCATGGTTGGATTGCAGCTTCCTTGGCTGTTTGGCGGTTCAGTAATTGTGGAAACCGTTTTCGCGTGGCCAGGGATGGGGCGACTTCTAATCAGGGCAGTATTTGAGCGGGACTATCCTCTTGTGCAGGCTACAGCGCTAGTCTATACACTAATCGTTGTGCTAGCCAATTACATGGCTGATGTATCGTATTCATTGGCAGATCCTCGAATTCGCTTGAAATAAGGAGGAAAAAGGACAAGAAATGGGATACAAGTTGCTGAGTAAGGCCTTCAGGAAGAACCGCCTTGCTGTTGTTGGGATGGTTATAGTCATAGCCTTCCTGGTTATTTCTGCTTTTGCGCTCTGGATATCTCCATATGATCCAATTGAGCAGAATTACCAGTCCCTTTTGAAACCCCCTTCATTAAAGCATTTCATGGGCACTGACCATTACGGACGAGACGTTTTCAGTCGTGTCGTCCATGGTGCTCGCTACGCGCTATTGATTGGATTCGGTGTTGTCGTTATGGAAGGAGCTATAGGTGTCCTTCTTGGAGTAGCGTCAGGTTACTTCGGAGGTGTCGTTGACAACGTCATAATGAGGTTTGTGGATACCATGCTCGCGATTCCAGCGATGGTATTAGCCATCGTGATTGCTGGGAGCTTCGGTGGGGGTCTTGTGTCTTTGATCGTGACTATGACAATCGTGAGTTGGACGCATTTTGCTCGTCTGATGCGCGGTGAAGCTCTCGTCGAGAAAGAGAAGGTTTACGTGGAATCCGCAAGGGCTATTGGCGCATCCCATATTAGAATTCTGTTGATACATATCCTTCCAAACACGGTTTCCACTGCTATCGTGTTTAGCACCTTGGAAATTCCTTGGGCTATTCTTTTCTCTGCTAGTCTGAGTTTCTTAGGAGTCGGGATCAAACCCCCAACACCGGAGTGGGGAAGTATCATTGCAAGCGGCCGCGACTGTCTTAGGTCCGCCTGGTGGATTACCACCTTCCCCGGACTGTTTATGATGATAGTTGTACTAGGCTTCAATTTTCTCGGTGATGGCCTACGTGATGCCTTTGATCCCAGATTAATTCGGAAAAGATAATCACGGGAAACACTGAACGCCGCGGGAGGTAGTACACCCATCTGGCCTCACAGTAAGCCTGGAAGCACCGTGTCGTTGACATACGATTCCGTGTAGCTAACAGTCGAGGGAAAATGTCAGTCCGATGAAAGGACTAACCTGAAGTTCCTGACGATTTGGGGGCTGAAATCGGCAGTTAATGCAGATGAGATCCGGGATTGAGGATAAAGGAGTTCTCCATTTTGTAGTCATGTGAGATGCGTGATTCTGCTTGACATCTCCCTTGAACACGTGGCATACTCACTTGTGGCGGGATGGGTGCATAAGCCGTTCCAAACTGCGCATCCGTAGTGTAGACAGAACGCTGCACTGCGATTGTTGCGAAACGCACCAACCCAATAGAGTTTTCGCTGTTTCAGTCGCAGGAACTTCAGACTAGAGTGCTTGCAGGAACGGAGGCGATCATGTGGACACGAGCTATCAGCTTGCTGGTAATCGTTATTGTATCCCTTGGCTTCTGTACTCTCGCGGCCGATGAGATCTACCCTGTCGAGATTCTGGTTAGCACAATATCGGACTGGACCGATGTCATCCTCTCTGGAGGCACGCTTATCGTGCACTCGTACGAGATCCTCGAAGGTCGCAACGCCCCCGGCCTTACGGTCCACGCGCTCTCTGCGGTGGCTGTGGGTAAGCAGGGATACGACGCAACGCAAATCGTGATTCGCTTTCAGGCATACCTTACCGAGCTGACGTTGAGCTGGATGCGGATCACGATCAACAAGGGACATATTGGGGAGACCACAGTTTCTCTGCGGACAGTGGAAAGCGCGGGCTCGGATCTCCTCGCAAGTTACACGCACAAGGGGGTGGCTGATGCTAGCGACCCAGCCAATGCCAGGACGTACTCACTTCGCACTACGGAGATCACATCCCGTGTTGCTCCACAGATCCTGGAGGTTCCTGGGGAGACTTCTCTCGGCGGGCAGAAGGTTCTTGCCTTCTACTATTCCTGGTACGGGATTCCAGAGGGCCCAAGCGGCCGATGGGTGCACTGGAATCCGTATAAGTCCCATCGCGATTCAGCCCACATTCCCCTAGTCGGCTACTACGATTCTCAGGACCCCGAAACCGTTCGTCGTCACATCCACGAAGCGAAAGAAGCAGGAATTGATGGCTTCATTGCCACATGGTGGGGCAAGGGCACGTTCGAAGACCGAGCCTTCCAGGTTCTGCTCGATGTGGCCTCGGAAGAGAGCTTCCTCGTTACGGTTTACTACGAGGATGCCAACAGCCCCGCACAGATCATCTCTGACGTAAACTACATTATCTCTCGCTACAGCTCGAACTCGTCATTCCTCACCGTCGAGGGGCTGCCCGTGATCTTCTTCTACGTCAGGGTGACCGAGAAGTTCAGCCTCGCGGAATGGGAGAATGTGTTTGCCGAACTCGATAGGCAGGGACGGAGGATCTTCGCCATTGCCGACGGACTTCGAAATGAGTTTCTGTCTGTCTTCCAGGGAATCCACACGTACAACCCGGTGTCGCTGCCCCTCGATTTGGTCGCTGAGCAGTACAAGGCAGCCTCTCTGCTTGCGCGGCTGCAGGGGGCCTTGTTTGCCGCGACCGTTGTCCCTGGCTACGACGAAGCGTACAAGAAGGCCTCTAACCTATTCGTAGATCGGGCTGGCGGAGGCACGTATCGCGCGTATTGGGACATCGCCCACGCCAGCAATCCCCAGTGGATCTTGATCACGAGCTTCAATGAATGGCACGAGGGCTCGGAGATCGAGCCGAGCGTTGAGTTCGGGACAACCTATCTCATACTTACGGCAGAGGAAGCAGCGGCCTGGAGGAGCGGGGCAAGTACTGACACGTCCCCGGCTGATAGAGACGGCGACGGTGTTCCCGATAGCGAGGACTACTGCCCGGATTTCCCTGGCATGAAGGAAACGAACGGATGCTGAACGAGCGACACAGAAAACTCTGAGTCGTATCGTAAAACGAATCGGGGAGGAAAAGAACGCAATAAACAAGGTCTCATACCTCCGCGCAGTCGCCTCACGGGGGCCTTCCTTCAGCATGAGTGACCGAAAGGTAGAAGATCACTGCGAAGGTGAGGTTGTATTCTTTTCCTTTTCCCATCGCGCTAATGCCGCCTGAACAAGTTGTCCCACCGTGCTCTTCTCCCATTCAAGACGCCAGTTATGAAAGAAGGGGGATTCCGGTACATGGAGGTTGTAGGTGTAGAACTGGGTGTGCATCGGGAACGACGCCCATTTCGAGCCATAGACAATGAAGTAAAGTTCCAGTGGAGTTGAAGCAGCCCCACTGGCGGAATCAAGGACCAGTTGGTGGACGGCGGTCTTAGCGTGAGGATCCATTATCGCATCGTGGTCATTCCAGATAACTAAGATAGACGGATCTTCCGTCTTGAGTTGAGGGAACTTGCCTGCGATCTTCTGCCGAACTCGCCGAATATCCCTCTTGACATCGCCAGTCACTGGAAGCATCTCCGGGATGTTGTCCGGGTCTATTTCCGTTATGTCTTCGTCGGTGGATTGCAGTCGCGTGATTTCGACCAGAGCGGACCCCGCCTCGCACGTAGCACGCAGGTCTGGCCCGGACTTACCTAAGGGCTCAACCTCAACTTCGAATCCCATTCCATACAAGCAGACCGCAAATCTTGCCTCCGTCAATCCGTCTTTGAGTTGCTCCTCATGCGATGCTTGACGAATGCGCCGAAGGATTCTTCCGCCCTTGTTAACAGCAGCTAAGATCTGCAACTGCTTGAGCCATTCCCGTGCGGAGGATGAGTCAAAGGTCCGTTCGATCCGCTGAAAAGCTTGTTGAAGCACCTTGTCCATTGGAATCAGGATATCACGTACCGTGCAACCGGCGAAAAAAGCCTTGGCCTACTCCTCATGGTTGACCTGCTTCCACAGTCAGACCAGCCTAGCCCCTGTGATGCAGGTGACAAGAGATCATCACTCTGCAACCCTCTGCCGGATACTTCCCAGCACGCTTTGAGGAACTTGGAAATGGAGCTGTCTGAACGTTGGAGATAAGCTCCGATGTAATCTCGGCTTCTGTAACGTCGCACCTTGTGTGCGGCGTCGCCTCTCTTACAATTTCAGTCACTACGGCCTGGTTCAAACAGCCGACGCAAGCCACGGTATGTGCTCTCCGAGCGACGGGCTACCCGCCCGATCAGTATGACACCTTCGGCGTCAAACACCTTGTAGATAACCCGGTAGTCTCCTACTCGCAGTCGGTAGACATTCAATTCCAGCTGTTTGACACCCGGAGGACGTGGATCGTCAGCCAGTGTCTGCACTGCTTCGGCAATGCGCTGCCGGTCAAGAGGAGGAATACGGAACAATTCCCGCTTGATCCGACTGCTTGCCGTTTCAATCCGATAGCTCACCTGCCGACTGTTTCCTGGTTTTCAACCTCAGCCAAGGCTTCTTCAAAAGGCTGGCCGCCCCTGGCGCGCCATTCGGCCTCGGCTTCGCGCATTGCTCGAATATCCTCCAGCTTCTCCAGCCGTTCTAGAAGGCGGTTGAGGATCTCATAGCCGATGAGATAACCGGCTGGTCGACCGTAACGGGTGATCATCACGGGCTCATGGGTATCCTCTGCTTCATCCAACAATCGGGACAGGTTCTCGCGCACCTCGCGCACTGGCAGTATCTTCTTCACTACCATCTCATCACTCTCCGTATGTGGATCATTCGTGAATCAACTGCGTATCATTCTAGATCGAATTGCCAGTTTGTCAAATACAGTGTCGTTGTGCGGATCGATACCGCAGATTCTGAGAGGATGTAGGCTGCCCTTGGATATGCTGTCTATTTGCGGGAGACCTATCTGTGTTTACTCGCTGGTTAGCCTAGCGGCCCTTGCTTCTCGTGGAACTCAACATTCTCGAGTCCTTCGAAGTGCGAGTCCTGCGTCCAAAGTACAGCGTCCTCCGCACGGGCGGTGGCAAGGATGATCGCATCAGCCATCGCAAGGCCGATCTCGAGTGAGAGCCGCGCCGCATCAATCGCCAGAGTCGCCGAGAGTTCGATAACTCGTCCCTGCAGCATGACGGCGATAGCTTCGAGTGCCGTGGTCTCATCTGTGAGCTGACGCGTCCGCTTAAAAACCTCGAACAACGTCAGCGTGGGAACCGCAAGCTCTCCAGGGGATTCGATCGCCTCTGCGAAGACGCCTGCATTGGGTCCGTCTCCGAAGTACTCGAGCCAAGCCGAGGAATCGACGACATTCACACGCGGTCCTCCCTGTCGCGCTTGAAGCTCGTGTCGAGCCCGCGCAGAATACCACGAAGCTCGCGAGCCGGTCTGACCGGGAGAAATTCGATGCGGTCTCCATAAGCGATGGCCTGCACCTTCTGCCCGGGAACGAGCTTGAGCTGCTCACGGATGGACTTCGGGATAACAACCTGGAACTTGGGCGAGATGGTCACTGTCTCCATGGACAACCTCCTTAGTACTACGGATAGTTTATCGATGCGGATAGCGTTTTACAACCAGTGTCATTGGGCGAATCGATACCGCGGAAGTGTCCTGCTTCTTGGAGGAAACCCCAACGGTTGATGACCTGTCAAAGAGAGATGGGTGAACACTGCTGACAGTGATACGAGCGTTGGAAGGAACCGTTTGGGGTCTGACCCCAAGCAAAGCAGTGCAATCAAGGCCGTTCCCGAGGTCTGCCACATCATCTGTGCCAGTGCCAATCTCGTGCAGGTGATCATCGCCGAAAGTGATCAAGGCCGCGGGATCCTTGGCGTGATCGACGGTTATTCACCGAAGGGGATTGAGAGCGAAGCTGATATCGAGGACCGCAAGACCTTCCTGCGCACGATTGGCTACAAGCTGTAGCGGTTCTGACGGACTAAGCCCAAACGTGCGAAAGTGTGCAGGAAACAAGGTTTGAATATTCCTCCAATGGTGGTTTGTGCCCTAAGTCAGGGATGTATCTACAGACCAGCGAGGCTTCCAGCGGCGGCCAATTGCCAATTGGTGTGCAGTGCACTAGAGTGCTTGCAGGAAAGGAGGCGATCATGTGGACACGAGCTATCAGCTTGCTGGTAATCGTTATTGTATCCCTCGGCTTCTGTACTCTCGCGGCCGATGAGATCTACCCTGTCGAGATTCTGGTCAGCACAACGTCGGACTGGACCGATGTCATCCTCTCTGGAGGCACGCTTATCGTGCACTCGTACGAGATCCTCGAAGGTCGCAACGTCCCCGGCCTTACGGTCCACGCGCTCTCTGCGGTGGCTGTGGGTAAGCAGGGATACGACGCAACGCAAATCGTGATTCGCCTTCAGGCATACCTTACCGATCTGACGTCGAGCTGGATGCGGATCACGATCAACAAGGGACACATTGGGGAAACCACAGTTTCTCTGCGGACAGTGGAAAGCGCGGGCTCGGATCTCCTCGCAAGTTACACGCACAAGGGGGTGGCTGACGCTAGCGACCCAGCCAATGCCAGGACGTACTCACTTCGCACTACGGAGATCACATCCCGTGTTGCTCCACAGATCCTGGAGGTTCCTGGGGAGACTTCTCTCGGCGGGCAGAAGGTTCTTGCCTTCTACTATTCCTGGTACGGGATTCCAGAGGGCCCAAGCGGCCGATGGGTGCACTGGAATCCGTATAAGTCCCATCGCGATTCAGCCCACATTCCCCTAGTCGGCTACTACGATTCTCAGGACCCCGAAACCGTTCGTCGTCACATCCACGAAGCGAAAGAAGCAGGAATTGATGGCTTCATTGCCACATGGTGGGGCAAGGGCACGTTCGAAGACCGAGCCTTCCAGGTTCTGCTCGATGTGGCCTCGGAAGAGAGCTTCCTCGTTACGGTTTACTACGAGGATGCCAACAGCCCCGCACAGATCATCTCTGACGTAAACTACATTATCTCTCGCTACAGCTCGAACTCGTCATTCCTCACCGTCGAGGGGCTGCCCGTGATCTTCTTCTACGTCAGGGTGACCGAGAAGTTCAGCCTCGCGGAATGGGAGAATGTGTTTGCCGAACTCGATAGGCAGGGACGGAGGATCTTCGCCATTGCCGACGGACTTCGAAATGAGTTTCTGTCTGTCTTCCAGGGAATCCACACGTACAACCCGGTGTCGCTGCCCCTCGATTTGGTCGCTGAGCAGTACAAGGCAGCCTCTCTGCTTGCGCGGCTGCAGGGGGCCTTGTTTGCCGCGACCGTTGTCCCTGGCTACGACGAAGCGTACAAGAAGGCCTCTAACCTATTCGTAGATCGGGCTGGCGGAGGCACGTATCGCGCGTATTGGGACATCGCCCACGCCAGCAATCCCCAGTGGATCTTGATCACGAGCTTCAATGAATGGCACGAGGGCTCGGAGATCGAGCCGAGCGTTGAGTTCGGGACAACCTATCTCATACTTACGGCAGAGGAAGCAGCGGCCTGGAGGAGCGGGGCAAGTACTGACACGTCCCCGGCTGATAGAGACGGCGACGGTGTTCCCGATAGCGAGGACTACTGCCCGGATTTCCCTGGCATGAAGGAAACGAACGGATGCTGAACGAGCGACACAGAAAACTCTGAGTCGTATCGTAAAACGAATCGGGGAGGAAAAGAACGCAAGAAACAAGGTCTGACCCTCTAGCCCCTGGCGATGTTGGACACCCCAGGGTACGCGAGCATCTTGCGGCGGTAATCGCGCTTGAGAAAGCGAACATGACATGGGACAATTTCTACCGTGACATACAGAGAGCCCTTCCAAAGCAGAATGAGACAATACCGTTGCCGCTAGATGATGATTAATCTATGTCGATTAGTTGCTGGATTGCTCGATACTCAAGGAATCACGATCAAGCCTGGCCGCAACAATTCTTGTACTTCTTCCCCGATCCGCACGGGCAGGGATCGTTACGTCCAACCTTTGTGGTTGATTGCTTGTCGGGATTGCCTGCGTTGGCTGCTTTCACAAAATCAATGCGCTGAATGGAGGGGATCCGGAATGAGAAGACAGTTTGTCCCTCAGCATTGGTCACGGCGAAGTCTCCGTGATTTATAATATCCATACCGATCAGAGCATCCGCTCCAGCTACTATTCCCTTGGTGACCCTAATGTTGGAGAACGCAACATTATTCGGCAATCCAATATTAACGTGATATACCTCAGCCAACTCCTCGCCGTACGCATGGCGTACAAGAGTCATGCCCGTAGGTTTAAGGCTACACTGATCTACAACCTTCTCCGTGATGACAGAGGAAGTCGCCCCGGTATCCCAAATAGCTCTAAACGTCTTGAACGAGGGCCGCTTGCTTAGTAGTGTCTTGTTTGGGTCGAAACCAGCAGTGATTTGCACTTCGTTGTAGAGTACGTTAGACAGCCTTGGATTGATCGTTGTAAACGCGCTGAATTGCGGTTTCTTCTTCTGCGCTTTCACACAAAGACTACTCTGGAGTTGAATGTTTGGGTAACGCTATCCACGCCAGGCTTGCATAGCTGAACTAGGAATGTGCCGAGCTCGTGCTGCTTCGTCGTTTCTTCAATGGCCTCTTGATCTGAGTCGTATACTCCGATTACAGAGCAGTTCTTGATTACCAACACCTTGCCATTGTGCTCCTTCACAAGCTGTTCTTGGTTCTTGAGATAGTATTCAAATTCTCTCTCAAGTGGTGAGCCCATGATATGCTTACCTCCTGTCCGTGCGTTTCCCCGCAGCACCCACGCTCCTAAGTATACAACAACACGCATTATATTCCACCTCCGATATGCGCTACCACGAAATAGGACAGTCCGGGTTTCGTGGTGATCGATGTCGAATTCGTGGCGTTCGCAGGCTATCAGGCCCTGACGAGGTGGCCCAACGGGCGGTTTGCAGCGTCCTTCGGCCTGGGTCAAGAGGCTTGGCTTCAGGTCCTTGTCGCCCAACTCTTCGTTGAGAGCCAGAGGTTCTTGTGGTTCGTCGCATTCGCATCTATGATAGCCGTAGCGTATATCACCTTAGGATGTAAGCATGGTTGAGAAGCCGTTCCACATTGAGCTTGTCGAGAGAGTCCGAGAAGGGCACGTCCCTTCCGAGCCGGAGCTCCATCAGCTCATCAAGGCATGCTGTTCGCCAGGCTCCCGCCGAGAGTTGCCGTTCCTGGAGTTCAAGGTGGATCTCGACCTAGCTGACAAGCACCGATGGCCGGGCCTGCTGAAGGACATCGTCGCGATCAGCAATAGCGGAGGCGGGGTTGTCCTGTTTGGGCTTGACTCCAACAGCAAGCGGGTCGGTCTGTCGACGTCGCTCTTGGCCCATCTTGATCCAGCCAACATTGCTCAGAAGCTTCAGAAGTTCGCCAGATCAGGAGTGGCTCGCACGGCGTACGTTGAGATCAAGTACTACCAGAAGACGTACGGCTTCCTGCTTGTTCACGGGCCAGACGGGATCACGGTCTTCGAACGGGATGGGGACTTCGAAGAGCCGCCAGGTACTCCGCGGAAGGCGTTCTACAAGGGCGTTGTGTACATCCGCAGAGTTGCGGGAAACACAGAAGCGAGTCAAGCGGATCTGGACAGGATGGTGAACAGGCTTCTCAACCGGAGGCTTCAGAGTGTTGTGGCACGGATCGAACCAGTGCTGCAGATGCCAACAGACTCGGATCTGATCGTTAGGGCGAAGAGCGTGCCATCGGAGGGAGTGTTGGTAGACGAATCAGGGCTGGGACAGCGTGTCACGATCGTCGAAGACGATGTTCCGGGGGCACTGCCGTTGCGCGAGATGTTGGATCCCTCCGTTCCGTACACATCTCAGCAGGCAGAACTCATGTCACAAACGCGCCAGTGGCTACAGGGAGATCCGTGCCATCGGGTGAAGCGAAGCACGCTGGCGCGATGGTACCTGAATCGAAACGCCCTGACGGTCACGCCGGAGGCTGCATGGTTTTGCTTCCTTTCGGCGGCTGACAACCACGGATTCCCGATGTATTGGGCTAGCCGGATGAATCAAGGAACCCTGCGGGAACTCCTGGAACGTGAGATACGGGAGCAGCGCTACCCAATCCGCGAGGTCCTTCCGTACGTTGTGGGTGCGTTCTTCTGGGAGGAACGCGCAGAGCTTCTTGGTGCGAACCTTAAGCAGTTCGGACGGCTAAAGCACAACCGAATCCAGAGGATACTCACAATGGAGCGCGATGGCTTCATCACAGGCATCCAATTCGTGGGCAGGCACTTCCCTTGGAACACACAAAGCTACGCGATGCCGGAGTTCCTGGATGACCGGTTGGAGGTCGAGTCGGTGTTTGACGAGATCCTAGCATGCGAGGAACGGGAGGAAAGCCTCGCCAGCACCATTCGCTCTGCGGCGCACCAGATTGACATCTGGCTCCACAGTGCGACTCCCTAAGTGCTGGGCGTATCCAGAAGGAATCACTCGCTCATCAAGCCAGCCGCGGCGCATGATAACGCTATCGAGTTCGAGGGACGCATACCGTAATTCGAACTGTCCGGAGAACCTCTGACTGTGACCTCAGAGAAGAGAGCACCGGTGACGTTGTCTTATCTGTTCTCGTATGACACAATCGTCGCATGCCTCGAATTCCTTGGTTGATTCCTTATGCCGCTACTCATGTACTCCTCCTCCTTCTTCTCTTTGCCTTCCCGGCCAAACACGTGTAAAAAGTACTGTACAACTGGGTGGTCTAAATCCGTATCGTTCTATGGGGACATGGAAGGCGTTGGTGCCTGGTCTTTATTCTTGGTGTTTTGCTTCTCCCTTGTCAGGTAAATACCGGCTGAAAAGAGATCTTTCCCAAAGATCAGTCTGAGATCCTGCAATCTACCAGTAGAATCTGGCTACTTCTATCAGCGTGCCAAGACGGATTGTGGTTGACGCTAAACGGGGACTGAGTCTGGGTTTGTAGTGATCAACGGACACGAGACATATCACCTCAAGAGACGCTAGGCTGTAGCTTTCAACTCATGCCCCGATCGTGTGGATGGGCTCCTTAACATCATCTCGTTGAGTTGGTATCTTGCGAGTACCTTTGTATGCGGCAACCATGTGCTTCAGATGGATGCTTGGAGACGTCTCTTTTCTTGTGCAAGGCAAATCCAATTTGCGGCTTGTAATATTTGTAAAAGACTTGTAGAATCAGCACAGGTGATTGTGATGAGAACGACTGTGACGAAGAGGGCTCAGACAGTAGTCCCGGCGGAGATCCGCGCCCGATACGAAATCAAGGGAGGAGACCTGCTGGAATGGATCGATGACGGGAAGAGCATCAAAGTAATCCCTCTCCCGCGTGATCCGGTCGCGGCCCTCAGAGGGTCCGCACGCGGTGAGGGGTTGACCGCCAAGCTCCTAGAGGCCCGCGATGATGATCGCAAGCATGAGTGACGAACGTTACCTTCTTGATACGTCGGCGGTGCTCACATTCCTCGAAGACGAGGCCGGAGCGCAGCGGGTGGAAGAGATCATCCGTGCGGGTCGAGCGGTTATCCCGTTTCTGGCGCTGTTGGAGACCTACTATATCAGCTTGCAGGAGACAACTGAAGCGATTGCCGAGAAGCGCTATGCTTTGCTGAAGCAGCTTCCCGCGAGGTTCCTATACGACGTAGATGAGCCGACGTTGCTGACTGCTGGACGATTCAAAGCGCGGCATCGCCTTTCGCTTGCCGACGCTCTTATTGCCGCGTTCGCTGTGCGCGAAGGAGCTATCCTTGTGCATAAGGATCCGGAGTTCAAATCGCTATCCAAACAGGTGAAACAGGAAGCGCTTCCGTACAAGTGACAGGACGTTGCAGGAAGGACCCCCGTCTTAGGTGTTTGTGCCTGGTCTTTATTCTTGGTGTTTTGCTTCTCCCTTGCCGGGCAAATACCGGCTGAAAAGAGATTTTCCAAAGATGTAAACATAGCTGGATGGAATAGAGAGCGGAGCGGCAGACAGGCGACGCACAGGCAGGCCCGTCAAGTAGACATTCTACTTGACAAATGCATGCCCGCCCCGTGAAGCAAGTCCAATCCTTCTACTTCATGGGGCCCATCATCTGTAAAAATCAATGGTAGACCCCTTTCTATGCAACACAAGAATTGAGTGCAGATCGCTACAAGCTCAAGGTAACTGCAGCGTAATCTTGAGGGCTTGCTCGATTTGGCGCATCGTATCGGGCTGAAGTTCACCCAAGCGCAAGAGCAGTCGAATCTTGGCCACCGCCCGAATCTGTCCCGTCAGCACCACCGAATCCTTGGTGAGCCCACCCTCCGGGGCCTTTACCAGAACGTCACTCGGATAGGACCGAGAAACATGGCGCGCATCGGTCAACGGGCAGACAACAATCACCGGGCTAGCCTGATTGATTGCATTGCGCGAGACGACCACCGCAGGCCGGATGCCTCGCTGCTCCGAGCCTTCCACAGGATCGAGCCGTAACGAATAAACCTCACCGCGGCGGGGAGGCGACCCTGCAGACGCTTGAGGCGGAGAAAAGCTCATGATTCCTGGCCTTCACCGAGCTGGTATGCCTCCCAGTCGGAATTCTCTAACTCTTGGGTCACCTGCAACGCCAGCCTCTGGTATGCTTCATCCTCGGCCATCGTCTTGAACCGGGCATCGATCTCGGCCTCTTCCAGCCTGTGGAGATACACATCAATCGCTTGGGTAATCAGTTGGTTGCGGCTGCGGGCTGCCCCCCGCTCAACGGCCATATCGGCCCACTTCACCAACTCCCCGGGCAGATCGACCGTCAAACGCGTCTTTGCTCCTTTCATATCATGTTCCCCCTGATTTCTGACCTTGAGCCAGCTTTCTCATTGTATAAAGTGCTATCGAAAAATGCAATCACAATCTGAAGGAAGCTAGATAGAGCGTTGGTGCCAGCGTTGGTGCCTGGTCTTTATTCTTGGTGTTTTGCTTCTCCCTTGCCGGGCAAATACCGGCTGAAAAGAGATCCTTCCTAAAGATGTAAACATAGCTGGATGAAATAGAAGGCGGAGCGGAAATTCAAAGCCGAGCAGTGCTTTTACAGGCCTCTACCTGGCGGTAGACAGGTGCGGACCCCGTGAGCCACACCCCTTCTCTGCGCGCCTGCCTGTCCCATTGGAACGGCAGACAGGCGGCGCACAGGCAGGCCCGTCAAGCAGACATTCTATTGCCAAAGGCAGGCCTATCATTTCTAAGAATTAACGATAGACCCTTTCTTTCTCAGCAATGATGCCAGTTATCGGGGCTCTCTTTGTCGCTGGGGGAGAGACCGAGGATGTCGCCTTGCGTGCTCACGCCGAGCCCGATCGCGGTTCGATTCGCGTAGCTGAAATAGGATGTCAGTTGATTGATCTCAAGGATTTCTCCGTCATCCCAGCCAGCATCGCGCAACGCTTGAACGTCGCGAGGTGAAATATCGGACGGTGTCTCGGTTAGCTTGCGTACGTGCTCCAAGGCAGCGGTCTCCCTGCCGTTGAAGACATCTCCCCATTCGGCGGAGTTGAGTGATGCGTGAATCGCCGCAAAACGAGCGTTATTCTTGATCAAGCGTTTCATCCCGGCAAAGTGGTGGTTGACGCAGTAATCGCACCCATTGAGCATACTTACGTACACGCCCATCACCTCGAGGAACCACGTTGGAATCTTGTTCCGAGAATGATGAAGGACCGATTTGTACAGCATCATATGACCTTCCAGTGTTTGTGGCCGCAAGCTGTGTGCAAGGATGAGGTTATCGATACTGTCGTTCGGCCCCTTAACGCGGTCATAGAGCCACAACAGTCGTCCTTCTGCCTGTTCGTGTGGAATATATTTGATCCACATTAATATCACCTCTCATTCTAGAAATCACTCTTCCAGCTTCTTGGCTCTCCACGCCTTACCGTTCCTGCGCACCAGAATTGCATCAAAGCGACCATCGATGGACCCAATTATACATTCTCCATCCCTGTGAAGCGATCCTTCCGGGTCAGGCAGACCGATTAGTCGATCCTCTTCTCTGAGTACCGAGAACGACGCGCAACTTGAGCGGTGACGCCTCTATTCTTGCTTTCCCCTTCCTTGCCAGGCAAGTACCGACTGAGAAGATCCTTCTCGGAGCTGTAAACATAGCTGGATGAAACAGAAACCGAGGGATGACAGTTCAGAGCGAGCAGTACCTTGTTACAGGCCTATGAACCCCGGTGTACAGCAAACGTCACAGGTCGGATGCCCTTGACTTATCTCCAGTTGGTGGCTATGCTTCAGCCTAGCATGAAACTGTACGGAATGAATACTCTTTATCGCAGACGTACGTCGGTCGGGTAGCCCTGACCGTGCGAGCATTCCGTCTCTCTTCGTAGTTCTCCCTTTCACACGGCACAGGAGCAACCCGGCCGCCTCGCGCAACTTCGTCAATCCCCTATTCCCTGGCTGATTGTTGACAAAGAGAAGCATGAAAAGGAGAAACATGAATATGAAAACACCGAAGAAGGTACTACTCGCGTATTCCGGAGGACTGGACACGTCCGTCATCGTTCCATGGCTCAAGGAAACCTACGGCTGTGAAGTGATCGCCTTCACCGGCGACGTCGGACAGGGTTCCGACGAGCTCGATGGGCTGGAGCAAAAGGCTCTGCAGAGCGGGGCGAGCAAGCTAATCGTCGCCGATCTACGGGAGGAGTTTCTCACCGACTACGCCTTCCCAACGCTGAAGGCTGGTGCGATCTACGAGGGGCTCTACTACCTCGGTACCTCGACGGCCCGTCCGGTGATCGCCAAACACATGGTGCTGGCGGCGCAGCAGGAAGGCGCCGACGCCCTGGCACACGGCTGCACCGGCAAGGGCAACGATCAGGTGCGATTCGAACTGACATTCAAAGCATTCGATCCAAGCCTTCCGGTGATCGCGCCGTGGCGAGATCCGGCGTGGACCATCACCTCACGCGAAGATGCGCTCGCCTACGCCGAGGCGCACGGCATCCCGGTCGCCAGTTCGAAAGAGAAGATCTACAGTCGCGATCGGAATCTCTGGCACATCAGCCACGAGGGCGGTCATCTCGAGGATCCCTGGAACGCGCCGGACGAGAGCGTTTTCTGCCTGACTACAGCACCCGAGAACGCGCCGGATGAGCCTGAGCTGGTGACAATCGACTTCGGGTCCGGCACGCCGGTCGGAATCAATGGCCAGCCGATGGGCGCGATCGAGCTCCTGACGACGCTCAACGAGGTCGGCGGAGCACACGGCGTCGGGCGGGACGACATCGTTGAGAACCGGCTGGTCGGGATGAAGTCGCGCGGTATCTACGAGACACCCGGCGGGGCGATCCTCTATAAGGCGCTCGCCGGACTCGAAACGCTCTGCCTCGATCGGCAGTCTTCGCACTACAAGGCGCTCGTCAGCCAGAAGTACGCCGAGCTGGTATATGACGGGCTGTGGTTCACGCCGCTTCGCGAGGCGCTCGATGCATTCGTCGATAAGCTGATGGGACCGGTCACCGGATCGGTCTGCGTCAAGTTGTACAAGGGAAGCTGCGTCGTGGTCGCCCGAACATCCCCGTTTAGCCTGTACAGCGAAGATCTCGCTACATTCAGCAAGGACGACGTCTACGATCAGGCCGACGCGACCGGGTTCATCAACCTGTTCGGACTGCCGGTGACCGTCGCTGGGGCGCGGAAGCGGAAACAGTCGGTCGGAAGCCTCCCCGAAGTCGGAACCCCGACCCAGGCGATCGGGAGCCCGGTAGGATGACGGCCGGAACGAAGTTGTGGGGCGGGCGGTTTGCGACCGCCCCTGATTCACGGATGCGCGTCCTCAACGATTCGTTTCCCTATGACCGTCGTCTTGCCTTCGTCGATGTGCGTGGGAGCATCGCCTACGCCGGCTCGCTGTTCGACATTGGTCTGCTCACGTCGTCCGAACACGCGGAGATCGTCGCCGGGCTGGAGAAGGTCGCCGAGGAGTTCGCCTCGGCGACCTTTGAGCCGGCGCTCGAGGACGAGGATATTCACACCGCGGTCGAGCGACGGCTCACCGAGCTGATCGGCGCGCCGGCCGGCAAGCTGCACACCGGGCGATCGCGCAACGATCAGGTGGCAACCGACCTCCGGTTATATGTCCTCGAGGCGATTGACGCCCTCAGCGATCAGCTGCGTGGTTTGCAGTCCGCCGTGGTGACCAAAGCTGAGGGGCACCCGAACGTGGTGATGCCCGGGTATACCCATATGCAACAGGCGCAGCCGATCCTGTTCAGCCACTGGTTGATGTCGTTCTTCTGGAAGTTCGAACGCGATCACGGCCGACTGCAGGATGCACGGAAACGTACTGCGATCAGCCCGCTCGGATCGGGTGCCCTGTCAGGGACTCCGTTTCCGATCGATCGGGAGGCGCTGGCCAAGGCGCTCGAATTCGACGACACCTCGGAGAATAGCCTTGATGCGGTCGAGGATCGCGACTTCGTCGTCGAGTTCCTGGCCGCTGCCTCGTTGCTTCAGGTACACCTGAGCGCCCTGGCCGAAACCCTGATCCTCTGGGTGAGTGCGGCATACTCGTTCGTCCGCCTCGACGAGGCGCATTGCACCGGGTCAAGTCTGATGCCGCAGAAGCGGAATCCGGATGCCCTCGAACTCGTCCGTGGCAAGACCGGACGCGTGTTCGGGCACCTGACCGGCATCTTGACGACGCTCAAGGGACTTCCGTCCGGCTACAACAAGGACCTCCAGGAGGATAAGGAGGGGCTGTTCGACGTGGTCGACACGCTGTCGATCGAGCTGCCGATCGTCGCGGACCTCGTGCGCAAGCTGAAGGTGAACGCAGCCAACATGGCTGCCGCGCGCGATAGCGCGATGTTGGCGACCGATCTGGCCGACTACCTGGTGAAGAAAGGAATCCCGTTCCGCGAGGCGCACCGCCTCGTCGGATCCATTATACGCGCAGGCGAGACGGCCGGATGTCCGATCGACGTCCTGCCGATCGAGACATACCAACGGATCCATTCCGCGTTCGACGCCGATGTCTATTCCGTCTTCGATTCCCACCAGGCCGTGGGGCGCCGGGCAACCAAAGGCGGGACGGCTCCGGAAGCAGTCGATCGCCAGATTCGGAATGCGAAGAGCCTCCTAGGTTCTCAAGCTTCAGAATGCTGTTTACAGGAGGACGGCTGAGAGGCTAGGAAGAAGAAAGAGGGTTACCAGGACAGAATCACCAGGGAACGATCAAGCAACCTGGGAGGTTTGTCGATGACCCTCAAAGACAAGGTTCAAGAGATCAGGCCTGAATGTACTACCTTCAACTGCCTGTTTATGAGTTGAACAACAACGCCATGCAAATAACAAGTCCCGGCCCCAAAAGTCCGCAGACACGGTTGTCAGCGTGCGGTTTACTACCTCTCAGACCGTTTCCCACGGGGGTCCTTGCCTACGGGACCGCGGCTAGGAGCCTGTCCGACAAACCGTCTGCTAATCTAGAAGAGGATGATTATACTGCATGCATCTAATTGTATTGGGGGGTATGTGATGGCATACAACTTTCTACCATACGATGAGCGACAGCTGTATCTGCTTCCGGCATCGATAGTGGAGTGGGTGAAGGACGACAGCCTGGCACGCTTTGTGGGGGAAACAGTGGACCTGTTAGAGCGGCGGGGTCAGCTTGATGGATTCTACGAAGGATACCGCAGGGACGGGTGGGGACATCCGGCGTACCATCCGCGGATGTTGGTGAAGGTATTGGTGTACGGGCATTGCGTGGGAGTGACGAGTTCGCGCAAGCTAGCGGCGGGATGTGAGAACGAGGTAGCGTTGAGATACCTGACAGCGAACCAACAGCCGGACTTTCGCACGATCTCTGACTTTCGCAAGGATCATCTTTTAGCATTGGAGGAGCTGTTTGTCGAGGTACTGGGGTTGTGCAAAGAGGCGGGGTTGGTGAAGCTAGGGCGAGTGGCACTGGATGGGAGGAAGGTAGCGGGGAATGCGTCGTTGGATCAGAACCGGGGTGAGGAGTGGTTGCAGGAAGAGGTAAGGAATCTACTGGCGGAAGCAGAGCGAGTGGACACGGAGGAGGATGCGCAGTACGGGAAGGAGCGGCGAGGGGACGAGCTACCACAGGGACTGCGCACGCGGGAGGAGCGGAAGACGCGGCTGGAGGCAGCGTTGGAACGGATTGAGGAGAAGAAGCGCCAAGCGGCAATGAAGCAAGAGCGAAAGATCGGGGAACGAAGAAAGGAGGAAGTGGAAACAGGCAAGAAGAAGCGGGGGCGCAAACCAAAGGATCCTGAAACGGCAGCGATGGAGGCGACAAAGAAGACGAAGGCTAACGTGACTGACCCGGAGAGTCGGATCATGAAGACACGGCGGGGGTGGGTGCAGGGGTTCAACGGGCAGGCGGTAGCTGACTGTGAGAGTCAAGTAATTGTGGCGCAGGACCTGACGCAGGAGGAGAACGACGTAAGACAGTTAGGTCCGCTGCTGAAGAGATGTGAGGAGCAGGCGGGGAGGCGACCCGATGAACTGTTGGCAGATGCGGGGTACTGGAGCGAGGAGAACGCGAAGTTAGAGAGTGCGGAGACGGAGCTATTCATTGCGACGAGGAAGGACTGGAAGCAGCGCAAGGCGATGAAGGAGGCCCCGCCACCACGGGGACGGATTCCCAAGGGGTTGTCGGTGAGAGAGCGGATGGAGCGAAAGCTATTGACGAAGCGAGGACGTGAGGCGTACAAACAACGTGGGTCAACGATCGAAGCGGTGTTTGGGCAGATGGTGATGCGGGGATTAGTGCGGTTTCTGTTACGTGGGTCGAAGAAGGCACGTGCCGAGTGGTCGCTGTGGTGTACCACGCACAACCTGTTGAAACTATGGCGGAGTGGATGGAGAGCAGGGCAAGTCGTGGAGGATGAGGTGGCGATGGTAGCTGCGCCTTAAGGACGAGTAGTGCACCGTCGGTGGCGAACACGAGTGGCCTACTGAGAAGAGAAAAGACCACTACCCCTTCCTGTTCGAGGGGGCACGAGGGCTGCGGAAGAGGGGAGCAAAAAACTCGCCCCCACTAGAGGTGCTGGATGATTTGTCAGACAGGCTCCTAGGCTGAAGGAATAGGCCCGTGAGTCTTCAGTCTAGTGAGCGCCATACTGAAAACTCAAAAAGCAAGATCTGGTCCCAAACCTTGTGGCCCCAGACTTTGCGGTCAGGAGACCGGCCAGAATAACGTCCCCGCTCGCGCCAGTCTCCGACTACGTTCCGTGTATGCTCACGACGAAGCAGCACCATAGCTCTCAGCAACTCGTAAGTTTCTACTTCTCAACATAGGTAAATCCAGGTTCTACTTGCAGCACGCCTTCGATTTTCATGGTGCGTGCTTCGCCTTTGTAGTCGACGGCGATCCAGAACAGCCCGGTGTCCTGGCACATCCTGAACGCCCCTGGCGTGAAAGGTTGCAGGAATATCCACTTGTCGTACATACCGATCCAGACGCCCTGCACCTTCTTCATCCCTAAGGCCTTCTGTTCCGTTTCTCGGCAGCCGATGGTGTTGCGCCAGATTCTCTCCCCCCTCGGCAAGAAGTACGCGCGCAGCTCTTCTTGCTCTCTCTCCCTACGCGCTATCTCTTGGGCGTATTCCTGCGCCATTTCCCTGAGCCTTTCTTGTTCGGCCCAATTAATTCTTTCCGCTAATTCCTTATTGTATTCCCCAACTATATACGGAACATAGTATCTCCCCCCAGCCCATACCAGAAGTTCGTCAGGACTTAAGGCTGCGACTGCTCCCAAATACGTATCCTTCAGTAGGAGGCCCCAATCGCCAGCGTAGTCTGGGGGCTCGGTACGTTCCAGAGCCTCATCCATGATCTCACCCGCGGATGGGAGCAATATGTCAAGACCTATCGCCTTTCCTGCTTCTATTATCAGCTTCTTGGTAAAGGTTGTGACCACGGGGTCAGTGCCCCTTGGATCAATGTGCGAGAGGGGATTGTTCATGGCATATATGTAAGGGTTCAACTCTTTCGGCTGGCTCGGTACAGGCCAAATCGCTTCGCGAGAAAGAAATCGCCCCGCCCTCGCATCGTAATACCTCGCCCGCATGTGGTAAAGGGCCCCGCTTGGGCCTTCTTGGCGCACGCCCCACTTACCCACGAAGGTGAAGGGCTGCGGGTTGGAACCATCATGGGCCAGCAGGCGCCCATAAGGAGTATAGGTATAAGCGTCGGTCACATTGCCACCGCTGTCGGTCAGAGCCAGCGTGGAGCCGGTGCGGTCGAAGTGGCAAAAATACGCACCGTTTCCGTCCTGGGCATCGATCATGTAGAGCAGGCGTCCATCTGGCGCCCAGACGTAGTAGCGCAGGAATTGCCCGGTGGTGTCATTCCTCTCGGCCACGATCGGCGTGAGCCCGATGGCGTAGTTGTAGCAAAAGTGGGTAGTTGTGCCGGCCTCGGTGCGGGTCACGAGGTCACCCAGGCCGTTGTAGGTTAGAACTACGTCGTTTGCTCCCACCAAGTGGGAAGCCCCATCCCAAGCGTAGATGTCGTCAATCGAAGCCGTCAACCGGCCCCGGGCATCATAGGAATACCCAGGCGAATTCAGTTGAGAGGCATCGTCATAAGCGAAGCTGTCAGCCTTATCTGTCACCGCTTCAGAGGGTGTTTTCCCAGTCCGACCGAGCAGGTTTCCAGCGCTGTCATAGGTGTAGCTAAGGCTATTTCCTCCGCCATAGTCGGCCATAATTAGCCGGCTGGCTCTGTCGTACTCGTAGTTAATCGTTTTACCACCCGGGAATCCGGTTCTTACCTCCTGGATCACCTCATCAGCGGCGTTGTAGGTATATCGCAGGTTGGCCAAGGAGCTCTCTTGGATGCGGGTCAGCCGCGAGGCAGCGTCCCACGTGAGCTGCGTGTTCACCCCGTTGGATCGTCCGATGCCGACCAACCTGCCGTCGTCGTCGTAGGTGAAGGTAACCTCGGCCCCGGTGAGGCTGTCAGTGACTTTCGTAAGGAGGTCGCTTTCGTCATACCCGTATGTCACCGTGAACAAGCCGCCCGCGTAGGTGACAGTCCCAAGGCGCCCACCGTCGTCGTAGCTGGCCCCAAAGGAGATCGGCGGGTTTTGGGTATTCGCCACCTGTCCTACCTCATTGTATGTAAGGGTGATGCCCTCTGCCGCAATGAGGCGATCCAGAACGTCATAGGTAAACTCAAGGTTGGTGCCATCGGAGTACGCCCGCTTGATGAGGTTACCCGCCTCATCGTAGGTTAGCGTTTGAGTCTCGCCGTTTTGGGCGATGACCTGGCCCAGGAATCCCCGCTGGTTGTACTCGTACTGCCACTGGTTACCCAGAGGGTCGGTCAGGGTTTGCAGGCGGCCGATCGTTGTGTATGCAAAAGACCAGTCTGCGCCGTTAAGGTCGCTGATAGTTGTTAGCAGCCCGAGGTCATTACGGGTGAAGTTCGCCGTGCCGATCACAGGGGCTGTCACCCCAAGGAGCAGGCCCCGGCTGTCATAGCTATATGTGGTTGTCCGCGAGAGGGGATCGCTAATCCCGGTGATCCTGCTCATCTCGTCGCGGGTGAAAGTGATGCTACTCCCTAGCGGATTGACGATGCCGGTGATGTAGCCTAATCTGTCGCGGGTGAAGGTGGTGGTATTGCCTAACGGCGTGGTGAACGAGCCTGCAAGTCCCTCGTCATCATAGCCAATCTGCCAAACCTTCCCTGCCGGGTCGGTGATCTGGTTTAGCCAGCCCCGCGGGTCGTAGCCATATTCCATGGCGTTGCCGTTGGGGTCAATAATGGAAGCCAAGTGGCCCAACTCGTCGTAGGTATAGTCGGTGCTCTTGCCCCGGCGGTTGGTGCGCCCGGCCACCCGGTCCATCAGGTCATAGGCGTGCTGTGTCTCCCGGTTGAACGGATCAATGGCCTTGACCAAGTTGCCGTTTGCATCATAGCCGTAGGTGGTGGTGTTACCCCTTCCATTCGTGATGGATGTTACACGATCGTTCAGGTCATACGTGATTCTGATGACGTTGCCAGCTGGTGGTGCCTCAGACTCCTCTATTGAAGGAGAACCGAGCAGATCTCGCAAAGCTCCGAGGGCTCCTTCATCCTGAGCCTGTTTTTTGGGCCCCTCTTCAACTTGGAGCCCATTAGGGGGAGTGATATAGGTGAGGCGCTTGAACCGATCGTACGAAAAGGTGGTAGTACCGATGTCTGAGTCGGTGCTAGAAGCCAGGGTGGCGTCGGCGTTGTAGGTGTATTCCACCGTGCCACTGGTGGGGTTGGTGATCTTCGTCACCTGTCCCCGGGCGTTGTACTGATACCCCAAGGTCTTTCCGGCCCGGTCGGTGTTGATAATCACGTTGCCATGCTCATCGTAAGCGAACGTTTCGTGGGTGCCGTCGGGATAGTCCACGCGGGTCAGGTTGTAGAAGGTGAAGGTGACCCGCTCCTTGTTAGCGGGGTTGGTGAAGGTTTGCTCCTGGGCAGTATAGGTGTAGGTGATGGTGTCGCCCTTGTTATTGGTGATGGTAGCAATCAGACCGGTCTGGGAGTGGTAGGTGATCTCGGTGGTGTCCCCCATGCGGTCGGTGACGGAAATCATCTGCCAGTCACCGTTGTAGGCCATGGAGAACTGCTTTCCTGTCTCGTCGGTGAGGTCAAGGGGATAGCGTTCCCTCTCATGGTGGAACACCCTCTGGGTGCCGTCGGGATGAGTGATGGTGGTGATGAGGTTGCCATCGGCATCCTCTGTCCAGTCAAGTGTGGTCTCGTTGCCATCGGCATCCTTCTGGGAACTGACTGCATAGACCCCATGGGGATTCTGGGTCCAGGCTTGGTCAATGTAGGAGTTGCCCAAGGGACGGTTGATTTTCTGCAAAAGGTTGCAGTCGTTGCAAGAAGGTTTGTAGTACTCAAATGTGGTGGTATGTCCCATCGGGTCTGTGAATGAGGCAAGCACCTCCTCTTCCCCGCCCTGGCAGTTCAAGCGCTGATAGTTGAAAACCACCGTCCTTCCATATCCATCGGAGACAGCGCTTAGATGTCTCTCCTCAATGTTGGGACCGTTTATGTAAGTAAGTTTAAGTGATCGTCCGAGACCATCTTCAATGCGGGTGGGGAGGTTGTCGTCATTGTATGTGTATGAAAGGCTGTTGCCATTTCTGTCAAGGACGCGAACCACTTCGCCAACCCGGTTTATGTGCCGGATCACCTGGCCCGCCTTCTCTAAGTCCCAGCCAAGTTGCCTGCTCCGGAAGATGTAACCCAGCTCGCGAATGGGATCCATCACGTAGTAGTGATCTCCGGTCTTCGTCAATTGGTATTTCACAGGCCCCGAAGCTACGAAATCGCCTGTGCCATCGTCTCTGAACACCAAGGTGTCACCTGAGAGAAAAACATTGATATAAGCCCGATGAGGCGAAACTGTCCTGTCCTCAAACTCCACCATACGGACGATGCTGTTGCTGGTGAACGAATCAATGCCGTTCCAGGGTGGGAATTGTGTTCGGCCATCAGTGGTAGGACTCTTGGACTCTAGGTCAGGGCCGTAGATGAGAGTGAAGTCAAGGAGAATCGGTCCGCTCAAGGATAGAAGGGTCCAGCTTTGCCGGAACTCCCCCCCACCTGCGAAGATCGGTTCAGCGGTTTCTAAGGTCGTTCCTGGCTTTGGACCTTGTACCTCTGTATTGCCCGGTTGGATCCCTTCAACGGGGATCTCGGGTTCTGTGGGCTCCTCCGGCTTTCTGACCCAAGTCACGCAGACCGTGTCATACCTCCAGCGCTTACCAGTCTCTGGACATTTCCACCCGTACTCAACGACGTCTTCACCGGGTTGTTTGCTCGTGTACGCGAAGCTGGCGCGTCCTTTCTGGTCGGTCTTAACCTTCCCTTGCACGCCTTTGCTAGGCCCCTCAATGACCTCGAAAAGCATCCACACATCCGTCACCGGCTTACCGTCATAATAGAACACCGCATCGATGGTGACGGGGGTGCCAATAGTGCTCGTCTTGGGGGCGGAAATATCAAATTCGACCTGAGCAAAGCTCACCTTGGGCATCAGAAAAACTATCAGAATCCCCAACGCGACTACCGCAAGAAAAGTCGATCTGCCAAACGCGCTTTGGCTCATCACAAAGGGTTTCTTGAACTTTGGGGATCGGCGAGGACTGTGTTTTGTACCTAAGCAGTAAGGCACCGAGTTGGCAAAGGAGTAGCGAGTCATCTCTTGTATCCTCCTTTCTCTAGTTGGATATGCGATCAATTGTAGTAGCCTACGGGCTGAATGACAAATTGCTATACGCCGAGAGCGTCCTGCATTGAGATCAGTACTCAGCTTTGTAGATGGAAACGTGTTCTAATCGTCGGACACTCCGCAATTGCCGTTCGTTGCGCAACCCATCTTCCTGCTATGGGCGGACAGGGTTGTCTCGGTGAATCCCAGCGTCTGACCGGTAGGGGTGAGATGAGGCGTTGATGTGGGGCGTTGGTGCCTGGTCTTTATTCTTGGTGTTTTGCTTCTCCCTTGTCAGGCAAATGCCGGCTGAGAAGAGATCTTTCCCAAGGATAGCCCTGGATCGAGGAAATCGGAGATCTATTTACAGGATTACTCTCGGCATTGCCGGTACTTCTTCGATGCTCATCTTGCACGAGTCACCACGTGAGGTCGTTTGGCACGAAGACTCTCGTTACAATGAGCGAATCTTCGGAGAGGTAGGAACAGAAGGGAGGCTTCGATGACCATTGTCGCAATCTTGCTTGCCCTCGGAGCCGCGATTGCATGGTCTCTGGAGACGGTCCTGGCTAAGCCTGGCCTGCGGCGTATGGACATGTTCTCCTATGCCGCTATTCGCCCTCTGTTTGCGCTGCTCTTTGTCGTCCCATTTGGGTTGTGGACCTCCGGGTTCCAGTTCCCGGGGTGGCGACTGGTGGTAATCGCTGCTATTGCCGGGGTCATCGACTCGTTCGTCGGTTCGATGCTCTTCTACTTCAGTGTGAAACGGGTATCCGCGCATGAAGCGAGTTCTCTCGCCAACACGGCCCCTTTCTGGGGTGTTGTCGCCTCCGTGTGCATCCTTGGGGAGAGACTGCAGCCGGTCCTCTTTGTCGCTGCCTTCTTCGTCGTCCTGGGTGCTTTCTTCCTCGTAAACCGGCGGGATAATGAATCGGCGGTTCGCCTGAGTTGGAACGCCTTGCCGGCTCTTGGAGCGGGGATCCTGTGGGGCGTGGTCGAGACGGTACCGGCAAAGTATTGCCTGACTAATGGAATGTCCGTGGGCACCTTTCAATTGATCTTGATTGTCTCCTCTGGGGTTGCTTGGGGCGCGGCGGCGCTGATCCGATCACGGAGGACTCCGCTTCACTTCCCGCGTCGGGGTGTAATGATCGCCTTTGTCACTGCCTTTCTGGGGTACGCCCTCGCCTGGGTCCTCTGGCTCTCCGGGGTCAAACTGGTACCGGCTAGCTTGCTCTCGCCCGTGCGTGGGTCGATGACCCTGTTCACGTTCCTATTCAGCGTGATCCTATTGCGCGAGCACCCCTCCCGCAGATCGGCACTCGGAGCGCTATTGGTCCTGTGTGGAGTCCTTCTCGTTTCGATCCTTGGTTCCGCGTAATCACTTTGAGAAGGATCTCGTTAAAGCCAGGGCTCGATGTTGCGATCTCGGAGGCGGATCGGATGATCTGAATAGCGAATGATCCCTTGCCGATCGATCACAAAGGTATGAGGGATCCCGGATACGCCGTAGAGGGTTTTCACCCTCTGCGTGGCTGTGGGTGATTCCCATAGAACCAACAGGTCCGTGAATTCGTTCTCTTCAAGGAAGGTCGAAATATCCGCCATATTCGGATCAAGACTGACTGCAACGACCATTAACCCCTCACTCTGGTAGCGTTTGTGTATTTCGTCCAAGTGTGGCATGGAGCTGCGACATGGCGGACACCAACTCGCCCAGAAGTCGAGGATGATGACCTTCCCGCGGAAGTCGGAGAGAGAGATGCTCTCCCCTTGAAGATCTTTGAGGGTAAATCCAGGAGCAAGATCCCCAATCTTCGTTCCCACGGGGATCTCCTCGGTTGGATCGAATACGGTAACCATACGCACTGTGCTATTTATCGCTCCCTTATCGTCGGTGACGGTGAGCCGCGCCTCGTAGCTTCCAAAAGAGGAATAGGTATGGGTCGCAATCGCTCCCGTCCCGGTGAACCCGTCCCCAAATTGCCATTCGCAGGCGAGGATCGTGCCATTGGGATCGTAGGAAGGTGTGGCATCGAAGAAGACCGAAAGTGGAGAAGGACCCGAAGCAGGACTGCGGGTAAAGCCTGCTATTGGTAAGGCGTTCCTCTCCAGACACCCGGCAAGTAGGATTGCAATGCCCATCAGGAGAACGAATGCGACAAATGTCTTTCGCTTTCGCCAAGCTCGCTTTCTCACAGCTTGCTCTCTCAAGGTAGAACTCCCTCGCTTCCTTCTCAAAGAAGCGAGGCCCCCTCGTAGGGAGCCCCGTTTCGATCTTCTTCGGCCTATCGAGCCTGTTCTCTTTCTTGGAGGTAACAACCTTTTGCTCTCGTATGCTGTTATCTTAACGGGCGATTGCGAAGAAGGTATGAATAGGATATGGAGATTTCGTGAACCTGGATCGTTCAAGCGGATCTACTCACTCGGCAAGGTTTCACCCTTCTTCTCAGTCTTACAGAGTAGCTCCTCCCTCCCTGCTATTGACATCCGGGGTTTTTGGGTGTATAGTGGTTATGCCCACGGGTGGTTCTCAGCAGTACGTGGGTCATCGGGCGGCTTGTAGGTGGAAATGGCTGCCCGATGTTCATTGAGACAGCAACAGTCTTTCATGGCTCTTCACCGTTTTGAGTGAGTAACAACCTTGTGACTGCAAATCATAGAACACTCTTCTTTCGCCCGCTCGCTATGCTCGCTCAAGACGCCAAAATCGCCAAGGTAGAGAGGGCTTGAAGCTGATTACTGTAGCGTGGCACCTTGTGTGCCACGTTTCTCCACACGCCAACGTGGTAGACAAGCTACAACGCTCGTATATTAGTAACAAGGTAATTCAAGACAGGACGGTCGGTGGCCGGCCCCGTATACTTGGGTGAGGACCCTTTGAGGTTGGCTCGTTGCGACGCTTGTGGGTCTCTGCAGACGCCACATACTGTAACAAGACACAACCTACGGGGCCGTGCCACGGATCAGCTTGATGTAGGCCACTTTGGCGCTACGTATCTAGCCGCGAGCTTGTAGACCGCCCTGCCTTGGACCATTCCTCATTGGGAACCCTCCCATCTTAGCACATTGGAGGCGATAGGTCATGCTCTACCTCGGTATCGACATCGGTAAGTTTCACCATGCCGCGGCATTGATGGATCAACGAGGAAAGGTCATTGCTACTCTCCCTTCCTTTTCCCAGACACAGAACGGCTTCCAGAAACTGCTGGCCCTCATCTCTTCTCAGTTACCTCCAACAGAAGAACTTCGCATCGGCATGGAGGCCACAGGTCCTTACTGGATCCCATTGGCCGAATGGCTAAAGACACACGGATGGAGCCCAGTCATCCTCAACCCAATCAAGACAGCGTCGTTGCGTAACTACGGCGTACGCGGTTCCAAGACCGACAATATCGACAGCGTTCTCATCGCTAACACCCTCCGTATCGAGGGGGAACAACCACAACCGGCCTCCCCCAAGCACAGTGATGAACTCCGTCACTTCACACGACTGCGAGCGGATATGGTTAAGGATCGAACCCGTATCGCTCTTAGGGTGACTTCTCTGCTGGATCGCCTGTTCCCTGAGCTGCTCTCGTCCTTCTCCAAGACTCTCTCTCCCTCTTGCTTGGCTCTGCTCTCTGAAGCTTCCACACCAAGCAACGTCCTCGCCTTGGGTGAGGAGAAGCTGACCACTCTCCTCCACAAGGCCAGTGGAGGCAAACTAGGTGCAACACGGGCCAAGGAGATCATGGACAAAGCAGCGGTCTCCGTTGGGGTTACCTCTCAAGCATTGGAGGAGGTGCTCGCTCTCCTACTGGAACAAATCAACTTGATCGACTCCCAGCTAAGAACATTGGTCCACCGCATCACCGAGTTGTACGAGCAGGCTAACCTCTACTTCACCAGCATCGTTGGGGTAGGGACCCTCAGCGCAGCCACCATTCTCGGAGAGTTTGGGAGTGTAAGTAAGTTTGCTCAGCCCAAGCAGATGGTTGCCTTTGCCGGAATCGATCCCAAGCTACGCAACTCCGGCCAGCATCAAGGGCAGGTACATATATCCAAGCGTGGTTCTCGTTACTTACGCCGAGCATTGTACTTAGCCTGTCAAGTTGCGGTTCGCAACGATGACTACTTCCATTCCATCTATCAACGTCATCGAGATAAGGGTAAGTCTCACAAGGAGGCGATCATCGCCGTCATGAATCGGTTTATTCACGTCCTCTACGCCATTTGGAGGGATAACCGACCCTACTACCCCTTGACACAAGCATAGCTTGTTACAAAAAGCGCTGCAAGACGTCGTCCTCTCCCCGCGTCCCCCTTTCCCCTCTCTACTACCCACTCGAAACGACAAGAAACCTCTTTCATCCAGTATGAAAGCACAGTTTCCTGCACTCGCCGCGTAGTGATATCTTAGGCAGCTCCGTCTCAAATGCTCTGGTAGACTCAGCGCGGCACGAACTCAGCAGCACCTCTTCCCGAACGGATCGCTCCCTCGATCGTGGATGGCCACCCAATCGCGGTGTAGTCCCCGGCGAGGAGGAGTCCTCCTATCGGAGTTTGTGCACCTGGGCGGAGCACCTCGCTTCCCGGGGCAGGAACGAAGGTGGCACGGGGGCTCTTGATCAGCAGGTCATCAAGGAGATGGGCCTTGTGTGCCTTCGGAAGAAGTGCAGAAAGCGTGGAGAAAAGGCGCTCCTTGATCGTCGTAATCGGAATGTCGATAAGGTCTCGCGCTGCGCTCTGGGAGAGGACGATGTGCGTTGTCCCCTCGTGCCCTTGGATCTTCGTGAGATCGAAGATCGCCTGCACCGGTGAATCGACCGCGATCAGGAACGGCTCCTCCATCACAGGACGGTCGAACCAGAGGTGCAGGTTGACGATCGGAGAGAACCGTATTTTCTCAAGGCGAGTGAATATGGGATCACTGATGACCGCCTTGGGAAGGAGTGGGAGAAGGTCGTACGGCGGAATGGCCGCGATCACCTCGTTCGATTCGATCCGCTCTCCCGTAATGAGTTCAACCCCGTGTACTTTTCCCTCCTCGGCGAGGATTCGCCGGACCGGTGCGTCTGTTCTCACCTCTCCCCCTCGTGCATGTAGGAAGGGGATGGCCGCGGAGAAGATACGCGAGAGAGGAAGGGTGAAGAGACCCATCTCTGCTCCATGAGGGGAGAAGAACCCCTTCTTGAAGATCATCTGTGCCGCACGGGTGCTCACCGCGTGGGGACGCTCGTTCAGCGTCGCGATACAGATCGGTTCCCACAGACGCGCGATGGCTCTTTCCGTCTGACCATGAGAGGAGAGCCAGTTGGCGAACGTTTGCTCCTCCTGTGGGTTCTGCGTGAGGAGGGAAAGACCGGCACGCAGCACAGCAACCCGCTCTCTGAAAGAAAGAGGATGGTATTGGATCAGACTTGGCAGGAGGTGGAGCAAGCCGGGGAGGGGCACCGAGGTGATCGCCGAGGTGGACACGGAACGGTCCATACCACAGACGATCGGTACGCGGAGGCTCTTCTGAAAGCGCACGCTCATCTCCATCCCAAGCTGCTGCAAGAGGCCGATCGAGGCTGTGCAGCAACGCATGAGAACGTGCTGCCCGTAGTCGACCTCCTCGTCCATGGTGACGTAGTTGAATGAAGCGGCGCGACCGCCGAGCCGCGAAGCCCGCTCTAGGAGCAAGGCCTTTCTCCCACGCTCGGCAAGGGCACAAGCGGCAGCTATCCCGGCCGGTCCGCCACCGATTACGATGACCGGTTTCATCGCAGGAATGCTCGTACCCAGGCACGGAAGGTCAGGATTAGCTTCTCCTTTGTCGAGAGCGAGACACGCGCACTGAAGACGTCGTAGCTTTTCGTCTCGATCCGATCGAGGATGCGAGAGTAGATCGCGGCAAGGAGCATGGGACAGCTGCGTGCGTGACGGGGAAGGTGATCGATAAGTTTCTCTCCCTCACGAATGTAGCTCCGAGCCCTTTCGATCTCAAACGCGAGGAGTGCACGCACCTCTTCGTTAGTCTCACCGGTTCGCAGCATCTTCTCGGTGACAGCGAAGCGTTCGAGATCCTCCAGCGGGATGTAGATTCGGTTGCGCTCGATATCCTCAGCCACATCGCGCACGATGTTCGCCAACTGTAGGCCTAAACCAAGCGCCTCACCCAGGTTCTCGACCTCCCTGGTGAGTCTCCACCCGCGGCGGTGGGCGAGGATAGGGAGAACGGAGAGGCCGACCGCCGACGCGACGAGGTGACAGTATAGGTGGAGGTCGGTAAAGGTCTCATAGCGCAAGACCGTGAGATCCATCTCCACCCCATTGATCACCTGAACAAGATGGTCCGGGTCGACCGAGAACCGGACGATGGCATCGGAAAGAGCGAGGTCGGTCAGGGTTTGGGGCTTACCCTCAACCACCGCAGTCAACCGTTTTCTCAGGCGGGTAAACGCGTCGATCTTCTCGACGAGGTCAGTATCACCGTCAGCAATGTCGTCGGCTTCGCGGCAGAACGCGTAGAACGCGTAGATCGCGCGACGCTTCGCTCTTGGGAGGGTGATGAACGCGAAGTAGAAATTTCTCGCCTCTTGCCGGGTGATCGTCGAGCAGGCTTCGTAGGCTCCTTTCAGCTTCCGATCCATCATTTTCTCCTCCACAAGGCGCGTCCATTTGAAAGCAAGGTCGAGAGGAAGAGGATCAGTTTCTCTCTCTTTCCCAAGGTCGGACGGTGAGCGAGCGTGTCGTATCCTTGCGCTTCGATCTTCTCAAGGATAGCCAACCCTCCCCGCGAGAAAAGGGCAATATCAACCTTGAGGTGTCCGCGTACCCGGTCGATCAAAGGAAACCCGGCACAGAAGTACTCCCGTGTCCGCTCGACCTGGAATCGCATCAATGCTTTCACCGCTTCGCTCGCCCGGTTTGAGGCAAGATCTTCCTCACTCACTTTATAGCGTACCATTTCATCTTGTGGAAGGTAGATTCGTCCCATCTCGTAGTCGCGCTTCACGTCCTGCCAGAAGTTCACGAGTTGCAACGCAGTGCAGGTGGCATCCGAGAGGGCGAACAGCTCCTCGTCGTGATAGCCAAAGAGCATGAGGAAGAGTCTCCCCACCGGGTTTGCCGAGCAATCACAGTAATGAAGGAGTTCCGAGAACGTGGCGTAGCGATCCTTCCCTTGGTCGATACGGTTCGCCTCGATCAGCTTCAAGAACGGTTCCTTTGGTAGGTCGAACTCATCGATCGTCCGCCGCAGGGCGACGAGAACCGGATGGCGGGGGGTTCCCCCGTAGGCTGCATGGAGTTCGCTTTCGAAGCGGTTGAGGAGAGCGTTCCGGTCTCCTGGTGCCTCGTCGCCGACATCGTCGACAGTGCGGCAGAAGGCATAAAGGACGTTCACGTGGGGGCGCATCCGCCGTGGGACAAGCCACGATACCAGTGTGAAGTTCTCGTAGTGAGTACGGGCAAGCCGGGTACAGAGCGCGACCGATTCCGCCAGAGAAGGGGGGCTCTCAGGGAGGTCGATCAGCGTGGCGAGGTGCTCTCCTACCATCCCTGCACTTGTACGATGACCTCACGCTCACGCGGCCGATCGAGCTCGATCAGGAAGATCCGCTGCCATTGCCCCAACAGGAGCTCTCCCTCTGCAATGGGGATCGTCTCGCTCGTCCTTAGGAGGAGGTGCTGGCAGTGAGCGTGACCGTTCGGACACTCGTCTTCGGTCATATTCGCCGTGCGAATGACGAAGTCGTTATGCTTGTAATCCCCCTCACGGGGGGCGATCCTCTCCAAGAAATAGGTCATGTCCTGGAGAAGGAGCGGCTCATCCTCGTTGATCTCGATCGCTGCCGTGGTGTGACGGGAGAAGACTAGTACCGTTCCCGCCTGGATCGCGGAGTGTTCCACGATCTCTTTCACCGCATCGGTGATATCGATGAACTCCGGTGCTCTTTCCGCCGTTCTCGATATGGTCTCCCGGTGGAGCCTGACCAGCGGTCTCTCTACGACTTTTGTGTTCGTATTCATGATCTATTTGGAGATTTCAGTGATCTCCGTCCCCCCTTTTTCTCATCTTTTCTCTATCGTAGGATTGGAGTTGCAATACAACCTTCTCGATTACCTCATCCGGGGTCGAGGCACCCGCCGTCACCCCAATCCGTTGATCGCCCGTGAGCAGCGCCCGGTCGATCTCCGCCGCCGATTCGATGTGGTGGGTAGGGACCCCGGTCGCTCGTCCGACTTCAACAAGCTTGCGCGTGTTGGCCGAGGATCGATTCCCCACCACGAGGAGTGCGTCGACCTCACTCGCGAGCTCCTGTGCCGCCTGGTAGCGCCGACCGGTCTCCGGACAAGTGGTATCTATGATCCGGATCTCTGGTATCTTTCCGGTGAAGTCCTTGGCAATTTGTTGCGCAAACTCGGCGAAGAGACATGGATTCTTCGTTGTCTGTGCGATGATGGCGATCCCCTTAACCTCTGAAGGGATGGTGATCTCCGGCGTCTGTGTGGCCATCCCTTGATCGGCAGTCCAGGAGAGGATCCCCTTGACTTCGGGGTGCTCCGCCTCCCCGTAGAGGACGATGAAGAACCCTTCCTTGACTAACGCGGCCGCCGTCTCCTGAGCGCGTCGGACAATGGGACAGGTAGTATCGACCAGACGCAGGCCACGCTCGCGGATCTCCGCGTAGGTCTCCTCTCCGGCCCCATGAGCGGTGATCGCCACAGTCCCGCCAGAAGGAACCTCGTTGAGGCTCTTCACCAACTTCGCTCCTTGGGCCGCGAGAGACTCGACCACGTGGGTATTGTGGACGATCGCCCCCAAGGTATACAAAGGACCGTTCTCTCCTAGCTCGGTCTCGATCATCGTCACGGCACGACGGACACCGAAGCAGAACCCGAGAACGCTCGCCTTTACGATCTTCACGAGGACTCCATACGTAATTGATTGAGCGATTTAGTGATTGGGTGATTGAGTGATTTAACACCGCGATCTCCCGATCTATCAAACGTCCGATCATTCAATTTCTCCTCCCGCTCTCCGCGTCTCGCTTTGCTGTAGCGCCCGAGCGCCATTACCGGGAAGACATCCCGATACAGGTGGTAGTTGATCATGAAGTCGAGAGGGAACCCGGTCCCGGTGAAGTACGGCTCGTCCCAGCCACCGTCTTCCTGTTGTGTACGAACGAGGTATTCGATCCCTTTTACCGTGGCCTGGCGATCGACCTCACCCGCTGCGAGGAATCCGAGCAGGGCCCACGCCGTCTGGGAGGCGGTCGACGAGCCTCTCCCCCGCCATTCCGGATCTCCGTACCCCTCGATCCGCTCACCCCATCCACCATCCTCGTTCTGATGGGCGATCAACCAGTCGACCGCGCGACGAATGTAGGGGGCATCCATCTCCTCGCCGACTGCGGCGAGTGCCGGAAGAACGTACCCGATCCCGTAGGTGAAGTTCACCCCCCAGCGACCGAACCATGCCCCGTCCGGTTCCTGCTCCCGTTCAATATAGCGAAGGGCACGATCGAGCGGGGCGAACCCCTTTCTGTACCCCGTCTGGGCCAAGAACTCCACGATATGCGCCGTCACATCGACCGACGGAGGATCGATCATCTCCCCGAAGTCGGCAAAGGGGATCTCGCGCAGGAATGCCTGTGTGTTGTTCCGATCGAACGCCCCCCAACCACCATTCTTGCTCTGCATGGCAAGGAGCCACTCTAAACCCCGGTCGAGCGCCCGTTTCTTTCGCGATTCATCGAGTTTCGCCCGCAAGAGAGCCATCATCACAACCGACGAGTCATCGGTATCGGGGTAGATATCATTGGCAAACTCGAACGCCCATCCACCTGGACGCCCCTTACAGTGTACCTGCCAATCTCCTCCGACGAAGATCTGCTCATCGAGGAGCCATTCGCCGCCCTTGAGAAGTGCAGGGTGATCCTCAGGAAGGCCGGCATCCGCCAAGGCTATCATCGCCAGGCCGGTGTCCCAGACCGGTGAGAGGCACGACTGCATGCGCAACGTCCCCTCTTCCTTAATGGGTCTATCTTCCTCGATCGCAAATCCCTTATCCCCGTAGAACCCGGCGAGCCCCTTCACGATTACCGGGTGGTCGGTCGGGTAGCCAAGGGCGTGAAGCGCGATCAAAGAATAGACCCATGGTGGTTGGATCCCGCCCCACGAACCATCCCCCTCTTGCCGCACCACGATCCAACGCTCTGCCTTGCGAATGGCAGTCTTGCGCAGTGGCTTCCAGGGAAACCGATCGTAAATTCGCAACGCTCGATCGAGGAGGGTAAACAGCCTAGCACAACGTGTATCCTTATGCGGCAAAGAAAGGTCCGCTCCACCCTTTCCGTTTACGAAGAGCTCACCTATGTGGACCCATCGTGGAGTGGAGAAGACAGGCTTGAGTGTCTGGATGATCGCCATCGGGATGATCGTTCCGCGGGCCCAGCAAGCAAACGAGTAGACGTTCACAGGGAACCACTTTGGTAGGAGGATGAGTTCCGGCGGGAGCATCGGGACACCGTGCCAATCCCACTCCCCAAGCATGGCAAGCCAGATCTTGGTGAAGATGCGCGCGTGCTCCACACCGCCCTGTGACAGGATGAACTCCTTTGCTCTCAGCATGTGTTCTTCATCAGGTGAAAACCCGGCGAGCTTCATAGCCAGGTAGGCCTCGATCGTCGTCGATAAATCGGGTGGGCCGTCGTACCAGATTGCCCATGCTCCGTCTTCGCGCTGCTTGCTCTCGATATAACGGGCGATCTTCGTCCACTCCTCTTGATTCCCCACGCCGAGGATGTGCGTTAGGAACAGGTGCTCCGCGGTGATCGTCACGTTCGATTCGAGCTCTCCCCACCAGTACCCTTCCTCGTACTGCAGGCCAAGGAGGTGGGAGACCGCCCGCTCGATAACACGTTCCAGGTCGGTCGTCGCTCTCTGGGTAGCGACCCCCGCTGTAGCGCCCCCCGCTGTAGCGCCCCTTCGCCCGTTCACCGTGATCCTCCTTTCCGTTCCAAGTACTCCCTCACCGTACTCACGAACTCCGCGACGAGACGCTCCTCAGGGACGGCCCGCGCGACAGGCTCCCCGTCGACGCAGATCGTCCCATTCTTCTCGCCGCCGAAGAGTGCGATCTCCGCGTCCTTTGCCTCGCCGATTCCGTTGACAATGCACCCCATCAGCGCGATCGTGAGCGGCTCTGTTACATCGATCAGTTCCTGCTGGATCTCGTTGGCGATCGTATATAGGTCGATCTTCGTACGACCGCAGGTCGGACAGACCCGATAGACGATCCCCCGCTTTCGCAGGTTAAGGGCGCTCAGTATCTCGTAGGCGACGCGTACCTCCTCCACCGGATCACCGGTGAGGGAGACACGCACAGTATCGCCCAGTCCCTCTGCAAGGAGGATTCCCAGGCCGACCGCAGAGCGGATAGACCCACCCCATGGCGTCCCCGCCTCGGTGATTCCAATGTGAAGCGGATAATCGACCTCGCGAACGATCTCTCGGTACGCGGCAATAGTCATCGGAACGTCGGTCCCTTTGAGCGAGACGACGATATCCGTAAACCCAAGACCCTCGAGGAGACGGATCTCTTTTAGCGCGCTCTGCACCATCCCCTTTGCACTGGCGTGCCCGTGAGGATCGAGGAACTCTTGAGCGAGCGAGCCGGAGTTCGCCCCGACGCGGATCGGGATCCCTGCCTCCTTGGCCGCACGCACTACCTCGGAGATCTTCTTTGGATCGGTTATATTCCCCGGGTTCAACCGGAGCTTATCGACCCCGGCCGCGATCGATGCCAGGGCGAGGCGGTGGTCGAAGTGGATATCGGCAACGAGCGGGATTGAGATCCGTTCCTTGATCATCGGGAGAGCCTTGGCTGCTTCGAGATCGGGAACAGCGACGCGGACGATCTCACACCCCGCAAGCTCAAGCCGTTCGATCTGAGCGACGGTGACGTCGACATCGCGTGTATCGGTGTTTGTCATCGATTGAACAACGATCGGGCCTCCACCACCGATCTTGACTCCTCCGATGATGATCTCCTTACGATTCATTGGAATCATTGAATGATTGAGCGATTGAATCATTGAGTGATTGTCTGTGTCTGTAGTTTTTTCATCTCTTTTCAGCGAGTTATCTTCCATCTGTTCAATCTCCCGATTCTCCGCTCACTCAATTTCTAAATTTCTAATTACACCGACGATCGCTGGAATCGCGCGCCCGATCGCGCGCCCTGCCAAGAAGGAGAGCCAGGCAAAACGCAGTGTGGCGATCGGATGCGCGAGGATGGAGCGAACCAAAGATCGATCCGAAGAGAAGGGTAGGGCCCGATCGACTGGGTCGATAACGGTCCTCACCGAGAGGAACCCGATCCCTCTCTCTCTCGCCAGGCGAGCGAGTGAACCGTCTTCCATCTCCACGGCGATCGCCCCCTCTTCCCCCAGGTCCCTCTTCTTCGCAACGCTCTCTATAATCCGATCCACGCTCTCGATCGCTCCTGTCGTGAAGTCGATTCCTCCACGAGAGATCCCATTCTTCGCCCGATCGAAGAGATCCACGTCGAGAGGGATGGTCTCGCCACGGTAGCGGATCGTCTCCGCGAGAACGATCCTCCCCGGAGGCAGAGAGGGCACAAGTCCACCGCAGAACCCTGTCGAGAGGATGAGGTCCGGTCCTTCTCCTACTTCCAGGGCGCGTTCCACCGCATCACTCGCTGCCGCGCCCATCGGCGTGCGGAGGAGCCGGACACCCGGAAGACGCGGGATCCAAGCGATCTCTGCATAGGAGCAGGCTACGACCATTATCACCCCTTCCTCTCCTCCCGAGCCACGGTGAGAAGGTCGAGTGGGTGGGAAAAGGCGTGCAGGATGCTCGCCCCTTCGAAGGAGGAGTGCATCATGCAGTTGATGCAGCGCCGGTCCTTCCCCGGTCCGTACCGTTCCCACAGCTCGGGATCGAAGAGCTCTTCGATATCGTCTGTGTGCTCATCGGCTAGGATGTAGCAGGGTTTCCGCCATCCGCGCACCGTGTAGGTCGGTGTCGTCCAGGCCGCACAATCATATTCCCTTTCCCCACGCAGGAAATCGAGGTAGAGCGGGTTGTTGTAGAACGGGAAATTTCTGCTCTTATTGAGGACCCGGCGGAAGACGGCGATCGACTCCTGACGCTTCAAGAAGAGTTCCCGATCGGAGACGTCCTCGTAGGCGTATCCAGGGGAGACCATCAACCCTTCCACACCCATCTCGGTGAGCTGAGCAAAGAGCGTGTGCAGATCCTCCACATCTGAGCCGTGGAAGAGAGTCGAGTTCGTGTTAACGCGGAACCCACGGGAGAGCGCCTCCCTTACCCCTGCGATTGCCTCGTTGTAGGTCCCTTCCCTCCTTGTTACATAGTCGTGGATCTTCTTCGTCCCATCGAGGTGGACGACGAACGAGAGGTACGGACTCGGTTTGAAGAGGTCGATCTTCTCCCGCAATAGAAGGCCGTTCGTGCACAGATAGACGAACCGCTTCTCCTCGGTGATCGCACGGACGATCTCCCCTATCTGTTCGTGCAGGAGAGGTTCTCCGCCGGAGACGGAGACGACCGGGGCCCCGGAAGCGTGCACCGCGACGAGCGACTCTTCGACCGAGAGTCTCTCGTGAATAGCGTCCTTGTACTCGATGACGCGGCCACAACCGATGCAGTGCAGGTTGCAGGCCTCAAGGGGCTCAAGCATGGTGACGAACGGGAAGTGCTTCTTCCGTTTCGCCTTCTGGACCAGTAGATAACGGGCCATCGTAAGATCGAGTTTCGCCGGACGCCTCATTGAGGGCACCTCAGTCGAGGGTACCTCATCTCTTCCTCCTAATCAGATAGTCAATCAACTCATTCATCTCTTCTATTCCTCGTTCGGAGAACGGGAGGGTTGCGAGCCTCTTTCTCGCCTGCTCTAGGTGAGCACTCACCTGCTCCTCGCAGGCTTGGCGAACGTTCGCCCGCTCCATGAGCGCGATGACGCGTTCGACATCCTCATCCTCGATCTCCTTCCTGAAGTAAACCTCTGTCAAGAGATCTCGATCCTCACCACAGGCCTGCGCAAACGCCATCGAGACGGGAAGCGACTTCTTCCTGCGTCGGATGTCGGACCCCTGTGGCTTTCCAGTGACCGTTCCGTTCCCCCAGATTCCCAACAGGTCATCGCGGATCTGGAACGCGCGCCCGAGGTCCCGTCCCATCTCAACGAGATCTTGAACGACATCGATCGGAGATCCAGCGAGGAGCCCACCCATGCGGAAGGCGCAGCGGATCAAGGCTCCCGTCTTCTTATCGATCATATCTAGGTAAGAAGCGACATCGACTTCCTCTTCCTCGAAGGCGAGGTCGAGCCCTTGCCCCTCGATCATCGCCACGGTCGCCTCGACCAGGGCAGCGACGATCTCCCTCCCGGCGCGCGCTCCCTGAGCAACGGCAAGGGCCTGCATCAGGTCACCGGCGTTGATCGCCTGTGCGATCCCATACAGGTTCCAGACTGTCTTCCGCCCCCGCCTTATCTCGTCATGATCCTGGATATCGTCATGGATCAAGGAAAAGTTATGGACGAGCTCCAGCCCGATCGCCGCGGGTAGGGCCTGCTCGATATTACCACCGAGCTCCTCCGTCGTGAAAAGTACGAGGCTCGGGCGAATAAGCTTCCCGGGAGCCAGGGTCGGAGCCCCGTGCTCATTCTCCAACCCTACGTGGTAGCGAAGGATCGCGTAAAGGAGGGAGTCTCCCGCGAGCGCAACACGTAACCCACCCTCGATTAGGGACGTGTACCTGAGAAGGAACCTAGGTGTGGTCATCGCTATCCTTCGGCGGGGCAAGACGGACCAATCCCATCTCCTCCGCCTCCTTCACTAAAGCGGCCACACTGTGCGCCCCGAGCTTTCTCATCAGGCGGGCGCGGTGGTTCCGCACCGTGTGCAGGCTTCGCATCATCACCTCAGCAATCTCATTGTTCCTCTTCCCCTCTGCGATCAACTGCAGGACCTCCCTCTCGCGCGGGGTCAACCGCTCATCGATCCTTACATCCGCACCTTCGCCCATCTCCTGAGGGAAGTAACGCTCCCCCGCGGCCACCAGTTCGATTACCTTCACCAACCGCTCCGGGGCCTCCTCCTTCAACACGTATCCCCATGCGCCAACACGGTGCGCCTGCAATATGTATCCCTTATCGTGGAACATCGAGAGGAGGATAACCCGCGTCTTTGGAGCAATCTGCGCGATCTGTCGAGTCGCATCGAGACCGTTCAAGAGAGGCATCGAGACATCGACCACCGCAATGTCGGGTTGGATTGCCCGCACCAACTTCACGAGCTCCCGTCCGTCCCCTGCTTCCCCCTCAACTAGAATGGAGAAGGAGGCGAGGAGAGCCTTCACCCCCTGACGGACAAGGGTATGATCATCCCCAAGCACCACCTGAATCGGCTTCATCTCAAGACAGTTTACCTCAAACGGCAGAGTTTAGGAATGGGGAAAATGTATCAACTGGATGTGGTTCTTTAGCTGTGCTCGTTTCTAGCGCTCCGACGAAGCGTTCATCACGAATCGAAAGATTTAGCGATTGAATGATCGGGATGTTAAATCACTCAATAACTCAATCACTAAATGGACTTATGCAAGCCCGATCCGCCTGGCATGCGCAACAAGGCCGGCCTGGGTGTGGATCTCAAGTTTATCCATCAGGCGTTGGCGGTGATGTTCGATCGTCTTCTCTTGGATCGAGAGGGTGGAAGCGATCTCGGCGTTCGTTCTCCCCGCACCGATCAGGGCAAGGACCTCGCGCTCGCGTTGCGAGAGGGCTCTGCGGACAGGAAGGGTCTCTCCTCGTGCCGCTCCTTGGATCGCTTTGTAGAGAGAATCGGCAGATGCAGCCTTGGAGACGAGGCCGCACGCACCGCGCTCCACAACGGCCTGAGCGTACTCCGGCTCGTCGTACATGGAGAGGACAAGGATTCGCGTCGTTCGAGATGCTTCAATGATGCGGGGGATCGCGGCGAGTCCATCGAGGTTCGGCATGGCGATATCCAGTAGGAGAACGTCAGGAGTTGTAGCACGTGTCTGTTCGATCGCGGCAAACCCATCCTCGGCAAGGCCGACCACCTCGATCTCCGGGTACGACGACAAGAGGCGGGATAGGCCCTCGCGGACGAGGGCGTGGTCATCCGCGATTACGATGCGAATTTGTTTCATAGGGGACCTCCACCGTGATCGTTGTTCCCCTCCCAGGGGAGGAGGTGATCTCCATCCGCCCCCCGCTCACCCCCACCCGCTCCTGTATCCCGCGCAGGCCAAGCCCTTGCGCCTCTTGCGGACGAAAACCAACCCCGTCGTCCTCGACCGATAACACGACACTCCCCGATCTTCGCGTCAGAGTGACATCGGCCCGTTTCGCCCGCGCGTGGCGGCGCACGTTCCGTAGCGCCTCCTGGACAACGTAAAAGAGGAGGCTCTCCACCGGGCGGGGTAAGCGATCCCCTTCTTCCAGGTGCACCCGCACATCGAGTCCGCTCGCTTTCGTCACCATCTCGGCGAGCCTCTCCAACGACGGGACGAGCCCAAGGTCGTCGAGGAGAGGCGGGCGGAGGGAATACGCGAGGGTGCGCGTCTCGGCGATCGCTTGATCGATAATCGCGAAGATCTCCCGCCTCTGTCCGTCGGGGATCTTATCCCGCAGGGTCGCCAAATGAAGCTTGACCGCGGCAAGGGATTGGCTCAGGTTATCGTGCAACTCACGCGCGATGCGTCGGCGTTCCTCCTCGTGCGCGGTGAGAAGCCGACGTGACAGCTCGGCAAGTTCTCGCTCTCGCTTGGCAAGGGCACGGTTCTTACGTGCGTAGATGTTGGTGAACGCGCGAACGGTATAGGCGAGGACAGTGTAGACCGCGACCACCCCGGCGAGAATAGTCGTGAGGTTGTAGGAGAGGCTGTGGTAGGGGTCACCATGAACCGGAAAGAGGAATTGATGTGGAAGGATGATAGCGTACTCCAGGAGAACGACGAGCGAGTAGAGCAGGATAACGAGCGCGGTGATCAGGTACCCCTGCAACGGGGGGAGGAAGAAGTTGGCGTAGATCACGGTGAACAGGTAAAAGATGTTCCCGATCCACTGGCTTCCTCCGGTCAGATAAACGAACAGGGTGACAAAGACGATCTCCGCCATGAAGAACCCTGCGTGTGCCCAGTGCAGGGCGCGCTCAGTCCGCTGGTGGTCGACCAGATACTGGAAGGGAAAGGTAATGAGAAACCAGCCGAGGGGCGCGTAGAAAAGCGGGTTAAGGTAGCTAATTCGGCTTGTCAGAACCACCACAAGCGCCACTGCGGCGAAGACCCCCAGGGTAATCCGCCGGGCGAGGATCGTCTTTGTGACGGTTCTTTGCAGCTCTTCAAACGGCTGTTCTCCCATGATTCGCTTTTGGCCCGTCCGTAAGGCCATACTCCGCTTACTTCAGGGTCGGAGGAAGGACGATCTTTCCGAAGTTCTTCTCGTAGCGGGTGATGTTCTCCCCGATCGCCTGGTAGAGGCGCTTCATGTGCCCGGGATTGAGGACCACCCGCGAGGTGAGGAGCGCTTGATCAGCTTTTGCTGTTTGCGTTTGGGGATCGATGAATAAAAAATCGACGACGAACTCCTCCTTACGGTGGGAGATCAGAGCCAGGTTGGAGTAAATCCCACGTCGTGTGTCGTTGTCTGCGGTAATCTGCATCTGTCGGCTTGTCATCTTATCTATAAACCTCCGCGGTACTTGTTTAGCGTAGTACGCTGCTCATCACAACTCTAACGGATGGTAGAAAGCTTGAGAGATTGGGCGCTTTAGCTATCGGAATATTGAGGACGTAAATCACTCAATCTCTCACTTGCTAAATCACTCAATTTCGCATCGTAGGGAGATGGTAGCTGCGCAGGAGCAAATCGGCAACTCTAGCGGCGCATAAACCGCTCGTGGAACCGCTCGATTGTCTCCTGATGATACCCAGGGAGAAGGATGTGATGGTTTCCCAACGGGGCGGTGAGAAGGGGATCGATGGCATCTTCAACAGCGATGGTAACCTGGGTCCGGCAAAGATCGTCCCTATGGGATGCATTCTTGATCGTCCCCTGGCGGATGAACAGGTGGTCGAGGCGCTCCCCACCGAGGCGGAAGAGGGTGCACGGACCCTCGGAGACCTTGGCAGCGATCCCCACGCCGAGCCCCGACTCGAAATGCGAGTGGATCGCATATCCAGCGGAGAGCGAGAGCGGACAGCTACAATGAGCGATGATCAAGTTCCTCTCAGCAGTATCGATCTCGGAGATGTTAGCCATGAATGCCGCTTTTCCGGTAAGCAGAAAACCGATGTACAGCGAGAAAAGCGCCTGCAAATCGCCCTCGCACCCAGCGGGGATCTGCTCGTCGTTCAGGCGGGAGAGGGCGTAGCACCCGGTGTTCTGAATCCGTGTAACAAGGTCGAAGCAGCGTACGGTACACGCAGCGAGCCGCTGCTCATCGACAAGGGAGCGTAGGGCACTGTAGATGGCGACGCTCCCGCGCAGTTCGTCCTTGCTCGCTTCGTTCACCTTTTCTGCGCCCTTGACGAACCGGGAGACGTCCTTGCGTGCCGGGCGCACCGCAGCGATCCGCTCGATCAGTTCATCGATCTCGATGCTTATGAGCTCGATCCCCAGGCTCCCTTTGAGGAAGGCACGATCGACATCGCTCGCCACCAACCACTCGGAAGGTTCACCGATTAATCCGACGCGACTGAAGCGGAACGCCTCCCAGGCTGCGGCGATCCGGAGTTCCCGTGTGAGTTCCCCGGCGATCGTCTGCGGGGAGCCGAACAGGATCCGTCCCTCCCCACCATTCTGGCGGATACGGGCGAGGATCTCCAAACAGGCAGGGAGCGAGTTCTGTCCCGGATGGGCGAGAAGGAGCGTGGGAGAGGGGGTCTGGGAGATGAGTTTCAGTACCTCACGTTCCACCCCGCCAGTCAGTACGAGGATCGCAACGAGCCCTCCACCCGACGGGGAACGCACCTCCTCGATGTCAAAGTCTCCACAGGCACCAATCTCGGAGAGCACGCGCTCCTTCAGACGAACCATCGCCGGCTCGCCATGGAGGCGCGAAGCGCGCACGATCACTTCAATCTTGTTCATGTCCTGATCCTATGAGAGGCAAAGCCCCTACAGGAAGGAAGGGCCGACCTCGCTGTTGGACAAGCATCACCTGGAAAAGCCCTGTTTAGAACAGGGATATGGTGCCGCGTTTCCTCTTTTCCCTTTCTGCAAACAACGAGCGGCGCTAAATAAGCGAGGTTTCCCTTGCCTTTGCCAGAGAGGTTTGGTAGCCTAGGAGGAACACAAAGGGGTGGTAAAATGGGCGACGGGTGGTTGAGTTATCAGATCCTTGGAAACGAGGTATGGCGGTTCGGGGCGGTCTTTCTACTCCTCTTAGCAACAGGAGTCCTTTACGTGCTGCTCCGCCACTTCATCGGGCGTTTCTCTCTCCCCGGTCCTGATAAGCCGCGTCGACGAGAGCTGACGAACATCATCCTTCGCCTTGTCCAGGGAGTCCTCCCACTCCTTCTTATATGGGCGGCCCTGCGAATCTTCCTTCTCCCCGCCGAGGTTCAGGACGTCATCGACGCTATCTTCAGCGCGGCGTTTCTGATCTTCATCCTCTACCTCGTTACCAAGCTCGTCGATGTGATGATCGTTGTCTTCAAGGAGCGGGCGGAACGGACCGAATCGAAACTCGACGATCAATTGGTCCCTCTCATTGGAAAGAGTGTGAAGGGGTTCATCTGGGGGATCGGCCTCCTCTTCTTCTTGCAGAACGTACTCGAGTACAACATATCGAGCTTGCTCGCGGGGTTGGGCATTGGCGGACTGGCCTTCGCCTTCGCCGCACAGGACTCGATCGCCAACATCTTCGGAGCGATCATGATCTTCAGTGACCGCCCGTTTATGGTAGGAGACGCGGTCAGTCTGGATGGGTTCGAGGGGTCGGTCGAGGCGATCGGCCTGCGTTCGACGCGGATCCGCACCTGGGACGGAACCATGGTGATCATCCCCAATAAAAAGGTCGCCTCAGCCAGCATCAACAACCTTGCCGCCCGACCGATGCGCCGGACAAACTTTACTCTTGGACTTGTCTATGATACCCCCACAGCCAAGATGGAAGAAGCACTCGCCATTCTGCGCGACATCCTGGGGACCCATCCCTCGACCGGGCAGTTCCGTGCCTACTTTGACCGGTTCGGCGATTTCTCCTTGAACATCCTCGTGCAGCACTGGTGCAATACGATGGACTACGAGGTCTACCTTCGTTCGCTCGAGGAGATGAACCTAGAGATCAAGCGGCGCTTCGAGGAGGCCGGGATCGAGTTCGCCTTCCCGACTCAGACCCTATACCTAAGAGGATTGGGTAAAACAGTCGGTGATCCCTCGGAGCCCGGAGAATAGAGGAGGAGGTCTCCGTGACGAGATTGGTGGAAGCGATCCGAAGAGGATTGATCAACGGACGGCTCCCGTGTGCGCGGGCGTTCGCGATCGCGGCGGAAGAGAATATTCCTCCACGCACTGTCGGCGATGAAGCGACACGTCAATCGATCAAGATCTCCCGCTGTCAGCTCGGTCTATTCGGCTACGACGACCTCGGAGAGCGAAGGATCGTAAAGCCGGCTGCAGAGGTGTCAGGAGCACTGAAGGAAGTAATCTCCTCCCGTCTTGTCGAGGGTAAGGTTCCCTGTCGGGTTGCTTGGGAGATCGCTTCCGAACAAAAGCTTGAGAAGATCGAGATTGCAGGCATTATCGAGACACTGGGGCTGCGCATCTCAGACTGTCAACTCGGCTGCTTCAAGTAACAGGGGTAAGAGGCGGATCTCCCGCAAGCACGGCAAGGACGTTATCTACCGCAATCTTGGCAAGGGCGCGCCGGGTCACTACCGTGGCGCTCCCCAGGTGCGGCGCAAGGACGACCCTTTTGTGTAGCGCAACGAGGCTAGGATGGAGCTCGGGTTCGCGTTCGTAGACGTCGATCCCCGCCCCGGCGATCTCCCCTGATTCAAGTGCCCAGACCAGCGCTTCCTCATCGACCACCGGGCCACGGGCAACATTCACCAAGATCGCCGATTTTCTCATCCGGGAGAACGCCTCGCGATCGAAGAGATGATGTGTCTGGGTTGTAAGCGGTGTATGAACACAGACAAAGTCGCTCTCTTCAAGTAGCCGCTCAAAGGGGAGACTCAACGCACCAAGCTCCTTCTCAGCCTTCTCGTTTCGCGAGCGGTTGTAATAGAGGATTCTCATGCCAAAACCGAGACGCCCACGGCGGGCGACTGCTCTGCCGATCCGTCCCATCCCCACGATCCCGAGCGTCTTCCCGTAAACCTCTGAGCCAAGCTGTGGTTGGATCAGTTCCCAGCCGAGGAACTCTCCCGCGCGGATAAACGCATCCCCCTCAACGATCCGTCGTGCAGCGGCCAACAGGAGAGCGAAGGTGAAGTCGGCCGTCGTCTCGGTGAGGGCGCCGGGGGTATTGGTGACGACGATCCCTTTCGCGTGCGCCGCAGTGATATCGATGTTGTCAGTGCCAACCCCCAGGTTAGCGATGATCTTCAAGGCCGGAGCAGCAGAGATGACTTCTCTATCGATCCGATCGGAGAGAAGGCAGATGAGTCCCTCGGCATCGCCAACGCGTGCAAGGAGATCCCCCCCCGCGATCGGCCCCTCCACACCGCGCGTCTCAACATCGTGTCCGGCCGCGCGCAACCGTTCGATCTCGTCCTCGAAGACACGGCAAGTCACGTAGATCCTAGACATTCTTCTCCCTTCGGTTTGGGATCGCCTGGCGGGCAAGCTCGTCGCAGCGCTCGTTCTCTTTATTCCCGGCGTGCCCCTCCACCCAGTGAAAGCTAACCTGATGCTGAGAAACCAGCCGATCGAGCTTGCGCCACAGTTCCTCATTCCTAACCGGAAGGAGGCGCTTCCCGCTCCGCCGCTTCCAGCCGTTCTTCTTCCACGACTTGATCCATTCCGAGATCCCATTCTTCACGTAGGTCGAATCGGTGAAGAGATCGACCGGCGAGGGTTCACGGAGTGCTCTTAGCGCCTCGATCGCCGCGCGAAGCTCCATCCGGTTATTCGTCGTCTGAGGATCCCCGCCCGAGATCTCCTTGCGGTGTGGTCCGGAGATGAGGACCGCACCCCAACCGCCCGGTCCCGGATTTCCGCTGCACGCCCCATCGGTATAGATCGTAACCTTATTCACGGTATCGTAGGTATAGCCGATCGAAGCGCGGTTGTCGAGCCTGCGGCAACGGAATTCCTTCTCGCGGAATCATTCCCTACGTGCGAGGCGCGACCACAGCTCTTTGGGGATAAAAGCAACCGTTTCTTTGTTGCTCTGTCCGACAAATACGATCCCTCTCACCTGAAGTTCTCCAATCGAGGAGTTAGGAATACGGTATCTCCAATCGATGCTGTCATCCTCCGTGCTTCCGAACTTCTCCTCCAGCTGCGCCAGAGGTGCGCTGCCGCCAACGCTACGGAGGAATTCCAGTACATCCCGCGCGTCGGTAGATATCTCCGTCCAGATGTCTATCTCTTTGTCCTGCAGGTAATCGGCGAGCATCTGGGCAAGCTCGGCCTTGCGCAGCGTCCCATAGGAAAGGTCGTACCAGTACGTGATACCGATCAGGTTATCCTTGGTCAGGGTGTGTAGAGCCATTACCAGCGACATCTCCGGGTCGACTGGCTGCCTTAGGTAGCGAGCCCTGCGCTGATTCCTGAGGGAAAGACTATCATCCCTCCACGCCTCAGCTGCCGCCACCCAATCGAGCAACCTCTTTGTCTTCTTATCATCCGGTCGGAGGGCGATGAGCTTCTTGAACGCCTCCCTGGCGGCCTGAAAATCCCCATCGAATGCATGTAACTGGCCGATAGCTCGGTAGTAGAGAGGAAGGAGGTCAGCACCGATATCCTCGAACGGAACCTCGGCGATCAATTCACGCCCTTCCTCCACGCGCTTTTCCTCCAAAAGATAGACTGCGGCCAGGTTTAGGATTGCGGTTGGGCTTCCCGTTAGTGCAATAGCCTTCTCCAGGAGGCGTTCACCCTCCTCTGTACGGTCGGTACTGCGACAGATGTTTGCCAGATTGACCATCGCTTCGGCGAAATCCGGATCGATCTTCAGTGCTGCGCGGTACGCCTCCTCCGCGGCAGTGATATTCCCGGCTTGTCGGCGGGCCAATCCTAATTCGAACTGCTCCACCGCCGCAGGGGGTGGCGAAGGGACCTCTTTCTTGTTGACGACGACCGTTTGTTTCATGCCATCGATGAATATCTCGATCCCCTCATCCTCACCGATTGCCCCTCGCTCGACCAGCGCACTCGCCGCATGCACCTTAAGATCATCGGGGAGGTCGGGCTGGATAAGGATCAGCCTCAGGAATGCCTCGGCCCACGTATCCTCCCACGTCCCCAATAGATCCACTAGAGCGTGGCGATTATCATCTTCTTCCTCGTTCCAGATGCCATTGGCTACCACTGGTTTGAGTTCCTCAGAGGGATGCTTCGGATCCAGGGATCCTCCCTCTTCTACAGAGTGGTAGGAGAAACGAAACGGCGGAGCCTTTCCTTCTTGAATCAACAAGGCAGCCGTGGAGTAGAGGTCGGGAAGCCTGAATCGTGATTCTTCTTCCTGGGCTCGCTTCCAGAGGGTAAGAGCTTCCTCCACCCGTCCCAAGTTGGCGGCAGAGATCCCGAGGTAGAACCAGGTGATCGCATCGAGCGCATCCTCAAAACCTATCCCTTCTCGGTAGGATCGATAGACCTGGTCAATCTTCTTATCCCATCCGAGTTTTGCCAGTACCTCGATCACCTTGATTAGCTTATCGAGCGGGACGGTTGGATCCTCGAGAAGCGTGATCGCCCGCTCAATGTAAGAACGGGCCTTCTCCGTCCGCCCGAGTTCCTCGTAGCACTCCGCAAGGGTGCAGTGAGCGAAGACATCCGTCGGATGATACTCGAGGGCCTTGTTGGCTGTGCGGATGGCACGCTTAGTCTCCCCCCGCAACGAGGCGCAGAGGGCAAGGTTGTTGATGGCCGGAATCGCGCACTCACAAATCCGTGTTGCCTCACGGAACTTACGCTCTGCCGCCTTTATCCGACCGGCATCGAGGAGGCTCTGCCCCTCCCAGTTCAACTCGAGCACTCGCTCCCCAAGCTGGGGGTTACGACGAAGAAACCTCGAGAATGGGTCCATCTTCGCTGTGTCTTCCTGCATCTCTTTGTTCCTCCTGTATATCGGCAAAAAGAGTATCTACTTTTCAGACAAGTTCGCCAACGACCTCTCCCTCTTTCATCGCGTGGAGCATAACGCTGAACGTGCTGGCGACTGAAGCGAAGCGGCTGATCCTCATGAGAAGAGAAGCGCTTTGCGTGCGGGAACAGCCTGTCGTATGATCATGCCGCGCATTTACGGCGAGAAAAGAGAGGTGACAACTCGTTGTCGTGGGTGCTACGTATGCGCCAGCGCAGGCCCAACCGGAGCAATCACATAAGGAGTATAATGATGTCACAAACACAGAGGCATATTCGGCTTGCGCTTTCATGTGCAGGGGAGACAGTCCCACGAAAGCATTTCGGCGATTGCCCGGAATTCCGTGTCTACGAGCTTGCTGAAGACGGGGAGTCTCGTCTGATCGAGACTCAGAACAACACCTCTCCTGAAGAACAACGCCATGCCGACCCCAAGAAACTCAAGGGTGTAACGAGCCTTCTCCCTGAATGTGAGGTGCTGGTAAGTGGACTCCAGAGCCCGAACTTCTTACGTATCCGGGATACGAAGCCAATTCAGCCAGTAGTAACAACAGAGAAGACAGTGGAAGCTACACTGAGAGCGGTAAGCAAGGCATTCGATGAGATTTCGCGACTTGTTAACGCGCGTCGTCGCGGAGAACACCCGCCGGTGATTCTAACGATTGGCAACAAGGAATAAAAAGGGGCCGCGAAGGTGCGGCCCCTCTCATCAACCAAGAAATCGCGCTACAAGTGCTCCTGTACCTCGGCCAGAAGTTCACGTGCGTTCTCCTGTGAGTAGGCGTTCATAAACGGATACTGATCGCCAATTGGGTCGTCAAGAATACTCTGCAGAATCCGCGCTGCATCCTCCCACTGCTTCTTTGGCATGAGGTAGAACTCGACGAAGAAGGATCGGTTCTCGAAGTAAGCATCCGTTCCGGGAACATGCTCGGCAATCTCGCACTCGGCGCAGTAGCCAGGTTCGTCGACAACAGGGCACAGGTAACAGAGCGCTTTCCCTAGATCTCGTCCGAATAGGGCCGGGAGGCCGGAGTAGTACGCACCGTAGGACCTGTACGCCCCACCGGAGAGGTAGTTAGGCGCGATCTCGAGGAGCCGTTCGCTGATCATCTGCGTCTTCTTCGGAATCCCGCCAAAAACAGCCCCCATCGGGTCCTTCTGCGCCACCCGCAGCCAATTGGAGTTCGTCCAGTAGAGGGCGGCAGCATCGGTCTCGCGTGCCACCGATTCGTCAAATCGTCCTCCTCGTAGATCGTCGAACTCAGGGTTCATGCGCAAGCTCTTGAATCCCCAGTTCTTCCCCATGATGTAGATATCCTTGTTTTCTGAAGGATCGACAAACACGTTGGCTAGCGTGTAGTACGCCTGCGAGAGCCTATTCACCACGTCCTTGAGCGACATATCGATCTCTAACGCACCGACCTTGTCCTCGCTCGTCTCGTCTAGATCTTCGGAGAGACCGAGGGCGGTCCTGAACGCGTTAATCATCGCCTCCAACTGTACCCTGCCAGCGTCGGAATACTCGATCATGAAGCTGTCGTTCTGGTAGTACGACAGCGCCGTATCGAGATCCATCGTCACCGGCTCATCCTGCGCCACCGCGGTAACCCCCATAAACAATAGCAAACAAACCCCTACCAGTACTAGCTTTCTCATCTTTTTCCTCCTTGTGGAAACAATCTTTGGTTAAGGATAACAGAAGCACGAACACCTGCCAAATCAAGGGGTCGGGGCCAGATAAGGAAATAAGAAGGATGGGCGACCGGCTGTAACATGACTCCTTGATCCCTAATCCCTGACTTCTAATCCCATCACTCGCTCTACAGGTGTTCCTGCACCTCTTCGAGGAGATTCGCCGCCAACTCCTGACAGAGGGCGTTGTACAGCGGGTAGGGCTCACCGATCGGATCGTCGAGAATGCTCTGAAGGATGCGGGCCGCTTCCTCCCACAACCCCTTCTCCATCAGGTAGTACTCCGTAAAGATGAGCCGATTCTCGAAGTACGCGTTACAGTCCTGATCGTACGGACATTCTGGACAATCCACGCAGTAGTCCGGCTCGTCTACCACCGGGCAGATGTAGGAGAGCGCACGCGGAAGGTTCTGCCCGAATGTGATGAGCGGAAACGGTGGAAGTCCTCCCCAGAACGCGGCGAGCGAACGATAGGAACCGTAAGCGATGTATGTTTCATCCACAGCCAGAGCCTGCTCTGCCAGGGCGAGTAATTTCGGAGGATCGTTTCGTGCAATAGCGCCGAGTTTATCGATCTCATCCTTGCGCGCCCAATTGGCGTAGGCCCAATACAGAGCAGCAACATCCGTTTCCTGGGAAACAGCCTCGATGAACCCGTGCCTCTTCTCTTCCATGACAAAATCAGGGTTCATTCGCAGGCTCTTCAAACCCCAGTACTGGCCCTTTACGAAGATCGTCTCAGCACCATCTTGCCCGCGCAGGAAGGCATCCCCCAGGGTGTAATAGCACTGGGAGAGCTTGTTCACGAGGTCCTTCTTCTCGATGCTGATCTCCAGGGTGCTGTAAGCATCTTCGTTCATCTCATCGAACGCGGCGGTGGCGCCAAGTGTGTCTTTGAGCGCGTCGATCGCCGCTTCCAGCGTCTCCTGCCCTGCTGTGTCGTAGTGAATCATCACGTCGGCATCGGTCGAGAAGAGAGCCAGTGCCTCGTCTAGATTCATCCCTGCAAAGACCGTCGCTCCAAGAGCGAGAAAGAGGAAACCCAGGACTAAGAACGTTCTTTTCATCACTTTATCCTCCTTAAGTGGCTCACGGTATTCAACTATACAAAATTGTATCACCGGCTCCAACCACTGTGGTAAGACTACAGGGAATCTCAAGTTGACCCTTCAAGGCGCGGTATGGTATAGTCTCCGCACCAAGACTCTATAAAATAAGAAGGAGGAAGTAATGGCAAACCCTGCAGTCGATAAAGATCTCTGTGTCGGTTGTGCTCTGTGCACCCAGGTCTGCGCCGAGGTGTTTGAGATGGGAGCAGACGGAGTGGCTCAGGTCAAGGCAGACGCTGATCTGAATTCCGCCTGCATTCAGGACGCGGTCGATCAGTGCCCAGTCGGTGCGATCACCGCCTAGGAGCCGGTTCATCACACGCAGATTTTTCTTGCGTAAACGTCGGGATCTTACCCGACTCTTTCTTCGGGATAACAAGGTGTAGCGCCGTAGAGGTATTACGGCGTTACACTCTATCCCGCGTTGTCTGAACAGACGCAGCGTGCTAGCATAGGGCGGTGATCGATGGTGAAGGAACGACGGATCGGCCTGGCACTCGGAAGTGGTGGTGCGCGGGGATCGGCGCATGTGGGGGTGCTGAAGGTCCTAGAGGAGAACGGGATCATCCCCGATATCATCGCCGGGACGAGCATGGGAGCCGAGGTCGGCGGAGCGTATGCAGCTGGGGTGAAGGTCGATAAACTCGCCGCTATCTGGCGTTCGACGACCTTCGGCAAGGTCGCGAAGACCCTCCTTCCGACCGTCCCCTGGTCGGGGTGGAGCTCCGGGGGAGAGATAAAGCGCACTGTCCGAAGCTTAGTGGGAGATCGAACGATCGAGGAGCTTCCCATTCCCTTCGCAGCGGTGGCGACCGACCTTGAAAGCGGGCAACCATACATCATCACGAAGGGTTCGCTCGCCGAGGCGATCCGCGCAAGCCTCTCGGTCCCAGGGCTCTTCACCCCAGTTTGGATCGACGGGCACCTCCTGATCGACGGCGGGGTCTCCGACCCGATCCCCATCGACGTCGCCCGTCAGCTCGGGGCCGATCTCGTGATCGCCGTCGATGTCCTCGTCGATCCGAATGAGGTAAAACTCTCCGGGATCCCGGTTCCCGAGTATCGCGAACGGATCCTCGGGATCACCAAAGGGATGGAGAAAGCACGGGCGGCCGCGGCAGAGTCACGCCGGTTCTACCCGAGCGTCTTCGCCGTCCTTTTCCAGATGTCGACCGCTTTCCAGAAGCGCGTGAGCGACCTCTTGCTGAAGGTTCACCCTCCAGATATCCTCATCCAGCCCGATTTCTCCCCTAATCCTCCCTGCTATAGTGACGTGCGAACCGGGATCGAGGCGGGGGAGGAAGCAGCTCGTCGCGCGCTTCCGAAGATCCTCGCCCTCCTCGAACGACAATGAGCCAGGAAGGTCTTCTTCACGGGAAATGAGGAATAGGCCCCTCTTATACACCTTGATCGGGGTCGCGATCATTGCTGTCTCCTTCGGCGCGATACTTATCCGCCTCGCCAAGGACGTTCCGGTCCTCTCCATCGCCGCGTGGCGCCTAGGGGTCTCTTTTTTGTTGCTCATCCCGTTCTCCTGGCGAAAAAGTCCCCTAAAAACGATGAGCCGAAGGGACTTGCTCCTCTCGGTCGCGAGCGGGGCCTTCCTCACCCTCCACTTTATCCTGTGGATCTCCTCGCTCCGCTACACCTCGGTCGCCAGTTCCGTCGTCCTTGTCAGCACCAACCCGATCTTCGTCGCGTTGGGGGTACGCTTTGTCTTCAAGGAATCCCTCTCCCGCACACTCGTCGTGGCTACCCTCCTCTCGGTCGCCGGGGCCGCTCTCATTGGGTGGGGGGACTTCCGGATCAGTGGAGTCGCCCTCTCCGGGGACCTGCTGGCGCTTGGCGGAGCGGTGATGGCCTCGGGTTACTTCCTGATCGGGCGACAGGTACGGCAGAGGGTTCCTCTCTCAACCTACATCCTCACGACATACGGGACCGCCGCGATCCTCCTCCTTGGCGTCGCTCTAGCCACTCACCAGCAGATCATCGGCTTTCCCAAGCTGACCTACCTCTACCTTGTCCTCCTCGCGTTGGGACCGCAACTCATCGGGCACAGCACCTTCAATTGGGCTCTGAAGTACCTCTCCGCCTCCACAGTGGCGATCCTCATCCTCGGAGAGCCTGTCGCCTCAACCCTACTCGCCTATCTCATCCTGGGGGAGGGAGTGACCCTGTTGAAGATGATAGGGGCAGTCGTCATACTGAGTGGAATCTACCTTAGCCTACACGAGGAGGCCAGTGATGAAGACGGGGGATGAACAGAGGGTGAGAGGAGAGGAGAAGATCGAGTGGGCAGTATCGCACATGGACCTGCTCAATCGGTTGCGAGATGGATTTCTGGAAGAGCAACCGTTTGCCGGCCACCGAATAGGGATAAGCATCCACTTGGAGGCAAAGACCGCCTGCTTAGCGATCCTCCTGCGCGACGGCGGGGCGGAGATGTTCGTCACCGGGAGCAACCCCCTCTCCACTCAGGACGATGTCGCCACCGCCCTCGCCTGCGAGAATGGGATCTCGGTATATGCCCGCCATGGGGTGAGCGAGGTGGAGTACACCGCGCACCTTAAGGAGGTCCTCGCTGCTGAACCCGACCTCATCCTCGACGATGGGGGCGACCTCGTCCGGCTGCTGCACGAGGGGGTTCCAGGGAAGGTCATCGGCGGGTGCGAGGAGACGACGACCGGGGTTCACCGTCTACGCACCCTCGATAGGGAAGGGAAGTTGAGCTTCCCAATGTTCGCGGTGAACGACGCACAGATGAAGTACCTATTCGATAATCGGTACGGGACCGGACAGTCGGTCTGGGACGGGATCATGCGCTCGACCAACCTCCTCATCGCGGGAAAGGAGGTCCTCATCGCCGGGTACGGCTGGTGCGGGCGAGGGATCGCCCTGCGCGCACGCGGCCTGGGAGCGAGAGTCTCTGTCTGCGAGGTCGACCCGGTACGGGCGATCGAGGCGGTGATGGATGGGTTCACCGTCGCCCCGCTCGTCGAGGCGATCGGTTCGGCCGATTTCCTGATCACTGCCACCGGATGTCGCGACGTCGTCACCGAAAAAACACTGCAAAATGCCAAGGATGGACTCCTCCTCGCAAACGCCGGTCACTTCGACGTGGAGATCGATAAATCAGCTCTGGAAGCCCTGGCCACAGCAAAGCGAGCGGTGAGAAACGGGATCTATGAATTCACGTTCGAGGACGGTCGACAGATCTGCCTCTTGGGAGAGGGACGGTTGGTCAACCTAGTTCTCGGCGACGGCCATCCGGTAGAGATAATGGACATATCGTTCGCCCTGCAGGCGTTGACCCTCCGCCACATCGTGAAGAGTGCACCACTTCCGCCAGCCCTCTACGCGGTCCCGCCTGAGATCGACGAACGGGTAGCACGGATGAAGCTTGCTTCGCTCGATATCGCGATCGACAGCCTAACCAAGGAGCAACAGACCTACCTCGGTCTTTCCACCGCCTGAACAAAGTTGTTCCTTCCCTCTCACGGCTGTGGATGGTACAATAATACGCAGGGTATATGGTTGGCGTTCAAAGCCAGGGGAACCACGAATTGAAGGATTTAGCTATTGAATGATCGGGAGATTTTTAAATCACTTGGTTTCGTACGCTCTATTCGTGGAATTCGTGGTCTGCTTATGCGATCTCCGAGAGGGCGAAAGTCATAACACTAAATAAGTACTACACAGGGAAAAGGGGTGAGTGAGTTGAAAAGAGAGTCCATGGTCCGAAACGCGCTGATATTCTTGATCCCGACGATCCTGTTGATCATTGTGTTGGGGGTTGGGGGGGCACAGCAGACCGATCCCAACCTCTTCCATCCCCTCTCCCAGATCTACCAAACGATCAAGAGTTACTTCTACGCACCAGAGCGGATCGATGACCAACAGGCGCTATACGGAGCGATGGAGGGTCTGGTCGAACAGCTCGATGATCCGTACAGCGAGTTCCTCGACCCCGCTGAAATGGAGGCCTTCGATGACAGCCTGAACGGCGAATTCAGCGGGGTGGGAATCGAGATCACTATCAAGGACGGTATCCTGACGGTGATCGCCCCGCTTGAAGGAACACCTGCCGATGAGGCCGGGGTAAGAGCCGGGGATCAAATCATCGCGATCGACGGGGAATCGACCGAAGGGATCACCCTTACCGAGGCCGCAGTGAAGATCCGTGGTGAAATCGGGACGATCGTCACACTGACGGTCCTCCATACTGATGGAAGCACCGAGGAGATTCCCATCGTCCGCGACACGATCACGGTCGATTCTGTCTCCAGCAAGCTTGTGAACGACGAACGTATCGCCTACATCCGCCTGTCGCGGTTCGATAACCAGGTGGTCGTCAAGCTTGACGTAGCCCTTAATGGGTTCGACCTCGACGCGCTGGATGGGGTCATCCTCGACCTGCGCAACAACCCTGGAGGATTGATGAACGCCGCTATCTCCGTATCGAGCCGGTTCGTGGACGAAGGGATCGTCGTCTCGACCAAGAGCCGGATCTCCGGGGAGCAGAGTTACTGGTCAACGGGGAACGTGCTGCCAAACCTGCCGCTTGCGATCCTGATCAATGGAGGATCGGCGAGTGCCTCCGAGATCACGGCCGGAGCGATCCGTGACCATCAGATGGGGATTCTGATTGGCGAACAGTCTTTCGGCAAGGGCGTAATCCAGCAGCTGTTCAAATACGGTGACGGGTCGGCCCTGAAGCTTACCACGGGAGAGTACACCACTCCCCTGGGACACACCGTGCACGAAGTCGGTCTCACCCCGGATATCGTCGTTACCGAAGAGGAGGACCCGATCGATATCGCGATCGCCTGGATCGAGGACCACGTTGGTGAGCGAATGCCGATCCCCCTTGGCAACACGGAGAGCGAGTGAGAATATCCGTCATCGGTGCCGGAGGGTGGGGGACAGCCTTCTCCCGCCTGCTCGCGTTGAATGGGCATGATGTTACCCTGTGGGCGCGCGATTCAGAGATGGCAGAGAGGATCGATCGCGAGCGGGTAAACAGCAAGTACCTCCCTGGGGTACCCCTCCCACGTGAGAACCTGCGGGTCACGGCATCCCTTTCAATCGCGCTCAAATCGGAGACGATCGTCCTCGCCGTTCCCTCCTTCGCTATGGCCGAGACACTGCAGGCGATCACCCCCTTCATAGAGCCGGGGAAGGTCTTCATCAACCTGGCCAAGGGGCTCGACCGCACGTCGAAGAGGACGATGTCAGAGCTGATCGAGGAGGCGTTCGATCTACGGGCTGTCTTCACCCTCTCCGGGCCGAGTCATGCCGAAGAGGTCGGCCGAGAGATCCCGACCGCGGTCGTCCTTGCCGGTCAAGACCTCACCCTTGGCAAGGAGCTTCAACGTGCCATCGCAAGCGCACGTTTTCGCATCTACCTCACAGAAGACATCCGTGGGGTGGAGCTCTGTGCAACGGTGAAGAACATCATCGCACTGGCGACCGGGATCTCCGATGGCCTTGGTTACGGGGACAACAGCCGCGGGGCACTCATCACCCGCGGGCTGGCGGAGATGGTCCGCTTTGGAAGGGCCTTCGCAGTGGATGAACGGACCTTCTTCGGCCTCTCCGGTCTCGGAGACCTCGTCGCCACCTGCACCAGCGACCACAGCCGTAACCGAGCCGTCGGAGTCCGTATCGGAGGAGGCGAGCCCCTCTCCGAGATTCTCACCGGGATGACAATGGTCGCCGAGGGTGTCTACGCGACGAGGATCGTCCACGAGATGGCCGAAGAGTTGGGTATAGAGATGCCGATCACCGACGTTGTCTTCCGCATCTTATACGAAGGGGCCTCCCCACTCCCCCTGGTCGACGAGATCATGACCCGGGAGCCGAAGAGGGAAGGGGCGTAAATACTATGCACGGTTACGATGTGGCGGTGGTCGGCGGCGGACCTCTCGGCGCGGTAGCGGCGCGCCACGCCTCCCTCACAGGAACCCGTGTCCTACTGATAGAACAGGGGGACGGCTCGGGAGAGCCGGTTCGCTGCGCGGGCCTCGTCAGCCCACGCACCCTGGAGATCCTCGGCGCTTCAGGGGTGAGTACCCTGCGTGAGATCCGCGGGGGACTCATCCACGCCCCCGGCGGAAGGACGATCGCGCTCCGCTCCGAGACGACCAAAGGGGTCGTGCTTGACCGGGGGAGGCTGAATCGCGAACTGATCGCTTTAGCCGTCACCACCGGAGTCGAGGTACGAACAGAGACCCGAGCGATCGCCGCTCACAAGGGCCATCTCACGATCGAGCACAAGAAGAAGCAGGAGAAGATCGATACCCGCGTGATCATCGGTGCCGACGGTCCGCGAAGCGCCATCGCCTCCTGGTTCTCTCTTGCCGGCCCGAGATCCTTCCTTGTCGCAAGCCAGGCCGTGATCGCCGCAAAGCCGCGCATTGAGGACGGGGTGGAGATTTTCCTCGGCAAGGACATCGCTCCTGGTTTCTTTGCCTGGGCGATCCCCGCAGAGGAAGGGCACCTGCGGGTCGGCCTCGCCTGTCTGTCTTTCCAGCACAGGCAGGTCGCCATTCCAGGAACGGACAGTAACGCACTCCTCGATCGTCTCCTCACGCAGCGCTTCCCGGGGAAGGTGTTCACGCGGATCGGAGGGGTGATTCCGATCGAACCAGCGACGAGCACGGTCGCAGATGGGGTCCTCCTCCTTGGCGATGCGGCCGGGCAGGTGAAACCGACATCAGGGGGCGGGCTATACACCGGTGGAATATGCGCTAAGATCGCCGGGGAGACCGCAGGAAATGTTGCACAAACGAAGGAGGTCACCCGCGAGGCGCTCTGCGTATACGAAGAGCGCTGGCAAAAGGAGATAGGAAAAGAGTTACGGTTCGGCCTCGCCGCCCGTCGTCTCCTCTCGGCCCTCACCGACGAAGAGATCGATGTCGCCTTCGCCGCGATCGACAGACCTGAGATCCTCTCCCTGATCTCTTGCGAGGGGGACATCGACTACCCGAGCCGACTCTTCCGAACCCTCCTCGCTCAGAAGGACTTGCTCTCGGACATCCTTGTTCTCCTTCCATCTCTGGGAGGACGTAAACGGTTCGAGGAGATCAGGCAGGCCGTCTTTGCCGCCGGCGAGGACTCCCCCCTATAATGAATGGAGGAAGATGACAAAGAAGAAGAGAAGAAAGACGAAGAAGAGTCCGCCCAAGAAAAGCTTCGATCTCTCGCTCGATCGTGTCCTCGTCTTCCTGATCTCCTTCTTCGTCTTCTCCATGCCCCTCTTCATCTGGCCGGGGATCACGGAGTACGGTTACGGCAAGTCGATCTTCTCCCTCGTCGGGGTCTCGATCCTCCTTGCCTGGTGGGGTGTTTCTGCACTGGTAAGAGGGGAGTGGAAGGTTCGGCTCCCTTGGCTAACTTTCCCGGTTCTTGCTCTCATCGTCATCTCGTTCTTCTCACTCATCCACGCCGTCAACGGACGTGTGGTGATCCAGAGCCTCGCCCTCGTCGTCTTTTTCTTCCTCTTCTACCTTCTCCTCGCCAATACCGTCAAGGAGAAGCGCGATGTTACCCTGATCCTCTTCGCCCTCCTCCTCTCAGCCTTCTTTGCCTCGCTCTACGGATTGTTGCAGTACCTGGGGGTGATGCGTGGGGCCCACGGCACGCACGGCCTGAACGAGATCATCTCGACGATGGGAAACAGAAACTACCTGGGCGGGTTCCTCGCCTACCTCCTTATCCCGTCGGTGATCCTGATCGTCCGCCTCCGTTCGCGGATCCTGCGCGCTGTAACGATCATCCTTCTGTCGTTCAATTTCGGGATGGCAATGCTCGTCAACCAGGCAGGAACAAGGGTCGCTCTTCTCGTCGCCTTCATCGCCCTCCTCATCGGGTGGGCGATCTTCCGACCGATCGCGCCGCTACGAAAGAACCGGGCTTGGCTGATCGCGCTCCTCCTCGCTCTCGTCTTCACCTTCCTCGTCGAGGCCCCATCAGGCCCTCTCAACTCGGTCGTCGGTCTCTCCGCGGATAGCAGCTCCTGGATCGGGAGGTTGTGGGCACAGAACGCCGGGAAGACCCGTTCCTGGGACTGGTGGGTCGGGTGGGAGATGTTCAAGGAGCATCCGATCGTCGGCGTAGGCCTGGGAAACTACAAGCTGAACTTCCTCCCGTACAAGGCGGCGTTCCTCGCCAGCCCGCAAGGAGCAAACTACGACTTCTACATCCCCCGCGCGGCACAGGCGCACAACGACTACGTTCAAGTTGTGGCTGAGCTTGGCTCGCTCGGGTCCCTCGCTCTCCTCGCCCTCCTCCTCGCGATCCCCTTCTCCTTCTGGATCAGGCTCCGGAAGAATACCGATGAATTCGATCGTTTCGATCTCCTTCTCCTTGCCGGGGGGATCGTTGTCTTCCTGGTCCACGCCCTGGTGAGCTTTCCAGCCCACCTCCCCTCCTCATCGCTCGTCCTCGTCCTCGCCCTCGGGCTGGCCTCCTCCCCTGCCTATGGTAGAGGGGCGACAAAGACCGTTCACCTCACGGGTTGGTCGCTCAAAGGAGCAACCGCAGGACTCCTCGTGGTCTGCCTGGGCGTCTCCGTGATCGGAATCCGCGACTACCGCGCCAACCTCCTCCTCGCGCAAGGAACCCGACAACTGCAAATAGGGCAGACAAGGCTCGCGGAGGCGACCCTCGAACGAAGCGTCAAACTCGACTTCTGCCCGCGGCAGACCTACTACTACCTCGCGACGGCGAAGATTCAGCAGGGGCGTTACGAGGAGGGGCTGGACGACCTGATGCTCTGCCGCACGCGGTTCGTCTCTGAGGAGGTCTACCTCACCCTGGCAAACGTTGCCATAAACCTGGGAGAGACAGAGATCGCACAGGAGAACGTGGACCTCCTCCTCTCCACCCACGCCAATCCGAGCATGGAGATCCAGGCAAAGTACCTGAACGGGATGATCGCCTTTCGTGAAGGGGACTACGATCGAGCTGGCGATCTCCTGGAGGCACTCGTCGAGGATCATCCCAGCTTCGAGCGCGCCTATATCGCCCTCGGGGGTCTCTACCGAGGCTTGAGGATGCCGGTCACCGCGCGCAAGAACTACGAGAAGGCCCTCTCTCTGATCGATAAAGCCCTCATCCAAAACCAGAGGAAGCTCTCGTCGGCGACCAGTATGCAGGCCGATGAGTACGCCAAGCTGCGTGGGGAGATAGAGGTCCTTCAGCAGGAGAAGGAAGCGGTAGAGGCCGCTCTCTCCCAACTCCCATCGTCATAGATGGTAACTGAAAGCTAATAGCTGCTTTTATCGCTGGTAGCTAATTCCAGAGCGTGAGACCCAAAAAATCCCTTGCAAAAAGATGTCGCCGTTCCTATACTGAGCCGGTGACCTATAGATGGTAATCGAGCGTATCAAACGAACTTTAGACTTCCTCCTCGGACAGACGAACGCGCAGCAGCTGAAGCGCTACCAGCAACATCTCGAGGCGATCAATGTCCTTGAAGATGAAATCAAAGCTCTCTCGGACGAGGCGCTGCAACGGAAGACAGGGGAGTTTCGCTCCCGCCTGGAGGCTGGAGAGTCGAAGGCCCAGATCCGTGACGAGGCCTTCGCTGTCGCCCGCGAGGCGGCCGTCCGCACGGTCGGTATGCGCCCGTTCGACGTGCAGATCCTGGGAGCGGTAGCCCTCGATGACCGGAGGATCGCGGAGATGCAGACCGGCGAAGGGAAGACACTCGTCGCCACCCTCCCCGCGTACTTGAATGCCCTCGTAGGAAGGGTGCACGTGGTGACGGTGAACGACTACCTCGCACGCCGCGACCGGGAATGGATGGGGCCGATCTACGAGTTCCTCGGCCTTTCCGTTGGCCTCCTCCAACAGGGGATGGAGCCTGAAGAGAGAAAGATCGCGTATGGGGCCGACATCACCTACGGGACGAACAATCAGTTCGGTTTCGATTACCTGCGCGACAACATGGTCATCTCTGTCGAACAGAAGACACAGGGTCCGCTCGACTACGCGATCATCGACGAGATCGACAACATCCTAGTCGACGAGGCAAGGACTCCTCTCATCATCTCCGGTTCGACCGCCGAATCGATCGATAAGTACCGCAAGTTCGCCTCGGTCGTGCGCCGGTTCAAGAGGGATACGGACTTCGAGATCGATGAAGAGACGCGACGCCTCACCCTCACAGACAGTGGAATCAAGAAAGGGGAGCAGGCCCTCTCGATCGAGAACCTGTATGCCCCAGAGAGCACCGACCTGCTCCACCACTTGGAGACCGCCTTAAGAGCACTCCACCTGTTCAAGAAAGAGCAGGATTACATCGTCAAGGACGGGCGGGTGATGATCGTCGACACCTTTACCGGCCGGTTGATGCCCGACCGCCGCTACTCCGACGGTCTCCACCAGGCCCTGGAGGCGAAGGAAGGGATGATGGTCCAGCGCGAGTCGCAGACCCTGGCCTCGATCACCCTCCAGCACTACTTCCATCTCTACAAGGGAATCTGTGGGATGACCGGCACGGCAAAGACCGAAGAGGACGAGTTCAAGCAGATCTACGCCCTCCCTGTCCTCGTCATGCCGACCAACCGCCCCCTCATTCGGAGCGCAAGACCGGACGTGATCTACCGGACGGAAAAAGGGAAATTCGATGCGATCGCCGATGAGATCGCGCGCCTGCACGACCTCGGCCGCCCGGTCCTCGTGGGAACCGATTCGATCGAAAAGTCGGAATACCTCTCCGCCTTATTGAAGAAGCGCAACCTGCCACACAGCGTCCTCAATGCCAAGTACCACGAAAAGGAGGCGGAGATAGTCGCGGATGCCGGCCAGGAAGGGGCGATCACTGTCGCCACGAACATGGCCGGCCGTGGGACGGACATCAAACTCGAGGAGAATGTCGCCGAGCTAGGAGGATTACACGTCCTCGGGTGCCAGCGTCACGAGTCCCGCAGAATAGACAACCAACTCCTCGGACGCTCCGGACGCCAGGGCGATCCCGGTTCCTCGCAGTTCTACCTATCCCTCGAGGACGACCTGTTGCGCATCTTCGCCGGAGATCGCATCGGTGCGGTGATGGATCGGCTGGGAATGGAAGAGGGGCAGGCGATCGAGCACAATCTCCTCACTAGCTCGATCCGCCGCGCCCAGAAACGCGTGGAGGGGCGAAACTTCGAGATCCGCAAACACCTTCTGGAGTACGACCTCGTCCTCGCCAAGCAGCGCGAGGCGATCTACTCCCTCCGCGACCAGTTCCTCCTCCCTCCCCGCGACCGGATGGAGGAGCTGCCGATCGATGACCTCGACGAATACCTCCTTACCCTGTTCGAGCAGGTCGCCGACGGGCTCGTCGCCGACTACGCCGATCCATCTCGCCCCGCGGACGAGTGGAACCTCGCGGGGCTGGCACATGAGCTATCCGCCTTCCTCCCCTTCTCAGCGGAGGATCTGGAAGGTAAGAAACACGATGAGCTCCTGCAAATCGCCGTCGACCACATGGAGCATGCCCTCGCTCGACAGAAGGAGAGGCTCGGGCCGCGCTTCGCCCTCATCGCCCGCTACATCATCCTCACGACCATCGATGAGACCTGGCTTTCGCACCTCTACACACTGGATGACCTGAAGGAAGGGATCGGACTGACCGCCTATGCCGGGACCGACCCCCTCGTCGTCTTCAAGCGCGAGTCGTTCATCCTCTTCCAGGAGACGCTCGACCGCGCGACCCAGAAGGTCGTCAAATCTCTCCTCAACCCGCGCCTCACCGCGTCGAGAGGAGAAGGACAACCAGCTCGCGAGCGCGAGGTGAGCTACGTCCATGCCGGTGCGGGATCGGTCAGTTCGACCGCGGAGAGGCCGAAGCACAGCCCCGTCTCGATCGCGAAGAAACCGGGCCGAAACGATCCCTGTCCGTGTGGCTCGGGGAAGAAGTACAAAAACTGCTGTGGGAGAAAGACCTAAGAGACCCGTTCCAGCCGGAGTTCATCATCGGTGATGTGCCGCTGCGAGAAGAGGTCGATCAGCTCGGAGACCTCCGTGTTCCAACTCTCCTCACCTCTTCGCCTTGCGTAACACGGATGGAGCGGGTATACTTGGTCCGAATTACAATTACCGAAAGCAATTTACTCGCATACCGACCCAAAAACCAATTGCAATCAACCCGAGCTGAGCGTGCGACTTGGCTCAATGGAGCCAAGGAGTGTGTTTTTGAATTTCGAACAGTTTTCGTTTGACCGGCGCATTGCCGCCGGAGTGAAGTCCGTTGGTTACACCACCCCCACCCCGATCCAGCAGAAGGCCATCCCTGTCATTCTTCAGGGGAGCGATATTGTAGGCCTAGCCCAGACCGGAACGGGGAAGACGGCCGCCTTTGTACTGCCGATTCTCCAGCGCCTGAGCCAGGGGCCTCGTGGTAGAGTACGGGCCCTAATCGTGGCCCCGACCCGCGAACTGGCCGAGCAAATCCACCAAGAAACCGTCAAGCTGGGCCGCGATACGAAAGTTCGCAGCGTCACGATCTACGGCGGCGTGAGCAAGGGACCGCAGCTTGCGGCCCTGCGCCGGGGAGTGGAAATAGTGGTCGCATGTCCGGGGCGCTTGCTCGATCACGTCAACGCGGGCGCCATCGACCTCTCGCACGTGGAGGTGCTGGTTCTCGATGAGGCCGACCGCATGTGCGACATGGGTTTCCTCCCAGATATTCGCCGGATCATCCGGCAGGTGCCGAAGAAGCGGCAAACGCTCTTCTTCTCGGCGACCATGCCCAAGGATATCCGTGCCCTCGCCGACAGGATCCTCGATAAACCGGAGACGGTGCAGATCGGAACGATCGCGCCTGCGGAGACGGTTTCTCATGCCCTCTATCCGGTGCCCGAGGATCGCCGTAAGGAGCTTCTCATTGCGATGCTTCGGCGGACAGCAACCAGCCGTGTTCTCATTTTCACACGCACCAAGCATCGAGCTCGAAGCCTTGCGGTCTACATGAAGAAGCAGGGTTATCGCGCGGCCGCGCTTCAGGGGAATATGACCCAGAACCAGCGGCAGCAGGCGATCAACGGCTTTCGTAATGGAAAGGTCGACATGCTTGTGGCCACCGATATCGCGGCCCGAGGAATCGATGTGTCGCAGATCTCCCACGTGATCAACTTTGACATGCCCGACACGGTTGATGCCTACACCCACCGGATCGGGCGCACCGGCCGGATTGGGCGCTCGGGCGAAGCCTTTACGTTTGCGATTCGAGGAGACAGCATGATGGTCCGGCAGATCGAAAAGACGCTGGGGACCCGGCTCGAACGCCGCAGGCTTCCCGACTTCGAGTATAGCGGCGGGTTCGACCCAGAACGCCAGTTCCCGCAAAGAAGCTCAAGCTCATCGAGTCTTCCTCGTTCCTTCGGAAGCCGTGGCTCCCGCCGGAGAAGCTACCGCTAGGAAGAAAATTCAGCCCGTTCACACAAGATAGTGAGTGCCCCCAAGCAGCCGAGCACGACTGGGATGCGAGGTTGCCGGGGTGCTCCAAGGGTATAAGGGGTCGGATCTTAACTTGTGACTTTCTCGAAGGAATGATGGATCTATCCGAGCACGGCAGAACGAATAGATGGATAAGGTCACAAGTTAAGATCCGACCTCAAGAACACAGCGGGACGGCTTGAAAAACACCAAGAGCAAAGATCTAACCCCAAGGAGTATGGGACACCTCTCTTCCTTGTTCCGCCGTATATTCGCGGCTAATCTCAATGACGACATGCCAGCAATCTCGCGAGTGTGCGATGAGATCATCTCCGTCATCAGTGATAGCCTGCAAGGTGAGAACCACACGTGTATCATCATCCACGGGGAAATTGGGGTAGGGAAGACACGCCTCGCGGAACATCTTGCCGCGGCACTTATCGAACGCAGGATCAAGACCGGAGGAGTTCTCTCTCCCCGGATTCTCGATGGGAATGAAACCATTGGTTACACAATTCACGATCTCTCAACAGGTGAGGAACAGCCGTTCGCCAGGCTGACCCCACCAGGAACTCCAATCGGCAAATTCTATCTGCTGGAAGATGGATTAGCATTTGCTCGTGCAACGATCGAACACGCTACAAGAGCTATGCAGGTCGTATTCGTCGATGAGGTCGGTCGTCTCGAGTGCGATGGTAAAGGACACGCCCCGGCTGTGCGAACGCTATTACGCTCGCAAGCACTTCCGGTGCTCCTCGTTCGCTCCTCTTTTGTCGAGCGAGTGGTTGAGACCTTCGGGATCGCGCGCTATGAGCTCCTTCCCGTCGAATCAGGTCTCCCAGACTGCTCTTTAGAAGAAGGACGACCATGAGCGATCGGTTCTGGGAGATCGTCGACGGGATTGGGTTCCCCATCTTTGTGACCAACGGCAAGGACGGGTTCCCGCGGGCGCGGGCGATGAACCTCCTTCTCCGCATCGTCGTCCGAGGATTCTACTTGCGCGATTACACCGTACGCTCGGACGAGATTGAGCTGAATGCATCCGAGGAGTAGCACACTGCGCCTTGAGTCAAGCACCTGCGGGTCCTTTTCCTATCACAGACTTCGCCGGGGGAAGACGCTCCTCAAACGTACCGTTGAAAGAGGCCGCACTCTACCTCCATGGTTTCTGCTATTGACAGTCATCACCGTAGGGGCTCATTCGCTCACACAGGATTATTCGGAACGGAGCTTTCTCTCTGGTAGAATATCAACATGATCAACTCCGTAGCGGAGGTACACGATGACAGCTAGAGGGCTTTCCATTCTCTGCACAGGCGATATCCATCTTGGGCGACACCCCACGCGCATTCCAGAGGACGCGGATGGCCCGCAATTCTCTCCGAAAGCCGTCTGGCAGGCCACCATCGAACATGCCATTGAGCAGGAAGTGGATGCTGTCGTGGTCACTGGTGACGTTGTCGACCGAGAGAACCGCTACTACGAGGCCTACGGTGCTTTCGAGGCTGGATCCCGATTGCTTCGAGATGCCGGTATCCCGCTCATTGTAGTCGCAGGCAACCACGACTACGACACACTGCCCAAGATGGTCGCAGACCTTCGCCTCGACAACGTTCATGTTCTGGGCAAAGGAGCGACCTGGGAACGCTACACTTTAGAACGTGACGGCAAAGCATTCATTCACTTCGACGGTTGGTCCTTCGCCACCGAGCACGTGCATGGCTCCCCGCTTGAGAACTACGACCTGCCTCAAGACTCCAACGTCCCCATCATTGGCGTGGTCCACGCAGATCTCGACATGCCGGGAAGCGACTACGCGCCGGTTTCAAGGGCCGAGTTGCTTCGCACTCCCGCCGCCGTGTGGCTGCTTGGACATGTTCACAAGCCCGGCATCCACCACAGTGCTGACCCCCTTATCCTCTGCCCTGGCTCGCCGCAAGCTCTGAACCCCACGGAGCAGGGAACCCACGGGCCCTGGCTCCTGAGCATTGACGGGGTGAGCGCTCAACCAAGGCAGCTTCCCTTGGCGACCGTCCGATACGACCACCTCACCGTCGACGCGAGCAACGTCAGCGACCCCATGGACATCCCTCCACTTATATCGAGTCAGCTCCGAGAGAGAATCAGCACAGACGTGGACACTGGCTTCCTTAAGCTCATACTTGCGCGGGTGACTCTCACCGGACGTTCCCAAGTTCACGCGAGACTTCAACAGCAAGAGGAACAGGACAGAATTAAAGAGGATCTGACACTCAAGATCGGCACGACCCCTGTCTGCATCGAGACCTTGCGAGTTGATACCAAGCCTGATATTGATCTTCAGGGCCTCGCGAGCAGCGATACCCCTGCGGCGTGGATCGCGAAGCTTCTTTTCGCCCTTGATAATGGCAAGCTGACTGATGAGTATACCTGGATAGCACAGGATTGCGTCTCGAAGATGCAGGAAGCGTACGGAGCCAAGACCTACAGATCCCTGCGTCAGGAAGGGTGGGTCGATGGGCCAGATCGGAAGCAGGCAATTGGAGAGCTACAGCGTCAAGCACGCATTCTACTCGATACTTTGCTCAAGCAGAAGGAGAGACCTTCATGAGTAAAGCTGGGCTGCACTTTAAGAAGATCCAGGTCATCCGGGCTCCTGGCTTTGAGAACAGAGGATTCACGGTTTCCAACCTCTCCCCAGGAGTCAACATCATCCATGGTCCTAATGCATCCGGCAAGACCACGCTGGCCCGGTCGATTCAGGACCTTCTTTGGCCAAGTGTAGCCCGCGAACAGGTCCATATCTTTGGATACTTCGATCTCGACGGAGAAGAATGGCGCATTGAAGTGGAGGCGCGCAGCGCCAAATATCAACGCAACGGGCATGAAGACAATGGACCGATTCTCCCTTCTGTGGACCAGAAGGAGCGTTATAGCCTCGCCCTTCATGAGCTCCTTCAACACGAGATCCGCAACCAGTCCTTTGCAGAGGCCATCCAGCGAGAGTCCGTCGGGGGATACGACCTAACAGCCGCGGCCGAGGAGCTCGGTCTGAGGAACACTCCTAGTGGTCAAACGAACGTCGTCAAGGCAGCCATCCAATCCTTGGGAAACTGGAAGGAGGTTCAAGGCACCGTAGAGACGCTCCGCAGGGAAGAGGGCGGGCTCCCGGGCCTTCGAAGAGAGCTTGAGGAAGCCAAGCACGCCCTGGATCGCGTCGAGCTCTTGAACCTTGCCGTTACGCACGCGAAGGCCCGAGAATCCCTCAAGGATGCCCAGATAGAACTGGATACCCTTCCCAAGGTTCTTGCCATCATATCAGGGATCGAGGCAGAGACCGCCGAAGGTCTCCAGGCCGACATCGCCGATTGGCAGGGAAAGAAGGAATTAGCCGAAAGGAAGCAACGCCAGGCTAAAAAGGACATCGCCAAGATCGCCCTCCCCGAGGACGGTCTGCCCGCTGGGTTCCTCGATGAGCTTAAAGCCATGCGCGATGTTCTCGTCACACTCGAGTCCACCGGACAGCAATACGAGCAGACCCTGTCTAGAGCAAGGGGGCAGAGAAAGAACGCTTGCAAGGACATCGGGGATCGCATCCCGGAGGAGAAGCTTGAGCAACTCGACCCCGTGGCATGGGGCGAACTCGCCAAATTCACCAAGCGAGCTGAGCGTGCCCATGCCAATCGAGAACAACGCGATGCGGTCGAACACTGGCTCAAGCCTGACGATGAGTTGGAGGCCGACTCTGAGGCGCTGGAGCGAGGCCGACGATCGCTGGAAGCTTGGTTGCAGGAACCACCCTTGACCTTAGATGATCACCGCCGCATGAGAAGACTTGCGGTGCTGTCATCCCTTTTGGTGGCCGCGGCAGGAACACTCCTTGGCCTCCTGATCCATCCTGGCTTTCACACCGTCATCCTCGCTGCCGGTGGAATCCTCTGGTACGGTTTTTGGAGAACTGGGCGAGCCAGAGGAGACTCTGATCCTCGAGAAGCCCACCGTTACCAGTTCACGAAACTCGACCTGGATATGCCGCCTACCTGGACGTCCGATGACGTTCGCGAACGTCTCGATTCAATCTACCGAGACATCGCTCGCCTAAAGCTCGCGGAGGAGAGAAAACAGCGATGGGATACCCGCAGGGACGATACCAAAGAGCTGGATACCCTGTTAGCAGAGGTAGAAAAGGAGCATGCGGAGCTACAGCAGCGCTTCGGAGTTGCACCAGATACGACTGAGATCGAGCTCTTCGTCTTGGCTAACGCGGTCAGTCGCTGGCAGGAAGCTCACGGCAACGTTGTCGCCCTCCAGGCAACGCAAGCCACGATTAAGACGCAGATCGATAACAAGCGAGAGGTGCTGAACAGCAAGCTGGCTGTGTACGGATACGACCCGATCAAGACAGCGGCGGACGCCACGGGGCATATTCGGAACCTCGATAAGAGATCAGAACTTCACTCGACTGCAACAATCGCACTCGGGCTGGCTGAGGCCACCATAAGCGGTGCCAACGAGAATACCGAGAAGTTACAGGAGAAAAATGATAGCATGTTTACAAAGCTTGGCCTTGAGGTCGGCGATGTAGCCCGCCTTCGTGAACTTTGCACCATGAGGCCAACCTACACGGAACGAAAGCAATCCGTCGACGAAGCTCAAGGCCTGCTTAAACACGAGATCCGCAAGCTTGAGGCTCACCCCGATTTTGAGTCTGAGCTGAAAGAGACCCCTGTGGCCGATCTCGAAGAGGCACTCCGCGAGGAGCAAGAGAAAGCTCATCAATACGAAGGAATTCGAGATAGCATTCGCGACATCGAGAACGCCACCAAGCATGCTAGGAATGAGCACGCGGTTGAAGACGCCCTCGCGAACAAGGAACGCACCCTAGACGCGCTAACCAAACAGCTTGAGGGAGACTACGCCGCCATGGTGGGACATCAGCTCATGGAACATCTCCGGGCCGCCACAGCCGACGCGGGCCGTCCAGAGGTCTTTGGCCGAGCAAGGGAGATCCTTTCGACGATCACCCGAGGCTGCTATCGGCTGGATCTCGAAGAGGGAACGCCTGTTACCTTTCGGGCTTACGATACGATTAAGGAGAAGGGCTACGCCCTCGACGAGCTCTCCAGCGCCACGCGCTTGCAAGTGCTCTTGGCTGTGCGGATTGCCTTCGTCGAGTGCCAAGAGCAAGCCGTCTGTCTTCCCTTGCTCTTTGACGAAACGCTGGCCAACACGGACGACTGCAAGGCTCAAATGATTATCCAATCAGCGATAGAGTTGGCTCGCGCCGGGCGACAGGTCTTTTACTTCTCGGCTCAGGGTGACGAGGTCGCCAAGTGGTTTGCCGCTTTGCAGAACGTAGAGGATGTAGACTATATCGTCAAGGACCTCGCGGAAGTTCAAAACCTCGATGGGCACGTTGAGGTGCCAGATCTGAGTAACTTCATCGTCCACACCCCGATCCCACCTGATCCCAACGGTCTAGATCATAGATCCTATCGTGAGAGGCTTGGGCTGTCGCCTTTCGATCCCCGGCAAGGAATTGGCGCTGCTCATCTCTGGTACATAGTCGACGATCCAAACTTACTCTACGACTTCCTCAAGCTCGGCATCGAGCGCTGGGGGCAACTGGAGACCCTCATCAACACGGGAGGAAATGCTCTTGTTACCGATGATCAAAAGGTACTTAAAGCGCTTGAGCAGAACGCCCGAGCCCTTGGAGAGTTTGTACGTTGCTGGCATATTGGGCGGGGAAACCCCGTGGATCGACAGGCACTCGAGGATTCCCGTGCGGTGAGCGAGAAGTTCATCGATCAGATGAGTGAGCTCGCTTATCAGTATGACGGAAACGCAAGGAGCCTGATGCAAGCACTGAGAAATGGAAAGGTCCCCGGATTCTGGGAGAGCAAGAAAGATGATCTCGAGGCGTACTTCGAAGAAAACGGCTACCTTGACCCTGTTGAACCACTCCAATCTGAGGAAATCCGGCTACGCGTAGCTGGGGAGTTCGTTCACGCAGACGTTGCGCGAGAAGCCGCCGGAGCACGGGCAGATGCTCTCTTAGTAAGATTAGCGGCCTGTTAGGAGAAAACCCCATCACCAAGGCAACCTAACTGGTTTCTTAAACCTCCCATTCGGGAATCAGCAGTGTGTAATTGGACGGCCTTCTCTTCGTGCGGGGCACAAGGTTGATCCATACGTTGGGAGAACGGTCGGCCGACAAATCTCGCGGCCCACGCCTACGCAATGGCTAGGCGATTCAAAGAACTGAACGCATCAACCAAGGACCTTCCCGAGCTAACGTCAGTGAACCGTCAGCCCCGCCCACTCTCCTCCCCTGAGGCCTCCGAGCCGGAGGTCTCCGAGACGGTGGAATAGGTTCATTCATCGAACGGAAAAGGAGGCCAAAAAGAGGCCTCCTTTTCGCTACTACCGGTAGTAGAAAGGCGGTCTACGCGATAGCGAGATAACAATAAGCGTACCCCTACCTATCACGCGACCATCGTTGTCCCTGAAGGAATGGACTTCAGTCACCCTCAGGGTCAGGCATTGCCTTCTAGCTCTGTCACGAGGCGATCGAGGTTCATATCCCGCGATCCCTTGACGAGGATAATGTTGCACTTCCCTTTCAAGGCCTTACGGACGGAATCGGCTAGGTCCTCTTGGCTGGAGAAGACGAAGGTCCCAGTGGGGGTATCCTTGACGGCTCCTCGAGCCGCCTCCATGGCGAGGTCACCTACCGGGAAGATCGGCCCGATTCCAAGGCGGAGGGCAAGATCGATCATCTCACGATGGAAGCGAGGGGAATCGTTACCCAGGTCGAGCATGTTCCCGAAGACGAACCCCCACCGGTCCGTGGGTAGATCGAGTGAGACAAGGGTGAAGAGGGCCGCCCGCGTGGAATCGGGGTTGGCGTTGTAGGTGTCGTCGAGGAGGTGTCCAAACGGGGCGGGAAGGAGGTTCAAGCGGTGGAGGAACGGCTTGAACGTTCTCATTCGGTTCTCGATCGTCTCTTTCGCGAGGCCTAGTTCGAGAGCGCAGGCGACGGCAGATAAGATATTGGTGGCGTTGTGCCGACCGAGGAGGTTCGTTTCCAGCCGAAGGGGTGGATTCTCCACCTCGATGATGAGGCCGGGGCACGCTCCAACGATCTTCCCGTGCACCATCCCACCTTGAAGGCCGACTGAGATGATCTCTCCCGGCCACCCGGCCGCGAACCGGGAGAGCTCCGGGCAGTCGAGGTTGATGATCGCATTCCCCTGTGCCGGAAGTGCACGCACAAGCTCCCACTTCTCTTGTGTGATCGCCTCTACGTTTCCAAACCCGGAGAGGTGGCTGTGTCCGACCATGGTAAGGATGGCGATCTTCGGGGCGAGGAGCGCTGCGAGGGGGGCGATCTCTCCTGGTGCACTTGCCCCCAACTCGAAGATCCCGACCTGTGCGTTGGATGGCATCGCTAGTAACGCGAGGGGGAGGCCGATCTCGGTGTTGTAGTTGTGCGGGGCAGAGAAGACACGAAGGTCTCTCTCCAATATATGGGCGAGGATGGCCTTGGTCGTTGTCTTTCCGCAGGTGCCGGTAATCCCGACGAACGTCGCGGACAACTCGCTCCGCCAGGCAGAGGCGAGGGAGGAGAGCGCGACTTGAGTGTCCTCGACCACGATCAGATTGCGCCCGTTATCGGGGATCGTTCCGGTCTCCGAGACGAGAGCTCCGCAGGCCCCACGCATGAACACCTCTTCCAGGAAGGCGTGTCCGTCGGTACGTGCCCCTTTGAGCGCGACAAAGAGATCCTTTTTTTGAACGAGACGGGAATCGTGGATCGTCCGTAGGGGCGTCTCCTCTCTCCCCCTTAGGAGATGCCCGTTCAGCATTCTCGCGATCTCGCCGATGGAGAACACTCTATTCCGGAAGGAAGAGCGGGAGGCTCACTTCCCGTTCATCATAAAGGAAGTAGCCGGTGATCTCCGTTCTGACCTTGTCGATCCCTTGCAATCCGCTGGGAGACATGTAATCCCACGCGAAGAGCTCCACGGTGAGGGTATCGTAGCTTGGCAGCTCTTCGATCGCCTCGATGAGTTCCCCGAGCGACTCGAACTCTACGGGCGACTCCCCCTCTTCGAGGGAGCGCGGGCCGCTATAGGCGCGCACCGTGATATCGTCGGCCAGAAGGCCGATAGGGATCGTGATCTCTCCTTCTTGTGTCTGTTTCTCCCCGTGGTAGGTCTGCAGTTCAACGGTGTAGTAGATCGTGTCCCCTGGCGCGTAGGCGTCTTGATTGAGTTCGAGGTGGTTGATGTGCATGGCCCTTATCTCCTGCGTGATTTGCATCGAGGCGGCGATGCGCGTGATCTCGGGGTCCTGGAAGTCGTTGTACTGCAGGAAGTTGACGATCCCTGCCAACTGCCATGGCGGGTAGATCGCGATATCTTGCGTACTCAAGAAGAGATCATGCCGGTCGAGCGGAAATGGCATCCCGTCTCCCAGGATCTGATAGCTCACCTCAACTGTCCCCTGCCCGATTCGGTCGAGGGTGGCATCGATCGCTTCGAACCCGGTCGCGAGAAGGAGATTTGGCATGATGCGCGGCTCGTCCACGAGATCTATCCGGAAGTTCTGCGAGCAATTGCGATCGAGATCGAGAACCCCTAGAGAGAGGTTGATCAGCTCTGGCTCCTCCCCGATCCGCCCCCCGATCCCTGGCATGCGATCCTCTAGGATCGTCCCAATCGACTCTCCGAGTGTCCCCAGCTTGAACGAGGCGTCGTAAGCCTTCATCGTGTCGTAGATATGGACGGTGGTAAGAGGGAAAGCAGCGGTTCCGTTTGACAGGAATGGATGGCCGAAGCCCACGATCGTATTCCCTTCTTCGTAGGTGAGGGTTCCGAGTGCCCCGATCGTGACATCGCCGCTCGCCAGTGCGACCCCGATTGCACTCCCTGGCTGCAGCGGAGCTCCCCCGTCTGTGTTACTGGTCGCCCCACCCGCGATGGGGTTTAGACGGAGGCCGAAGAAGGAGAGTCCAGGCACGGTGGAGGGGAGTCCGGTGGGCAGAAACTTAGAGAGGAGGCCGTCCGGTGGTGTAGTGGTTCCGTCCATCAGCGTTTCGAGCGCCCGGCCGGAGAGACCGGTGACAAGGAGTGGTGAGGAGACCGGGTAGGCGAAGATCGTGTCCGGTGCCGCTTGAAGGACAGTGATCGCGGGAGGGGCATCAACCTCAGCTAGATTGACACCGGAGAGGAGCGTCTCCTCTCTCGGACGGGAGGCGATCGACGTTCCGTTTATTATAGCGATGATTCCGAGCATCTGCTCAATCGGGGTGACCAAGCCGATCGGGGTGATCTCCTTCGACCAGGAGGCGGCGCGACTCAGGGCACCGATCATCTTCCCGTCAATGTAGATTGGGCTTCCGCTCATCCCTTGTGCGATTCCACCGGAGCGGCCGATCGCCTCCCCACTCACGCGCACGACGATGAAATCCGTGCGTTCCCCAGGTTCGTCGATCACCCCGAGGATCTCCACGTTGAACTCGCTGATCACGTCACCAGCGACGATCGTCTTCCCGATGCCGTGCGTCCCGATTTCGATCTCATCGAGGAAGAGAAAGTCCCCCCGATCATAAGCAAGCCCAGTGACGGCGATTCCAGCGATGAGCAGGGCAATAGCTACCATGCTTGTTATTCGTTTCATGCTTCCTCCTTGCAGATCAGACGATCTCTCCAGTGTAGAATGAGTCCTTCACGGTTCTCAAGCATAAAGAAGAGGGGCACGAATCGCAAAAAGATTCCTTTGCCACGAAAAGCAGTCGGTTACTAGATCCCGCGGATGAAGAAGCGGACGAGCATCAGCACGGGGATGATTTCGAGGCGGCCGATCCACATGTTGAAGCAGAGGGCGAGCTTACTCACGGTTGACATAGTTGGACTGGTGATCCCGACCGACAGGCCGACGTTTCCTTGCGCGCTTGCCACCTCGAATACAACGTCGGAGAGGGTGAAATGCGGAGGTACGGTGTGCAGGAGGGCGATTATGCCTGCGCCCAGGAAGATCACCCACAGGAAGGTGATCAGGGAAGCATCCTCCAATCGGTGGCCGATCTCGGACTCATCGATCGCGGTTGACCCGATGCGGAACGGAACGATCGCTCCGCGTGGAGAGATGATCTTGCGGAATCGCCACCCGACCCCTTTTGATAGGATTAGCAGCCGCACGATCTTGATCCCTCCGGCGGTCGATCCGGCCGCACCGCCGCAGACCATTCCCCCCGCAAGAAGGAGTTTAGCCGTGGCGCTCCAAGAAGCGATATCTGCGCTCTGAAAACCCGTGCAGGTCAGCGCCGACACGAACTGAAACGCTGAGTCGCGTAGGGAGCGCAATGGTCCAAGAGCCCACCCATTCTCCAACGCGAGGAAGAGAACCCCGAAGCTCATGAGGATGAACAGCCAGCGGGTCTGCTCGTCCTGCCACAGGACCTTCCCTTTCCCCTGCATCAGCTTGTAGTGCACAGCGAAACTGATCGCCCCGAAGAGCATGATTGGGATGAGCGCCAGCTCGATGGCGAGGCTATTGTAGGAAGCCATGCTGTTATCGGTTACGGTGAACCCGCCGGTCGAGATCCCGGTCATCGCGTGATTGAGCGCTTCCCAGATCGGCATCCCCGCACCCCACAGGATGACGATGCTGATAAAGGTGTACAGAAGGAAGATCCACCACATGGTGCGCAGTGTAGAGACGATGCTCGGGTGAATTTTCTCTCCGCGCGCCTCGGCGTAGTATAGGCTGTAGTTCCCTGCCCCCGGCTGCGGGCCGGCGAGGATGGTGAGCATGAGAACGATCACACCCATCCCCCCGATCCACTCGATGAAGCTGCGCCACCACTGGAGGGTCTTCGGTAAGAGATCCGCGCGGGCGGCCATGGTCAGCCCGGTCCCGGTATAGCCGGAGACCGACTCGAAGAAGGCGCTTGCCGGGTCCTTAAAATAGTAAAGAGTCTCCGAGCCGATCCCGCTGTTCTGTGCGAAAACCGCGGTCAAGACGAACGGGAGCGATCCCAGCGCCGCGACGAGGAGCCAGCCGAAGGCAGCGATGATCATACCGTGTTTCAGCTTGGTCTCCCCGGCATCGCGAAACGGAAAGTAGAGGCCCGCCCCTAGGGCGAACGAGGCAAGAGTGGTGATAATAAGAGGGATGAGCGCGTAGGGTTCGTGAAAGATGATCGGTACGACCAGGGAGAGGAGGGCCATCGCCCCGACGATGGGTACGAGGAGTCCGAGGTCACGCAGGATGATTCGTAGGTCCGAGTTAGGGCGAAGGGTCTCTGCGATCATCCGGTGAGTTTCTCGATCAGTTCATCGCTCGCTCGTTCTAGCGAGAAGAACGTGAGCACCTCATTTGCCGTGATGATCGTCTCCGGTGGGGGGATCTCCTTCTTCCCGTCATGTTCGATCGCGACCACCAGGAGTCCGGTGGGAATAGTACCACGCTTGGCGCTATCCGCGAGCGATCGCCCAACGAGCGGCGACCCCTCGTTCGCCACAAGGCGGAAGATCTGGTCCCCCTGTGAGAGGATGGTGAGGTCCTTGACCTTGAGGCGGCGCACCGCGATGTAGAGGTCGTTAGCAACGACGTGTTCCGGGTTCTCCAACACGTTTATTCCGAGCCGGCGGAAAAACTCCGAGTGTTCCCTGTCGTTCACCACGGAGACGATGGAGGGGATCTTCAACATCTCGGCTATGGAGACGACCATCAGGTTGACCGCGTCGTTGCTTGTCGTGGCGATGAGAGCGTCGGCTCGCTCGGAACCGGCCTCGCGCACGGTTTCCACCAGGGTGGCGTTCCCGTTCAGAACTGTGATATCATACTTGTTGCTGATCTCCTTGGCTCGTGCTTCATGCGTCTCGATCACCACCACATTGTTCTTTTCCTTGGTGGCAATATCGATCAGGCTCGACCCGATGCTCCCCGCTCCCACGACTATCATAAACATAGCAGATCCCTCCCAGACAAAAGGCTATAGTAGCACAGATATCATTCGTGGTCAACGAGCACGAATGATAAAATATCGATAGCACCGGCATTAATCCTCCATTGAACCTTCTCCCTCTCTCGTCTAGAATTTGGCCTTCATGGCGAAAGGAACGCAGGGGAATAGGTCGGTACAGTTTCTACTGATTGTTGGGGTAATCCTCTTCTTAGGCGGCTGTCTGCAGCCGGAGACGAACATTCCGCCGACAGCAGGCTTCACAGCGCTCGCGTTGCATGGCTACAGTTATGACCCTCTCGAAGTCCTGTTCGACGCGAGCAAATCGACCGATCCGGACGGACGAATCATCGATTACGAGTGGAATTTCGGCGATGGAACGACCGGATCGGGCGTCACCATCTCGCACACCTACTCCTCTCCGGGGAGTTACCCGATCGAACTCATCGTCCACGACAGCCGTGGGGAAAGCGGGAAGGCGAGTGGTACGGCGACTGTGCTCGCCGTTCCCGATGGACAGCTCCTCTGCCGCTACGAATGGGAATACGAGAGCACCCCCCAATCCCTGGAGGTTCTCCTCCCGCAGTACCTCTACCAGGTCTATCACGATCAGCTGCGCCCCCCGCTCATTGGAACCTACGACTACGATGACTATGTATTGGAGCCGCGTGATGACCCGACCATCGAAGACGTGGCGCACGCGTTGCGTGAGAGAGTCGCCGGAGATGATATTGCCTTTGCGCAGTATGCTCTCTCCTTTGTCCAAGGAGGAATCACCTACGCGCTCGACCGACCTGGATTTGAGTATCCTCTCTACCCGTTGGAAACCCTGGTCGATCGAGTTGGCGATTGCGAGGATACGACGATTCTCTATGTAAGTCTTCTGCGGGCACTGCAGATTCCCGTGTCGATGGCCTTTGTCGATAGCGATAGCGACGACCTTCCCGATCATGTACTAGCGCTCGTCCCGATCCCTTCTGTGACCAGCGTTGGTGGGGACTGTCCGCCGGGGACGGTCCCTGGAATCTACGAGTTTTCGGGGGAGCTCTTCGCCATAGCGGAGACAGCAGCCGATCCGGTGCACAGCGGGTATCTTCCCCTGGGGTGCGACCCATGGGAAATCGGACCGGACGCGATCGAAGAGCAGTGGGACTTCTGAGCCGGTCGCGTGAACATTTTCTACTGCTTGCCAAGCTCACCCTAGTTTCAACCATTTTACCGCAGAGAGCGGTGAGGAATTGAATGATTGAGTGATCGGAGGATCGGGAGATTGAAAAGATGGAAGATAACTTAGTAGAAAAAAATGGAAGGGTTACTGATGTAAGGAACCGTTCAATCACTCAATGGTTCAATCACTCAATGGTTCAATCACTCACTCACTCAATAACAACCCTGCCCCTCTCTGCATGCTCCGCGTCCTCAGCGGTGAAAGGTTCTGTTCCCTTGCGTTGCCGTGCAGCCTTGAGGGAGATATGATCCCCGGTGTGAAGGAGGGAGCCATCTACGATGAACTGTCTGATCGACCCACGTACACTGTTGCGGTTTGACTTTGGCCCGTTGCATCCGTTCAAAACCTACCGCCTCGGATTGGCTTACGAACTGATGGAGGCCTACGGCCTCGTCGAAGAGGAAGCAGTTCGTATCTTGAAGCCGCGAATGGCCACCGATGAAGAGGTGTCACGTTTCCACACGGATGCGTATATCGAGGTCCTGCGCCTTGCCGACAGTGGCATGTGGGTCCCGAATCTGTTCTCACACGGCCTAGGGACCGGGGATAATCCGGTCTTCCCCGGCGTCTATGAGTGGGGAACCCTCGTCGCTGGGTCGTCGATCGACTGTGCGAAGGAGGTCCTCGCCGGCCGAGCCGAGATCGCGTTCAACATTGCTGGCGGGCTGCATCATGCCATGCCCTCCCGCGCCTCGGGCTTTTGCCACATCAACGATGTCGTGCTGGCGATAGTCCCCTTGGTAGAGGCGGGGAAGCGCGTGGCGTACGTGGATATCGATGCCCACCATGGCGATGGGGTGCAACACGCCTTCTACAGGACCAATCATGTTCTCACCCTCTCAGTCCATCAGGACGGGCACACGATCTTCCCCGGGAGTGGATTTGTTAGTGAGATCGGACAGGGGGAAGGGCGCGGCTACGCGCTGAACGTTCCTCTATCCCCAGGAGCGCGGGATGACGCGTTCGAACGTGTCTTCGACGAGATCGTCTTCCCAGCCCTCGACTCCTATGCCCCGGATGTCCTGGTGACCCAACTGGGGGCCGATGCCCTGTTTGGCGATCGGGTTGCAAACTTAAGCATGAGCCTCTCTCTGTTTGAGCGATACATTGAGCGGCTGCGCGCGTTGCACATACCGTGGCTCGCCCTCGGTGGGGGAGGATATGCCGTGGAGAACGTGGCGCGCGCGTGGACCCTTGCCTGGGCGCGGATGAACGATTTGACCTTGCCGGATGGGATTCCCGCCGAATGGCAAGAGGAGGCAACCCGTTACGGGATAAGAGTGAACAGCCTACGAGGGAAGGAGGTGGGCGATGGGCCCTCTCCTGGCTGCGTGCTGGACGAGCTCGACCGCATCCTTTGCTCGCTCAAGGAGACCGTCTTTCCGTTGATTGAGGGATAACAATTAATGAGCGATGAGTAACTCCCCGTTCCTTCTCTTTCCTCGTTACTCATTCTGTCTGCCGCGGGCCTTCGGCGGATCATGGGGACAACGCCGTAGACAAGCTACAAGGGGAGAGCCCGACGAAAGATGGCTCTTTCTTAATCCCTGTCCCTTAATCCTTCAATCCTGTATCTCCCTCTCGTCACTCATCACTGCCTCTTTCTTCTTGACACCCCTAGCCTGAAAGGATAGAGTGATGGCCCTTTGGAAAGAGAGGAATCAGCATGAATGAACGACATCCACAGATTAAGTCGGTGCGCGCCCGTGAGACCATTCAAGTGAGTCTATCCGATGGACGTGTCTTCGAAGGACAGCGGAACACCCCGCTTCGCGAGTTCTTTCGCCTTGCGTATGGCAATACGGAAAACCCTCCCGTTGCGGCGATCGTGCAGGAAGAACTGCGTGAGCTCGCCTGGCCGGTAGGGAATGATGTGACGGTGGAGCCTGTCTTCCTTGCCGATTCGGATGGAATGAGGATCTACTGCCGCAGCCTCTCTTTTTTGTTGATTGTGGCAACTCACGAGCTCTTCCCAAAAGTCTCTCTATTCATCGATTACTCTGTTCCTCACGGCGGTTATTTCTGCCGTATCGAAGGACGCGATCTGTTCACCTCGGAGGAGTTGGCTAAGATCAAGGAGAGGATGCGGGCGATGGTTGCCAAGGACCTCCCGATCGAACGGCTCCGCCTCTCCGTTGAAGAGGCTGCAAAGAACTTCCTGGCGCGGAAAGAGACGGGGAAGGTGAATCTACTGAGGAACTTAACCGAGGACCACATTCACCTCTATTCCCTGAATGGATTCCTTGACTACTTCTACGGGTATATGGTTCCATCGACCAGGTACCTAAAAACCTTTACTCTAGAGCCCTTCTCCGATGGGTTCATCCTTCGGTTCCCACGGCGAGAGAACACAACGCGCCTTCTTCCCTCACAACGGTTCACAGCGTTGCGCGAGGTGTTCAGCGAATACGGTAAATGGCTCAATGTGGTAAGAGTTCGCGATGTGAGTTCCCTCAATGAGGCTGTGCGCTCGCGACGGATCGAAGAAGTTATCCTCGTTTCCGAGGCACTGCACGAACGACGGATCGCGGAGATCGCAACTGTTCTTGCCGATCGTCATGACGAGGATCACCGGATCGTCTTCATTGCCGGCCCCTCCTCCTCGGGAAAGACGACCTTCTCCAAGCGCCTTGCGGTGCAACTTCTCGCAAACGGAATCCACCCCTATCCACTGGCAATGGACGAGTACTTCCTCCCACGGAACCAACTCATGCAAGAGGGAGAGGAGATCGACTTCGATTCCTTTGCTGCGCTCGATCTTCCGTTTTTCGAGGAGCAACTGCGCGACCTCCTGCATGGGAAGGAAGTGAAGTTTCCTCATTACGACTTTAAGAGTGGGAAACGCGTAGCCGGCCCGACAATCAAGCTAAGGCCGGATCAGCTTCTAATCGTGGAGGGAATCCATGGCCTGAACCCACACCTTTTGGAAGGTTTCCCCAGGGAGATGATCTACCGTATCTTCGTCTCTGCGCTGACGCAGCTCAACCTGGATCGCCATAATCGCATCCCGACCACAGATACGCGTCTCATCCGCCGCATCGTGCGCGACGCTGTCTACCGTGGCTACGACGCGGAGGGAACCCTGGCGATGTGGGAGAACGTGCGTTGCGGGGAGAAACAGAACATCTTTCCCTACCAGGAGCAGGCCGATGTGATGTTCAACTCCGCGCTCGTCTACGAGTTGGCCATCTTGAAGTCGCTCGTCGAACCGCTTCTTCTGCAGGTCAGACGAACACGATTGCGGATCGAGGCCGAGCGCTTGCTGGCTTTCCTCGGGTGGTTCGAAGCGTATCCCATCGGGAACATCCCGGGAAACTCGATCCTGCGCGAGTTTGTCGGCGGTTCGACCTTGCGAAACTTCACACCGGAGATGTAGTGGGCGATCTGTAGTGTTGGGATGATCTTCCGGCACCATTTGGCGTATGAGAGCACGGATATGCCAAGCGTCTTTACATTGCTTGCTTTATCGGATAGAATGAAAGCTGAAAAGGGGGTGAAAGAGATGGCTGAGAAGAAGATGCTTGATAAAATCTCAATATACATTCCACAGAAGAAGATGGAAGAACGGCCCGTCGAGCGTTTGATCCGGCTCGGTGCTAAGAAGGATCGCTCGATCAACTATCTAGTCGTAGAGGCAATTTTAGAATATCTAGCCAGAGAAGAGAAGAGATGACCCTCCTTACCTGCTAGGCCGAGTGGATGTCCGGCCTCTTCGCTTTTTGTTAGAGGAGAGGCCGGATAGCCTTTATAAGTAGTCTGTCGCACAAACTCCTTTTCCTTGCAAAACAGAAGCTTGTACCGCCGAGGACGCAGGGTTGAGCTATTGAATGATTGAGCGATCGGAGGATCGGGAGATTGGAAAGATGGAAGAGCTGCTGATGCAAGGAGTCGTTCAATCACTCAATGGTTCAATTCCTCAGCTCCCTCTAATGCGAGCAGTAGAAAAGGTTTACGCAACATACTCCGCACGTAGAGAGAATGAGCTTCCTTCGCTTTTTCGGCAAGGGAAGCTAAACTCTACGCGCGATGAGCGAAGAACACATCTACACCATCTCGGAATTGAACAAGAAGGCGAGAGGGATCCTTGAACAGGAGATCGGCCCGATCTGGCTTCAAGGGGAGGTCTCGAACTTCACCCGTGCCCCCTCCGGACACCTCTACTTCACTCTGAAGGACTCAAAGGCGGAGATCTCCGCAGTCCGCTTCAAGGGACGCTCCGCCCTTCTTCCCACCCCGATCGTCGAGAACGGAATGGAGATCATCGCCTACGGAAGGCTGACCCTCTACGAACCGCGCGGCCGCTACCAGTTCATCATCTCCCTTATCCAGCTGGCAGGCGTGGGGATTCTGCAGCTCTCCTTCGAGCAGTTGAAGAAGAAATTGAAGGCGGAAGGACTGTTTGACGAGAGCCACAAGAGACCTCTCCCTCAACTTCCCAAACGGATCGGTGTTGTTACCTCCCCGACTGGGGCGGCAATCCGCGATATCCTGTCGGTTCTCAAGCGCCGTTGGCCGTTGGTAGAGGTCTACCTCTTCGGAAGCTCGGTGCAGGGCAAGGCGGCCGCCGAAGAGATCGTCGCGGCAATCGGGCAGGCAAAGGCGTTCAGCAGCACTCATCTTCCCCTAGATCTATTGATCATCGGACGCGGGGGAGGATCTCTCGAAGACCTCGCCGTATTCAACGATGAGAGGGTAGCACGAGCAGTCTTTGCCTGCGAGATCCCTGTCGTCTCGGCGGTCGGGCACGAGATCGACTTTGTCATCTCCGACTTTGTCGCCGACCTGCGCGCTCCCACCCCCTCGGCTGCCGCGGAACTCATCATCCCCGATCGCTCGGAGATCCTTTCCTTTGTAAACGTCCTCTTCCGGCAGAGTCTGCGCCGTATGCGCACCCTCCTCGACCAGCGGGATAGAATTCTCACCACGAGCCTGAAGGGATATCTATTTCGCATCCCCGCCCGCAAGGTCGATACGCTGAACCAGCGCCTCGATATCTCCCTGGAGCGGCTCCTCCGATCGGCCAAGGGAGCATTGAAGGAGCGCGTGCAAAGGGAAGAGAAGCTTGAAGGGATCCTACAACTATGCGATCCCAATCTTCCCCTTCGCCGTGGCTATTCCCTTACTTTTATTCCAGGCGAGACAAGGCCGCTGCGGGATGGGGGGGCGCTCTCCCCCGGGGACGAGATCGAGACCAGATTGCTTCGAACGACCATCCTCTCCCGAGTCAAGGAGGTGAAGAAAATTGCCGATTGATACCGATCTAAAGAGGCTCGAAGAAATGACAAAACGCCTCGAAGCGAACGATCTCCCCCTAGAGGATGCACTATCGCTCTTCGAGGAGGCTCTCTCCCTCGCCAAGAAGATCAAGGACGAGCTCGACCGAGCAAGATTGAAGGTCACCCAGGTGATCGACGGGGCAAAGGAGGCCTTCTCGCTCCAGGATTTTGACCTCCAATAGATCTCATTTATAATGGTACCCGTCATGAAAGAACCGATAGAATACGATATTGTGATCATCGGGGCTGGCCCTGCAGGGCTGACCGCCGCAATCTACGCCGGGCGCGCCCTCCTCAAAACACTCGTTATCGAGAAAGGACTTCCCGGTGGACAGTTGAACGAGACCGACTATATCGAGAACTTCCCCGGCTTCGAGGAGAAGATCGCCGGACAGGAACTGATGAGCCGGATGCGTGGTCAAGCCGAACGGTTCGGTGCTGAGATCGACCTCGATGAGGTAAGTGGGATCGAGTCCGTGGATGGCCGGTACCGGGTCAAAGGGATGGGAAAGGAATACGCGGCACGCGCGTTGATCATAGCGAGCGGATCACACCCGCGCGAGCTCCCGATCGATGGGGCGAAGCGCCTCAAGGGAAAGGGTGTCTCCTACTGCGCCACGTGCGACGGTTACTTCTTTCAAGGGAAGAAGATCCTCGAGATCGGAGCGGGTGACTCCGGCCTGACCGAGGCGATCTTCCTCACCAAGTTCGCAGAGTCGGTGGGGATCGTGATCCGCCATCCTCAGGATGATCCGCACGCCCTGCGCGCCTCGCCGATCATGCGCAAAGAGGCGCAGGAGAACCCGAGGATCCATTTCCTGTGGAACAAGGTGGTGGAGAAGATCGTGGGCGAGAATCGTATCACCGGCGTCACCCTGAAGGATCTCGGAACAGGGAAGCTTGAAGAGGTCGAGACAGAGGGGCTGTTCGTCAACATCGGGCACATCCCCGACACCGGTTTCCTACGTGGAACGGTGGCGCTCGACGAACAAGGGTACGTCATCACCGACGATCATCTACAGACCAATCTATCCGGCGTCTTCGCCGCGGGAGACGTCCGCATCGGAACGAGCCGTTACGCCCAGGCTGTCATCGCTGCTGGTGACGGGGCGATCGCCGCCATCGAAGCCGAGAACTACCTGTCTTAGGAGGAGGAGATTATGTATCCAACGCTAAATGAGATCTTTGATCGCTCCGTTGCCGCGCACAAAGAAGCGATCGCCCTGCGTATGTTGATCCCAAAAGAACGGAAGAAGGGGCGCGGAATTCAGTTGGTCCTAAATGAGATATCCTACAACCGGCTGGGCGAAATGGTCGCTCGCCTCGCTGGTGCCCTCGACGAGCTGGGGGTGAAAAAAGGGGACAAGGTTGCGCTTATCTCCAAGCCACGCGTCGCTTGGGCAACTGCTTTCTTCGCAATCCTACGCTGTGGGGCAGCCGTCGTTCCACTCAACCCCGATCTACAGCAAAAGGAGATCGAACGGATCCTCATCGAGGCCGAGGTAAAGAGCGTCATCATCTCCGGGCTGAAGACCGATGGTCTTCTGGCGATAAAAGAGCAATCCATCTCTCGCCTCACCCTGATCTCTATGGATCGTCCCGAGGAAGAGGAGGTCCTCTTCCTCGATGCCCTCCTCCTCGGGCGCAAGCCGCTCCCCACGGTAAAGGTGAGTCCGGACGACCTTGCCATCCTTATGTACACCTCGGGGACGACAGGAAACGCTAAAGGGGCAATGCTCCTCCACCGCAACATTAGTTCAAACGTTATTACCGCTGTTAAAACCGTCGATTTAGTCTCGAGCGACACGTTCCTCACAATCGTCCCATGGCACCATATCTACGGGCTGACTGTCACCCTCATCACGCCGGTCCTCGCCGGAGCGACGACGTCCTATGCCCCAGTCGACCGCAATTTGGCCCAGGTGATGTTGAAGGCACGTCCAACGATCCTCCTCGGAGTGCCTAAGTTGTACAACGTCCTCTACGGAAAGGTGATGACTTCGATCGAGGGCAGCTTACTGAAGAAATTAATTTACAAACTCTCCCCTACCCTTATGGGAAAACTAGTTGCGAAAAAGCTATTCGGGAAGGACTTTCGTTTCTTCACCTCAGGCGGCGCACCACTGAGCCCCGAAATTGCTACCGGTTTCCGGAAGATGGGGATCGGGATCATGGAGGGGTACGGCCTGACCGAGACATCCCCTGTTCTCACCATGTGCGAAGCATTCGCCAAGGAACCGGGGATGACCGCCTTCGATGAGGTCAGTATACGCATCGACCACCCAGATGAGAACGGGATCGGCGAGGTGGTTGCGCAAGGTCCAAATATCATGGCCGGCTACTACAAGAACCCCGAAGCGACCCGCGAGGTGATCGATGAAGAGGGATGGTTCCACACCGGCGACCTTGGCTCTCTCACGGGAGATAGGCTCCTCCTCTCCGGACGCGCGAAGAACGTGATCGTCCTCGACACGGGAGAGAACGTCTACCCCGAAGAGGTTGAGTTTGAGCTTGTGGCCATTCCCTCAATCGAGGAGATCATGGTCTACCAGGGGGAACGCCAGGGGAGCCCGGTTGTATCGGCGATGATCTACCCCAATTGGACGATCCTCAAGGGTCTGGGTATCACCAACCCCGAGGCCGCGATCGACCATATCTGGGAGGAAGTCAAGGAGAAGAACGAAAACCTCGCTATGTTCAAACGGGTCAAGAGCAAGGACTTCATTGCCCTCGTCGACGAACCCTTCGAGAAGAGCGTCAAACTCGATATCAAGCGGTATAAATACAGCAAGGTATAAGACCCTCAGCGAATGGAGAATCCATCTATAGGATCTGTCTCCTCCCAACCGATACCGACACTCGCCACCTCGGCTCGAACTGGGCCGAGGTGACTCCATTGAACGAGGGCACGGACCGCTTCTGCATCCCCCTGCGCCACGATCTCCACTCGCCCATCGGGAAGGTTTCTCACCCACCCGACAAGGCCCAGGGACTGCGCCTCCCGTTGCGTACACGCGCGGAAAAAGACCCCCTGAACACGGCCGGAAACGAACAGATGCACTCGCTTAGTCATTATTTACCGTGGAGAGGGGAAGCTTAAGATTGAGTGATTTAGCGAGTGAGAGATTGAGTGATTTAACTTACCGATCATCCGATTTCCTTTGCCCTGTTGATCCTTTCCAGTCTCTCGGCCAGATCTTTCTCCAGGCCACGGCCGGTCGGTCGGTAGTAGTGCCGACCTTTGAGTGCAGGAGGAAGGCACTTCATTGAGGCGACACCCGTCTCGAAGTCATGCGCATATTGGTAGCCCTTCCCATATCCAAGCCCCTTCATCAACTTCGTCGGGGCGTTCCGCAGGTGAAGGGGGACCGGCTCGTTCGGCTGGCCTTGCACGTCCTTGCGTGCCTCCCCGAACCCGACGTAGAGGGCGTTGCTCTTCGGCGCACAGGCAAGGTAGACCGCAGCCTGCGCTAAGGCGAGGTCACACTCGGGCAGGCCGATCGCCTCCACCGCCTCCTGCGCGGCAAGGGCCGTATTCAGCGCCTGTGGATCGGCAAGTCCGACATCTTCCGAAGCGATGCGGATCAATCGTCTGGCGAGAAAGCGCGGATCCTCCCCCGCCTCGATCATCCGCGCCAACCAATAGAGCGCTGCATCGGGGTCGGAGTTGCGGATCGACTTATGGAGTGCCGAGATCAGGTTGTAGTGCTCCTCCCCGGCTCGGTCGTAGTTCAGTCCTTTTCGTTGCACTGCCCGCTCGATAAGCGGGACGTCGATTGTCGTCCCCGTCGCGATCGCACTCGCAAGCTCAAGGGTGGTGAGCGCGCGGCGGGCGTCCCCATCGGAGAGCGCGACAAGGGCGCTTTCCGCCTCATTCGTCAGTTCGTATCGTCCGCCTAGGCCGCGCTCCTCCTGAACGGCACGCTGCAACACCGCGCGCATCGCTCCTGGAGAGAGAGGGGAGAAGCAGAAGAGCTGGCAGCGCGACAGAAGGGCCGCATTGAGCGCGAACGAGGGGTTCTGCGTCGTCGCGCCGATGAAGATGACACTCCCTGCTTCGAGGTAGGAGAGGAGGACATCCTGCTGTGAGCGGGTGAAGCGATGGATCTCATCGAGGAAGAGGAGGTCGCGCTTCCCCTCAAGCTCGTAGCGCTCCCGCGATCGTTCGAGAGCGGCTTTGACCTCCTTCACCCCGGAGAGAGCGGCCGAGAGATGGACAAAATGGGCGTGTGACCGACGAGCGATGATCTTACCGACCGTGGTCTTCCCGGTTCCTGGCGGCCCCCAGAAGAGGAACGAGCGATAGGCCTCCCTCTCAATTAATGTGCGAAGGGATGCCCCCTTCCCCAGGATTGTTCCCTGACCCTCGATCTCATCGAGGTCGGTCGGCCTCATCCTCTCCGCCAGGGGAGCCTCTCCCGGCCCACCAAACTGAAGGCGGTTCATGCTTCACCAGCGCGATTCGTAGCACGTTCAAGGAAATCGATGTAAGCTCCACGAACCAGATCGGCTTCTTCAATTCCTAACTTCGCCATGATCTCCCGTGCGACCTTCTTCCCGCGTTCCACGGACTCTCCCTGATCGAGCACAACCTCAAGCTCCAGGAATGATCCCAGCCCTTCGACTGCGTCCAGGTGTATTCTCGTCTTTCCCACTCGGTAGAGCAATCTGCTCTTCCGCACGATTCCGCGTAGCCCTAAAGCGTTTGCAAGGACAGCATGGAGCGCAGCTGGATTCGTCGTCTCGGCGACCAGGTAGTGCGATGGCTTCGGTTCGTAGGTATCCTCGCGATCGTAATAGATCAACTCTCCTCGCTCGGGAGAGAGGGTACGCAGCTTCAGCCGCCCCTTCGGCACGGGAAAGAACGTATCTTCCTGATGAATCTCCTCGCAAGGGGCATCGCTGATCGCCTCGATACGGTCGCGCAAGGCATCGACGTCCTTGACCCGTGCCTTGATCTCGACATTCATCGCCATCGGCCACTCCCGTCCGCGTCCACCTAGCCCTTGCCTTTGCTGCCCTGCTCCAGGTACGCCTCGATGAACATGGTGATATCCCCATCGAGGACCGCGCTGACATTCCCTGTCTCCATCCCCGTTCGGTGATCCTTCACCATCTGGTAGGGATGAAGGACGTACGAGCGGATCTGGCTTCCCCACTCGATCTCTTTCAAGGTTCCTTGTATCTCCTCGATCTTCTTTGTTTCCTGCTCGCGTAAGAGCTCTCCCAGGCGGGCACGCAAGACCCGCATCGCTGTCTCCTTGTTCTGTCGTTGACTCCGTTCGTTCTGGCAAGAGACGACGACCTTCGTCGGAAGGTGGGTAATCCGCACCGCCGAATCGGTGACGTTAACGTGCTGTCCTCCCGCGCCGGACGAACGGTAGGTGTCGATACGGAGGTCTTTGGAATCGATCTCCAGCTCCTGTTCCTCAGTCACCGGAACGACGCTAACCGCAGTAAACGAGGTGTGTCGACGGTGCGCCGAGTCAAACGGAGAGATCCGCACCAGGCGGTGCACCCCCTTTTCTCCCTTGAGCTTGCCGTAGGCGTAGTGCCCCTTGATCTCCAAGGTAGCGCTGCGAATCCCCGCTTCATCGCCCGAACTCACATCGAGGAGCGAAGTCTTATAGTCCGCTTGCTCGCAGTAGCGTCCGTACATGCGCAAGAGCATCTCAGCCCAGTCCTGGGAGTCGGTCCCCCCGGCGCCGGCGTTGATCGAGAGGTAGCAATCCGCAAGGTCATAAGGGTCGGAGAAGGTGAGTTCGATGCGGAAGGCGTACAGCTTCTCTTCCAGCGCCGTGGCGCGGGAGAACACCTTGGAAAGCTCGTCCTCGTCCTCCATCTCCAGCGCCATCTGATGGAGAACGGCTATATCCTCCATCTCTTCCTGCAACTCGTCATGGCGAGAGAGCAGGGACTTGTTCCGCTCCAGGCGGCGGCTGACATCTGTGGCCTGTTCCCGCTTCTCCCAGAAGCCAGGCGCAGCCATCTGTCGCTCTAGTTCGGCAATCTCTTCTTCGATCGCAGTCCGGTCAAAGGTGATCACCTATCCTTGCGAGCATCTCACGCATCCTTGCAAGTCTTTCTTCGTCCATCTGTCCCCCTCGCGATCTTCAACACTGAGGCCTCCCATGTTGGAGAGACCATTACCCTCTTTATAATCGGCTTCTCCTCGTTCCACAAGTGCACGGCGAAGAGCAAACCATGATTCTTTCTTGGCAAGCTGCCAATCACACGCTACTATCCGGTGACAAGGACGCGTGTAGAGGAGGCGAAGCATGAGCGAGGAGAAGATCCGAAGAGAGGAGTTCGCCATCAGCGGTGAGAAGCTGGTCTCTACGGTCAAGGAGCTGGTACGGCAAGGGAACATCCGTCGCGTCACCATCAAGAACAAAGAGGGAAAGACCCTGATCGAGATCCCACTAACATTCGGCGTGGTCGGAGCACTCTTCCTGCCGACTCTGGCTGCCATTGGTGCCATCGCCGCACTCGTGACCGAGTGCACGATCGTCGTGGAGAAAGTGGAGAAGGACGAGAAAGGCGAGGAGTGAAACATACGAGGCACACTTGACAAAGCCGCGGCGAAATGCTTTCCTTAGAGAGGCTTAAGAGAGGGGTCAAGTAGAATCTGCGAACCCTTTCATACAATACAGGAGGTGCACGATGTGCAGTTACTTCGCGATACTGGCGGCGATACCTGGTTTCTTTTTGAGTTCTTTCTTTCTCATGCTCTTCTCCAGGGTTATCGCTCCCCACTTCAATCAAGAACCGTTGGGCTACACGATGGCGATGTTGATAACCATCGCCCTGTGGGTGACCGTGGCGCCACTGGTGACAGCACGGCGTCGGAGAAGCTCTAGGGATTAGCCCGATTGGCTTAGGAAGAGCAATCTATCACCGGGAAGCAGGATAGGAACAGAGACTTTGTGTCCCGCCCCCGGTGATGACGTCCGGTCGCAACCTCGTTTAGGTCCCTCGCAACCGCCATTGAGGTGCACCGCTGGCTAGGATCGGGATTTACCATTGTAAAGCCATATCTGAGAGTGATTGGGAAGGAGCACGGACTGCTTTCGAACTTCGCAAAGCCAACCCCAGAGGTGAAGCGGGTAATTCAGCGAGCCGTTTCTTCCCCGGTTTCCTAATGGCTCCGAGGGCTGTGGGTCAGCGGTTGAACCGAAGTCAGACTTGTCTATACCCAGTCCTTCCAGGTTACCCACACCTGTTTACAGCAAGCAGGTCGAATAGTGAAGAAGCTTTTTGGGAAAATTGCTTCCGAACGAGCTAATTATGCCGTTCATCGACAGAAAGGAGACTCAACATGGATGAGGAGAAGATCCGAAGAGAGGAATTCGTCATCAGCGGCGAGAAGCTGGTCTCTACGGTCAAGAAACTGGTGCGGGAGGGGAACATCCGCCGCGTTACCATCAAGAACAAGGAAGGAAAGACCCTGATCGAGATCCCACTAACATTCGGCGTGGTGGGCGCACTCTTCTTGCCCACCCTGGCCGCCATCGGTGCCATCGCCGCACTCGTAACCGAGTGCACGATCGTCGTGGAGAAGGTTGAAGAGGAAGACAAAACCGAGGATTGAGACACAGGGACTCAAGAATCAGGCTGCACCCCGCGCCGACGTCTCGCCGATGTGAGGCAGTTTGGTTACGTCTTGGATGAGGCAGCGCGGTTTCCTAGAGCCGCACGCAAGAAGCTCGGCTCTCAAACGAATACATAACGACAACACTGGATTACTCAATACGCTGAGTAATTTTGCTCAAAGTCTTGAGTAAAGTCAACTCGACGATAGTTACCCCCATTGCTAGCCGCAACTATCTCCTGCAAATCAGGATTGACACGCGTGTCAAGGGTCGGGTAGGTTTCCCCGGTCTGTGGTCGGCTACGTGTCCCCGTCCTTTTTCTCCGACGTGTTGTCTCGGTGCACCTCCTTTTCTCCAGCGTCAAGCCTCCTCTG
>Ga0307428_1000056_pt1 | contig 103873 bp, 86 predicted proteins | sample SalMarWE160240MG_FD_202161 | JGI IMG/M metagenome (GOLD analysis project Ga0307428, IMG submission 202161) | Salt marsh sediment microbial communities from the Plum Island Ecosystem LTER, Massachusetts, United States - WE1603-240 | ecosystem: Environmental > Aquatic > Marine > Intertidal zone >...
ACTCCTATAGCCACAAATGTTCCTCTGGCCATATATTCTATTCTTACATAAAGAAAGTTATTTGACTATCCTCATCTTTCAGATTATTCTATAGTTATGAAATGCTTTTTTTAATTATAGACTCCCAAACTAACACCAAACCAACCAAAAACATTAATATTGAAACCGCATAAGATAATCGAATAGCTTTTAAAATATCTTTTGGGCTTATTTCTTTTAACTTTTCTCCTAAAATTGGTCGATATTCTTTCACTCCTTGATAAAAATTAACCCCTCCTAATTGAATGCCTAATGCACCGGCAAAACCTGCCTCCGGTATTCCAGCATTAGGACTGGGTGATTTTTTTCCATCTCGAAAAATTACTCTTAATGCCATCAGACCCCTTTGCCTAAGTATTAAACTTGCCGCTGGTATTAAAAGAATACTAATACGGGCTGGAAGGTAATTAGCCAGGTCATCCAGTTTGGCGGAAAACCAACCAAAGTAAAGATACTTTTCGTTTTTATATCCCACCATAGAATCAAGGGTATTAACTGCTTTATAAGCCATAGCCAGAGGAGCCCCACCTAAAACAGCGTAAAAAAGAGGAGAAATAATTCCATCTACGGTGCCTTCAGCTATTGATTCTATAGTAGCCCGCACAATTTCTTCTTCATCTAGATCCTTAGTATCTCTTCCTACTATTCGAGAAATCCTCTCTCGTGCTAACTCTAAATTATTTTCTTTTAAAGCTCGATATACTGAGAATGCCTCTTCCCCTAAATTCTTAGTAGAAAGAGTGGTAAAAATAAAAAAAGAAGAAAAAGCAAACTTTAGCCCCGGACTTATAATCCCATCTACGTAAATGAAAAAATAAATAGTAAAATAACTTAAACCAACAGTTATAACGGTCAAGATAATTCCGTTAATCTTTTCTGTTCTTTGGTTTTGATTGTTTTTTCGTAATGTTCTTTCTAAGTATTCAATAACCTTCCCTATTGTTCGCACAGGATGTGGAAGCCAATGCGGGTCACCAATAATTAAATCTAAAAAATAGGCAGTAATAATTTCTTTCATTATTTATTTCTTCTCTATTCCCAAAATATGATAAATTTTATCCATATCCAAATTATCTCTAACCAAACAAGCTAATCTATCATACTCTCTATCTTTTTCTTCTTGATAAGATATTCTATCTTGGTGAACACAACTAGAAATCGCTAATCCTTTTTTACTTCTTAAAAAATTTATAAAAGCTCTCCGAAAACTATTGTTATCAAATATTCCATGAATATAAGTTCCCCAAACCATTCCCTCTTTACTAACTACTCCATCATTAATATCAGTTTGGGTAAAACCTCTTTTGGTAATTTTAAATAATGGCTTCTCATCCCCCGATAAAACAGTTTCTCCTGTATGTATCTCATAACCTGATAGTTCATCTCGATTATCGAAAAATGGATTGGGTAAAAGACGAGCTCTTACCTGAAAAGTAATTTTTTCAGATTTGAGAGTAGTCACTCCGTTAATCAAACCTAATCCCTCAATCTTTTCTCTGGATGACTCAGTGTGTTCAGGATCATAAAGCTGTCTACCTAACATTTGGTAACCCCCGCAAATCCCTACAATCACTGTACCTTTCTTTAATCTATTTGAAATTTCTTTCTGATAACCTGATTTTTTCAAACAATAAAGGTCATCGAGAGTATTTTTACTACCTGGAATAATTAACAAATCAGGATCACCTAATCTCTCCCCTATCTTTACATAGCGCAAAGATATATCTTCCTCCCTCTCCAGAGGATCAAAATCAGTAAAATTAGAGATATGGGGAAGATATAAAACTTCAATATTAATCTTGCCACGTTCTGGCAGGGTATAGTATTTATTTTTTTCTGAGTTCACTGAATCCTCTTCTTCTATCCGAATATCTCTAAAATATGGGATTACTCCTAATACCGGTCTCTTGATTTTTTTCTCTAAATAATCTAACCCCGGTTGTAATATTTCTTTATCTCCCCGAAATTTATTAATTACAATACCTCTAATCCTTTCCTTTTCTTCTTTGGTTAGAAGCTCTAAAGTCCCCACTATCCAGGCAAAAACACCACCTTTATCAATGTCACCAACCAAAAGAACCAGGCAATCTGCAATTTGCGCCATTCTCATATTAACAATGTCATCTTCTCTTAAATTTATCTCTGCCGGACTACCTGCCCCCTCTATAACAATCACCTCGTAATTACGAACCAACTTCAAGAAAGAATCTTTCACTACTGAAACAAGCTTTGACTTATAATTTCTATACTCTTGAGCCTGCATATTACCTACAGGTTTTCCTTGCACAATTATCTGAGACCCCATATCGCTGGTGGGTTTCATTAAAATAGGATTCATATCTACGGTAGGTTCTATCCCACAAGCTTCAGCCTGCACCACTTGTGCCCTTCCCATCTCTCCGCCATCTTTAGTAATAAAGGAATTAAGAGCCATATTTTGAGCTTTAAAAGGAGCAACCCTAAAACCATCTTGATAAAATATTCTGCATAGGGCAGCAACTATTACGCTCTTACCTACCGAAGAGCCAGTCCCTTGAATCATAATTACTTTAGCCTTTACATTCTCTCCACTCATTACAATTGACACTCCAATTCTCACCTTAAAATTAACTTAAGCTCCTTAAGCAATTTAATATTTTCTTTGCGGGTACGAACCGCTAGCCGAATAAACTTGCCTTCCCCTAATCCTCTAAAATTACTACAATCCCGAATAAGCATTCCTTTCTTAGCCAACTTATTCTGAAACATTTTAGAAGAAATATCGCCCAACAATTTAATAAATATAAAATTAGCGGAGGGCTTATGAACTTTCAATCCCTCAATATTGGATAATTCCTGATAAAAAAATTCTTTTTCTTCAAGTAAAAAAGACTTGCTCTTGCTAATAAATTTTTCATCCCTTAATATTTCTCTAACTGCGATTTGAGCCAAACAATTTACCGACCAGGAAATCTTTTGTATCTCTATTTCCTTAATTAATTTAGAACTACCTACCCCAAAACCAATCCGCAACCCGGGAAGGCCATAAAATTTTGTTAAAGAACGAAGAATAATAAGATGATCATAATTTTTAACCTCTTTAATAAGACTCTCTTCCTCGTACAAATCGATAAAAGCCTCATCTAAAGCCAGAAATGTTTTTCTCTTTTGGACTTCTTTAATTAAAGTCAACATTTCTTTTTTGGGAAGGAAAGTTCCGGTAGGATTGTTGGGGTTACATAAAAAAACTAAATCTATTCCGGCTAATTGTGGAATTATCTCTTCCATTGAGAGTAAAAATTCTTGCTTTTCTTTTAATCTATAAAAATTAATAGAGACATTGTTATTATTTAAAGCTCTTTCATATTCGCAAAAAGTAGGAACAGGAATTAATACTTTTTTAGGTTTCAAGGCTTGAACAATTAGATAAATTAATTCAGTAGAACCATTTCCTAAAATAATATTTTCATAATCTATTCTGAAATAACCTGAAATTTCTTTTTTTGCTTCTTTACACTCTGGGTCAGGGTAATGAGACAATCGATCAAGATTTTTAATAATAGCTTCTCCTGCCTTAGATGAAAAACCTAAAGGATTAATATTCGCGCTAAAATCAATAATCTTCTCGGAAGAAATACCATACTTCTCCATTGCTCTTTCGAGATTACCGCCATGTAAGTGCTTAAACAATTCTTCCTCCCCCGCCAAATTAAAGCTGCTCACTTTTTATTAAAAATAATTTTGTATTTATCTGATATATAAAATATAAAAAGTTAAAAGGATAAAAACTTCCACAATTTCATTTATCGCTCCCAGTATATCTCCGCTTATACCACCAATCTTCTTTTGGCAATATTTTAATATCAATAATACTATCCCTATTCCTATAATCACTAGAGGTAGAAAATATAATTTAAATAATAAAATACCTATAACTGCCATAGTTAAACTGGCAAAGATAACCTCTCTCCAGCCAATATAATCAATAAATAATTTACCCATACTATTTTTCAAGCGAGCTGGCTTGCCTAAAAAAGCGGCTATTACCATACTCCAACGTCCTATAGTGGGAGTAAAAAACAAAACAGCATCTTTTAAGAATAAGGGCATCTCTATCAGAAGAACAAACTTCAACAATAAAAGAGAAACTAAGGCTACTACCCCTTTAGCGCCGGTATCGCTATCTTTCATAATATTTAGTATTTCCTCTTTATTATGTCCTCCCAAAAATCCATCTACACTATCAGCAAAACCATCTAAATGCAGCCCTCCACTTAACCAGATCCAAACAATTAGAACTAAAGTATCACCTACCAACGGAGAAACAGGAAGATAATAAAATATACGTCTTAAAACTACCAGCAATACACCTATTAACATTCCTACAAGTGGAAAGAAAGCCATAGAATTAGCAAAATTTTCTTCTAATGCCTCTTCATCTTGAGTAATATTATTAGAAGGGGGAAGCGAAATTACGGGGATAATAGTTAAAAAACGTATGGCTAAAGATAAGTCTCTTAAAATTTTCATTGTTTTATCAGCCCTTTATCTTTAATGGTATTCCTGAGACCATCATAAAAACCTCATCAGCTTTATCAGCAATTATACTATTTGCTTTGCCCAAGATATCCCGATAAACTCTTCCCAGAGTATTATCAGGGACTAAACCCATACCTACTTCGTTAGATACAATTATTACCTGAGCAGGCACTTTATAAGAAATCTCAGCTAATTTTTTAATTTCCAATAAAATTCCTTCTTGACACTTGGAGTCTTCCACCTTATCTTCTTTTCTTAATAAGAGATTAGAGGTTAATAAAGTCAAACAATCTATAAGAATGACTTCTTTTTCTAAACCTAAACGACTCACCAATTCTCTAACTTTTATCGGTTCTTCATAAGTCTCCCAAGTGTTTAGTCTCTTTTCTCTATGCTTTTTTATTCTAAAAGTCATTTCTTCATCAAGTGGTTGAGCAGTTGCCAAATAAGTTACTGACTTACCTAAACTCATAGCCGTCTTCTCAGCAAAATTACTCTTCCCGCTCCTTGCTCCTCCGGTGATAAAGATTAATTTCCCTCTACTCATAATATTTATTCTTCTTTCCATTGATTTAGAAATTTATTTTTTATTAGCTTTTTGGGCGTATTGCAATGCGCCCCTACAGTTGGCATCTTAATACAATGGGTAAATTTAGGTAGACTAGATGCCTATCCTACGATTACCGGGCTTGATAAATCAAACTCCTACATTTTACATAGACATGCAAGTCTGTCCTACAGAGGTAGACACAAGCTCTACCCCTACGACTTTTTTAATAATGACTAATTTATTTTGAATTTGTTCTTTGTATTCTCTTTACTTGAAACTCGAAACCTGTAACTTGAAACTTGTATTTCGTATTTAGTATTTTTCTTTTTCTTTCTTTGCTCGATACTCGATACTATTTTTTCTATTCACTAACGACTAATTTATTAGCTTTTATTATCTACCCCAGCATCTTCAAAGGTAGCCATTTGAGTTAATATTTTCACCCCAGCCTCAACAAAGCTGATACCCAAAGCAGCACCGGTTCCTTCACCGAGCCGCATACCAAGATCAAACATTGGAATTTTCCCTATATATTTCAGGGCAATTTTATGCCCTTTTTCCACCGAATTATGACTCGCAAATATGTAATCCTTTGCCAAAGGTGCTAATTTAATCGCAATTAAGGCACTCGCACAAGAAATAAATCCATCAATTACAATGGGAACTCGATGTGAAGCAGCAGCTAAAATACAGCCCACTAAACCTCCAATTTCAAAACCCCCTATTTTAGACAAAACATCAAGACCATCCTCCGGATCAGGATGATTAACTTTTATCGCTTGTTTAATCACTCTTATTTTGTTTTTAAGTTGGTTTTCGTCTACCCCGGTTCCTCGGCCGGTGACTTCTTCAACTTTAGATTTAGTCAAACAGGCTACTATAGCACTACTGGGGGTAGTATTAGCAATTCCCATTTCTCCTAATCCTATAATGTCGATTCCTTTTCTGCTTAATTCGTCTTCAAACACTTCAATCCCGGCAATTATTGCTCTTTCTGCCTTATCTTTACTCATGGCCGGTCCTTTGGCCATATTATTCGTTCTATAGGCTATTTTCTTTCTTATTATATCCTCCTCCAGGGGAAAATCTTTAGCCACACCCATATCCACTACCACAATCTCTGCTCCTATATGTCTGGCTAATACGTTAATACCTGCTCCCCCTCGAATAAAATTATATACCATCTGAAAAGTAACTTCCTGAGGATAAGCACTTACTCCTTCTTCAGCAACTCCGTGGTCTCCGGCCATCACAAATATTACTTTTCTTTTGATTATTGGGGAAAGAGTTCCGGTTATTCCTGCTATCCTCCTGGCAAAATCCTCTAATTTTCCCAAGCTTCCCTGAGGTTTGGTAAGATTATCTAATTTTTCTTGAGCTTTTTCCATTAGTTTAAAATTGACAGGTTTAATTTTTTGAATGGTTTCTTCTATTTTTTCATCCATCTCTTTTCTCCTCTATTAATCCGCTTTCCCACCAGTCTTCAAGATGAGAAGTGTCATTTATGAGAACAACATATGCTTGATGATTGTAATAATTTATTATATTTAAACAAGTTGAATACTGTGTTATATTCCACATATTCTTCAATTCTATCTTTAGAGCATCACTCAGAATAACTCGGATCGTGCCACCATGACAGACTATGGCAATACTTTCTTCCTTGTCTGTTTTTTCGTGTTCCTTTAATATTTTACTTAACTCAGGTATAACCCTGTCATTTAAATTAACTAAACTTTCTCCCTGGGGAATAGCAGCTTCTGGCTTAATATTTTCCATTAAATGATTAAATTCATCTCCATATCCAAATTTTTCTTTAATCTCCTCAAAAGTGTAACCTTCCCATGCTCCAAAATTTATCTCCCTAAATTTAGGATTTGAGATAATATCTATTCCTCGGTCTCCAAAAATTATTTCAGCAGTATGACGAGCCCTCTTTAAATCACTGCAATAAACTACGTTTATTTGCACCTCTTCTAAACGTCGCGCTAATCTCTTCGCTTGCCATATTCCTTTTTCTGTCAAATCTACATCCTGAAAACCAGAAAATTTCCTTTGGGCATTACCATCACTTTCTCCATGCCGAATCAAAAGTAACTTTATTGTCATATAACTATCATTCTCCTTTTAAGTAATTATAAAGAAATCTAAAAATAAAAAATATCACCCTTTTATTCCTCGAAGAGGTGATTTCATATTTATAAACAGACAGGTCTCCTGGCTCAGGGGTCAATCTAATCACTGTGCCTTCCCATCTATCACTAAAGTAGAAAGTGCCTAATAGTGGCCTATTACAGTTTTCGTCTCCCATTACAGTAGCGGGACTGCGGTGGATTTTCACCACTCTTCCCTTAGACTGCTTATATTTGAGTATTTAGTTTATTTTAAAAATATTATAGCTGAAAAAAATAGAAAATACAATTTAAGTATTTAGAAAGAAAAGATTATTTTCGCTGCATCGAAAATAAATTTAGCACTAAAAAATAAGAGAAAAACCCCGCAGATTAAAAATAAAACCTGCTGGAGTCTTTTACCAAAAAACTGCCCACCTTTAAAAGATAAAGCGGAAAGAAAGTACAACCATAAAAAATCACATGACCAATGGCCAATCATAAACATAGTAAAACCGCGCAATCCAAAAGCATAAGAGCGGAAAATAAGAATAGAACCGATGGTTGCCATCCAGATTAAAAAATAAGGATTAGCCAGAGTGAGTATAATTCCGGCCCTCAGGGGAGAATTTGGACCATTAGCTGAATCAATTTTTGCTTGTTTAATCCCTTTAAGTAAGCCAACACCCATCTTCAGGAGAAATAAGCCGCCAAGTAAACCTATTATCGCTTTAACATAAGTAATTTTTAATATATCACCAAAACCATAAAGTATTAATATCATTAAAGGGATTTCTACAATACCATGTCCCAGGGCAATAATTGCTCCTGCATGAGGAGATTTAGTCCCTTTGCTGACTGTTACAGCAGTAACAGGTCCGGGAGCTATTACTCCGGATAAAGATATTAAGATTGCTTCTAATAAAAAAGCTGATAGCAACAATTTTTACTCCTTAGTGAGTGATATCGTGCAGATACTCCACTGCAACGACTCGTGCCATTTTGACATATATATGGTATATGTCTCTGTATAAGTAATGTCCATGAAAATAGGTGTCTGCTTGAGTTCAAGTATTTTGTAAAATTGTGAACTCCGAGATTTCTTTTTAGTGTATCTTATTTTTTAGTAATAGTACCGGAAAATTCAAAGGCATTTTGTTTCATCTTAATCCACTTTCTTTCTACAATACCAATTAAATTTCCACAGGAACATCTAATTTCCGCTCCATCATGTATGCTGTGGTCTTCTTTTATCCGATGTTCCCAGCAATGCCAGATTCGCCCTTTACCAATTTTTTCATATTTAAAAATCTTGCGCTTGCATCGGGCACATTTAATAATAACCATTGCCTTTAAACCCCCTAATTTTTTTAACTCTACAGCTTTTTTGCCACTTTAATATCTAAAACCAGGCTGTTCTCATAAGCATCAAGTCCTTTTACATAGATGTTTAAGTTACAGATTCTGATTAATTCCACATTGCTTATCGCAATCCGTGAAGAGCGTCTTTTATTTCTCTTTTACATTCCGAACAATATGTCTTTTTATTCAATAAAGTTTCCTCTCCCAGCTAAAATTAACTCTAGTAAAACAGGGACACCTCTCCCCTGTCACACTATTATCAAAATAATTTGCTTAATTTTTCAACCACCTTAGTAATCCTTTTTTCACGACTCGGATTTGACCAGTTAACGATCTCTGCTCCGCAAACAACTGCTCCTTTGGATTCGCAGATTTTTTTCATTTGCCCAACTGTGCGGTTTCCTCCCATCCAGGGAAAAGGAAAAAATTGAGTCACTAAAAAGGCAACCTTTTTATCTTGCAATGATGCAATCTGCGTCAGATAGCTTGCCATTACCGATGATAGGGAAAATGCCTGCACCGGAGAACCAAACACCAGCGCATCGTATGGCTCGGCATCGGGAAGTTTTTCGGACTTAATACCTTTTATTCCCGACCGCACTTCGCCGACAATTTTTAGTCGTTCGATGTCCACAGAATATCCGGCTGTAATAAGTTTCTCCTTAAGCTTCAAGGAAACGGAATAAGTGTTGCCAGTTTGAGAATATAAGATAACACCGATATTCATGATTAATTCCTCCTTCTATTTATCTTTTTGTTATAGATAACTATTTCAAAAAATATTAATTTTTTTGTTTTACTTCATATCAATTTCATTAAAACGTCATTTATTAATTTTCTTTAATATCGAAATTTAACGAAATTCGATCAAAGGAAACAATTTAGATGATTGAGGAGTGAATTTGGCAAACAACATGAGAAATTTCAGCTATAATTATTAATACGTTATAAGTTTTAAAAATCCTTCTTTTTCAAAAATAAAATTTATATAAAAGGGACAATCCTTTACTCAAATTATTCATTAGTCCTAAAAACAAAGTGCTTGATACTCATTTCTAAGTTATCAGTTAGTATTTCACCGAAAAGAATAACCCGGTTCACCCGGTCACTTACCAGAAGATGATGAATTTTTTTTGGAAAAAGAGCATTCTTTGGTTATTTTTGATATAATAAATTATTATTATTAATGAGGAAGGTGCCAAAATGGATGCCATTATTCAGTGGGGATTAGATTTCATTATTATAGTTCAACAGATTGACACACCATTGCTGGATTCTTTTTTTCGAGCTATTACTTCACTGGGAGATGAATTATTTTACTTGCTTTTATTTCCCTTCCTTCTCTGGTGTGTTGACTTTTATTTGGGGATAAGAGTCGGAATTATCTTTTTATTATCCGTATATGCTAATAACGGATTAAAAGAGATATTCCAGCAACCCCGCCCTTTTGAAATTTTACCGGAAATTCAAAAGGTCCATGCTTATGGATATGGTTTTCCCAGCGGTCATGCCCAGTCATCCCTGGTTGTCTGGGGAAGTATAGCTTATTGGAAAAAGCAAATCTGGATTCGTAACCTTTCTGTTTTACTGATTCTTTTGATTGGATTTTCCCGGATCTATCTGGGCGTCCATTTTCCCACCGACGTCCTGGGAGGATGGTTAATTGGCGGACTCATTCTCGGTATAAGTTATTTTATATTTTTAAAGATCAAACTCGATTTTATTCAAGGTAATATGATATTTAAAATAATTGGCATTACGCTATTTCCGGTGATCTTATTACAAATTCAATCATCAGCGGATAGTATCAGTTCGGTGGCTGTTTTAACCGGTATTGGCTATGGTCTGCTGTTTTTTTCTTCTTCTATTGGCGGGATTCGACCGGGGAATTGGCTGCAGCGGCTGATCAGTTTTCTGGTTGGGGTTATCGGAATAGGGATATTCTATCTTGGATTGAAATTGATACTTCCTTTAGAGGGCCAATCTTTCTATCAATTGTTCCGCTTTTTCCGTTATCTGTTATTGGGTATATGGATAAGTTTTGGGGCACCCTGGTTATTTATCCGGATGGGATTAGCCCGTCAAGTGGAGAAAAAATCATGAAATGGAGAAAATTATTTTAAATAGAGACACATTCTATAGAACTCCTCAGATACTATTATAGATTTTCCGCTAAAAGTTAACGAATTATTGAGCTGGATACTTTCCCTATTTATCTAATTTGAAAGTAAAATATTAAAAAGCCAGGCCTCTAATATAATTTTAGGTTTGGCTTTTTTATATGCATTTTTATTTTCTATTTCACAAGTAGATAACTAATTATATAGGATTTAATATTGTCCCGAACTTTTCGGAATACTTTGGCAATTTCTTCTTCACTTCCTTGAGCTTTAGCAGGGTTCTCTATTTCCCAATGAATTTTTTTAACTTTACCTGGAAAAACAGGACATCGTTCAGCCGCATCTCCATATAAAGTAACCACTAAATCTATTTTATCAATAGGAATCTCTGAAATATTTTTTGATTTTTGTTTAGAGATATCAATCCCTACTTCTTGCATAACTTTTATCGCCATAGGATGTACACCTTTTGGCTCCAGCACCGCACTAAAGATTTCCATATTTTTGGGAAGCATTTTTTTGGCAAACCCTTCCGCCATCTGGCTACGGCAGGAATTTCGGGTACATAAAAATAAAATTCCTTTTTTTAAGATAACCATCTACTAACCTCTTTCCATTAAATAACTTTTTTTTAATAAAAAATATTATTAAAGATAGATTCCCGCTTCCGCGGGAATGACATAAGTGGAGCGGGAATGACAGAACCATTCTTTTTTTGAGAATTAAGAATCAAGCAATATTTTATAAAATTATTTTGATAGAAGTTCTTTAATCTGTTTTTCCGGATATCGGGTCATAATTATAAGTCCCAAAATGGCTACTATACTTCCTAATACGGGAGCTAATCTTACTCCCAGGGGATTACTAATATCTTTCCCGAAGATAGAATATAAAAGAGCAAGACTTGCGGTCGAAAGTCCTAAATTGAGTTTCATAAGGAAACCCTGGACACCGAAATACATAGCTTCTCTTCTCTCACCGGTTTTTCTATAATCAACGTCGCAAAGTTCAGAAAGTATTACATTGGGAATAATCATTAGAGCTGCTGTGGGAAGGCCCATAAGTCCTACAACGACCAATCCCCATAATTTAGGATTTACTGGGACTAAGCCGGTAAGAGATAAAAGAATAGAAAATATTGAGAATAAACCAAGACTTATAATCATAATAACTTTCTTTCCTCGAATCCTCGTTAAAAATCCCACCAGCGGAAAACAGATTGCCGCAATGACAAAGAGAATAGTAAACATATTACTGGCAAAGACCTCATCAGCACCCATCAAAGTAATTACAATAGGTATGGCAGATGAACGGACAATATTAAAAAGAAACCATAGGGATATATTAGCAAAAAGATAAATAATAAAAGCCTTATTACTCAATGTTTTTTTAAAGGAATCAATAAGGGGAACCTTGCTGGGTCTGGCATTGGAGAATCTTTTCTCATCTACCGCAAACACAGCCGCATATAATAATAGGGCTCCGAGAATAGCCAGACAAATAACCATTTTCCGGTAAGACCCTACATAATCGGTGTTCTGCATAAATAAACTCAAAAGAAGAGGTCCGCCAATCATCACCACTGCTGAACCAATTAGAGAGAAGTATCCTTGGGCTGTAGTTATGCCAATCCGAGCTTTTTCATTATGACCAAGTTCAGGGATTAGGGCAAGATAGGGAACAACATATACAGTAAAGAAAAAAAAGTAGAAACCAAAAACAATAGCGAGGTAGATACCATTAGCGAAGGAAGTATAAGGTACGGGTGGGAAAAATATATGAACAGTAGATACTGCCAGGGGAAGTCCGCCTATAATAAGGAAAAATCTCCTTCTCCCAAATCTTGAGGTGGAACGGTCAGACCAGGAGGCCACTAATGGATCAGCAACAGCATCTATTATCCTTCCAAAAAGCATCACTGCTCCCAACACAGTAATAATTCCCAAAAACCTCTCATTCGAAACAAAAGGAATCATTCCTTCTGCTATTCTCTCTTTGGGAGGAAGTAGAAAGGCTATAGCGAAAGTCAACCAGATCGAATCTAATAATACCCATCCTGCCGTGGATAGGTTGTATAGAAAAAATCTTTTACCTTTAAACTTTTCCATTTCTTTCTCCTTTCCTGGAAATTTTATTATTAATTTATACCATAGGTTCTTTCAATATATTTCTTTTCAAACTCGGCATTCTTATCTTCCTGATACTCCGCTTTTTCTCTTGCTTCATACAATTTTTTTATGTTTATATCGGCTGTTATCAGGTGACTTCCCTCATAAGAGGGAGATAAAGAGAAAATTCCATCTTTTTTTTCAGTCATTAATAGGGGAGCAAATATTCCGGCCTTTCCGGTAAAATGCATCCCGGCAATCCATCCATTTAAGGAGGATTTTAAACCATACAGATATGATTCTTGCACTCTGGGCCAAATTCCTCTTAGGGCTTTCCATACAGTATATTCTTCTAAATTAGCAATAGGTAAAATAACTATATCCGCTCCTATCTCTCTGGCGATACGGAAAGTCTCAAAGTAAGTGGCATCCATACAAATAGGGCATACCACCTTGCCAAAGGGTAAAGAATAAACCTCCATTTTACTTGCTCTTTTTATTCCTAATTTAACTTCGAAATCGATAAGGTGCATTTTCTTTTGAGTTCCTATTAAATTTCCCTCAGGGTCAAAGAGAGAACCGGCATTATAAATTTCTTCTTTCTCCTTTAAAATATAACTTCCAGAATAAATATATATTCCATATTCCTTTGCTAACAGAGAAACAATTCTTTTGATGCCCGCTTCTATTGGTTTGGCAATTCCTTTAAAAATAGTGGTTAGAAAATGATTGTTACCTTTTAAATGTGATTTTTCCTCTTCGTCTTTCTCTTTGTTTTTAGCCTTTACTGCTTTTTTATTTAAAATTTGATTTAAGAAGCTAAATCCTGGAATTAAACCGAAAAAATCAAAAAAGTTATTTTCGGGGAAGATAATCAGATAACTATCTTCTTTTAAGGCTTGTTCTATAAAACCGCAAAGCATATCTATATATCTCTCGATGCTGTTTACCGGGTGAATCTGCCTTTGGACACAGGAAACCCGAATGTTTTCCGGATTAACATTTTCTGAAAGTTTTCTTTTTTCTATGCTTAATTGCTGGCAATATTTTTCTATTCTTTCTAAAGATATTTTTTTATTAAACCATTTTTCTATCAAGACTTCTATATTCACGGTACTCATCTTCCTCTAAACATTTTCATCTGCTGATAAAATTCTCGATTCAATTGGGACAGCACATCAAATTTGGAAATTGCTTTTCTTCTCTTCTTATTATCCAACTGGGCAATTATTAAACTTTGTTGCCCTTTAGTTCTTGTTAAGAATCCATTTTCCTTCTCGGTCATCTCCAAAGGAGCATAAATGACCGATTCTCCCCAAAAACTCTTCTCTCCCAAGAATCCATTAAATCCGCTCTCCACTGCAAAAAATTGATTCTGCTGGACTTCTTGCCACATACCACTTACCTGTAAAGCTCGATTTTTTTCTCCTGTAAATCCTACCGGGGATAGAACGATATCTACGACCTTTAAAGCCGCCATCCGAGAAACCTGGGGATAAAAAACATCGGTAGAAATTATTAGCCCGATGCTCCAATCCTTTATTTTTTTTAATTCAATCTTTGTTCCCCGGGAAAATTCCAATTCTCTTTCCCAGCGGGCTAAATAAATTTGCTGTTGTTTAAGCCGGACTTCTCCATCTATTATCAAGCAGGATTCATGATAGATATTGCCTTTTTCTTTTTGCCAGTAACTTCCGGGACAAATTGCTATCTTGTAGTTTCGAGATAAATTTTTAACCTGTTCGATGTATTCCCCGGAGTCTGCTTCGCTTATTAAACTCTGCATACTTTTATCCGGGCAGCTCAGCTGCTGATAAAAACACCCCGTAAATCCGGGAAATACTATTATATCAACCTGTTCTTTTACCGCTTTTTCCAGATATTCTTTTATTTTATAGACCAGGGTCTTTGGTTTATCTATCCTTTCCCATTCATTTTTCTTCCATTCTACTGAAGCTACTTTCATTCCCTCCCCTCCTTAATCAAGACATAATAGAGAGAACAAACCAGATACCCACAGCCCGAAGCAAAGCCGACTCCGGTCTTAGCCTCTCCTGAATCTTTATCAAAGCTCTCCGCCAGAAGACCGTAGTCCATATTCGCTTTTTTTAACCATTTCAATGCCACATTTGATAATAACGGATTTAAGATGCTCCCGCATAACCCCAGCCCTGAAGGGGTATGGGGATGGTGATCGCAGGCCAGTTCATTTATCCTGGCATTTTCAAAGTAATAAGGATATTGAGAAGAATAATAATAATCTATAGTATTTTTAAATATCGGGTCATCTTTATCTACAAATCTATAAAAACAGAGAGTCCCTAAACTCCCGGGAGGGTCATTATATAATCTGAAATTTCCTTTTCCGTCAGTAGACCATAAAAATATTTTCTTTCCTTCTATTTCCTTAACTAAATATTTATGGATCCCTTTATGAATGTTTTCTATTTTTTGATTTATAAGCTGTGCCTTTTTTATCTTCCCTTTTTTAAATAAAATTTTTCTCAAATTCTGCAATCCTCTCCAGAGGATAACATTATCAATAGTAACGAGAGGGTATTCTGCAGGATCGTCAGAAGGGAGCAAGAAACTTTTATATAGCCCGGTTCGGGGATCATACTCTCTTTCTATCCGCTCAAATACTTCTTCCAGAGCCCTTATTAACGCCTCATTAAAAAAGTGGTCTTCCAGGTTGTCTAAAAGAATAAAATAGCTGGCTGCTTCATCCAGCTCAAAACCGGGATACAAAACGGTACCATCAATATAATGGGCATGATCTCCCGAATTTTTACTGTGCATCAGAATCATTTCTCTTACCAAATGTTGATATAATTGAGGACAAATCAATTTGATAGCAGGAAGAGACCATAAAAAACAATCTCTTTCCCAAAATGCTCCGGAAACATAATAACGTGGACTTCTCGAAGTTAATGCCAGATATTTATCACTCTCTATATCTTTAGCTATAGAGTAAAAATAATTGAAAAATAGATTTTCGTTTAATCTGCTTTCCAATACAGGGTCTTTAGGATAGGGAATGGTTTTTTTCTTTAACCAATCCAAAAATTCATTGTAGATTCCGCTATGCCCTTTTCTTCTCAAGTGAATAAGAGTAGCAGAAGCACCATCGGGGTCATAATTTACAGCTATATAAAAACAATTTTTATTTTGGCAGGATATTTTTAAATTTAAGATTTGTTTTCCTTTGAAGTCATCAACTTCGAAATCTTTATCTCCGCCAAAGGCTAGGGCCAGCGAAACTCCTGAAGAAAAAATATTAACTACCGGATTGCCCAGCCATTTATCTCTTTTTATTATCTTTTTAGTGTCTATCTTATGAGAAGCGAATCGCAATAAAGATACATCTTTTAAATCAAAAAATAAAGAAATATCAATTTCTTCTGAACTTTCAAAACTATAGATTAACCCTTTTCCCTCAAGATCGGTAAATATTCTTCCAGTTATACTTATGCCGCCTTTTAAAAAGAAGTCTAAACGAGGTAAATAATACTGTTCTTTAGAGACATCTATTTTTTCTATTTCAATTTCATTTCCTTCTTGGTAAAAATGTGGCGTAAATAAATTTGGTTCTCCTTTTAATTCTACTAAAGCTTTATTAGAAAGAGATACCACATTTATATTTTTAATAGCACCATTCTGACAATCAATGATAGGTACGCTCAGGTAATGATTCCCGGCATACAAAACTTGCTCATTTTTTACTATTTCTTCAGGCCTGGTAATAATTTTATTCATATCTTATTCATTTAAATCCCTTTAATATTCTGGTTCCTTTTTTAGAATACGTCTGGATTAAATAAGTCTTTAATTATTTTTTGGCAGAAACAGATAGAGATTTTAGATGGATATGAGGAAATTTATATTTTCCTTCTATCCATTTCGCTTTATTTCCTAAAGCAGCTATATTTTTTAGTTCTTCTATAGCATTACCGGCAACCATTACATTTTTAACCCGGCCTACTATTTTGCCCTTTTCTATTTTATAACCCAGCTGTACATTATTAGAGAAGGCTCCACTTATTATATTCCCCTGTCCCAGGCCAAGAACCTGGTTGATGATTATCCCTTCTTTTATATCTTTAATCATTTCAGAAAACGATACTCTTCCTTCCTCCATTACTAAATTACTTATACCGGGGGCAGGTTCGCTTTGTGAGCTGGCTCTCAAACCATTTCCGGTACTCTCAATCTCGGCTATTCCCGCTGTCTGTAAATCATAATAAAAATTCTTAATCTCTCCTTTTTCTACCAAGGGAACTTGTTTCATTTCTATCCCTTCATCGTCAAAAGGAGCACTGCCTGCAGCAAAATCTATGGTACCATCACTATAAAGAGTTAACAAATCACTCCACAATTTCTTATTTTTCTGGACAGCCAAAGGTGAAATCTTCTTCAAAACCATCTTTCCGTTTAAACCGCTGATTATGGGAAGAATCAAAACTAACGCTGCCTTGGGGGTCAAGATAACCGGCATCTTCCCACTTTCTATAGGTACAATCTTATCCCCCCATTTTAAATTCTCAATTATCTCAGAGATCAATTCTTCAAGCTCAAGGTTGTCTTTTCCGGATTCAATAGAGGAATAAATCATCAACATATCTTGATTCTCGATCTGTTGTACCATTATCGAATAAGCAATCGCCGTCTTGCTATAAGAAAAATTCCCTCCCCTGGAATTAAAATATTCTATTTCATTGCAATCCTTTACTATGGTAACATCACAACGCAATTTTCGATTAAAATCTTTTAATCTTTCAACAATATCTTCTCCAACCTTAATCATCTCTTCGATGCCCTTGTTTGCTACTTTTTCGTCATATATATTTATATTTTTCTTTTCTCCCTTCCCTCTTTTAATTTCTCCTGGGAAATCGAAAGAAGCTTCTGAACCAAATTCAGAGGTAGCTGCTGCTTTTTCAACCATTAAATTAAAGCCTTCACTTCCTGTAGATGAAGAGAATCCTATCCTCCCTTTGTTTATTACTCGTAATGCCTTCCCCTCACTCTCAGAAATATCGATAGATTTTAATCTATTTACTTCAAAATTTACCGGAATAGTCTTGCTCTTTACATTAAATAGTTCGGCTGAGTCTACTTTCTTACAGGTCTGCTGAAGTAATTTTTCCATCTCATCTACCTCCTACTACTACTTTTTTTATCCTGAGATGGGGACTGCCAAAAGAGACCGGCAGAGGGCTTTGACCCGCTTTTCCACATCCACCACCTGTTTCAATCATCTTTAAATCATTTCCTACCCCCCCAATATTAAGAAGGGTGGTAAATAAATTTCCACTCAATACTACATCTTTAACCGGTTCAGCAATCTCCCCATTTCTTATCATAAAACCTTCCCCGGCACTAAAAGTAAACATCTCAAAGGTAGTCATTCCCCCATAGCAGTCCTTGGCATAAATTCCTTTCTTTATTCCGGATAATAAATCTTTAAAAGAAGTATCTCCATTTTCGATATAAGTATTGGTCATTCGAACAATAGGTTTAAAGCGATAATTGAGGGCACGGGCATTTCCAGTTGGTTCTTCATCCATTTTAGCAGCAGTCTCCCGCGAATGGAGTCTACCTGTTAGAATTCCCTCTTTTATCAGATAATTTTTCCTGGTTCTAACTCCTTCATCATCATATTTGGCAGAACCTAATAAATCCGGGATAGAACCATCATCGACTACATTGAGTTTGGGTGAGCCAAATTTCTTCCCTAATTTCATCAAACCGCTCATCCTCTCGTCTTCATATAAAAAATCGGCCTCACTAAGATGTCCAAAGGCCTCATGGATAAAAACCCCGCCTAATGTCTGATCTAAGATAACCGTATATTCCCCACCTTCCACCGGCTGTGCCTTAAGAAGATTAACTGCCCGAAAAGCTGCCTTTTGTGCTTTGGTAGAAATTCTTTCCATTATTTTAAAACCCTTGGTAGTTCCAACACTTTCACTGGCCAGCTGAACATTGTCCCCCTCTCGAGCTATGGCTGTAAAGCGCGTACTTAAAAACGGCTTTTCCTGTTCGATATAACTACCTTCCGAATTGGCAAAGTAAGTAGTAGAAAATCTATCGGTATAGATTACATTAGAGGATTGTATCAGAGGATTAGATTTCATAATTATACTATTATAATTTTCCATTAAATCTTTCTTTTCTCTTAAACTTACCTGACGGAAATCCTTATCTAATTCCCGCTTAATTATTTCCACCACTGGCGAAATAATGGCTAATTTGCTCTCTTCTTTGCCAATTAAACTCGCTACCTCTATTGCCTCTCTAACTTTCTCTTCTAAATCATCAAACTGATTAAAAGAAACAAAACCCCATCCCCCTTTTACCAGGACACGAACATTTCCTCCTGTCTGTTGGGAACAATTTATCTTTTCTAACTTCTTCCCCTGAAAACGAATGGTAGTGATTTCCTTCTTTTCCGTCCTTATCTCGATATAATCTGCACTGTTCTTTTTATTTTCCAAAATCTTTTCTAAAATCTCTCTCACTATTATTTTCTCCTTTGTATATTCTAATTATTTCAATTCCATTTTTCCTCTGCTTCATTTATTTTATTTTTTAATATTGCTTCTTCGTCTAAATAAATTGACCTTTCTAACCACCAAATCCATTTACTCCATTTTTCATTAAAATTTCCGCTTTCTTCTTTTATATTTATAAAACCACTTATTTTGGCCTCTATTTCATCAGCATAATGAAGAGCAATAGCAGTTAATATGCTGGGGAGTTTTGGTGAACCGAATTCAAAATGCCCGTGATGGCTTAAGAGTGTATGTTTTATCATTAATTCTAAATCCGGAGGAAAATTATCTAAACTCTTTATTTTTTGGTCAATCATCTCCAGCCCTATAGCAATATGACCTAAAAGTTTGCCTTCATCGGTATATTCAATTACTCTGTCATAAGTATATTCTCTAACCTTGCCTATATCGTGGAGTAGAGCCATAGTTATCAAAAATTCACGATTTATCTCTTTATAAATATCACCTATTGTTTCACAAATCCTAACTAAATTGCAGGTATGCTCGAGCAAACCTCCGAGATAAGGCTGGTGTACTTTTGTAGCCGCCGGGGCTTTTTTAAATTTTTCTACAAATTCTTGGTCGTCAAAAAAAGTCTTTAATATCTTCTTCAAATAAATATTTTTTATTGATTCTATGTTTGAATACACTATATTCATTAATTTATCTAAATCTTTTTTTGATTGGGGTAAATAATCTGAATAATCTAAATCTAAGGTGGCAGTTTCGGTAAGATAAGAAACTGTTGCCTGAAGGGTCCCGTCACTTTTCTTTTTAGTTACACACCCTTGAACTCGGGCAAATTCAATTTTGCCTAACTCTTCTACTTTATCTGAAGAAACATCCCAGTTAATGGCTTCAATTTCCCCAGTCCTATCGGCGATTTTAAAGAACATATCTATGGTCTTTTTATCTCTTCTCACCCTAAACTCTTTATTTTTTAATAAAAATATATCATTAATCTGGGTATTCAAACTTAAATCGGCTATCATCTGTTTTTTAACCAAAGCACTTCACTCCTTTTTTAATATTTTTGATACAAAAATGGTTTTGTTAGTGTATACTTTTTCTATCTTTTCTTTCGCTTTCTTAACTCGATACTCGATACTATATATAAAAACTTGACAATAATGTTTATTTTCTTTATTCTATTTTAAGATAAGATTAGTTAATGCCGAAGTGGCGGAATTGGTAGACGCGCTACGTTCAGGGCGTAGTAGGTGTATGCCTGTGGGGGTTCAAATCCCCCCTTCGGCACCAAATTATTTAGTCGTTAGTGAATAGTCGTTAGCTTATTTCGGGCAGACACAAGGTCTGCCCCTATATTTAACTTCTACTATAATACACAAACAAAATATTAATTAATCAATTAACTAATCTCACTCGATACTAAATAGGCTTCTAGTTTCTCTTTACATAATCAAATAACACTTCAACTACTTTATCCATTTCCCATTCTTCTCCGATAGTAAATCTGATAAATTGGTCGTCTAAACCGGAAAATTCATTCTCCCAACCAGCCAAAGTATAAATACCTTTTTCCTTTAGATACTTCCAAACTCTTTCGCTTTCTTTCTTATTTTTGAACTCTACTAAAACAAAATTTGCTTTTGAATCATAAGCAGAAAATCCCAGCTCATTTATTTGCCTTACAAATTTATCTCTTACTTTCTTCATTTTCTCCCAAACTTCTTGATAATAATCTAAATATTTCAGGACTTTTTCCGCAGCCTTCTCGGCCATTCTATTTACTCTAAAATATTGACCGAAAGCTGCCAATCTTTTTATATTTTGCAGATTAGAAATGGCAAAGCCTAAACGTAATCCCGCCAATCCGTAATTTTTAGAAAAACTTCGGGAAATAACTAAATTTTTATATTTATCAATTAAATCTACTACCGTCTCTCCCAAATACTCGTAATTACATTCATCAACTACTACCATCCCTTTTGCCCTTTGCAAAATATCAATTATATTTTCCCGGGGAATTCTCGTCCCGGTAGGATTATTAGGATTGCATATCCATACCAAAGAAGCTTTGTCTAATTGTTGAGCAGAATAATTAAGGGAATACACTCCATCATACAAACAATTAACTAAAACTTTAGATAATCGGCCTCTATCAGCACTGGCCTCATATTGAGAAAAAGTAGGAATGGGAATTAAGACTTCTCCTTTGTAAGCTCGGGAAACTATTTCAATAACTTCATCCGAGCCATTGGCAGGAAGAATATTTTCCATCTTTACACCCACGTATTCAGCTAAAACCTGTCTAAGTTTAGCATATTCTCCCCCTGAAGGATAGCGATTAATATCCCTCAGCTCCTCGGATAATTCCTTTAACATATCTTTGGGCAAAGGATATTTAAAATAAGATTGGGTTAAAAATATTTTTTCTTTTTTCTTTGATTTCATAACTTTATCTCTATCCTATAAATTTTTTCTATGCGCTAAACGCTATATGTTATTCTTTATCTTCCTTCTTCTATTCACTAAATACTCAATACTATTTTGAATTTTTCTTTTCTTTCTCTTTCTTTACCCGATACTATATACCATATACTCGATACTCGATACTCGATACTATCTTGTCTTCTGACTCCTAAATTTTATTTCATTAACGAGATACGATTCACGAGATACGAGATATGTATTTGCTATATACTATTTTTATCCCTCTCCTTTTCAATCTTTCGTAAATCTGCTTCTCCTAAACCAAAATAATGCCCAATTTCATGAATAACCACCTTTCTGACAGATTCCTTTATTTCTTCTTTGTTCCTACAGCGTATTTCTATAGGCTTTTTAAAGATAACAATCTTATCAGGCATGACATTCCTATACCAGATACCTCTTCTGGTATAAGGGACTCCCCGATAAAGACCTAAAAGGCCATAGGGTGATTTGATCTTCATCTCCCTAAGAAGTTCTTGGGAAGGTAAGCCTTCAATTACTACAACAATATTTTCCATCCTTTCTCTGAATTTTTCAGGAAGGGTGCTTATTGCTTCAGTTACTAATTCTTCAAATTCTCCTTCGGTTACTTTCATTTTACTTTACTATCTCTTCTTTTAAATTTTTTATAAATTCTTTCACTTTCTGAATATATTGGTCCCTTGCCACTTCTCGTGAGGTCAGCTGAAGTAAAGCAAGTGGGGTCTTTTGACTAAGATTTTTCATACCATCAAATACTTTCTTAGAATCTGAACCCAATCGGGTGCAGAAAAAAGCCACATTTTTAAAACCTTCTTTACGTAAAGAAAGATAGGTCCTGATAGGGGTAGAAATATTAGAAGACCAGATAGGGGTTCCGATAATAACCAGATCGTATAAAGAGGGATTATTTTTTATCTCCTTAATTGCGGTTAATCTTCTCAAGTTAGCATCAGTCCCAGCACTTAAGAATCCTGCAATTCCCTCCCTGCTTTTAATATCGAAAATCTCTTCCTTATCACACTTCAAGATTTTTGAAATAGCTTCGGCTACTTTTTTAGTTTTGCCGCTTCTCGAATAAAATGCTACTAATATTTTCATTATAAATACCCTCAATTTTTTATTTTATCTTAAAAAATCCTTCAGTGTAAAATCTTTATTTATCTTAAATAATTCCATTTCGTTTATTATATCCACGCCAATAATGGCTGAAACTCCATCCCAAATTTACCGAAGGAAGACGATCCAATTTAGAACCCCAATTTTTAACTATGGCTCGAGCTCGGATAAAATATTCATTAATTTGTTTTTGATTTAATGTGCTTAAACTGTTTTCAATAGAAGAAATTATTTCTTCCTCATAATTGATTATTAAAGACTGGATTTCAACTTGCGCAGAATTAAAATTTAATAAAGCCTTTCGGTGAAAACGTTCACTCTGCCACCAATAAGATTTTAAATTATAATTTTCACTTCCTTCGCTATACTCACCAGGAACAGTTGTATCAGGAGAAAAGACAGGGAAAAAGGGACTTATACAGGGGTTGGAAGCTCCGGTAGTATAAAAGAATTGTCTATCTTCACCAATTTTTGCTACCAGGGAACAGACTGTTTGGGTTCGGCGAAATAGTTTGTTTGCTGCGTGCAAGCACAAGGTGGCACCAGGACCATGATTGGGAGTCCACTGAGCATTATCCCCATGATCTTGTAAAATATTTATAAAATTTATGGTAGTCAACCTCTTCTTTCTCTGTGAAAGCAAGGCTCGAGAGCGTTTTTCCCGTTCAGCTCCCTTGGCAGCCCAAGTCATAAATTTAGCAGAGTAACATTTTTGAAAATTAAAATCCTTTTCGTTTTTACAGTAACCCCTTTTAATTGCATTCTCTATTAATCCTTCAGAGCAAGAATCATAATCTTTCTGTAAAGATATTATATTAGATATACTCCAAACATCCTTAATTTTCTTCCAGGCCCACCAAGTTTTCACTGTCTCTAATACATAGGCTTCTTTTTTGTCGGCAATTAAAAAACTATTCATATACTTTAATTGAAATCGATAACCGCAATTACCTCCCTGTCCATGTTTTTCCAACAATTCAATTATAACCTTTAAGGCCTGTCGGGCAGTTTGGCTCCTTTCGAGGGCTAAGCGAACCAAATCCATGCCGGTTAAACCTATTTTATCCGGCTTTTCTTTGGTAAATATTGCTTCATTACCAATAACCACTCCATATTCATTGGCTCCCATCTCTGCACCAAACATCCAGAAAGGTTGACAGAGTAATACTCGAGCTGTTTCTGGAACCTGAGGGATAGTCAAATAGGAACATTGAATTGTTTCGTTTGAATCATGCTTTTTGCGGGGAACTATAAGGATGTTTTGTGCTTCATCAGGTTCTCGATCACTATTCTTCCCAAAAAGGGTAAACCCTTCTTCAGTAGCAGAACCTAAAGCTACTATAGTATCACACATAATTACACTCCCTTTCTATTTAGAATGTTGAAGAGAGTAAATAAATTGGTTAGTTGGTTAGCTGGTTAATTAGTTAATAAATTATTAGTATTGAACTAGTTAACCAACTAACCAGGTAACTAACTAACGAAATGAGAGATTAATTGCATTTAAATTTTTTTCTTATTTTTTCTTTCTTACATTTAGTAATATTTTTTAAATCCTGTTTTGGCAATTTCAATCCATCCTTCAAACCCTGAATCATTCTATTATTTTCTGTTTCAGGGTTTACTGCATAGATAATCCACTTGCCTTCTCGCCGATTAACAACAAGACCTGCTTCTTTTAAAATCCTAACACTGTGTGAAATTCTTGATTGTTCTATATTTAATATATTTACCAATTCACAGACACACAATTCACCTTGCAGTAGAAGCAGATAAATACGTAAACGAGTTTCATCAGATAAGGCTTTAAATATCTTTATAGTCGCTTCCATTGCTTGTATTCTCCTTTGTATATGATGATATTCACGTTATTGTTTTAAAAATATTTATCCTGCATGCTATATTCTTCTTCTACAACTAATATATTAGTCTTGGCGAAACAATTTTTTATTTATCAATTACAATAGGGATGGCAATAGTTAAATAAAGATATTCCTTTATTTCCCCTTCCTGTATTTTATCTGAGACTTTATCCCTTAATAATATTACTTGCAGATTTTCTTTTTCTCCTGAGTTTAACTCAATTTCAGATATTAAGGGGATGAGATAATCTGCTGAAGTTTTTACGGAGGTGATTTTTATTCCCTCTTCTCCTGAATTTTCCAGAATAAACCTTCCTATAGTTTCGCCTTCAGAATCAGTTGTTAAATTAAAACTTGTTCCTACCGGAGAAATACTTACTGTGGGAGCGGGTTTCTCTTTTATATAACCATTAACCCGCAGTGAAAAGGCTTTTCTTCTGGGATCATTACAGTATATACGCACACTCTCTCTTACTTCACCTAACTCATGCTGGCTGGAATTATAGCTAAAAGTTACCTCCTGTTTTTCTCCCGGAAGAATTGTTAAGGGTATTTCTGTATCGTATTGGATATATTCAGAAGCATCTATCTTATCAATTATTAGATCCAACTCTCCCTTATTTTCAATAGTAAAGTTAAAGATAGGTAAATCCCCCTGGGAAATTAGTCCTAAATCCCATTGAGAATTAGAAAGGAAAGCCTTGGGAGAGGGGATAGGTTCTACCTCGATAATTACTGTAATCTTGGTCTTGGGGAGCTGGGGGTCGTTGGATTCGATATAGATATCTTTTTTGACCAGACCGTTATAACCGGTAGGATTAAAAGTGACCTTTAGTTCAGCTGATTTTCCCGGCTGTATATTATCAGAAGAGAGCATGGTGGCAGCACAGCCGCAGGAAGATCGTACTCGGCTGATAATAAGTTCTTCTCTCCCGGTATTTTTTATAGTAAAGATATGAACCGGTCTTTCGTCTTCTTTTATCTTTCCGAAATTCCATTCTTCTTCGGAAATAGAAATAGCAGGCGGCTGGGAAGACTTGTTTTGAATATTATAAAATATTAAAAAAGCTCCTACTATAACTACTATACTTATTAAGATAATAATAATTTTGTTTTTACGAACCATAACTTTCTCCTTTGCTATATATATAAAAATGTATACAATACACTACCCGCTCTACGCTAGCTTTACGCAATACGCAATACTAATTACTATTCCACATAGGCTGCCTGTAAAATCTCCTTAGTCGGACTATCCGGTGCCTGGACATATACTACTATGTGAATGTTATTTATATCATGCACATTACTCAATGTTTCAAAAGTTAGGGAAAATTCCTGACTCGCTCCAGAGGCAAAGCTAGTAATCTCTTCTGAAGTTATAATGTCGCGAACAACATGATTCACATTCTTACCTTCTGAACCTAAATATACCGAATCTTCATATATCATTGCCCCAACAACTAAATCAGTCAGGTCTTCAGAACTAATATTCTCAATACTAACATTAATGCTAACAGTAAGGTTGGTAGTATCAACATTGGAAGATGCTGAGATATCTATTTTTGATGCTATGGCTAATTCCGCATCAATTGCTTCTTTATAATTATTATAATTACTCTCATTATAATGAACACTTTGATTCAGACCATTAAAATAGGTATCAGGGGTATGACGAGAGATACCAAGAGAGTCAGTATACCACTTAAACCTATCTATGGTTTCAGCAGTAGCCCAACCCGTATAGTCTGGTTCAATGTCCCAACCATATTCTTCTAAGACTACTAATTTATCAAATCCATATTGCTCTAATAGTTGAGCCATAGCATCCTTGGCCTTGGGACAATTGGGACAGGTGGGAGCAACAAACAGTTCTACCATTACCACTCGTTGATTTTCCTGAGAAAGAGGTATGATTTGAAAATCTAATTCTATAATCTCGTTTTCTATAATTTCAACGGTTTTAGTCTGACTGTAATAACCCTCTAAAACAACAGTAACTTCTCCATTGCCTATAAGAACCTTGGTTAAAATATAATTTCCTGAAGCATCGGAAGTAGTGGTGATATTACCTACACTAATCAATGCTTCCTCTAAAGGTTCACCGCTTTGGTTATCGGTAACTACCCCTTGGATACTGCCAGTGGATACAGGGGGAGGAGTGCACCCACCTCCTAAAAATAGTAAAAAACTAATCCCCACGACAACAACTGATAAACGAAATACTATTCTAAATAATTTTCTCTTCATAAATAAAGTTTCTCCTTTAAATATAGTATGTACACATATCATATATTACTTATTCATACCCATCCGGAGGATCACATACTCCACCATTACAACCATCATCCTCTTTGTTCTCTTTTTTGGGAGCCCCTTTTTCTTTGGCTTCTAAGAAATAGCTGAGATATTGAAACATTAAATTTTGTTGTTTGGAGATTAAGCCCGGATAGATTCTCTTTACTACCAAATTTTTGGCTAAAAAGATAGTAGTGGGTAAAATTTCAACATTGTAAAGATTGCTTACTTCTTCCTGGGTGTCTAATAGTATAGTGAAAGGTATTTTTTTATTAGTCCAAAACTCTTTAATCTGAGTAATATCTTCTTCTTTCAAGTCTTTACGTGTATTTATCATAATTACCTGGTATTTTTCTTCAATGATACGCTCTTCAAAATACTCAGCCAGCTCTTCTATCCCACATATTGAATCCTCATTCTCGTTATTACAAAAGTAAAGAATAAGGAGTTTCTGTTTTTCTTTGTAATCTGTTAAATTAAAGGTTTCTCCATCTATAGTCTTAAGGATAAAATTGGGGGCGGGGAAACCTTTTCTAAAAGATGAAGAAAAGGCAGACGAGTAAAAAAAAACCAAAAAAACAATTATTAATAGAACAATTAAAAGGTTGTTCTTTCTATTCCTTAAGCAAAAAATCATATAAAGCACCTCTTTATTAATTGGCCAATTTACCGATTCACCAATTAGTCAATTCACCAATTGACCAATTTGCCAATTAGATTAGTCTTTAGTGAATAGTCGTTAGATTTAAATACATGTTTTCAGTTGTCAGTTTTCAGATTTAAATCCACCAGTTGTCGGTTTATTATATTATCTGTCATTGCGAGCGAACGAAGTAAGCGTGGCAATCTCGGGCTAAGCTAAAAATTTAAAACTAAAAGCGAAAAGCCATAATTCAAAACCTAAAACTTTTTCGTAAAAAAATATTCTTTTTAATGTAGGGGTCGGATTTATCCGACCCGAGTTGTTTTTTAATTCTCTGACGGGTTCGATGAATCGAACCCCTACCTCCTTAATACTTTAAGTTATCAACTATTGTTCTGGATTCTGGCTACTGGCTACTATCCTATAAACTTGCAACTCAAAACTTGTAACCTGCAACTTTCTTATCTCTACGCTAAACGCTACCCGCTATACGCTACAATATTCACTATCTACTATTTTATTGTTAGTAAAAAACTCCGCTATATAGCAGCAACCCGGACAATCCAAAAAACAGCAGGGTCATTGCCATCTTTATTTTCCCAAAATTCTTTTGAGTAAGTGCAGCCCACTGGGCTGAAGTAGTCCCCCAGTAAGTAAAAGAAAAGACCAGAATTAAAGGTGCTACAAACATCAGATTATAGAACAAGAGATAAAATAAAGCATTAACTTTTAAATCAGGGATAGTGCTGATAAACATTATAGTAGGAAGATAAATCTGACCTGTACAGGCTAATTCTAAAAGAGAAACTATAAAACCAGTTACTGCAGCCATTAAGATATAATTACTCAGTCTTACATTCTTACGAATAGCAGAATGAATCATATCCTTTAAAAATGAGGGCAACTGGAGCTTGGCGTCTTTGGTGGTTCCTTTTTTCTTAAATTGAAGATAGTCATATAGACTGACCACCCCTAAAATTAAGGCAAGGGTAGCAGTAACCAAAACGAATATTTTTCGGACTAAGGGTAAAAAGGATAAAGAAGTAATCATCTTTAAGGCCCCGTTTCCGATTAAGAAATAGGTCAGAAAGACGGATAGAGTAAACATTCCTCCTACCCAGAGAATTTCCCTTCCTTTTCGGTTGATCAGAGTAAGATAAGAGATAAAAAAGATGATGGAAGCAAAAGCACAGGGATTTATACCATCAATCAAACCACTCACTGCTACTGCAGCCAGACCGAAGGACTGAAAGCGAGCTATTAATCTCTCCTGAGCAGTAAGGTCTTTTTCCTTAACTTTTTCCCAGGGGGGAATAGTATTAGTAGTTAAATTTTTTTGAATGAGTTTTTCTAAATTATCATAAGTAATATCATCTCTAAAAAGGTAATCATCTCCAACAAATATAACCGGAACTAAAAGTCTCTCCTCTTCGGGCATCTGGTTTAATTCGCTTAATGCTTCAGCTAATTCCACATTCTCAGACAAAGAGATATCAAAATCTTTTATGACTAGATTATTAGGATATTTCTGAGAAATATCTTTCAATATAACTTTCACCTTATCACAACCATGACAACCTGGTTCGTAAAAATCAGCTAAATAAACCGGATAATTAACCGGGGTTGAAGTACTGGCAGCAAAAGAACTAATTGTATAAGGAGAAGAAAATTGGCTTACAAAAACTATGAAAAATAATGAAAGCAAAATAAAAGTTAAAGTCAAATAAAACTTTCTTCGGTTTATATTGTTTAATTTATTATTTATTGTTTTAGCCCTCATTATAATTCTTCCTTATCAATTATATTAAAATAATTAAAAATATAATGATTTACGTCAATTTGTTCAACTATTACATTTTTTAGAAAAATTTCTTTTTAAATTTACAAATTATAGTATACAATACAACATTAAAATTTCAAAATTTTTAATTAAATTAAACCTAATTTTTTACAACAGAATCTTTCCTGTGAAATATACAATTAAGATTTAATATGATAAATCTATCATACGTATCTATAATTGTCAAGAATTTAAATTTTAAAACCCGATTAAAAATTTTACCATAAAAAGCTTGACAATAAACATACGTTTATTTTATAATATAAATAAGATAATAAATTGTGCTAATATAATAATTATAGCAAATTATTATTTAAATTTTTTAAAGGAGACTAAACATGTTTAAAAAAGATTCCCTTGACCCAAATCATAAAAAGACTCTCCAGTGGATTCAAAAAAAAATCAGAGAAAACGGTTATCCACCCACTGTTCGGGAAATCTGCAAAGCCGTGGGAGTAACTTCTTCCGCTACTGCCCATAAATATCTTACTATCTTGGAAAAGAAAGGCTATATCCATCGGGAGAAGGAGAGATCTCGAGCCATTAGGATTATACCCCAGACCAAGAAAGTGCCTGTAGTGGGGAGCGTAGCTGCAGGAGAACCTATGTGGGCCTTAAAAGATATCACCGAAGTTATACCTATACCGGAGCAGCTTTCTGGCAGTGAAGAAAGCTTTATGGTAAAAGTTGAAGGTGATAGCATGATCGGAGATCACATACTTGATGGAGATTATGTCATGGTTAAGCCCCAGCGAAATGCAGACAACGGAGATATTGTCATCGCTCTCCTAAATCAGGAAGAAGTCACAGTAAAAAAATTGTATAAAAAAGATAATCAGATTACCCTGCAGCCTTCCAACCCTCTTTATAAACCCATAAACACCAAAGATGCGATTATCCTGGGTAAAGTTATCGGAATTTTAAGACGATTTAACGGAGGAAAAAAATAGTAAATATGTTATATATCGGTACTTCTGGTTATAGTTATAAAGATTGGATAGGAACCTTTTATCCCGAAAATACTGATAAAAAGGAGATGCTTAAACTATATGCCCAAAAGTTTAAGGTTTCTGAAATTAATTCTACCTATTACCGCATACCTCATCCGGCATCTTTTTATTATTTGCAGCAAAAGGTTCCTGCTGATTTTAAGTTTACAGTAAAAGCCAATCAAGAAATGACTCACAGCCGGGAAGAAAATCCCGCTATTTTTAAAGATTTCAAAGAATCCATAAAGCCCTTGCTGGAGGCAGGTAAATTTGCCTGTGTGTTAGCTCAGTTCCCTTATTCTTTTTATAATACTCCCTCTAATAGGGATTACCTTCTCCGCTTCAAAGAAAGAATGAATGACATACCCCTGGTGGTAGAATTTAGAAATTCTTACTGGATAAATAACGAAATATTCAGAATTTTAAAAAATAACGACATAGGTTTTTGCTGTGTAGACCAACCCCAGCTCAAAGGTTTAATTCCGCCCATAGCTGAAGCTACTTCTAACCTGGGTTATGTTAGATTTCACGGTCGGAATAAGGCCAATTGGTGGGAACACGAAAAAGCTTATCAAAGATATGATTATCTCTATACCGAAGAAGAATTAAAAGAATGGATACCTAAAATAAAAAAGATTGCTGAAAAAACCACCGACCAATATATTTTTATGAATAATCATTATAAAGGCAAGGCAGTTAAAAATGCCTTGATGTTGATCAAGCTTCTTAAAAAAGAAATAAAGGCCGGAGAAATTAAAGAGAAAGAGAAAGAGAAAGAGGGACGGGATTAAAGAAAAATTGCTTATATTTTTTTGCCCTTCAATACAAACATTCGTTTTTCATTAGTTACCTGGTTAGCTGGTTAATTAGTAATTAGTAATTGGTGATGAGTAATAAGTTACAAGTTGCGTGTTATAAATTTTCTTCATTTTGTCATTGCGAGAAGCGAAGCGACGAAGCAATCTCAAACGGGGATTGCCGCGCCCCGATAAATCGGAGCTCGCAATGACAGAGAACATAATAAATCAATAACTGATAGTTTAAAATCTGAAAACTGAAAACTGTCAACTGAAAACATGTATTCAAATCTAACGACTAACGAACTATTCACTAACGACTAATCTAGCCAGAAAGGATTTTAAAAAATGGAAATGGTACATCTACATGTGCACTCTCAATACAGTATGCAAGATGGTCTCTGCAGCCTTGATGATTTAGTTAAACAAGCTGCTAAATTTAATATGAAAGCAGTGGCTTTAACTGACCATGATGGGCTCTACGGAGCCATTCAGTTTTATAAAAAAGCAAAAAACGCAGGAATAAAACCCATCATCGGCTGTGAAATACGGGCAAAAGATAATCAAAAATCCAATCAGACCTATCACCTTATTCTTTTGGTCAAAGACAAGGAGGGATACAGCAATCTCTGTCAGATTATCACCAGAGCTCATCTATCTAATCCCGGCTCTATCCCAGCCATAGAAAAAGAAATTTTAGCCAGATACAGTAAAGGAATTATTGGGTTAAGCGGGTGTGATAAAGGAGAGATACCTCTTCTCCTTTTACAAAAAAAGACTGAGCAAGCCGAAAAAGTTGCCTGCTGGTATCAACAGGTATTCGGTAAAGAAAACTTTTATTTAGAATTATCCTTTCATAACCTTAGTGAAGAAAAAGTAATTAATTCCCAATTGATAGAGATGGGACAAAAGTTAAAGATTCCTCTGGTAGCAACCAATAATGTCCATTACCTACAAAAAAGTCAGGCCTTCTCTCAAGGCTTATTAAATAAGATTGCCAATTTGGGAACAAAAGAAAGATTCTATCATCAAAAACTTGAGACTGATGAATATTATTTTAAATCCCCCTCAGAGATGGAGAAGATAGTTTTTCAGGTACCTCAAGCCCTTAAAAACTCAATGGAAATTGCTGAAAAGTGCAACTTAAAACTTAATTTAGGAGAAATTCATCTCCCTGCTTATCCTCTACCCTCTTCTTATTCTGCCCAGGATTATTTAAAAAAACTTTGCCTGGAAGGCCTTAAAAAATATTATTCTATCCCCTCACCGGAAGTTATAAATCGTCTGCAATACGAATTAAAAATAATCAATCAGATGGGTTTTGCCGGATATTTTCTAATCGTCCAAAATATAGTCCGCTTCGCCAAACAAAATAATATCCCGGTAGGTCCGGGGAAAGGTTCTTCAGCCGGTAGTTTAGTCTCTTATCTCCTTAATATAACCGAAGTAGACCCTCTAAAATACCAACTCTTTTTCGAAAGATTTCTCAACCCGGAAAGAATAGACCTTCCGGATATAGATATAGATTTTGGCCAGCTGGGGAGAGAAAAAGTAATTTCTTATATCTTTAAGAAATTTGGGCATAATCGGGTAACTCATGTCAGCACTGTCTCTACTTATGCCGCCCGTTCAGCCATTCGGGATACGGGGAGAGCACTGGGCTTCCTCCCTCAGGAAATAAATAAAATCGCTAAACTCATGCCTATATTCTCCTCGCCCGGAGTAATTAAAGCTTCTCTTAAACATTTACCTGAACTGCAAAAACTCCCCTGTGACCAGGAACCCCTTAAATCATTATTCTTTTTTGCTCAAACCATAGAAGGAATACCCCGACATCTCTCCGTACACGCCTCTTCGATGATAATCTCAGATAGGCCGCTTTCAGAAGTAGTCCCTCTGGAACTAACTAATCAGGGAGAAATAGTCAGTCAATATGAAAAAGAATCCATCAAAGATTTAGGTTTATTGAAAATGGATATCCTGGGCTCCCGCAGCCTCACTGTAATTAAAAAGACTTTGGAAATGCTAAAAGAAGAAAATATAAATATCAACCTTAGCAAGATTCCCCTTCATGATAAAGCCACCTTCTCCGCCCTGCAAAAAGCCAAGACTCTGGGAGTCTTCCAACTGGAAAGCTCGGGGATGTCTTCTCTTCTAAGGAGGCTTTCCCCTTCCCATCTAGGCGATGTAATCGCTGCTCTATCTTTATACCGACCGGGCCCCTTGGATAGCGGGATGACCGAACATTATCTTAAAAGAAAACGAGGAGAAGAGAAAATAGACTATCTACACCTCAAACTAAAACCAATTTTAAAGGATACTTATGGAGTTATCCTTTATCAGGAACAGGTTATGCAGGTAGTTTCTGTTTTTGCGGGCCTTAGCTTAGGAGAAGCCGACCTCTTTCGTCGAGCCATTAGCTCCCGTTCACCGGTAGAAATGGAAAGGCAGAGAGATAATTTCCTTAAAAAAGCCATAAATCAAGGAAACACCAAAGAAGAGGCAGAAAAGATTTTTAATCTAATTTCTAAATTTGCCCATTACGGTTTTAATAAGGCTCACAGCACCTCCTATGCCCTAATCTCTTTTGTAACCTGTTACCTCAAAGTGCATCATCCCGCTTACTACCTGGCTTCCATGCTCACCCACGGTATGGGTTATTATTCTCCTGACCGCTATATTCAGGAAGCCCGGCGCTTCAAGGTTAAAGTGTTCCTTCCCGATATAAATAAGAGTGGAGCTGGTTTTACTGTAGAAGAGGGAGCTATTCGAGTGGGACTGGGTAAGATAAAAGGCATGGGAGAAAAACATTTAAAGTCCATTCTATCTCTCAGGGAAAAATGCAAAAGATTTAATTCCCTGTATGATTTCTGTTACAAAACTACGCCTTTAAAAATTAATCAACCATTAATAGAAAATTTAATTAAGGTAGGGGCTTTCGACTTCACTGCTTATCCCCGTTCGGCATTATTGACCCTGCTTCCCCTTACTTTAAATGAAGTTAGAAAGAAGAAAGTTAAAGATGGGGCTCAAAATAAAATATCCGAAGAGAGGGAATTATGGAATACCGAACTTATTGCCTCTGACTCCATTCCTGCTTATCATTTTTCTAAGTCTTTCCAAATGAATTTAGAAAAAGAAATACTCGATTTATATATAAGCAACTATCCCTTGAATAAATATGATAAAATATTATCACATTTACCGATTAAGAATTCTAATCAACTGTTAAATTATTTTTATCAAAAAACAATATTGATAAAGGGAGTGCTAATCCAGGCAAGAAGACAATTTACCAGGCAAAAACAGGTTATGGCTTTCTTGCTCCTGGAAGATGAATCAGGTTTCTTTGAAGTAATTACTTTTCCGGCTGTCTATCAAAAATATTCTAAACTTTTTTGCAAAGAAGCGCCCCTTTTGATAGAAGGGGTCTTAAGCAAAGATAGCGGCAACTCTAAAATAATCGCCCGAAAGATTGTAAATATTAATTCGTATCACGTAAAACTAACGTAGAGCGTTTAGCGTGGAGCGTATAGAATACAGTAACAAGCAATGTGTAATGCGTGAAATGTAGGGGCAGACCTTGTGTCTGCCCATAATGAGTAAATGTAGGACAGGACAGGCGTCTCGCCTGTCTATGTAAATGTAGGGGTTTGATTCATTGAACCCGTTTCGGGGCGGATAAATCCGCCCCCTACAAAATGCAGTAAACCTTTTATATTTTCTTAATTGGTAGATTGGTAGATTTTAAGGTTTTGAATTTTGAATTATGGTTTTTGGCTTTTAGCTTTAAGTTTTTAGCTTTATAAACTATACACTACCCGCTGCACGCTATACGCTGTATACTATATTATATATACTAACGACTAATTTAATTGGTGAATTAGTCAATTAGCCAGAAAGGACATAACATAATGAGTGATAATTATCGCTTATCCATAATTCATCTGGATCTTGATGCCTTCTTTGCCTCTGTAGAGCAAAGAGATAACCCGACCTACCGAGGCAAACCTCTTATTGTAGGAGGAATAAGCGGTGGTGGCGGAAAAGGTAATTCAAATCGGGGAGTAGTCTGTGCTGCTTCCTATGAAGCCCGTAAATACGGTGTTCACGCCGGTATGCCTATCTGGGAGGCTCGCCAAAAATGTCATAAGGGAATTTTTGTCCCTTCTCAAATGAACAAATATTTAAAGGCATCTAAAAAATTCTTTCAAATTTGCAGTACTTATACTCCCTTGATAGAACCATTGAGTATAGATGAACTTTTTTTGGATGTATCAGGATGCGAATCACTCTTTGGCTCAAGCGAAATAATCGGCAGAAAAATTAAAGAAAGAGTTTATCAAGAATTAGGACTCAAAGTCTCGGTGGGAATAGCAGAGAATAAATTCTTAGCTAAGATAGCTACCAACCTGGGGAAGCCGGATGGTTTTTACATTATCCTTTCAAAAGATATTCAAAAAATACTTTATCCCCTCCCTGTATCTTCCCTTTGGGGCATAGGGAAAAAAACAGAAGAGCTGCTAAAAAAATCCGGTATTTACCTGGTAGAACAATTGGCTCAGATGCCTAACTCTATATTGGAAAACCTTCTGGGGAAAAACGGGAAAAAGATAAAACTTCTGGCTCAAGGGATAGATGAAAGTCCGGTTACTCCCCCATCAACAGCAAAATCTATTGGCAAAGAAACAACTTTCAGCACCAATATAACCGAAAAGGCAATTCTAATAAAAGAATTGCTTAAAATTTCTCAGCTGGTTGGTTATGCTGCCCGAAAAAAAGGTTATAAAGGCAGGACTATTACTTTAAAAATAAGATTTCACAATTTTACTACCTTTAGTAGGTCTAAGACTTTAGAAAATCCTACCAATCTTGATGATATCATCTTTAAAACAGTTGTGGAACTCCTGGATAAAGTAAAGCATAAAAAAGGCGGGGTTAGACTTTTGGGAATAAAACTCTCCAATCTTACCCTGGGGAATGAAAGAAAGCAATTGAAGTTCTTAAGGGACGAAGAGGATAAAAAAGATGAAAAATTGGAACAGCTTACTCAGTCTTTAGATAAAATCAGAGAAAAATTCGGCACTAAAGCCGTAACCCGAGCCAGCCTTCTAAAAGTAAAAAAGAAAGAATAAGCATACTCACCATGGCAACGCCGTGGTGCTGCGAGTTTACAGAGGGCACGATTCATTGTGCCCCTATATTTGTCATTCTGGTAAAAACAGGAATTTATTCTATTTGTTCTTTCTCTTCTCCTTCAGGGCTTTTAATATTTTTTCCGGAGTGATGGGGAGGTCAAAGATTCTTACTCCTACTGCATCATAAATGGCATTGGCAATAGCCGGAGTAGTGGCAATTGTAGCCGGTTCTCCAATCCCTTTTGCTCCAAAAGGACCTTCTGAATCTTCATTCTCTACCAGCCGCGTAGTAAAGCGAGGTGTATCCATAGAAGTAGGAATTAAATATCCGGTTAAATCGGGATTCAAAGTAATCCCCTCTTTGATAACCTGTTCTTCCATCAGAGCCATGCCAATTCCCTGAACTGTCCCACCCTCTATTTGTCCTTCTACATTCTGAGGATTTATGGCTTTACCGATATCTGCTGCAGTATATACATTTAACACTTCCACAACACCCGTATCTGTATCTACTTCTATATCAACTATTTGAGTAACAAAAGTATAGGCTACGTATAATTTTTCACCCTGCCCGGTTTTGGGGTCGGGCTTATCAGTATAAGGGAAAAAAGATGCTTCTGCTTTTAAACTATCACCTCTTTCTTTCATCTTCTCGGCTAATTCCCAGTAACTTAATCTATTATTTGGATTATCATTTCTAAAAATATAACCATCTTCTATTCCTAAATCAACATGGTTGGTTGTAAAATTCAGACTGGCATAATGATAAATATTGCTTAACAATCCCTCTGATGCTTCTTTAACTGCATTGCCGGTAAAGAATGTCTGTCTGGTAGCTGAGGTGGAACCTGAATTTTTAGTTAAATGAGTATCACCGGGGATAATTTGGATTATTTCCGGTTTGACTTTCAAAACTTCAGCAGCAATCTGGGTAATTACCGTCAGCACTCCCTGTCCCACATCCGCAGCAGCAGTTCTAATTAAAATCTTACCACTGTCTTCTATTTCCGCTGAAGCGATGGAGTGGTCAGGGAACCCCTCTCCATAACCAAAACCAAACATAATAGTCGCCATTCCTCTACCTTGTTTTTTCATCTCGGTCCTCCCTTCCAACCTGCTATATCTGCCGCTTCTTTAATAGTCTCTTTCACTCCTACACTATGGGTTAATATCTGTCCATTAGGGGTAGAAGAGCCAAGGTTATAAGCATTTTGCAAACGAAATTGAATCGGGTCAATCCCCAATTTGTGAGACAGGATATCCATCTGGGACTCATAGGCAAAAGCCATTTGAGTAGCACCAAAACCGCGCATCGCTCCACAATAAGTATTGTTGGTATAAACAGTATAGGCCACACCTTTTTCATTATCTACATTATAAGGGCCGGTACAATGATACATCCCTTTGTGAACCACTGCCAATCCGCTGGAAGCATAAGCACCGGTATCACCGATTACTTCTACCTGGCAGGCGGTTAAATAACCTTTTTTAGTAACACCGGTTTTCATTCGAATAATGAAGGGATGTCTTTTTGATTGAGCTATCATTGATTCCTCTCTAGTATAAGTAAATTTTACCGGTCTTTTAGTGGCTATCGCCGCTAAAGCCAGGTGAATATGAACAGAGATATCCTCTTTCTTGCCAAAGGCACCACCGATAACCGGTTGGATAATCCTTATCTTTTCTTTGGATAAGCCTAGAGATTGGGCAATATCCGCCTGAGTATCATGAAGCCACTGGGTGGCTGCCCAAAGTTTAATTATTTCATTCTCTTCATCATAAAACCCAACTCCTGCCTCAACCTGAAGAGGCAGTTGGTCAATAAAGGTTGTTTTATATTCATTTTCTATAACCATATCCGCTTCTACAAAACCCTTTTTTATATTTCCTTTTTCTAAGTAATGGGTGGCCAGGATATTACTATCTTTATGAATGAGGGGGGCATCTTTCTCTATAGCCCGCAAGGGGTCAGATATTATTTCTAATTTTTCTACTTCCACTTCAATTAGCCCGGTTGCCCGAGATGCAGCTTCCTTGCTTTCCGCAATAACAATAGCCAGGGCATCTCCCATAAAACGCATCTTCTGGCCTATACCGATAAGAACTGGTTGGTCCTTTATAATTAAACCAAAATTTTTCACTTCAAGAATATCGGCTGCAGTAATTATCTTTACTACTCCCGGTAATTTTTGTGCTTTACTTATATCTATTCGGCGAAGATAAGCATGGGGATGAGTGGCTCTCTTAATTTTTACATACAACATATTATCAAAATAAATATCGTCAGAATATATAGCTTTACCGGTTACTTTTTCCCGGGCATCTACTTTGAAAATATTTTTACCTACATATTTTTTAGGCATTCTCTTCACCCCCTTCTCCATCTCTGGTCGACAATCTATTTGCTGCTAACTTAATAGCATCAAATATCTTTTGATAACCGGTACAGCGACAGAGATTTCCAGAGATACCACGTTTAATCTCTTCTTTAGTAGGATGAGGATTTTCTTCTAACAGCTTCTTAGCAGCCAAAATCATTCCCGGGGTACAGAATCCACATTGAACTGCTCCGGTCTCTATAAAAGCCTCTTGAACCGGATCCAGACATTTATCATCTCCTACACCTTCAATGGTGGTGATAACCGCCCCACCAGCCTGAGGCGCTAAAATCAAACAGGAAGCCACCAGTTCACCATTCATAATTACAGTGCAAGCCCCGCACTCGCCTTTCCCGCACCCTTCTTTGGTTCCGGTTAGGCGCAGGTCATCTCTTATTAAATCCAGCAAACGGGTTGAGGTAGTAGTCTCCACTTTTCTTTTTTTATTATTAATAGTTAATTCTATGGTCAATTTATTCATTTATATGACCTCCAGGCTAAACCTATCTCTTCCAAGGCGTTAATCATTATCTCTTTCGCCACATCTTTACGATATTCTCTCGTTCCCCTGATATCATCGATAGGGAAAATTTTATCTTCTACTATCTGACCTAATTGGTTAAAATCTAATTGCTTAAAGTTTTTTCCTACCATCTTTTTTCTAATTTCTTTAATTTCAATCGGAGTCGGGGCAACAGAGCCCAGGCAGGTTCTTACGTCTTTAACGGTTTTATTGTCTTCAGCCATTTCTACTACCAGAGCCAGGGCAATGGTTGCAATAATTAAAGCCTTCCTCTTACCGATTTTAATCCAGCTCCCGTAAGTTCTTTTAGACGGCAGAGGAAGAATTATCCGGGTTAATAATTGAGCTGGTTCTAAGATAGTTTTTTTGGGCCCGATAAAAAACTCTTCCGCTGAAATTAGCGCTTCTTTCTGAAGGGAGAGTAATTTGAATTGAGCGTCATAAGCCATCAAAGGAGATAGGAGGTCACCGGCCGGTGAAGCATTAACAATATTTCCTCCAATAGTTCCTCGATTTCTTATTTGGGGGGAGCCGATATCGGCAGCAGCCTTGCTTAAAACTGGAAAATATTTTTTAATCTCTGCTGATTTTTCCAATTGAGCGTGAGTAACCATCGCTCCGATTGTCATATGCTTTTTATTTATTTCAATAATTTTTAATTCTTTTAAATTTTTTAAATCTAGCCAACCATTAATCTCATAGAGCCGATCATAATATTGAATTAATAGGTCAGTCCCTCCGGCAATTATTTTAATTTCTTTCCCGTATCTGGATAAAATTTCCAGTGCTTCCTCTATTTTCTGCGGAGCAAAATACTGACAGGGGACGGTCCTCTGGCTTTTTTTAGAATCGCCTCTAAAAAAATTTTTACTATTTTGCAATCCTTCTTGGAATTCTTCCATAAGTTAAATACTCCACCTCCTAATTCGATATATATTTTACCACTTACAAAACCCTCTTGTAATTTACAAGCTCTGCTTTATCTTACATACCTATAAGTTATAAGTTATAGATTGCCCTTAGTAGGGGCGTATTGCAATACGCCCCTACATCCTTCTACTACTTAGCATACCGAATTATTAATTAAATAATTGTAATCTTTTAATACTGTGCTTATTATCGCACCGACCTCCCGAATCTCGCTAATATTATGACCCTTCGGATATTGAGATTCTGCAGGCATTAATTCTCCGTTCCTATCGAATTTTAATTTCCATAGTTTATCCTGTAACCTTAAAATTACCAGCCAACTACCCTTGAAATCAGTAACCATAAATCCATTATTGGTACTGTTCTTAAAGTCCTCTTTGGTTGCAAAAAGAGTCAATTTATCTTTATAAGGTTTGCCATCATAAGGGCAAAATGTAGCACAGTTTCCACATTCATTGCATAATGCGTCAAGATGAATAATCTGATAAGCATCTTGAAAGCCCTCTTTCTTATCAATCTCGATCGCAACATTTGCCCGGTTTGGACAGACATCCACACATTTATTACAGATAACATTGCACTCAAGACACCGCCCTGCTTCATTCTCAGCTATTACCCTATCATCTTCGGATATTTTTGGAGGGATAAGACGGCTTTTTTTATTATAAATCTCTGGAATTTGCTGTTTTCTATCAAAACCTGGATTAAAATCTTTATCCAAACCTTTCCAGTCTGATATTTCCCTTTTAGCAATAACTTCTACCGCCTTTCGTGCATCGGCGATGGATTCAACAACTGTTGAGGGACCACGAAGGGCATCACCACCTATAAAAACATTTTTAAGATTAGTTTCAAGGGTTTCCGGGTTTGCATGCGGTCTGTTGTTTTTTTCAATTTTTAACCCGCATGCCGATAAAAATTTGGAATCGGTATACTCCCCAATAGCACTGATTACAGAATCTACAGCTATCTCCTCAGTCTCCTCAGTGGAGACAGGACGCCGGCGACCGCTGGAATCAGGAGTGCCTAAAGTCATCTTGCGGCATTTCAAAATACCAGTTTTTGAAAATGATTCCGGCAGTAAAAGGGGCTTGAAAATAACTCCTTCTTCAAGTGCTCGCTCATATTCCTCTTTCTCCGCTGGCATTTCATCTTCAGTGCGGCGGTAGATGATAAAAACTTTTTCAACACCACCTACCTTCAGAGCTGCCCGTGCGCTGTCAACTGCGGTATTTCCGCCTCCTATTACCGCAACACGCCGACCAATATTGAGTGCTCCTGAATCTTTGTTGAAAGACCTTAAAAAATCCAGGGTTTCATAGACATTATTATTATCACCGCTTAGCTGCAGTTTCCTTGAAACTTCCGCACCGATTCCTATAAAAATATATTTATACCCTTTGCTATTCAAATTATTAATAGAAAAATCTTCTGATACTCCAAATTTAAAATCCACACCAAGTGCTTTAATAATAGAAATATCTTTTTCAATAGCAGATGCAGGAATTCTGAAATTAGGCAGTACATATGTTATTACACCACCGGGAGAATCCTGCTTCTCAAATACAGTCACCTTAAATCCGTTTTTAGCAAGAAAGTAAGCTGCAGATAGTCCTGCCGGTCCTGCTCCGATAACAGCAACTTTTATATCCAACGGCTCAGTAGTAACACGGCTTTTAGTATCGTAGGTGATTTTTCCCTGCTCAGCAGCAATCCTCTTAATCTCGCGAATACTAACCGCTCCTTCATAGTCAAGACGGGTACAGTTGTACATACATTGATGGTCGCAGATGTGCCCGGTTATATTAGGAAGAGGATTTTTCAAATAAATAAGTTCCAGAGCCCTATCATACTGTCCATCCCCCGCGAGCCGAATATACTCCGGAATATCCTGGCGGATGGGACAGGAGAGAACACAGGGAGCTATATAGCAATCGGTCAGGGGTAATTCCCGGTCAATGAAAACTTTCTTCGTACCTCTCCAATCTTTACGGTAATAATTTTCCCGAAGGGCCTCTTCGGCTAATCGGTCAAGTTTTTCCACATCGATAACCTCGGGCTTCCTTTTCTTTTCAACTATTGGTTCTAATTTTCGGGCAATTTCTGCCATTCTCAGATAACCGCCCGGCTTTAACAGCTCAGTGGCTATAGTAATCAGTTTAATCCCTGTTTCAAAGATCTGAAAGATATTCAGTTGAGACGCCCCTCCTGAGTAAGATATAGGTAGGGTTCCTTCAAACTCACGTGATAAGCGGGAAGCCAGAGTAATGGTAATAGGAAAGAGAATGCGTCCTGATAAGTACATCTCTTCTCCTGGAAGGACACCCAAGGTATTTACTGTTCCCAGCGTATTGGAGAGTTTAACCCCAAAATTACGACCACATTCAGAAGCTACTTTAGAAAGTCGTTTAAGCATCCCTATCGCATCATCCCATTGCAAGTCTTTGGTAAAAGTAGATTCTTTAATATTTATATAATTAAATCCAAGCTCATCCAATATTTTTCTAACTAATTTATAGCCAAGTAAGGTCGGATTTAATTTTACGAAAGTATGGAGTCTTTTTTCTTCCATAAGATATTTACAGATAGATTCTATCTCTTTGGGAGGACATCCGTGCATGGTAGAGAGAGTCACAGACTGGGCGATATAAGGTGAAATTGCACTGGAAATATTTTCCAGGTTTTTAACCTTTCCTTTAATGTGCAGAACTTCTGAAAAGTTTGTATCCCGGATAAAAGAACTTAATTCCTCTAAGTAACGCTTGAATAACGGATGTCCGGAGGCATCGGTTAAACTATTAATAAACGAATCCATGCCGGGGGTTTTAATTCCCTTCAGGTCGTAGCCAACACTCATATTAAAAATAAAAGATTGTTTTGCAGTAACGTGCATATCAAAAACTGCTTCTATAAAGTGAAGCAGTATCCATGCTTTAACATACTCGTCATATGCCTGCTCCAGGGAAAGTTCAGTAGACCATTCGGTATTATAACCCTCGTCTCGTGCATCAATACAGGGTTTCTCAAATTGTAGGCTATCAAGTTTCTGTACAGTCTTAAGCTCGAAAAAGCGCCCCCCAACCAGATAGGCAGCGATAATATTTGGGGTCAACTGGGTATGAGGGCCTGCTGCCGGTCCTACAGGAGTAGCACAACTTTCATCAAATATCTGAATACTTTTTCCATTTTCTTTAATAAAAAATTGAGATTCAGGTATCCCAAAAATTGTCCACTGCGACCGATATTCTTCAGTTATCCAATAAAGTAACCGCTTAAACGGAACTGGCCTCATAATATCTCCCATAATTCTCCTCCTTAAAAAATAGGGACACATCCCATTTTTTACATAACATAAATTCCTTGCTTGATTATTTTATATCACTATTTTACCATTTAAAGAATTCTCTTACTATCTCACTATAATCTCCTTTGCAAATTAGATGATGATTACCCAGAGAATTTTGCAAAAAATATTTAACCCCCTCATTCATTCTAAATCTTATTTGAGTCCTACACAAATTCTCGCTATTTAAATTTTCAATTATTTCTCCCCCGGACACGAAATATTCTTTACCATCTCGGGAAAGTTTAAAAATAGTGGCCTTCCCTTCTTTAATATTTCCCTTTATTCCTACTCCCAAACCTGATTCAAAGTGAGTTTTTAAATAAAATTCATCAGGCATGTTTAAAGGCAAAGTACAATGAGCTAAAATTATTTCATTCTTGTCAATATCAATACTAGAGGGATTAGCCATAAAAACAGGCTCATCGGTTAAATAATGCAGAATAGTCATAGATATAAGAGCGGGAATATCGCCTTCACAACCAGCTATAATTCCTTCATCATTTAACAATGAAAGACCAAGACAACCGGTATTTTTATAAATTTCCAGCAGGTCAAAACATCTTACGGTAATACCATCAAATTTATATTTGTTTACAATGGCTTTAAATCCGTTATAAATTTTCAATGCTCCGTCGATTGATTTACTATCAAACCCTTTATTTTTAATATCATTTAATTTGGGATGGTCAAAACGATGTTTTTGCTCGATTTCTTTGATTAATTCATCCATTTCAATATCTATTAAAGAAATTCCTAAGTCATCTTTGACCTTATTATAATCTACATCGCTGGCTATAAGCCAATCGGACGGTTTACCGATAACTCCTAATTTAGTTGAAGTTAATCTACTTTTCACTTCAAATATTTTACTGAGTTCTTTTATTCTCCTGGCAATATAATTACTATCTCCGTGGATTATTTCTACTTTTTCTCCTTTCTGTTTTAAAAAGGAAGCAATCTCCAAAGAGGCGGCAAAAGAATTATGCAATCTACTGGATAAAAGCAGGCAAGGTCCCTTGACCTGTTTAAAAATCTGTTTGAACTTCCCCTCAACTCCCCCGGATTTAATAAAGATAAGAGGGAAATAATCTTTACGTTTAAAGTCATCTAAGTTTATATTTTTAAATTTCTCACCTAATTTTTCTTCAATTTCAGTTATAAAGGCCTTCAAGGTCTGATTAATATACCCCTCATTATGCACTTCTGAAACCAGATTACATAATCCTATTTTCATATCAAGTTTCCTTTCTTTTATGCATTTACTGCCTATAATTAGTAAATTAATTTTTCTTAATTATCAAAATTATATACCTTTACTTATATTCTACAAAATTCGCAAAATTCCTCTTTTTTTTCTAAAATAAAAAAGAATAATTATACTTCTTATTTTTTCTTTCTCTCTTTTTCTTAGCGCAATACGCGATACGGGATTACTCTGATTCTCGGTTTCTATTATCTTTTCGAGATATGATTCACGAGATACGAGATACGAATTTATATATCCTCTTGTAAAGTCTTGCAATACAATTTATAATTAAAATAGAAAATATCTTAAAAACTAAATTAGAGGGGAGTGGATAGGCTCTGGTGGGCCTTGCGGACTTCAAATCCGTGGGCGGTAATTAATTATAATTGCCGCGGTGGGTTCGATTCCTACCCCTCCCGCCATTAATTTTTCACTTCAGGTATTTTTTTATTTTAACTTTCATTATTATCTTTATTTTAAAAAAATTACCAAAGGAGAAATTTTACTAATTGAAGAACGATAAGGATTTAAACAATAATAAATTAAATTTATTGTTATCAAAGATTCCCAGCGTAGAAATAATTTTACAAAATAAAGCCCTAAAACCTTTAATACAAAAACATTCCCGAAAAATGCTTACTCAAATGGTACGAAAAGTTATCTCTGAAGAGAAAAAAAATGCACATAAAAATGGCCGCCTCTACTCATCAAAAGAAAGGATAAATAAAATTAAAGAATATTTTAAAAAAGAAAATCTATTTTTCTTACAAGGAGTAATAAACGGCAGTGGAGTAATTCTACATACTAACCTGGGAAGGGCACCACTTGGCAAAGAAATGCTTGCAGCAGTTCAAAGCTCTTTGCAGGGTTATGCTAATTTGGAATATGATCTTGCAGAAGGCAGCAGAGGGAAAAGAGGGAAAATTGTCCAAAAATTGCTTTGCACTCTCAGCCATTCAGAAAACAGTTTAATAGTGAATAATAATGCCGGTGCAATATTTTTAATATTGAATACTCTGGCTAAAAACAAAGAAGTAATCGTCTCCAGGGGAGAATTAGTGCAAATCGGGGGAGGATTCCGTATTCCGGAGATATTAGAACAAAGCAGTGCTCATCTTCGAGAAGTCGGAACTACTAACCAGACCTTTATTGATGATTATGAAAAAGCAATTAATGAAAATACTTCCCTAATCTTAAAAGTCCATCAAAGTAATTTTCATATGAACGGTTTCGTTCATCAAGCTGAGGTTAAAGAACTTAAAAAATTAGGGAAAAGATATAATTTACCGGTAATAGTAGACTTGGGCAGCGGAACATTTTTAAATACCGAGAATTTTGGATTAAAACACGAACCAACTGTTCAAGAAAGTATTAGAACCGGTGCTGATATTGTTTGTTTTAGTACAGATAAACTACTGGGGGGTCCCCAGGGAGGGGTTATTTGCGGAAAAGAGATTTATCTGAAGAAAATTTCGCAGCATCCTTTATTCCGCACGCTTAGAGTGGATAAGATAACTTTGACTATCCTTCAGGAAATTTTATTATCTTATCTAAAAGGTGAGGCGGTAACCAAAATTCCGATTTGGAAAATGATTTCCTGCCCCTTAGATAAAATTGCTACTCGCAGTCAAAATATCTGCCAAAAACTGAAAAAAGAAGATATCCCAACATTTACCAAAGAAGGGGAAACTGCTATAGGCGGGGGTTCTCTGCCCGGACAAACTTTACCAACCAAACTAATAATTATAAAACCTCCCTGTCCGGTGGAAATTTTTTCTAAAGAATTGCGTTTATTTAGCCCACCACTTCTGGGAAGAAAGGAAAAAGAATTTTTTATCCTGGATCCTCGCTGCATTGACCCTTCTTCTGACAATTTAGTAATAAAAATCATTACATCAGTTTATTTTAAAATTAAATAAAAGAGGTTTTTATGTTTGTTTTCGGTACAGCCGGCCATATTGACCATGGTAAAACTGCTTTAATCTATGCTCTAACTTCCATAGATACTGACCGTTTACCCGAAGAAAAAGAAAGGGGTATGACTATTGACCTGGGATTTGCCTGGATGAAACTTCCTTCCGGAGAAAAAGTCGGAATAGTCGATGTACCCGGGCACGAAAACCTTATAAAAAATATGATAGCCGGGTCAACCGGAATCGATGCCGTGATTTTAGTTATTGATGCCAATGAAGGCTGGATGCCCCAGACCGAAGAACATTTCCAAATCGTAGATTTGCTTGATATAAAATACGGTATTATCGCCATAACCAAAATCGATTTGGTAGACCAAACCAGATTAAATTTTGTAGAAAAACAGATTAAAGAGAGATTAAAAAACACCGTCCTCTTCAATGCACCAATAGTAAAGGTAAGTACGATAAAAAATATAGGAATTGACCAGATAAAATCAACCATCCAGGATTTAATACCCCGAATGAAACCAAAAAGGGATATTGGAAAACCGAGACTATCGATTGACCGGGTCTTTAATATTAAAGGAAGCGGCACGGTGGTTACCGGCACTTTGATAGGAGGAACTCTCCACCAGGGGATGGAAGTAACCATTTTCCCTTCTTATAAAAAAACCCGTCTTAGAAGCTTACAAACCTACAAAGAAAAAGCAGAAGAAGCCTTTCCCGGAAGCAGGGTAGCCCTCAATTTAGTAGGAACGGAAAAAAAAGAGCTGCATAGAGGAGATATTGTCTTTGGAACCAAGCAGATTAAAGCCAGTAAGAATATAGATACCCGGATACAGCTTCTCCCCCAGCTTAAAAAATATTCCTTAACTAATGGTTCAGAATTATTTTTCTTCACCGGGACTAAAGAGATTTTGGCTAAAGTAATTCTTAAGCAAAAGAAATACTTCGAGCCCGGTGAAACAGGATTTGCCCAACTTCGCTTTAAAGAACCGCTGGCAACTTATTTGGGAGACCGCTTTATTTTAAGAATACCCAGCCCTCCTAAAACCATTGGCGGAGGATTGATTGTCGACCCTTTAGCCCACAAACACCATTTTAAAGATAGAGATGCCCTTAATTTTTTACAAAAAAGAATAAAATTTGACTTGAGAGAATTAGTTTTAACTGAATTAAAAAAGAATATCTTTATTAAAAAAGATAATTTATTAATTAATAGCAATTATGCTGATTCAGAAATCAGGGAAGTAGTTGAATTATTTAGAAAACAAGGTGAAATAATCACTACTAATTCCTGGCTGATTGAGAAAAACTACTGGCAGGAGCAAAAAACAATATTTATGAACAGGTTAAACCAGGAATATAAACTTTATCCCTTGCAAACCGGTTTCCCCTCAAATAAATTTCAGAGTTATTTCTATTATTTAAAACCGGGAATATTTAATTATTTAATAGATTCTCTGATTAATACAGATAAAATAGGTTTAAAAAAAGGAAGAATATTTTTACTCTCCCGCAAACCTAAAATTTCTTCACATCAAAAAGTATTGATTTCCAAAATATTAAAAATTCTGAAAGATAACCCTACTAATCCCCCTAATGAAAAAACGCTTATTTCCCAAATTGCCGGGGGCAAAGAAATAATAGATTTTTTAATTCAAGAAGGGGAAATTATCAAATTAAGCGACGGAATTTTACTTGAAAGTAAGAATTATGATATTATGAAAAATAAATTAATAGATTTTTTAAAAATAAATTGCTCTATCTCTATTGCCCAGGTAAGGGAATTATTGGGGATAAGCCGAAAATATATTATTCCTCTGCTTAATAAGATGGATGAGGAAAAAATTACTCAACGTAAAGAAAGTGTTAGAATATTAAAAACTAAACTTAGCTAATTAACCTATCAGAAAGGAGACAGAAAAGGTTTGACAGATAAAAGGAAATTAACCCAAATGGTTTCTGCTGCCGGATGAGCAGCCAAATTAAATCCTAAAGATCTCGGTGAGGTCTTAAAAAAAATTAATGTTTTAAAAGATAATAATCTATTGGCCGGGTTTGAAAAATATGAAGATGCAGCGGTTTATCGATTAAGCAAAAACCGAGCTCTAATTTTTACCCTGGATCTTATCACACCGATAGTTGATGACCCTTATACTTTTGGACAAATTGCCGCAGCTAACGCCTTGAGTGATATTTTTGCTATGGGAGCAAATCCTTTAATGGCTTTAAATATAGTTGCCTTTCCCGAAGATAGATTAGATGATCTCGGGCTTATTTTAAAAGGAGGGGCAGAAAAAGTTGCGGAAGCCGGCGCTCTTTTGGTGGGCGGACATACTATAAAAGATAAAGAACCAAAGTACGGTTTAGCTGTGGTGGGATTAATTCATCCTCAGGATATTATTTATAATGATACTCCTCAGGAAGGAAATTTACTGATATTAACCAAACCTTTGGGTACAGGAATATTATCTACCGCCCTTAAAGGTGATATTGCCGAACCAGCGGCCTTAAAAGAAGCTACTTTTTGGATGACCAAGCTAAACCAGCTTTCTGAAGAATTATTAAAATTACCCATACATGGTCTGACCGATATCACCGGTTTTGGTTTAATCGGTCATTTAAATGAAATGCTCACTAAAAACAATTTGGGAGCTGAATTATGGATTAATAATATGCCTGTAATTAAAGGTCTGGATAAATATATTTCTTTGGGAATGATACCGGGAGGGACATTGAAAAACAAGGAAATTTACTCCTGTTCCGTAGAAAAAAAACCTGATATTACTTCAGAGCAGGAAATTGTCCTATATGATGCGCAAACTTCCGGAGGATTATTGTTATCTATGAAGCCTGAAGAGGCAGAAAAAGCTAAAAAGTTATTGTATCAGCAAGGTTTTACTTCCAGTCAAATTGTAGGAAAAATCATAAAAGTTCCCTCGGGAAGAAAAATTAAAATAATATAAATTCCCTTTTTATTTGACAAAAATATTTTTTTATATTATAATCACTACTAAAATAATAGTAATGGTAGTAATTACTCAAATAACCCTCAAGAAGGTTATGCAAATTTTTGAAGGAAGTATTAGTTTTGTGGAATGGATAATAATCCATCTGTTTGTTTCAGAGTTTCTAAATGTATAACTCGAGATATCTGGAAAAATTAAAATAATATAAACAAAAAATATCTTTATTTACTTAGTTGATTGTGATAGCATAAAATTAATTTAAAATAAAATATTTTTAAAAAACTATAATACATTCATCCATGGAAAGGAGGTGATTATCATTAAAAATAAGAAATTATTACTCAGCTTAAGCGTATTTTTTATCGTATTTTTATTTACAGGTTGTTTCCTTTTCAATAGTTCACCAGTTATTGAATCCACTCCGGTAACTACTGCAAAAGAGGGGGCTGTATATACTTATTATGTAGAAGCTACCGACCCCAATGAAGATACACTAACTTATTCCCTGACTGTTAGTCCCACCGGTATGACTATTAATTCTACCACCGGAGTAATTACTTGGACTCCGACAGAAGACCAAGTTGGTGAAAATGAAGTCGTGGTAGAAGTATCTGATGGAAGCAAATCAGCAACTCAATCATTTACCATTACAGTTGATGAAACTTTACTTAATTCAATAATAGTACTTCCTTCCAGTATGACGATATCTGCAGGTAGTTCAAAAACAATAACTTCTATTACCGCTCACTATGATAATGGTACTGAGACTGATATAGCACTTACTGCTTGTACATATGAATCAAATAATACTAAAATTACGGTCACCAATGGAATAATTAATGTATTATCATCATGTACAGCTACTACCGCAATTATTACCGTAAGTTATACAGAAGACGATGTAACTAAAAGTGATACCGTAAATGTTACTGTTCCTGCTCCTACTGGTGGCGGAGGATGAGGTTAATAGAAATTACCAGTAGTTTACTGGTAAAATAAAAAAATCTTTCTTTAATTTAATATTTAAGTTGACAAAAATACTCATATTTAGTATTATAATGCACAATATTATTAACTCAATAACTTGAATAATTTAGAAAGGAAAGATATGAACATAAACGTAACCAAAAAAGCTTTAGATGAAATAAAAAAAGTTTTAACAGGAAAAAATTCGACAAGCAAGAAAATAAGAATATTTTTAGCAGGAATAGGCTGAGGCGGCCCAACATTTAATCTTGCTCTGGATGAGCAAAAAGAAAATGACGAAATCTACTCAGAAGACAGTGTTGGCTTTATAGCAGATAAAAGTTTAATTGATCAATATAGAGGTTTTAAGATTGACTATTCTAACTTTTTTCTTCAGAGGGGATTTTTAGTCCATCCCTATAGCGGTTCAGCTTCTACGTGTTAACAACAGAATATAATAAAAAACCTATCGGAAAATTGTCTCTCGATAGGTTTTTTTATTTTTCTCTTTTTTTACAAAAACCAACCTTCTTCTCTCATTACATCTTTTGCTATTTTACTGCTCGGGCCATCTCCCCGAGCTACAGAAATTCCTACGTTCTTCCCTACTGCCTCTGATATCTCGGCAACATTTTGATGGGTAAATCCCGGGCAGAGGAGTATAGAGTGAATACCTTCTGCTTTAACCAACTTTTTACACACTTCCACCGCCTGTTCCTGGTTTTTCACTAATCTTACCAGGAGTCTGTATTTAGATGTTTCGATTACACACTGGTGTTTTTCTGGTTCGGCATCAGGAGTATGTGCTAGAAATAACACTTTAAAAGCCATAATTTTTTCCTCCTTAAATTTTTATAATTAATTTTGTATTTTATTTTTATTTATCATTTACAAAATTATACCCACAATATCAATATTCTACAAATTTTTTAAAGCCCATCTTTTTTCACTCAAAGAAAATTGACGGAGTTTTCAAAATAGATTATCATAAAACATATTACAGTAAAAAATATTCAAATATAAATATAATGATGCAAAGAACCGCTCCCTGAATCGTTAATCATTTAAAGGAGTGAGGAAATGGAACAAGTACAATATCATATAAGATGTAAGAAAGGCGAAGTAAACAAAGCGGTATTACTTCCCGGAGATATTGAAAGAGCAGATTATATCGGGACAAATTTTTTCCGGGATTCTGTAAAAATTGTAGAGAATAGGGAATTTCATATTTATAACAGCAGCTATGAAAATAAGCCTGTGGCAGTCTGTTCCACCGGAATTGGTTGTATGTCAGCTGCTGTAGCCATAGAAGAACTTACCAATATAGGTTGTAAATATTTTATCAGAGTGGGAACCTGCGGCTCTCTTTCTTCTCAAATAAACCCCGGAGATATAATTATTGTAACCGGAGCTGTTCGGGGAGACGGAGCTTCTAAAGAATATGTTCCTATAGAATACCCGGCGGTAGCAGATTATCGCATTGTTACTGCCCTGCGAAACAGAGCTAAAAAGGAAAACACTGACTATAGTTTAGGAATAATAAGAACCCACGATGCTTTTTATATGGAATCCCCCTTTGCCTTCGGAGATTATAAAAAAAGAGTCACCATCTGGGCTGAAGCAGGAGTCTTAGCTATTGAGAACGAATCTTCTACCCTTTTCGTGATAGGTTCCTTAAGAAAGGTACAGGTTGGTACCATACTGGTCGCAGCGGGAAATTTAATCACCGGTAAAAAAGGCACAAAAGACGAGCTGCAAAAAAGCATTGATAAAGCAATAGCAATTGCCGCCGGAGCTTTGGTTGACCTTCAAGGGGAAGAGGAGGAAAAGATATGAAAAAGATGCATCATCTTCAGATAGAACCAGGTCAAATCGGAAAATTTGTAATAATGCCGGGTGACCCCGGTCGTTGTCATCTAATAGCTGAACATTTCGAAAATCCTCAATTAATTGCCCAAAGTCGTGAATATATAACCCATACCGGAAAATATAAAGGACTGACAGTAAGTGTTACCTCCACCGGTATGGGCTGCCCTTCTGCCGCCATTGCCCTGGAGGAACTTATTATGTCCGGAGCAAAATATTTAATCCGTCTTGGCACCACAGGAGCTCTACAAAAAAATATAAACCTGGGGGATATCATAATCCCCACCTCAGCAGTCAGATTAGAAGGCACATCGGTGGAATATATACCGATTGAATTCCCTGCTGTTGCGGATATAGACATTGTAGATACCCTCGTAAAAGCAACCCACAACAAAAATCAGAAATCCCATATAGGAATAATTATGAGTCATGACGCCTTCTATAAGGGCTCGGTGTTTGCCGACTCTGATTTTTTGAAAAGAGAACAAGTATGGATTAATTCCAATGTTTTAAGTGTAGAAAATGAATCCTCTGCTCTCTTTACTATCGGTTACCTCCGAAAAGTCAAAGTAGGAACCATACTTACTACAGTAGCCAATCACCTAACCCGGAAAGTTATTACTGATGAGAAAAAGATAAATCCCATATTTCACCAGATGACTGACATTTGTCTGGAAGCTTTTAAAAATATAGGGAAGGAATAAAAATATTTTATGGGTTTAATAATAAAGAATGCCCGCATATACGAGAATAGAAAATTATCGAGTACAAAATCCATTCTTATTGAAGAAAATGAAATAGTAAAAATAGACCATAATTTTTCAGATGAAAATAAGCACAAAATTCTGGACATTTCCGGAAGAATTGTTATTCCAGGTCTAATAAATTGCCATACTCATCTTTACCAAACCTTTGGTCGAGGTCTTATGGATGATTTACATATAACCAAATGGCTGGAAATAATCTGGCAATTCCCTCACCTTTTTTCAGAAGAAGCATTGTATTACTCCACATTGTTAGGAGCTATGGAAGCCATCAAATCCGGAACGACAGCAGTGGGAGAATTATTGGGGGAGAGCGCGGAAGAACCAATAATGCAAGGACTGATGGATTCCGGAATCAGAGCAGTGGCAGGAAAAATGGAAAATGATTATCCTGAAGGAGAAAATACTCCGGTCAAATCTACTCAAGACTGTTTGAATGATAGTAAACAATTTTTTAATCGCTGGCATGGAAAATACAATGATCGTTTAAAAGTAAAATTCTCTTTTGCCGGCCTTCCCGCCTGTACGGATACACTAATAAAAAATCTAGTAAAATTATCTAAAGAGTGCGAAATTGGAATACATGCTCACGCAGCTGAAGGTCAGGAACCTACCAATCAGGTGCGGAAAAGATTTAATAAAGGAGAAATTTCTGCTTTATATGAGCTGGGTGCACTCGGACCATTTACTCAACTTGCCCATGTCGTCTGGGTAGATGATGAAGAAATAAAACTTCTTGCCCAAACAGGAACTTCGGTTATTCATTGTCCTTATACCAATTGCAAGGTAACAGATGGAATCTCACCTATGTATAAAATGCAAAAAGCAGGAGTAAATATAACTTTCGGGTGTGACGGAGGAGCAAGCAGCAGTAATTATGATGTTTTATCAGAAGCGCGACTCGGTTCGATGTTACAGAAAGTTTTCTCTATGGATGAAAAAACTTTTAACGCCCTCTCAGTATATGATATGTTAACTATAAATGGTGCTCGTGCCTTAAATCTGGAAGAGGAGATTGGCAGGATAAAAGAAGGGTACAAGGCAGATATGATTGTATTGGAATACCCCACTTCGAAAATGCTTTCCGAAGATGTATTTATTAATAATTTTATCTACTCTTGCTCGGGAAATAAAGTAGTAAGAGATGTAATTATAAACGGCCAGCTAATTGTCAATAACCATAAATTTGTATATATTAATGAAGATAATATCTTAAACAATGCAAGAGAAATATTTTTAAAAGAAAAAGGGAAATTAATAGCCATTAAAAGTAAAATGAGGAAATAACTTTTTTATGAGTTTAACAACCTTTTTTGAACTGCTTCGCTTCTTAATTCTCGAAGTGCATATTTAAAAATGGACACATCCCATTTTTCTTAATAGGATATGTCCATTTTTTTAAGCTTCTCTTATTCTATTCCCAGGGACCGACGATGCCGTCCACCGCCCAATCCATGGTAGTTAGCTCAAACACCGACATGCGTAAGCCTTCCGGAACTTTCAGGTTCCCGTCGCGGTCGTAGATCGGCCCGTTGAACGGATCAAAGACCATCGACGGATCGGCCATCTGCTCCAGCCTCTTCATAACCAGATCGTAAATGCTAATCATCCCCAGGACGGGGTCATCAAGGTGAATCTCTTTTAGTTCGTCCTCATGGACGGGATTTATCAGCATCCCAGGCTTAGCTCCTATCTCCACTGCCTTTTCCTTCAGCAACCACCAGTAGTCAACATCAGCAAGGTTATGGGCAGTGTATACACCAGCGTAGACCTTAGCCAGGAAGTCAAGGTAGATTTCCTCCCAGTGCGCAATCTGTCCGGAGACAACATGTTCGGGGCCGAACTGATACATCGGGGAGTAATGCCCGAAGGACGGGAAGCCGCTTTCCGCAGCGACCTGTACGACCGTCGGCGAGTCCTCGGTGAACGCAAACACGTCACATCCGTCAGCGATCAACGCCTCGGTAGCCTCCTTGGCCGCTGTGGGGCTGAACCACTCATAAATCCAGCGTATATGCACCTCGGCCTTGGGTTTAGCCTCCCGTACACCCACAGTGAACGCACCCATGTGGCGCTTTAATTCGGGAATTGGGAAAGCACCTACGTAGGCAGTCTTGTTTGTTTTGGTGAGAGCTCCGGCAATCAACCCATTCAGGTAGTAAATCTGATAGAAATCGGCCATATAGGTCATCATATTAGGATTACGTTTGAACCCGGAGCAATGGGCAAAGATCTTGTCCGGGTACTTCTGCGCTGAAATCAGCGTCCCATCCATGAAGCCGAAACTGGTAGTTAAGACGACATCACAACCCTCTTCCACAATCAGCTTGTCGATGTAGAGCCCCTCGTTTCCCTCGGCGACACTCTCTACGTAGACTGTCTCCAGCCAGGGGAAGGTATCCTCACAGATTCTCCGCGCCTCATCGTGCGCATAGGTCCAACCCAGGTCACCGATAGGCCCGACGTAGATGAATCCCACCTTGAGCGGCGTGCCGGCGACATACTCCTTGGCCATCATCACCGAAGCAAGGCTGAAGATGACTGCTATTACTAACGCAGTTACTAATACAATTTTGTTTCGTTGAGTAAACATTTTAAAACCTCCTTTATTATATTATAGACTGTTCAAACAGCCTTTTCATTTTCACAACTTTCACTGCTTACTTTACCATATATTCAGGATAGTGCAGTGCTAACTATCCAGAATACTTGATAAATTTAGGATTAAACACCTCACCTCCTCCATTTTTTAGCAGGCTACAACCATAATCGGATGATAACATACTTCTTCTTACTCTGTCATTAATCATATTTTCCTGATTATCTTCTATTATTATAAATTTACCAAATACCCAGGAAAAAAGCAAATACCTCGGGTGAGGGTATCCAAAATCACTCCTCGCCCCTGGTGTAAGGCAAGCTTAGCGCGGCCGGAGCCCCCATCCGCTTCTGCAATGTCCCGCGGGATACAAAAATCAAGACCAGAATTGCAAATGCGTACGGCATCGCTTTTAGAAATTCCGGCGACACCCACGGCTGCAGGCGGTACGACAGGTGATAGAGAGCTGCGAACAAGTAGGCTCCCAGCATACCATAGACCGGATTCCAGAAGGCAAAGATAGTCAACGCAATAACGATCCACCCCATTCCCGCAGTCATTCCCTCGGTCCATGCCGGTCGATAGACAACCGAGAGATATCCCCCGGCTACGCCGGCGAGAACCCCACCGAGAAGAACACACATGTAACGGACCCGATCAACATTTATCCCCAAGGAGTCGGCAGTGGCAGGACTCTCTCCTACGGAGCGAATCGTGATCCCGATTCGCGTACGATAGAGGATATACCACAACAAGGGGACGAGGAGAATCGACAGATAAACAATCAAATTCTGCCCCTCGAAAAGGATCGGTCCCAAGAAGGGAATTTTAGAGAGACCGGAGATAGTGATTTTAGGGATCGTTGCAGGAAGCGGCTTACCCTCCCAACCCCGTCCGAACATACCTGAAAGACCGAGGCCGAGCATGGTGAGGGAGAGCCCGGAGACAATCTGATTCGCCTTTAGTGTCACGCTGGTAAAAGCGTGGATCAGAGAGAAAGCACCGCCGACAACCGCCGCCACCAAGATCCCCAGCCAGGGATTTCCGGTAATATAGGCAGTAGTGAAGGCAGAATAGGCTCCCATGATCATCATCCCCTCAACACCAAGGTTTAGCACACCGGAACGCTCTGCATAGATCTCACCAAGCGTCCCTAAAAGAAGCGGAGTCCCGTAGGCAAGAGAACGACTGAATGTTGTAATTATCCATGTTTCCCAACCCATAACTACCTCCTCAATAAAAAGGATATTTTGTAACGAAGAAGAATCTCACTTCCAATAAGGAAGAATAATATTAATCCGTTAAATACATTGATCAATTGGAACGGCAGCCCAAGTGATACTTTAATTACGTCCCCTCCGGTCATGATAACACCGAACAGAAGCGAGGTTACTATCACGGCCAAGGGATTGCGTCGCGCCAGCCAGGCAACAATGATTGCAGTGTACCCATACCCCATTGAAATATTAGTCGGTCCTAATAGACGCATATGAATCCCTGCTACCTCACCTACCCCGGCCAATCCCGCAAAACCTCCAGAGATAAGCATTACGATCAGGGTTGTCTTGAGTTGGCTGATGCCGGCAAATCTTGCTGCATCGGGGTTCTCCCCAATAACCCGGATCTCAAATCCGATCCTGGTGCGGGTAACCATTATGTACATCACAACAGCAAGAACAAGTCCCAGGACTAACGTCGGCCAGTGAATACGTGTACCGTAGATAGTCGGCAGCCATGCAGCACGCGGGAACGTGTCGGTATAGGCGAATCCACGAGCGGTAGGCCCTTTCCATGGACCGTGGATTAACCACTCAACGAAGTAGATGGCAATATAGTTCATCATCAAAGTCGTGATTACATCATTTAGCCCCAACATCACCTTTAAGATGGCCGGAATAAGCCCCCATGTGGCTCCACCAATAAACCCGCCGATAAACATCGCCGGCAGGAGCAATGGACCCGGCAACCCGCTAAAGAGAGCGACCCCGGCTGCGGCAACCGCCCCCATGAGTAGCTGCCCCTCGGCACCGATATTCCAAAAGAGGGCGCGGAAGGCAATTGTTAACCCCACCCCGCAAAGTAATAGCGGAATCACTCGACGCACTGTCTCAGTCAACCCAAACCTGCTTCCCAGTGATCCACGCAGTATCAGCTGATAAGCATGAATGGGGGAGACTCCGTAGATCCGGAAGAATATCCCCGCCACCACGAGCGCAGCAAAAATAGCAAGAAGCGACACGAAGAACACCACGCGCCCGGATGCAACCGGCCTTCTCTCAACCTTGAATCCTACGCGTCTCTTCATAATTCTTCTCCTTTGTGCCGTGTGCCGGCCATCATCAAACCAATCTCCTCTATTTCGGCACTCTCTGCGTCGAGGATCCCCATTACCTCACCGTTGAATATGACCAGAATCCGATCAGACAGCGTCATAATCTCCTCCAGATCCTCCGAGATGAGCAAGGTCGCCGCGCCCCGTTCCCGTTGTGCCAAGAGTATTTGCCGTACCTGCTCGGTAGCACCGATATCGAGACCATAGGTAGGATGAACCGCTACAATCAGATTAGGGTTTTCGGATAATTCGCGCGCCAGGATCACTTTTTGAATGTTTCCTCCGGAGAGGAGCTTTACGGGTGTCTCGTAACTCGGAGCAGCTATCTGGTAGTCCGACATCGCACGGCGTGCGTTCTCCTCAATCTCCTTGTTGTCGAGAAACTCCCTGTAGGAAAAGGGAGGACGACGATATTTTTTCAGAATTAGATTCTCGCGGATACTAAGAGCGGGGACGATCCCCATCCTTATCCTCTCCGCCGGGATGTGAGCAACATTAAGATCATTCATCTCTCGCGCGGAACAATTGGTGACTTCTTTCTTCGCCAAGAATACCCTTCCCTTTGTCGACTTGCGTAGTCCGGTGAGCACCTCGGCAAGTTCATATTGCCCGTTCCCCGATACCCCGGCTACACCAAGGATCTCTCCGCCAAAGAGATCAAACGATACCCCGCGAAGGGCGGGGAGTCCACGGTCGTTTAGTGCATGCAGATCATTCATCTCAAGGATTTTTTCTCTTTGTTTCAACGGGCTCTTCTCCAGCCGGAAGATGACCTCGCGGCCGACCATTAGCCTGGCCAAAGCAGGTTTATCCGTCTCAGCGGTAGGAAGAGTCGACACGACTTTCCCCTTTCGCAGCACCGTCACCCGGTCGCTCACCCGCATCACCTCGTCGAGCTTGTGGGTGATAAAGATGATAGTTAGCCCGTCATCGACCAAGGTACGTAGTGTGGAAAACAGTTGGTCGACCTCCTGGGGAGTGAGGACACTCGTTGGCTCATCCATGATTAGGATATCGACCTCGCGGTACAGCGCCTTTAAAATTTCCACTCGCTGCTGCTGACCGACCGCTAGCTGCCAGACCTTGGTCTGTAGGTCAACTGATAGGCCATACTCGTTGGCGATCGACGAGATCTTCTCGCGCGTCTTACGGAAATTCACAAATGGGCCGGTCCCCTCGTCTAACCCGAGGACAATATTTTCTTCCACCGATAACGTAGGAACGAGCCGGAAATGTTGGTGGACCATTCCGACATGATGATTAAGTGCAGCCCGCGGGGAGGTCATATGGACCTGTTGGCCGTTTAAGATGATTTTCCCCTCCTCGGGTCGATAGAGGCCATAAAGGACACGCATCAAGGTTGTCTTACCCGCGCCGTTCTCTCCGAGAAGGCAGTGAATCTCGCCACGGCAAACCTTAAGGTCGATGCCGTCATTGGCAACTACACCGGGAAACCGCTTGACAATTCCGCATAATTCGATTGCATAACCTTCTGAATTATCCAAAGCTACTCCTTTATGCCTGCTTGTCACAGGGCTATTATTTGTATTATCTATTACATCACTGATTGTTCTGGCAGGATGTTTCGGTTCTACAAAATCTTATAACGTTGAATGCAGCAAATTAATTTATTTCTGGTCATACTCTTCGAATATTTTTATACCGTTCTTCCCGGATTTTATTCCTCTTTTATTTTACTATAATAATTATAAATATACCAAACACCCAGGGAAAAAGCAAGATTTTAATAAATAGGGATACCTCCTATTTAAACTAATTTAAACTAATTTAAAAAGCTTTCTTAAAAATAATCCATATCCCGATTAGCACTAACACAATTCCTGCTAGAAGTCCAAAATCAATAAAAAATAAATTATTAACTAAGAAAAATAAAGAAATAGCTCCTAATATTCCTATAGGAATCAAGAGTCCCTTCTCTCTCTGCCCAAAAAGATAAAGCTGGAATAGACCTATTGCTACTCCCAAAGGAAATACAGGCCACAAATCTTCCATTAAGTGCCAACCATAGATGACATTAACTAAAAATAAGAGGCCGTAAGTAATAAGTATCCCTCCAGGAACCAGAAGACCTGCATCTTTTCTGTAAGTAAAATAACTCAATTCAAATACAATCCCAGGTATTAATAAAAATAAAGGCCACAAATTCTCCCAAACAATTTCTATTACTCCAAAGTTCGATAATATTAATATCACTCCTATACACAGTAGTAAAAAACCAAATATATAATTAATTTTTTTCATCGACTTCCTCCTTCTAAACAATGTCTCTTTAACTATTCAAATATAATTATCTCTTCTTCTATTTAAAGAATACTATTTATCTTCTGCAAGTCTATCTAATATCCATACTCTTACTTTTTTCTTACCCCAGTCCAGAGCTTTTTGCTCATCTCCCAGGTTAAAACATACATCAATCCGGTTGCCTTTGATAGCACTTCCACAATCGTTGGCTAGACCTATTCCATAACCTTCTACATATAGCACATCTCCATAGCGGAACATACCGTATTCCGGATCAATAGCTATACTTTTGTCTCCGGCTTTATAATTAGTCGAAGTAAAACCATCAGCATAAGGCCAGCAAGACCTTTCATGGGGAGTATAAGCTGTTGCCAGTACGGTAAATTTCGGATAGGGTATATTTTTATCCTTTCCGGTAGATAATGCTTTTTCTATTTCTTCTGCTTGTGCTTCTGCTTTTTCCCAATCTATTTTATTAAAACCATAGGGATCTGTTGTTTTGGGGAGACTGTATTTTTCAGTAATGGTGAAGCCTGCTGCTTTCTCTTTGCTGGAAATCTGATACTGAGAGGTAAAGCGTACGATATTCCCCTCTTTATCCTTGACTACATAAAACTTACCATCTACTGAAAAATTACTTAGCCAGAAGAATACATTTAAAATAATTATAAAAACCATAAAAAGGCTTATCTTCTTTTTTATAATTTTCTCCTTTGGTAAAAATTTTATTTTTTCTATTCAAAAATTAAATATAATTCATAATTCTATAAATATTTCTAAAAATCCTCTTTTTTGGGAGAAAAAAAATAAAAAGCTCGCCTTGCTATTAACAAAGCGAGCTTGTAAAGGAGGTATAATTATGAAAAAGATTGTTTTGTTGTTTGTTGCTTTAGTTTAGTAAGTTTTCAAACAATTATTAATTATACGGTATTAATTATACTCATTTTTTTTACAATGTCAAGTAAATTTTAAAAAATATTTTTTTATTATTTAATGTATAAAAATTTTTCATATATGGAAAAAATATATCTATATTAATATATTAAATTAATAGGTAATCTTATCTTCAGGAAGATAAGGAATTTTAATAAAAATAACTTTTACTTCATTGGGGGTATCATTTACAATATCGTGTTTTTCAAGAGGTTCTAATCGAAAGGCATCTCCTTCCTTTACTCTATATTCTATATCATTTACCAATATTTTAGGAGAACCTTTTATAAAATAAAAAGTTTCTTCTACTTCTTGATGTCCATGAGCCCCTGTAGTTTTACCTGGTTTTAAAAGAATTATTCCCCAATCGATACGGGGTCCTCTCAGGATATATTTTACTCCCCAATCTCCTTCTCTAAATTTACATTTTTTCTCATTTACTCTTTGCATATATTCTCCCTTTCCTCCTGCTATTAAATTTTGTTTGGCGAAAAAAGAACGGAGAACCGTCCCCTGTATTAAAATCGTTTCCAAAAGTCTTCTGCTTGTTCTCTTACTCTTCTGACAATTCTTTCGTAATCTAAGCCGCTTATCTCCCGATCTTCCATTAATATATTACCGCCTATAATAGTAGATTCGACCATATCTCCACTTATGCCAAATAAAATATGGAAATAAGCATTTTCACTGGTAATAGGAGTAGGTGGATAATAATTTACCACTATAATATCAGCTGGAGCTCCGGTCTGAAGGACTCCCAAAGTTTCACCAAAGAACCTGGTGGCAATCTCACGGTTATTCTTAAAAGCCATTTGAAAAACTTCTTCCCAGCCAGCCTGAGGATTATGTGACTCGTGTTTTTGTAAGAGATTAGCCACTTTAATACTTTCAAACATATCGGTAGTATAACCGTCGGTGCCCAATCCTACTGTTACACCTTTATCTGTGGCAGCCTTAATTGGAGCCGCACCCACAGCATTACCCATATTAGATTCGGGATTATGAATTAAATAACTGTCATTGTTCTTTAAAATTACCAATTCCTCTTCCTGAAGATGAACTCCATGTATAGCTAAAGTACCGGGTCGCAAGATATGAAAACGGTTAAGACGGTCCGCTACTCCCCTATAGCCCCGAGTTTTGCTTTCATAGAAATCAGCTATTCCTTCTGCGACGTGGATATGAAAAGGTATTTTTAACTCATCAGCTAAAGTAGCTGCTTGGGATAAAGTTTCATTTTTCAGGGTAAAGGAAGCATGAAGTCCGATCATTCCCCTTAAATGGCTATTACTCTCTCGTTGTGCTTTTTTTATAAAGCGTTCATTTTCTCTGATTCCATCTAAAGCTTTTTCATGGCCATCCCGGTCAGAAATCTCGTAAGCTAAGCTGGCTCGAATACCGCTCTGACGGACTGCCTCAGTAATTACATCTAAACTACCATCGATAAGATTACTACTGGCATGGTGGTCAAAAATAGTAGTGGTTCCTTTCTTAACACAATCCAAGAGAGCATAAATGGCACTACAATATATATCTTCTTCGTTTAAAACCTTATCTAATCTCCACCATAGTTTTTCTAAAACTTCCACAAAATTTTTGGGAGGCTGGTCAGTTTTAAGGTCCATACCTCGAGCAAAAGTGCTGTAAAGATGCATATGGGTATTAATCATGCCCGGCATTATTATCTTACCCTGAACATCTTTAAATATAGCTTCCGGATATTTTGAAATCAATTTTTCTGTCTCTCCGATAGCAACAAAATTCTCTTCCTCGATTACTACTCCGCCGTTAGAGATAACCCGGGAATTCTTATCAAAAGTTAGAACTGTTCCATTACCAAACAGAAACATCTTTTTTTCACCTCTATTTATAGATTTAAATATCATCCTAAAGGTTATTTTACAGTTTTATTCAGCAGGCGCAGAATCTATCCCTGCAACTGATTTCAACTTTTCCTTTTTAACTATATGCTAAACACCATGTGCTATTAAAGCATATTGTAATACCATCTTTTTTTCTAAACCATACATTATCATGATAGTATGTAACATTAATGGTGTCAAATTTTTGGGAACAGGCTTTTTAAGTGCATGTACAATTTAATGGAGTATCATAAAAGAGAAAAACATTGCAACTGTTGTAATAATTATACTTTTTTTGTCCAAACTTGACATGTATGTTATAATGTAAAAAAATAAAATAATCATTAAAAGCAAAGCGTGGGAGAAGTAGCAGATTCCCCAATTCTACAGAGAGTCGCCTAGGCTGAGAAGCGACATAAAGAATTACAAATCTGCGAAATGGACCCGCAAGCTTCAAGCTGAAAAGACCAAGATGGTCTGAGTAATTGTTGACGGTCTTTTCCACCGTGACCAGGAAAAGTGTATCGGTATATACCCATGTACCCGTACGCTGCAAAGTAGGATTTTTTGCCAGTAAAAATCCTATGAGAGTGGCACCACGGAACTAACCTTTCGTCTCTTGGAGATGAAAGGTTTTTTGTTTTTTTGGGTATCCTATGATATACCCGTATACTTATTGAGTGGCGTCTAAGCATAAAGACAAAAATATATGCATTAGACGCAACCAGGGTGGCACCGCGGAAAGATAGCTCTCCGTCCCTACTATCAGGAAAAATTGGGATGGAGAGCTTTTTTTATCAATTTAAAGACTGCAATTATCTTTATAATTTTCTCATACGATAAAAAGTTTTTAGAATTCCGAAAAGTATGATAAAAAAAGTGTTTTTCTTCCCAGATAAAAGTAATTTTCTTAAGGAGGTGAATATATAAATAAAAAATAAGTAAGGAAAAAATAAACGCAAAAATAGGAGGTTAAAAAAATGAGTTTGTTTAAGAAAGTTTGTTTATTAATTTTTTTGTTTATTTTTCTTTTTGGTATTCAAAATGTGTGGGCAGGAGACACAACCCGTTTATCCATCTCAACCGGTGCAATGGGCGGCGGATTCTATCCAATAGGTGGTGGGATAGCTGCTTATATTTCAAAAAATGTAGAAGATGTTGAGGTTACAGCAGCAACTTCCGGTGGCGTTGATGAAAATATAAATCGCTTAGATAGCGGGGAAGCAGATATCGGTCTGGTAAGCACCGGGGATTCCTATAAAGCCTTTAAAGGTATGCCACCATATGACCATGAGTTTAACAAAATGCGCGGGATGGGTATTTTATTTGCTAACTGGGGACAACCTTATTCCCTTAAGAAAAGTGGTATCAATACTTATTTAGATTTGAGAAACAAAAATGTTTGCGTAGGTTCACCGGGTGGTTCGATGCATCGATTATTCTATGATTGGGTTAAGATTCATGGTCTGGACCCGGAAAAAGATTTTAAAAAGTCAGTCTTTCTACCGGCGAGCGCTGCCATGGAAGCATTAAAGATGGGACAGGTAGATGTCGTGATGGAAATTGCAGCTATTCCAACATCATCTATTACTGAACTCTCTTTAACGGATAATATTCAAATCATCCAATTTGCGCCAGGATATCGTGAAAAATTAATCGAAGCGAGTCCGGAATATTTGCCAATGACTATTCCGGCAGGAACTTACAAGGGAATAGAGGAAGATGTTGAAACTGTTGGTATGGCAGCAATGTGGGCCTGTAGAATGGATCTGCCTGATGAACTTGTCTATAAAATGGTAAAAGCACTGTACAGCACAGAAGGTTTGGAGTATATGGCAACAGTTCACCCGGCAGCAAAGAGTATTAAACTTGAGAATGCTGCCAAATGGACTCCCATTCCTCTCCATCCAGGAGCAGAGAAATTTTTTAAAGAGGCAGGTTTAATAGAATAAATTTTTTTACTCTCTTCGGGAAGCCCATAAGATTTATGTTGTCTAAGGGCTTCCCGAATATATTATTATTATTGCCTTGGAGATAGTTAAATAATTATTTAAGCTGTTTATTAATATTTTTTTGGAGGATAATAATGATAGATAAAGATGGACCGAATAGTTATAAAACCAATCTAAAAGAATCTGCTGATATAACTGGTAGTTTTAAGGTAGTCGAGAGAAAATTCGAAGGAATTAGACAACATTTTATTAATGCAGCTTTAGCTTTTATCTCACTTTTGGTAATGTATTGGACTGTTAATACAACATTCGATATAGTGATCAAACGATCTTTATATTTGATGATGATTTTTATAATGTGTGCGATTATATTTCCTTTCAATAAAAAATCATCTTTAGTTAAAATTTCAGTTATTGATATTATTATCATAATTCTGTCTATTTGCGGTTCCCTTTATGTAATGTATAACCCCTATGTTAGATTTATGAGACTTAGCTTATTAAACCGATATGATATTTTTTTTGGTATTGTTATGATTATTATTGGTTTAGATATTGGCAGAAGAGTGGTCGGTTGGGCCTTAACTGTTACTGCCTCAGTAATAATTCTTTATGCCCTTTTCGGAAATATAATACCTGGACAGTTTGGACATTCCGGGTTCTATATCAAAACTATCATCAGTCAAGTTTATTGTGGATTGGAAGGTTATTATGGAGTAGCAACCAGAGTCATGATCATCTATGTTATTCCATTCATTTTGTTGGGAGCTTTTCTGGAAAAAACCGGAGCTGGTGAATTTTTCATAAAGTTGGCATTTTCTTTAACCCGCCATACAGTCGGAGGACCCGCGAAGGCTGCTGTTTTAGGAAGTGCCTTAATGGGATCAATTTCCGGTAGTGCTATTGCTAATGTTTCATCTACCGGTGTTTTTACTATACCGATGATGAAGAGAATGGGATATAGACCTCATGTGGCTGGCGCTATTGAAGCAGCTGCTTCTACTGGCGGTCAAATTATGCCTCCCATTATGGGGGCTGTAGCCTTTTTAATGGTAGAATTTACCCAAATTCCCTATTTAACTATTATCTCTGTAGCAGCGATACCAATAATTTTATATTATATTACTGTTTTTGCTTTTATTCATTTTGAGGCAAAAAAATTCAATATTAGAATTGATAACACCATTTCTACAAAACCTGTTTTAGATATTCTTAAAACAGGATGGCAATTTTTTTTCTCAATTGTTATTATTGTCGTTATAATGGGGCTTGGCTACGCACCTAATATAGCGGCTTTAAGTGGAATCTTTATATTAATTGTCGTTCAAATGATAAAATGCCGCAGAGTTGATTTTAAACTCATTTATAAAGCATTAATTTTAGGGGGGAGATATTCTCTTAACATTGGTAGTATTATTGCCTGTATCGGAATTATATTATCCCTTGTAGGGTTGACTGGTCTTGGTCTTAAGTTGTCCTGGTTTCTTTCCGAACTTACACACGAGTCAGCTTTTTTAGCTATTTTGCTAGTTGGGGTAATCTCTACAATTCTGGGCATGGGTCTGCCCAGTAGTGCGGCCTATATCATTGTTGCTATTACAGCCGGACCAACTCTTATTAAAATGGGTTTTCCTCTCCTTATTGCTCATATGATTATGATCTGGTTTAGTATAAATTCAGAAATTACCCCACCAGTGGGACTTGCCTCTATTGTAGGTGCAGGTATAGCGGGGGCGGACCCAATGAAAACCATGTTAACAGCATTTAAATTTTCCAAAGGTCTCTACATTCTTCCTTTTATGTTTTATTTCAGACCAGCAATATTGCTTCAAGATTCTTTTTTAATGATTATTGAAACTATCATTTCTATCTTTTTCGGACTTATTGCTTTTGCAGCATTCTGGGAAAATTTTTTATTTAAGAAATTAAAATTAGTCGAACGGCTCTTTTTACTGGTTGCAGCATTTTTTCTTTTTTTCCCAAATATCTTAGGAAATGGTATCGGATTCATTTTATTTATTAGTGTCGTTTTCAGTCAAAAAGTAAGTCTTTCAACAGTGTCAAATCAATGAAATTATTATAGAATTAATACAGGTAAAAAAATAGCAGCTTACAATTAATTTTATATTGACTGCATTTATTGAGAAAGTAGGAGGAAATTCTCATGGAAAAGAAACATACCATATGCTGCATATGCTCTGCATGTTGCCCTGTAGTGGTTTATTTAAAAAACAATAAAATTGCTCTGGTAGAAAGAAAAACCAATGCCAGGATTAAGGAAGAATATTTTTGCCCAAAAATAAAGGCAGCCGCTCAAATTGTTTACTCCCCTAATCGTTTAAAAACCCCGATGATAAAGGAAAAAAAGGACGGAAAAACCTTTTGGCAGGAAGTATCCTGGAAAACGGCATTGAATAGAATTACAAAGAAGTTAAATCTTTTAAAAAAAGAATATGGTGCCGAATCCATATGCTGGTTAAGGGGACAGGCATCCGATTGGGGTGCTGTCTGGCACTATGCCAACAGGTTAATGAATGTCTTCGGCTCCCCTAATATTATTGGAAATGGTTCTGTTTGTCATGCAGCACGAGATGCAAACCATACTTTCACTTATGGTGCAATGACCAATCCTGATTATAAAAATTCTAATTGTATCATTATCTGGGGAAGAAATGACAGGGATTGCAAACCCCCTCTATATGAAGAAATTGTCTATGCAAAAGAAAAAGGAGCTAAAATCATTGTTATAGACCCCATACAAACTAAATTAGCTTTACTGGCTGATATTTGGTTACAGGTAAAACCAGGTTATGATGGTATACTTGCGATGTCTATGATTCATGTCATCATTTCAGAAAAACTTTATGACCAAGATTTTGTAAGGGATTGGACCATTGGATTTGATAAGTTGAAAGACACTACAAGTCACTATATTCCAGAAAAAATAGCAAAAACAATGTGGTTGTACCCGGAAAAAATAAGAGAATCCGCCCGCTTATATGCAAAAACAAAACCTGCCTGTATTGGAGACGGAAATGGAATTGATATGCATCTAAATGTTTCTCAAACATCAAGAGCTATTTCAATTTTGAGAGCATTGACCGGAAACCTAGATAAAAAAGGAGGAGACCTTATCCCTCAACCCATACCCTTTAAAGATATTCAGCTCAAAGAATATTCCCCAAAAAATATAAAACCGATAACCTCAGAATACCCGCTGTTTAATCAATACGATAAGAATCTTGGAATTCATACAATGGGAGTAGTTACCGATGCAATACTTAACGAAAAACCTTATCCCCTAAAAGGACTTATAATTCAGGGTGCAAATCCGGCAGTAACAATGGCAAATTCCAAAAGATTTCTTGAAGCTCTGGCTAAACTTGAATTGATTGTGGTCATTGATTTATTTATGACTCAAACGGCAAAACTTGCCGATATTGTCTTACCTACGACCACTTCTTTTGAACAAACAAGATTAAATTTAAGGTCAATGTATAGCAATCGAGTTGTACTCCAAAACAAGACAATAAAATGGTTTGAAAATTGCTGGCCGGATTGGAAAATTATATTTGAACTGGCCAAAAAATTAGGTTACGAAAAAGAATTTCCCTGGAATAGTGTTGAAGAAGCAATTGACGAACAATTGAGTCCTGCTGCAATTACTACTGAGATGCTGCGTCAGAATCCGGATGGTATTCTTTTTCAAAAAACACGCTATAAAAAATATATAAAACAAGGACTTAACACACCAACCGGTAAAGTAGAGTTATATTCTGCAAAACTAAAAAAATACGGATATTCACCTGTTCCTGATTTTCAAGAAGTATGGAAAAATCAACCGAGTTTTTATCAAGAGAAAACCCATTTCCCCTTGATAGGAATCAGCGGGAAAAGGTCCAATAATTATGTTCATTCTCAATTTAGAAATATTCCTTTCTTATTGAAACGCGAACCTGAACCTTTTGTAGATATTCATCCGGAAGATGCGAAAAACAGAGATATTTCTGATGGAGATAAGGTGAGAATTGAGTCACCCAATGGTCAAATAATGATGAAAGCGAGGATTTCGAATATTGTTCATTATGGATCGGTCCGTATTGCATGGGGGTGGGGAGAGTTTAATCTGGATTATAATCTTAACAACCTAACGGATGATGAAAAAAAAGATCCTATTACCAGTACGACTTCAAATAGAACTTTTATGTGTAATGTGGTTAAAGCAAATTAAAAAAGGCGGAAAGGTTTGTGATATCTAACTAAATTTTATTAAAGCAGACCTTATCGTTTTTTAATGATATCGAATTTGGAAACATTTTATGTATAATTCTTTAACATCTAATCGTATCATGTTATCCTTCAATCATTTTTTGGGAAATGATATTTGCTTTCTCAATAGTTTTATCTTCATCTATATTGACCAAATAGCCATTGCGAACTACAATCTTACCATTTACTATAGTAATATCCACAATTTGAGAATCACCAGAAGTTACCAAAGCAGAAACAGAATCGGACAAACCCCCGGTGAATCCCAATCTTTTTGTATTGATTAGAAACATATCCGCCGCTTTCCCTTCTTCAAGACTGCCGATCTCCTGCTGGTTAAGGACATCACGGCCACCATTGGTGGCCATGCTCAGCACCTCTTCGGTAGATATACTGGAGATGCCATAAACTAAACGGTGCATTAGAAAGGCTGATTTAAGTTCAGCAATCATATTAGAAGAATCATTACTGGCACTACCATCGACTGCTAATCCCACCGGTACTTTCTTTTTTAACATATAGGGGATATTGGCTGCACCGGAAGCCAGTTTCTGATTAGATACCGGACAATGTGCCACTCCCGTTCCTGTTTCAGCTAATAAATTTATTTCTTTTTCGTTTAGGTGGACACAATGGGCAAACCAGACATCATCTCCCAGCCAGCCGACTTTTTCCATATACCTCAGTGGTCGTAACCCAAAAGTATTCTGACAAAATTTATCTTCATCTTTGGTTTCTGCCAAATGAGTATGGCTCTTTACTTTATAATTTCGGGCTAATTTAATCGATTCTCTTAATAAGTCTTCGGTTACCGAAAATGGGGAACAAGGAGCTAAAACCACTCTTTGCATGGCAAAGGGCTTGTAATCATGAAATTTTTCGATAACCCGCTGAGAATCAGACAAAATCTCTTCTTCTGTCTGAACTACTTCATCAGGGGGTAATCCTCCATCTTTTTTACTCAAAGACATAGAACCTCTACTTCCATGAAATCGGATGCCAATTTCTTGAGCTGCTCTGAATTCTTCATCTACCAGTTCTTCAGGTTGGTTCTTGGGGAAAACGTAGAACTGGTCAACTGCGGTGGTACAACCGGTCTTTAAAAGTTCTCCCATTGCTACCAAACCACTGTAATAAACCGCTTCATGAGTTAAGCGAGCCCAGATAGGATAAAGGTATTTTAGCCAATTAAATAGCTCTACATTTTGCACCTGAGGAATATTTCTGGTTAAGGTTTGATAAAAATGGTGGTGAGTATTAATTAAACCGGGATAAAGGAAATAATCAGAACCGTCAATTATCTCCTCAGCTGGAAATTTTATGTTACAGGCAATTTTACTAATTTTATTATCTTTAACTAAAAGACTGTAACTTTTTAATCTGGTTCTTTCTCTGTCCATAGTTACAATCTCTTTTACATTCTTAATTAATATAGAAGACATTTAAAAAATCTCCTTCTTACTATTTATTCGCTACACTTTCAATTGCTTCTATAATCTGTTCGTAACCGGTACATCGACAGAGATTACCCTCTAAGGCAGTTTTAATCTCTTCTCGACTGGGATGAGGATTATGTATAAGTAAGGCTTTGGAGGACATCAACATCCCCGGGGTACAAAAACCGCATTGTATAGCATGATGATCAATAAAGGCTTGTTGTAAAGAATCAAGATTCCCATATACTTCCAGCCCTTCAACAGTTAATACTTCACTTCCTCCAATCTGTCCGGTAAGAATCAGACAGGAAGAAACGGCCTTTCCATCAAGGATAACCGTACAGGCTCCGCATTCACCAACACTGCACCCTTCTTTGGTCCCGGTTAATTTTAATTGCTCCCTTAAAGTATCAAGTAAACGCTCTTTAGGGCCTACCTTTAAGGTTACTTCTTTACCATTAACAACGAAAGTTACCGTAATCTTATTCATTGGTCTTTGCCTCCTCAATAATTTTTTTTAATGCTCTCTTAATCAGGACAGCGATAGTCGGTTTTTTGTAGGGAGTAGACCATCTTTCTCCAGTAATGGAGACCATTTCCTTGCTAGTTATTTTACCAATCTCTTCTAAATCAATATTAAATATCGATTTACCATTAATAGCTTTTTCGGTCTCCGGAAGGGATTGGGGATAAGGTGTGGCAGACCCGGGAACAACTCTGGTATCTTGGAAAACACCTTTTTCATCTACTTTTGTAACCAGGGCAAGACTTAGTCTGGCAATAGATAGGGCTTTTCTTCGACCGATTTTTTGAAAATCAACATAATAATTATCACCAAGTAGAGGAATTTTTATTTTGGTTAATAATTCATTAACTTGTATTTTAGTTTTATAAGGACCGGCTAAAAATTCTTCTAAGGACAATACTCTTTTGCCTTTCCTGGAAGTTAATTCTATTTCAGCCCTTAAAGCGATTAGAGGGGGCAAAAGATCTGCTGCCGGTGAAGCATTCACAATATTACCTCCGATAGTGCCACGATTACGAATCTGGGTCGAACCAATAGTGTAAGCTGCTTCCGCTAATACAGGAAAATTATTTTTGATAAGCGGCTCATTAATCAATCGGGAATGGGTCACCAGCGGCCCTATCTCTATAAATTTATCAACTAAAGTAAGAAATTTTAATTCTGAAATATTGCTTATGTCCAACAGATAATCAAAGTTTGGCAAGCGAGGGCTCTCTTTGTAAAGGTTAACCAACAAATCTGTCCCTCCGGCTAATATATGAACTTTACTAAATTTATCTAAGTAATTTAGGGCCTTTTTTATTTTTTGGGTAGTTAAAAATTCATATGATATCATTTCTTTGTACTCCCTTTACTTAAAGAATGCCCCAGTAAGACCCGTTCTAAATTAAGGGGTAAATGTCTGATTCTTTTTCCGGTTGCGTGAGCTACTGCATTGGCAATCGCCGCTGCACCCAATTCTAAAGTTGGTTCACCGATAGATTTAGCTCCATAAGGACCATAAGGGTCGGGATTTTCTACAATAACCGGGCTAATTTCCGGCATATCTTTTACTGTAGGAATTAAATATTCATCAAAGTTAGTATTTTTAATGTAGCCATTCGCGGTTTCTACTTCCTCCATGATACCATAACCCAAGCCCATCATTACCCCACCGTAGATCTGCCCCTTCAAGCAGGCAGGATTAATGGCCCTACCTACATCATGGGCGGCAGTCATTTTTAATACTTCTATCTGACCGGTAGCTGTATCAACTTCCACTTCGGCTATTTGGCAACCATAAACATAGGTAAAATATGGTCTGCCCTGACCAATTTCTTCATCCCAGGAAATATCGGGGGCTTTATACCATCCATAGGCAGATAAAAATATCCCCTGTTCATTAGCCAAATCTATTGCTTTATCAAAAGAAATAATCTTTTGTTCTATATTTTTCTCATATATATTCTCATTTTTAAAAACCAATTTATTTGCTTTAACTTTAAATTTATCTACTATCATATCAGCAAGAGTTTCTTTTAATTGATGGGCAGCGTTTTTTACTGCATTGCCGCCTAATATAGTGCTGCGAGAGGCAACTGTAGCCCCACTCTCAGGAGAAACTGAAGTATCAACCTCCATATAACTAATCCTTTTAATATCTACTCCCAATTCCTCAGCTGCTATCTGGGTAAAAACAGTCTTTAAGCCTTCGCCATTTTCAGCCAATCCACAGGAGATTAAGATACTCCCGTCACGCTGAATGGCGACTATAGCCCCGGCGGCATCGGTTGCCTCAGCTCCCAAACTGCAGCCTCGAAAACTGACAGCCATACCGATTCCCCTTTTTTTGTCTCCTGATTGGGGCTTTCTGTATTCTTTGTATTTCTCTTTATAGTTACTGTATTCAACAGCTTTGTTAATCACCTCTTCCAGACTAACCTGGTGATTATCCAGTTTCTGTCCACTGGCAGTAATAGAATTATTGTGATATATATTTTTCAAACGCAGTTCCCTGGGGGTCATCTTCAGTTTTTCAGCCAGTTCATCCATTAACGATTCCTGGGCAAAGATAATCTGTGGTGAACCATAACCTCTCATCGCCCCGGTATATACATTATTGGTGTAATATCCATAAGTATCTGTTTTCACATTAGGCAATTCGTAAGGGCCAGTTGCCTGAACAACTGAACGCCAGGTAACAAAGGGAGTCTGGCAGGCATAAGCTCCACTATCGGCTAAACATTTAATCTCCATTGCTACCAGCTTACCTTCTTTGGTGGCACCTACTTTATATTTCATTTTGTAAGGATGGCGTTTGTAACTTTCGAGTATTGACTCATCTCTGGTATTAACCATTTTAACCGGTCGGTCAGTTTTTAAAGCTAAGAGAGCAGCTCGGGCAGCCATAGAAGACATAACTTCATCTTTGCCCCCAAATGATCCACCCATATGATTCTGAATTATTCTCACTTTGTTCAAGGGTACTTTAAGCACACTTGCTACGGCATTACGACAGGAAAAAGGATTCTGAACCGAACCATAGATAGTTACTAAAGTATTATGTTCATGAGGTACTGCCACGAGTGACTCAGGTTCGATATAACCGTGTTCTACAAATTGAGTGGTATATTCTCTTTCCAGTATTATCTCGGCCTGAGCAAAACCTTTTTCTATATCCCCTTTTCTCAATCGATGATGAACCACCTGATTATTTTCTAACTCTAAATGGATTAAGGGAGCATCTTTTTTCTCGGCTTCTTCCGGGTTAAAAATACCCGGTAGTTCTTTATATTCTACTTCGATTAATTCTATGGCTTTGGCAGCTGCCTCTTTAGTTTCTGCGGCAACTACAGCAATTCCATCGCCTATATACAAAACCTCTTTCTGGGCTAAAACTTGCTGGTTTTGGATAATTACCCCAAATTTATTATTGGGAACATCCTCTACCGTTATAACCGCTTTCACGCCCGGACAGGCCAAAGCTTTTTTAATATTTACCTTTACAATTCGAGCATGAGGATATTTGCTTCGCAAAACTTTACCATAAAGCATATTGGGGAAGAATAAATCAGCAGCAAATTTAGCTTTTCCGGTAACTTTTTCGTAGGCATCGACTCGTTTTATCGATTTATTAACCTCGCTGAATTTCATTCTTTTCATCTCCCTTGTCAATATATAGGGGAAGTGTGTGATAGGGGACAGTTGTTTGTCACACTTCCCCTATCACACACTCTAATATTTTTATGCTATTTTTGCAAACCGGTCCTTTGGTTAAATTTCTTAATAAGCTCATCTATTTTCCCTACTTGCTGATGGACATTACCCCAATAATTCTCACTGTCATACCATTGAGCATTTAGTTCTTCCATATCTTTACCCTGTTGTTCTATCCAGGTAAAGTACTTGAGATTATGGATACGTTTTTTATCGCGATAAGTTAATTCTTGCATATAGTCAGTAGTAAGTGCATGCAAGTTACGATGATAATCAATGGCTGCATCGGTTTCATTATAAGGACCAAATTCTTCTTCTAATTCTTTTAATCGAGAGCTATACATTTCCATTGAATCGGTAAAGACAGTTAAGACTATATCTTTTTCAGTAAGTTCATAATATTTAGCAAACTTGATAGCCATAATCATATTGGCTGCACTGGAAATTCCCATTAGTGGTAATTTTTCAATTATGTCTGTAGGAACACCTTTTTTTCTTAAATATTTCTGACCGACAGGTTCATTAAATAAACGAATTATTCCCATACTATTACTATCATCTACGTCAATAATCATATCAGTATTTCTCACATTATGAATCCAGGGGACGTGTTTATCTCCTATACCTTCAATACGGTGGGCACCAAAACCATTAGCCAGAAGTGTAGGACATTGTAAGGCTTCACCAGCAGCTATCTTGCTGGTAGGATATTTTTCTTTCATATAATCTCCACAACCCAAGGTACCAGCTGAGCCAGTAGTTAAAACTACACCGGAATAATTATCTTTAGAAGTTATCACTTGAGATAGTACTTCTTCCATAGCATGGCCAGTAATCTCATAATGCCAGAGGTGATTACCAAATTCATCAAATTGATTAAATACTACTACATTATCCCTGGTCTTTTTTAATTCCCAAGATTTATCAAAAATCTCTTTTACATTACTCTCTGTTCCCGGAGTAGCAATTACTTCTCCGGCTACTTTAGCCAACCAATCAAAACGTTCTCTACTCATCCCTTCCGGTAAGATAGCTATCGACTCACAGGAGAGAATATCGGCATCATAAGCACCGCCCCGACAATAGTTTCCAGTAGACGGCCAAACTGCTTTTTGAGAAGTCGGATCAAATTGTCCGGTAACCAAGCGAGGAACTAAACAACCAAAGGTAGCACCTACTTTATGGGAACCGGTGGGGAACCATTTACCTACTAAAGCAAATATTCTGGCTTTTACTCCGGTTAACTCATGAGGTAATTCTACAAAATTAACTCCTCCGAATTGACCACCCTTTTTTATCGGCTCATTTTTCCAGTTAATTCTAAAAAGATTATAAGAATTAATATCCCATAATCCTATATTCTTCAATTTATCCTTAACCTTATCGGGAACGAGCTCAGGATTTTTCTGTTCTGTAAAAGTCGGGATAATAATATTTTTTTCTCTGGCTCTTTTTACAGTTCTTTCTAATTGTTCTTCATTAATGCTTAAATCAATCATTTTATTTTTCTCCTCTATTTTTAGTTAGTCGTTAGTATTTAACATAGCGTATAGTGTTAAATACAAGTTTTCAGTTGTCAGTTAATAGTTACAAGATACAAGTTCATTTAGTTGTTCGGGTTACCAGCAAGAAATATAATGTAATGTATAACATGTAATAAGTAACCTGTATTTCACTCATTACCCATTACTTATTACTTATTACTTATTACTCAATTACTGTTCGTTATCCCTTACCCGTTGTAAGATAAAATTCTAGATTGTCACTCTCCTTAAAAACCTGCCAGAGAACCGTCCCCTGTCAGGTTTTTAGAAAGTCGATAAATGTGTCTACTGCTCGATAAAGAAATTCTAATTCTATATATTCATCGTTTTGATGGGCCTGAGCAATATCGCCAGGACCAAAAATAATGAAAGGCATTTTCTTTATTGGAAGAATAGTAGCGCCATCAGTACAATATTTAGTAATGATTGCTTCTTCTACTCCAGCTGCCCGCATAAATTTTTTAACATAAGGGTTATTTGAATTGGTAAAAATTAGAGGTTTGTAGTTAAAAACCTCTTCTTCAAACCGCACTTTATATTTTTTTGCAATCTCTTCACCGGTCTTTCTGACTAATTCCACTGCTTTCTTTTTATCCTCTTCTGAAATTACCCTGAAATCCAGCTGTATTTCTGAATAATTAGGGACGATATTCACCTGTACTCCACCGTGGAATTGCCCTATATTCATTGAAGTTTTACCCCAAAAAGGGTGTGCTTCAAATATTTTCTCATATCTTTCGGTAATATTCACAACAAGCTCACTCCCCGGAATAATTGTATTTACTCCTACCTCAGGAGTTGAACCGTGAGCTGACTTCCCGTAAAATTTAGCTCTTATCCATAATTCTCCTTTTTCCCCGGTAGAAACTTGAAGATTAGAGGGTTCAGTAATAATAAGGAAATCAGTCTGGTCAAAATAACCCCCGTCAACTAAATTTTTTGCTCCTCTATATCCCCATTCTTCATCTGCCGTAAGGGCTAATTGAACTGTTTTTTTAGGAACAATTCCCCTTCTTTTTAAAAGTGCCGCTGCATAAAGGATGGCAGCCACTCCACCCTTCATATCCGATGCTCCTCTGCCGTACATTTTTCCGTTTTCAATTAATCCTTGAAAGGTAGGTTTCGTCCAATCCTCTTCTTTTACCCTCACCGTATCTATATGTCCGCAAAGAGTAATATTTCTCTCTTCTTCTCCTTCAATTTTCGCCACAACCGAACTCCTGCCTTCTTCCAAAGGAACTAACTCGGAGTGGATATTATTTTTTAAGAGAAATTTCTTTATAAAATTAGCAATTTGATTTTCATTTCCCGGAGGATTTACACTTTTAATCTGAATAAGCCCTTGAAGAAGGTCGTTTAATTCTTTTTTTTCCGCATTATTCACTTTTAGTTCATTGCCTCCTTTACTGCTTCTAAATTGGGATCTATTACCAGGGCTTCTCCTCCTGCTTTTTTAGCACTCTCTACATCTTTTAAACCATTTCCGGTAACCAGTACTACAATTTTATCTCTCGTAGATATTTTTCCTTCCTTTAGCGCCTTGACCATGCCGGCAAAGGCGGTAGAACCCGCAGGTTCAGCAAAAATCCCCTGTTTTGTGCCTAAATATTTAATCGCTTCAAGTATTTCCTTGTCACTTACCGCTATACCAAATCCCTTCGATTCTTTTATGTCTCTTACTGCCATCAGACGATTTCTGGGAATCCCTACTGCAATACTATCTGCAATTGTATTCGGCTCCACAAATTTAACTGTTCCATCACCATTTACTGCCTCGGCAATCGGTTTACACCCTTCTGCCTGTACAGCAACAAGTTTAGGTAAATGGTCAATAAAGCCTAAAGAAAACATATCCTTATAAGCTTTGGCCACTCCAGAGATAATACAACCATCTCCTACCGGTACAAAAAGATAATCAGGCACTTCAAAATCCATCTGTTCAATAATTTCCAGAGCAACCGTCTTTTTCCCCTCCACCATATAAGGATTAAATGCGGTATTTCGGTTATACCAGCCAAATTCTCTGGTTGCTTCGATGGACAGATCAAAGGCTTCATCATAGGTTCCTCTTACCGCAAAAACGGTTGAGCCAAATACCAGAAGCTGGGCAATCTTGGCACTCGGTGCGGTTTGGGGAACAAATATATAACTCCTTAAACCTACTGACGCAGCAGCTCCCGCAAGTGATGAGGCAGCATTACCGGTAGAGGCACAGGTAACAATCTTTTCTCCTAATTCCCGAGCTTTTACTATCGCAATAGCAGACGGCCGGTCTTTTAAAGAAGCAGTAGGGTTCCTCCCGTCATCTTTGATCCAAAGATTTTTTATCCCCAAATCTTCTCTTATTCTTTTTGGTTCATACAAAGGGGTCCACCCAACTTTTGACGGCCCTATTTTAACAGGATCATCCACCGGCAAAAGAGGTAAGTACCTCCACATCGAAAATTCCTTATTTTTTTTAAGGGTATCCTGATTAAAATCCTTTTTTATCTTAGGATAGTCATAAATAATTTCTAAAACGCCTTCGTCTCCGCATTTCGGACAATTATATTTTACTTCATTTGAATCATATTCTGTTCCACATAATAAACATTTTAATTTCTTTATATAACTCATATCTATTTTCCCTTCCGAGCATAATATATCCCCAATTCTTTTGAAGCGCTGGTACATTTAGCTTTTGTTAGCAAAGTACCAATTAATAATTAATATTAGAATCAATAGGATGGGTGGGGGGCTACATGCCACCCCCACCCATCCTATTCCAGCGATGATACAGTCCAACCGAAAAAGGGTACAATTAATAGTAAGGTAGTCTTCACCTTATAAATTTGTATTTTTTACAGCTATTGTAGATTAAGGAAATATATGTGTTCCTGTTTCACCCTTTAAAGCTCTCTCCAGTGATTCAGGATTTGTAACAATAGCTTCTTTTCCTCCTGCTTCCAAGAACCTTACAATAGCTTGAATCTTGGGAAGCATACTTCCTTTGGCAAAATGCCCTTCCTCAATATATTTCTTGGCTTCTGCTACATTCATCTTGTCCAAATCAATTTGATCCGGTTTATTAAAATTCAAACTCACTTTTTCAACCGCCGTGGAAATGATAAACAAATCAGCCTTAATATTAATGGCCAGTAAACTGGATGCATTATCTTTATCGATAACTGCGGCTACACCTTCGAGCATTCCATCATCGTTATAAGCTACCGGAATTCCTCCACCACCAACCCCAACAACACTGAAACCATTTTTTATCAATATATTGATTGCATCTTCTTCTACAATCTCTATCGGCATAGGAGAAGGGACTATTCTTCTATAGCCTCTACCCACATCATCAATGATAACCCAATCGGGATGTTCTTTCTGTAGTTCTTCTGCTCTTTCTTTGGTATAAAAAGTACCGATCGGCTTTGCAGGATTCTGAAATGCAGGATCTTTTTTATCTACGACAACCTGGGTCACAACCGTGGCAATTTGCTTCTTAATCCCCCGTTTTTTAAACTCATTGTCCATTGCCTGCTGAATTTGATATCCGATAGATCCCTGGGTATCTGCACCGCAACTCACCAAAGGAACATCATGCATCCCTCCGACTTCATGGGCAATTTCCGAACGTCTTAAAATAAATCCCACCTGCGGACCGTTGCCATGAGTTACTACGACACTATAATTCTGTTCTATTAGACCGGCAATATGTTTGGCTGTTTCACATACTGCATCATATTGGTCTTCCACTGTTTCATGTTGCTTGTCTTTGATTAAGGAATTTCCACCTATTGCTAATACTGCTAATTTACTCATATTTTACTTCCACCCTTTCGCCATAGTTAAAGCCATAATGGCTTTTTGGGCATGTAATCTGTTTTCCGCTAAATCAATAACAATGGAACGGGAACCGCTTGCTACTTCATCATCTACTTCATTTCCACGGTCAATAGGCATGGGATGAATATAATAAGCATCGTCTGTAATGGCGGCAAGTTCTTTTGTATATCTCCAATCCTTATATTTTAAGGCAACCTTCTTTTCATCTTCCTTGCCTATAGTATATCTTAACGGACTCATCCAATTTCTGGAATATACGACCTGGGCACCTTTAACCGCTTCATGTCTATCATGACTGATTTCAAATTTTGATCCGGAAATTTCCGCATTCTTTTTACCCTGGGCAACAACTTCGGGATCCAGTTCGAAACCTTCCGGGTAAACCAGGGTAAAATCCATCCCGTAACGGGGAAGGAGTAAAATATCTTCCTGTACGGAACTCCAGGAACGCACCATTGAAGAATAACCCCACATCATGGTTATTTTTTTACCTTTTACGTCTCCCATATGTTCCTGAAGACCCATTAAGTCAGCAAGTCCCTGACAGGGATGATATTTATCATGAGCCATAGATACCAACGGAATGGTCAAATATTTCGCATATTCCCTTAATAACTCTTCTCCCTGACCATATTCTCCAATGGCATCTTCCAGAATTCTTATACCAAGTCCCACCGCATATCTGCTCATCACTTTTGCGGCATCTTCTACTGTTTCTCCGGCTTTCCCTTTTTCTTTTAATCGCATTGATTTAGGTTCAAGGAATTGAGCATGTCCTCCTAATTCGGTGGCAGCTGCTTCAAATGACTGCCTGGTTCTGACTGAAGGATTGTAAAAGAACATCAGGAAAGTTTTATCTTTAAGAATCTCAGTATAAGGCTTTTCATAGCGGTGTTTTTTCATATCTTTGGCAACCGCAAGTACTTCATCAAGCCCTTCTTTTTCCCAATCCTGGGTAGTAATTAAATGTTTTCTATATAATTCTGTCATTTTTTTTCCTCCTATTAAATTAGTTAACTGGTTTCCTGGTTAGCTGGTTAGCTGGTTTAATACTAATAATTCATTAACCATTAACCAGCTAACTAAGTAACTAACTAACAAATGCAAGATAAATAATTCAGTCCTTGAACACAACTATTTTATCTACCCTGATTTATTTTTAACAAATTGACCGTATCCCCTTTTGCCAATAACTCCCTCGCCTTCTCTATAAACCATCTCTCCGCGGATAATAGTCATATAAATCTGTCCTTTTAATTCTTTTCCTGCAAGCGGAGAATATTTACCTTTACTTTCTAATTTTGATGGTTCTACCACCCATTTCTTATCTAAATCTACAATTGTAAAATCTGCATCACTTCCTATTTTTATTACTCCTTTTTGAGGATAAAGTTCATATCTTTTGGCTGTATTTTCTGACATCAGTTTCTGAATCTCACTCAAGGTTAGCCTTCCTTCGTGATATCCGTAATGAAGCATCGTTGGAACGGCTAACTGTGTACCGGGGATACCTGCATAATTTTTCCAGATATTAGGAGATGATTTTTCCTCCGGATATTTCCCTGCTGCATGATCGGTACAAATAAAATCGATTGAACCATCTTTCAACCCTCTCCAAAGTTCTTCCCTATCCTCTTCTTTTCGTAAGGACGGAGCGATTTTCAATACCGACCCCAGCTTTTTAAAATCTTCTGCTGTAAAAACTAAATATTGCGGACAGGTTTCTGTAGTTACATTCACTCCGTGAGACTTCGCCCAGTGAACAATATTTAACCCTGCTTTGGTCGAAAGGTGAACAATGTGAAGTTTATTTCCAACTTTTTCAGTAATTCCCACTACAGACCATATTGCTTCTGGCTCTGCTTCGTATGTTCTTCCCTCAGACCAACTCTCAGGATCTTCTCTCCCCATCTCCTGCATAAGACGAGAATAATAATCTACCAGATAATAATCTTCAGCATGTACTGCACACACCAGGTTTAATTCCCTCATTAATCTGAAGGCTTTATCCATATCGGGAACGGGCATTCTGGGATAGAGTTCCATTCCGGAAATGGTGTAAAATTTTACCCCAACAATCCCCCTATCTTTTAATTCTTTTAAACTTTTCTTATATTCTTCTGATTCAACCTGCTCGGGAGTTACCCCTCCCCAGAAAGCAAAATCTATATAAGCTTTTGGTTTTACTATATTTAATTTGTAATCAAAGTTTTTGCCATTAGTAACCGGAGGAATAGAAGTGCAGGGCATATCGATAATTGTGGTAATACCGCCAGCCGCTGCACTCCTGGTCCCCGTTTCGAAATCTTCTCTTTCGGTAAACCCGGGGTCATCAAAATGAACATGAGGGTCAATAAAACCAGGAAATACTATATTCCCTTTTACATTAATTTCTTTTTCCGCAGGGAGTAAGGCTTCATCTCCTGGCACAATATCCTTTATCTTCCCTTTTTCAACATATATAGTTACCGTTTTTAATTGACCGTTTTCTACAATCCGGGCATTTTTAATTCTTAACACCTTATCTCCTTTTGTTTCTGATTAGGATTAATTAGATTCCTGTATTCCTATCTCATCAATAAAGCCATAATTGCTTTCTGGGCATGAAGTCTGTTCTCAGCTTCATCGAAAACAACTGAATTAGGTCCATCGATAACTGAATCGGTTACTTCATAACCTCTATCACAAGGCAGGCAATGCATATAAATAGCTTCCGGTTTAGCTAATTTTAATTTTCGATCATCACATATCCAATCCTTATTTTTATCAAAGAGAGCTTTCATCTTGTCTACATTTATTTCAGAAGTTTGCGGCGGAACACAGGTTAAGCTGCCCCAAGATTTAGGATATAACACATCTGCATCTTTAAAAGAATCTTCCATAGAATCGGTTTCTTCAAATGACCCTCCATATTTTTTGCTATTTTCTTTGATGGCATCTATCATCATGGGATCCAGTTGGAAACCCTCCGGACGAGCTAAAGTAATATTCATACCGAACTTACTGGCTGTTGCCATTAAACACTGTGGAACTGCCACTGGTTTTTCCACACTTGGTGAATAAGCCCAGCTTACTACCAATTTTTTATTGCGTAAGTCACCCAATTTTTCTTTCATGGTGAGGACATCAGCCATCGACTGACAGGGGTGATATATATCGTCTTCCATATTAATTACCGGTATATCTGCCCATTTAGCAAATTCGCGTAAATATTTATTACCATTACCATATTTCCAACCGGTTGGTTTTCCATACATTCTTATAGCAATACCATCACCCATTCTGGCCAATACCCGTGCAACATCAGATACCCTTTCTGTGGAATAGGCTTTCTCTTCACCTTCGGTAGCAGGGGTGTAAATCTTTTCAGAATCCAAATAATTGGCATGTCCGCCTAATTGGGTCATCCCGGCTTCAAAGCTGTTACGGGTTCGTAAAGATTTATTGTAAAAGATAATAAATAAGGTTTTACGGAGAAGCAACGGGTGCTCCCGACCAGATGCATTGTCAGCCTTTAAAACGGCAGCTAACTCCAGCATACTTTCTAATTCATCTTTGGTAAACTCCAGTGTACTTATAAAGTCTCGACCTCTTAATGATTTTGTTTGCATTTCAGAACCTCCTAATTAAATAATAATTTTTTAAACGTTTTGCTTTACATTTTTATGATTTCTATAATTTTCTCTACCTTATCCCTCCTTCTCTAATAGTATATGATAAAAAATTCACATACTTTAAGTATGATCTTTTAGACTTATGTTAACATTGTATCAAAAAATCAAAGCGAAAAAAAACCATTCCTCCTCTATTCAAAAAACTCCTACCAATAGCAGGTTTTAAAAATTAGTAGGGGTAATTGCTGAAATAATAATAAGATCTTTGTTTCCAATACTGGTTATTTTATGGGGAATACTCGCAATGTAGTAGATACTATCACCCTCTTCCAGGGTAAAAAATTCATCCCCAACTTGAATTTTCATCTTTCCCTCTATCACCAAAGTACATTCTTCGCCTTCATGAGGGAGAGGTTTGCTGCAAGTACTTGCTCCTGCCTCTATCCGGGTTCTAATCATTTCAATTTGGTGACTAACGTCAGGGGAGAGTAATTCATAGGTCAAATGAGATTTAGGAAATTGTAAAACTCTGCGCTCATTTTTTCTTACTATTGCACTTTGTTTTTTGTCATCAATTAAGAAATAAAATATAGGTACATTTAAAGCCTTGGATATTTCTCTTAAAGCCATAATCGATGGTGAAGCCATTCCACGCTCTATCTGACTTAAATAACTGGGAGTTTTACCTATCTTTTTAGCAAAAGCAGTAAGGTTCATACCTTTAGAAATACGAAGTTTGCGGATTTTGTTTCCCAATCTTTCATTCTCAACCATCATTTAAATTTCATCCTCTTTTCTCTAGTGGAATATCAGCTATCCGCCAGGCAGTAATTCTGGGTTTGACTCTGGTTAAATTTTTTCTGGGGATATATATTTTTTAAAATATATTTAATTATTGTAATATCATTAAAACATATTTAAAAATATTTTACAAGAATATATTCTAAAATATTTTAAAAATATATAAAATAAGTTTGAAGTTAAGGGAAGTAAAACTCAACTCAGTTGTTAATTTTGGGGAGAGAAGAGATGAATATATGTTTAAAGATAAAAACTATTCCCGAATTAACTCGAAGGAAAGACAATGAGGTCCAGAACCGCCCATTAAAAATTGACTCAAAGGAGGGTCAAAAACTTTCAAACCAACAGCTCTAAGTTTTTTATTGCCAAGTTTGTTCTCTTTAAATGAAAGTACTTTCTCATTTCCCAAAGCTAAAAGATTTATTGTTCCTGCGAATACGGCATCTCCAGGAATAGTAATAATTTCATATCTTTCCTTTTTTAAATATTTTAAGAAATCATCCGGTAATGCCTCGGGACATAACATAACTGTTTTAAGTGCCACTACCGAAAAGATTATATCCAGGTGATTCCATTTTGCTTCAAACTGAACTGGAATAACCTTAATATCAAAGGGTTTAAGTATTTTTTCAGCTTCCTTTACCCCCTCCATTGTACTGCGGTTCCCTATCCCTATCACTAGGGTATGTTCATCTAAATACCAGCAATCACCACCTTCTAACGAACCATGCATCACTCTTCCTGCCATAGGCACTTTTAGCTGTTCAAGGGTTTCAATAGCTAATTCGGTATCACCTTCATTATCTGCATAACGAAAATTACCAATCAGTACACCTTCAATCGTATTAACCCCAAAATCTCTGGTTGCTACCTGGTCGGGATGCCCGAGTTGGGCGACTTGCCATTCAATATCTATTCCCAATTGTTGAAATACTTCTACAAATTCCTGGTGTTGTTCGGTAGCAGCTTTTCTGGATACTTTAAATCCTTCCTTTATATGTTGAGAAGCCACCTCGCTAAAATCACAAATTTCATAATAGGTAGGTTTGCATAGAAGGATGGAACGCAATGCTCCATGAGAATTAAAAACCATATTATTCTCCTTTTGAATTATTAATAGATAATAGATTATATGTAATTGAGCAAATATTTAAAAGCCAAATAATCGAGGTACAAACATTGTAAGAGGTTCAAAAAATGTTATTATAAATAATACTATGACTTCTGCAACAATAAAAGGCCAAATTGCTTTACTTATTGCCTCTAAAGATAATTTGGATATGCCACAGGCTACAAACAAACAAGCACCCACCGGGGGAGTCATTAGCGCTATATTTAAAGAAAGAACCATGACAATACCAAATTGAATAGGGGGAACACCGACACTAACCGCTAAAGGATGTAGAATTGGACCTAATATAACTAAGGCAGCGGCAATATCCATAAACATTCCCACAATCAACATTAAAATATTAATCATTAATAAAATAACATATTTATTGTGACTAATAGTTAAAAATGTATTGGCAATCTGTTCCGGTATACGTTCAGAAGCCAAAATCCAACCTAAAATTGAAGCAGATGCAATTATTAAAAAAACTACTCCGGTGGTTCGGGCGGTTTGTTCTAGTAATTTCGGGATATCCGATAATTTTACTGTTTTAAAAACAAAAATACCAACTATAAAGGCATATGCCACTGCTATAGCAGCAGCTTCGGTAGGGGTAAATATGCCTGATAGAATTCCTCCTAAAATTATTACAGGCATAAGTAATGCTGAAACCGCTTCTTTAGAAGCTTTCAACATCTCCAATAATGTAGCTCGCCTTTCCTTTTTAGGGTAACCCCGTTTATAAGAAATATATCCTGCCAATATCATTAATATTAACCCCAACAACAAACCCGGTAAAATCCCCGCTGCAAATAATCCGGCGATGGACACGCCCATTAACGAACCATAGATAACCATCATATTGCTGGGAGGAATAGTAGGACCAATAATAGAAGATGCTGCGGTTACAGCAGCACTAAAATCCTTATCATATCCATCTTCTACCATCGCCGGTATTAACATAGTCCCGATTGCAGCTGTATCTGATACGGCTGCCCCGGTCATTCCTGCAAAAAATATACTAGCAACAATATTTGCGTGAGCTAAACCACCCCGTAAATGCCCCACTAACACATTTGCAAAACTGACTAATCTTGTAGTTATTCCTGATTTATTCATAATTTGCCCTGCCAGAATAAAAAAGGGCATTGCCATTAAAGTAAACATATCCAGTCCCGCAAAAAACCTCTGAGGAACCATATTAAATAAGATAGGCATATCCATTTTTAAAAAAATAAACAGAGCGGTAGCACCTAAAGCAAATCCTATAGGCATTCCCGCAAAGAGCATTATTAAAAAAGATAAACCCATAAATCCGAGCATAATTATTATCACTCCATAATTTTTATTTTTAAACTCTTACTTCTTTTAACGCCTCTTCTACTTCCGTCTCTCCTAATAATTCATTAAAAGTTATGCCTGGTTTAAAACTATTAATAATTTGAATTATTTGTTGAATGATTGCAAGCACCCCGGATACCGGAATACTTAATAAAGCCCAGAACATACTAATTCCTAATCCCAAAGAAAGCTGAGGGATAGCTTTAATTGCTATATACATTCCTTTATAACTTAACACACCTAAAAAAATTAAAATAATAATGTTAACCAAAAAATTTAATATTCTGGCATATTTTATTGGCATATTTCTGATAATTAATTGTATGCCCACATGTTCTTTATCTTTTATTCCGATGCTTATACTTAACAGCGCAGCCCAGATCATCAGGTATCTGGCTAATTCTTCAGACCAACTCAGTGAATTATGGAGAACATATCTAAAAAAAATACCTACTAAAACAGTTAAAACCATTACAGCGGCCAATATAATTACAACGGAAATTGTTATTTTAGCCAAATAATTTCCTAAAACATTGGCTTTTTCAAAAATTGTTTTTTGTTTCAATTTCGTATCTCCATAAAAATGTCTTAATAGATATTACAATAGAGGGAGGATAAATTTATCCCCCCTCTATTTTTCCTTATTATAAACCTAGAGCATCTTGTGCTTTTTTAATTGCATCTAAATATTTTTGAGCTAATTCTTTCCCCTCTTCCTTGTACTCATCTTCGATGAATTTCATTGCTGCCGGAATAGTAACATCTTTAAACATTTGTAGTTCTTCGGCAGTTGGCTTATAGACTTCCATTTTTGTAGCTAAATATGGTACACCTTCATCTGAGGTTTCAATTAAACGATTAACTCCTCTACCTGCAACATTAGCAACCCGGGCTGCTTCTTCAACTACGGTCTTTTGTTGGTCGGTTAAAGCATTAAACCATTCACTATTTATTACCCAAACATAAGGAGTATACATATGATTGGTTAAAGATAAATATTTTTGAACTTCTTCTAATTTACCTATTTTTATGATCGGCGCCGGATTGTGTTGACCGTCTACTACGCCGGTCTGTAAAGAAGTATATACCTCTGCCCAGGCAATAGGTGTTGCTGATGCTCCCAAAGAGCGCATAAATTCCATATGAATAGGAATGGTCATTGTTCTGATTTTTAAACCTTTCATATCATCTGGTTTTTGAACAGCTCTTTTACTATTGGTTAATTGGAAAAATCCTCCGGATTCACCAAAGGCTAATACTTTAAAACCGGTCTTTGTTTCAATATCTTTAGCAAGTTCTTTACCAAAAGGTCCATCATATACTTCGTAAGCCACACTGTAATCTGTAATAGAGAAAGGAATATTTACTATAGAAAATAGGGGGTAAAAAATGGACATTCCTCCACCTGAAGCAATATAACTTTGGGTTACTCCGGTTTGTACCTGCTCCATGCTTTCGCGTTCATTTCCCAAAACACCGTTAGGATAAATTTCAACCACTATTTCATTATTGGTTCCGCTTTCAACCATAGATTTAAAAACCTGGGTCATAGCTGCAGTAGCAATTTCTTTGGGTTGTTGAGGATTTAAATGACTTAACTTTAAGACTTTAGTATCAGCTGCCCAACTAATTCCGGAAAATATCACCATTACCATAACTACAATTAGAAATAACGTAATTCTACTTTTCATTTTTAATCTCTCCTTTTTTTTGCATTTTTTTACTCATTTAGAAAACAAATCAGCTTTACTTTATTATTCTTACCACCTCCCTATTTACTTTAATTTACCAAATTGTATTTAGATATACAATACAATTTAATAAAATTTTTAAATTATTATTATCTTATCCCACACGAATTTCTGATTTCCTTCTTTTTTTATAAAAAAATAATAAATCTTTATCATTACTCACAATGTTATAATTTCTTTATTTGCTGTTTTAAAGATTCGGAATCGGTAAAAAGGATAGAGTTGATGCCGATTTTCTGAGCAGAAATAATATTCTCTTCGGAATCATCCACAAAAACTGTATTTTCGGGCTTAATCTCCTCCTTCCTTAAAATATATCGGTAAAAATCCGGGTCAGGCTTGGATATACCCATTAAGTTAGAGGCATAAACCTCATCAAAGATTTCATAACTGCCTTGATCTAAAAGATGGTAATAATGCGAATCAATAGTGTTAGTGCCACAAACAACCCTTGAATCACTTTTAAGCTGTTTTATTATATCCTTTGTTCCCTGGATTATCCCCGGATTAAAAAATTTACCAAATAATTCCTCTTTTACTTTCTTACCATATCTTAAAGAAAATCTTCTCCAAAATTCATTACTGTCAATTTTTCCGTCCAGAAGTTTTCTAAAATTTTCACCAGTATAAACAAAAAATTTTTCTTCAGTAATTCCCAGATAATCGCTTATTGCGGGGGTATCATTAAAGTTGCGAGTCAGGACGCCCCCCATATCAAAAATATAAAGTGTCTTCATAACTATTTTTATTATCCTTTCCTTGATGAATATAGGGCTGCACCGCCCAGGAAATATTTAGATAGTTTAAAAAATACAATCAATATCGGAATACTCGCTATGGCAGCTACTGCCATCATTGCCCCCTCATCAGTATGTTTTTCTCCCATAAATTTAACAATATACAAAGGTATGGTCTTCATTTCTTCACTCTGCACCACCAGTAAGGGCCATAATAAATTATCCCACTGAGCTTTAAAAGTAAGGATGGCCAGAGTTGCCACAGCTGGAATACTGTTTGGTAAAATAATTTTTCTAAAAATCATCAGTTCGCTCGCTCCGTCTATCCTGGCTGCATCTAATATTTCATCAGGAAAGGTAATAAAATATTGCCTCATTAGAAACACACCAAATGCATTTACCAAAAACGGAGCTATTAATCCGGCATAAGAATCCTGAATTCCCAGTTTAGTAGTCACCAGATAGAGGGGAATCATTATGGCTTCAAAGGGTATCATCATGGTTGCCATAATTAACATAAAGACCAAAGTCCTACCTTTGAAATAATATTTAGCTAAACCAAAACCCGCCAGAGCTGAAAAAATTACTGTAGTAGCAGAAACTGCTAAAGCTACTACTAAGGAGTTGAAAATATTTCTGATATAGATAAAGCTTCCGTCATTACCCCTTATTCCCTGCCAATAATTCTGCCAGTAGAAGCCTTTCGGGAACCAACGGTAAGGCATTTTTAAAATATCATTTGCCGGCATTAGAGATGCAGTAAACATAAATATTGTAGGAGCGAGAATAAACAAAGCTGCCAGAATGAGAAACGCCCAAATAAATATATCTATTATTAAGGATTGACGGTTAATTTCATTCTTTTTTCCTTGCAAGGTATAAATCATAAAAAATATTCTCCTTAATAACTGATTTCATCAGCCCGGGAAGATTTAAATTGCACCCAGGTAAATAACAGCATTATAATAAACAAAATAATGCTCATGGCACTTGCCCGGCCAATCCGATGATCTCTTATGGCAGTATAATAAATATTTAAAGTTATTACATTTATAGGAGCTAATGGTGCTCCTCCTTGCGTAAATAAATATTGGGTACTGAAGGTTCTCAAACACTGAAGCATAGAAATAATAGAAACTAAAATAGTAGTAGGTTTCAAAAGAGGAAGAGTGATATACCAAAAATTTTTCCAATCATTTGCTCCATCTATTTTGGCAGCTTCATAGATACTGTGAGGAATTGCTGCCAATCCCACAATAAAGATTATAGTGAAATAACCCACATATTTCCAAAAATAAACCATCATGGTAGACATTTGAACCATTACTGAATTAGCCAGCCACTTGTGGTCAATACCGGGAGTGTTCATAATTAAATTTAGCCACTGATTACCCAACCCCCTGGGGTCAAAGATTAATAGCCAGATTACCGCAGCCACTACAGATGACAAAACAGCGGGAGAATAATAAGCTATCTGGAAAAAATTCTGAAATCTCTTTCTGGACATTATAAAAATAGCAAATATGAGACTAAAAATTAAAAGGGGTACAAAAGTCCCCAGAGTAAAAACCACTGTAGCTCTCATAGAGTTCCAGAAATCCGGAGATTTAAGAAGATAAATATAATTATCAAGCCCGATAAAATCAGGCGGTTTTAACGATAACAGCTTTTTCTTGAATAGGCTTGTATAAAGGGCATTAAAAATCGGATAGAAGCTAAAAAGGGAAAAAAAGATGAGTGTCGGAGCAACGAATATCCACCCCCAGCGGGCTTTTTTTCGTTCAATGCTATAAGTTGGTATTCGTTTGCTCATTAACTACACTCCTTCTGTGATAACCACAGGGCTAAGCTAAATAATAACCCAGCCCTGTGGTTTCAATTAAAAAACTATTATCCTTCGTCGAGTACTTCCTGAACTTTTCTCTTTAATGTTTTCAATGCATCCTCTGGTGAAACGCCGGCTAACATTACTGATTCTATTGCTTCCCTGATATGTGCCTGAATTTTTGCACTATTTTCACCATAGTATACGATATGACCTTTTGCCATATCATCTGTAAACACACCAGAATAAGGCATAGACTTATAGGTCCCTGAACTCATAAGTTCAACTGTAGGCTGGACAATATTGACTTTGGTCAGATATTCTTCGGGATGACTGAGCATATAGGCAACAAATTTCCAGGCCATCTGCTGATTTTCTTTCGGTTTCTGGCCATTGACCATATAATAATGTCCATAGTAGGCAGCGGGAACATCTTTCACTGCGTTTTTAAATACCGGGAAAGGTACGACCATCCATTCCCCACTGTTATAGAAATCAGGGTTATCGCTTCTAATTCTTCCCTGTTGATAAAGGCCGGTAAGACACATGCCTATATCATTATTATCCATGTTGAAAAGCTTTCTGGCATTGGTATAAGTCGGTGAACCGAGATTTCTACCACTTGGACCCCATTCCTGCATGAATTTTAGGAATTTAAGCCAGGCTTCGTCGTTAACGATAGCTGTTTTCCCATCATCGCTGATCAATTTTCCACCCAGTTGTTCAACCATGGGAACCGTAGAAACAAGATGATAAGGATACCTGAAGTCAAAACCTCTTCTGTTAAGTATTTCTCCTTCACGAACGGCTATTTTTTCCGACACTTCTACCATTTCTTCCCAGGTCTTGGGATAATCTTTCTCCGGATCAAGTCCAACATCTTTAAATACTTTTTTATTAAGGTAAATACACCAGTTGGTTAATTCGAGAGGAAGACCGTAAAGCTGACCTTTATAGGTAGCCGGATCTAATACTCCCGAAATATAAGCATCATAAACTGCTTGAAGACTGGGATAACCGGCAGCTTCAAAGTCAACAGGAGCAAGACGCTCATTTACTATGTAAGCGTATTCATCTTCAATAGACATATTGAAAATATCCGGTCCCTGATTTGCCGCAAAGGCAGTAAGAATTAGTTCTATAATTGGGCCTGAACCACTGGTGACTCTCTTGATTGTAACTCCCGGATTAGCCTGCTCAAATTCTTCGATATATCTGTTTTCAATTTCTGTTCTATTGGGGTCTTCATGAGTCCAGAAAGTAATTTCCATGGCGGTAGCTGAATTAATTGTCATAGATAGAAGAAGTACAAAAATAAAAATAGTAAATAACTTTTTCATAGATACAAACCTCCTTAAAAAATTAATATAGTAACTTTCTTCTTATTTCTTATTAACTAAATTCTTCCTTCACCTCCTTCCCTTAACTTTGTCAGGGGAAACCCTTTGACAAAGTACAATGGCTTTACAAACTCAAACTTCCTATATATTAATATATTCAACATCACCTGACAAATTCCTGCTTAAATATTATAATTTTTTTAATTTTTTATAATCTCAAACCGGGAACCAATCTCGGGAAGCTTGGTTACCTCGATTCTTACCGGGAAAGCGTCCTTTAATGATTCCAAATGAGTAATGACTAATATTTTATCAAAATCATCTCTTATAGATTGGATAGCCTGCACCAGATTATCTATACCTTCTTCATCCTGAGTACCAAATCCCTCATCCATAACCAGAGTCCGTAATTTAGTCCCTGCCCTTCTGGTCAGTAACTTGGATAGGGCAATTCTTAAAGAAAAATCTATCCGAAAAGATTCTCCCCCGCTATACATTTCATAGTCTCGAGTTCCTAATTCATCATTTATCTTGATATCTAAAGTCTCTTTCATTCTTCCGCTCTTCAAATCTCGGAGAGACTCGATAGAAATCTGGGTACTATTATTAGTCAACTTAGCTAAAAGGTCATTAGCTTCTTCTTCTATTTCCGGTAAGACATTTTCAATAATCAACGCCTGAATTCCGTTTTTCCCAAAAGCCACAATCAGCTTCTCATAGATATTCTTCTCTTTCTTACTTTTTTCTAATTCTTTACCTATCTCTTTCTTCTCTTTTCCCAATTTAAGACACTGGTCGAATTTGCTCTGATAACCTCCCCTTTCTTCTAAAATTTTATCTTTAAGGGTTTGATCAGAATTTAATACTTGTTCCTCTTGAACTAATTTTTCTTTCAAGGAAGGAAATTCTTTTAATTCTATTCTTATTTTCTCTTTCTTCTTCTCCAAATCTTTTAAATTTAATTCTTTCTGTTGATAATTTTCTTGTAATTCGGACAGCCCGTCCCTCAAAGAATCAATCTTCTTCTCTGCCTCTTCCAATTTTGCTTTTTCCAGAGGAGCGTTGCTTAATTCTTCAATCTTGCGGTTTAACTGACGATGTCTTGTTTCATCATAACCAATTTTTTTTATCTGCCCTTCAATCTCTTTTAATCTTTTCTGTTCTTCCGGGGCGTAGTCCTTCTCCTGGATAATTTTTCCTAATTTTTTAATCTCCTCCTGCAAGTCAACCATCAGTTTTGCGGCTTGTTTAGATTCTTCCCGCTCAAGATATGCCTTGCTTAACTTCTGTTGCCAGATATTTTTATCTTTTAATTTTTGATTAGTCTCTCTCCATTTTTCAGCCAATTTATCTCTCTGTTTACTTGACTCCTCCGCATCTTTTTTTAATTTCTCTATCTTCTTAATATTTAAACCAATTTCTTTGTTTATATTATCCTCAATCTTCCTCTTTCTCTCTGCATTTAATTTTGCCTCACATAAAGGGCATTCTCCCTCCGGATTCTCCCTTAACAGATGTAGTTTTCCCTGATTATCATTATTGTCTTTTTCTAATCTTTCTATCTGCCCTTTAATACTGTTTATTTTTACATTAATCTCGTTGCCTTCTTTACGAATTTCTTCTCTCTGCTCTTCGAGTAACTTTATCTCTTCCATCTTTTTTTCTAATTCCAAAACCTTAGTCCTGTTTTTTATCTCCTGCTCAGCCTTCATCTTTAAATCTTTATACCTATCTTGCTTATTTCTAATTTCTACTTCTAAATCTGCCCGCCCACTTTCTATCTTTCTCCCGGTAAGAACTTTTTCTTCTTCTATCTTCCTGATTCTTTGAAGCTTTCGGCTAAATTCATTATTTTCAGCATTAAATTTCTGATAATTTTTAAAATCATTTAAAACTTTTTCTTTTTGAGAAATTATCTCCTCGCAATCGATAATTTCTTTCTTTCTTAATTCAATATGTCTTTGCCCTCGCACAATCTCTTGCCTCTGCTGCTCTATTCGGCATTCCAATTCGGCATATTGTTCACTTTTATGTTTTAAGATATTTATCTCCTCTTTTAGTTTGCCCACTTTTACTTCTTCCGTCTTTATCTTCCGGGAAATATCTTTGTAACTTTCCGACAATTCCTTTATCTTCTCTTTATAAAAATCAAGGTTGGCCGTTTCCTGATAGATATATTCCAATCTGCTTTCTTTAGTCATGATAATATTATTAATTTCCCTAAGATGGGACTTGGCCAGATTAGCCAGTTCATCATAACGGGAAAGACCTAAAATCTCAGATAAAATTTCTTTCCTTTCCCGGGCGCTCTTTCGGCTAAATTCATCTATTCGGCCCTGAAGTATAAAAGCGGAATTAATGAAGGTCTGATAATCTATCCTTAAAGTTTTGGTAATTTTTTCCTGGGTTTTTCGAATGGAAGGACAGGTGAGAGAAATATACTCATTATTTTCTTGATTGAAAACCTGAAATTCTAAACCGGAGCGGAAACTTTTTTTAACCAGAGAAAAAGTTCTTAGAATGCGGTATCTGTCCCCTTCCAGGTCAAATACAAATTCCACCTGCATATCTTTTTGACCTATCCGCAGAAGACTGTTATCAGCCTTTTTCTCCTGGCTGGCTTTTCTTCCTTCTCCCCATACTGCCCAGGTTAAAGCATCCAGAAGGGCAGATTTTCCCTGGCCATTATTCCCCGAAAGACAGGCAATATGAAATTGGGTAAAATCGAGAGGAGGTACATCTTCCCCGTAACTTAAAAAATTTTTCAGGGCTAATTTTACCGGTATCAATTTTTAATCCTTTCTTCTTTAAGCATTATCTTCTAACTCTTTTTCTAATTTTTGGGCGTAAGTTTTCAATTCCTCAGATAAAGGAACTAAATCAGGACTATTCTGGATATACTTATCCATAGCCTCCAACATCCCTAAATCTTCCGAAATCTCGGCTCTTCGAAGCCGCTCCACTGGTTTAGATTTTTTGGCAATAGCTGTTACTAAAAATGCCTTTTCTAAAGCAGAATTTATTCTTTTAAAATCCAGTGAATCTTCCCTCTCTGCAGGCATAGTATAAAATACCCTCACCACTGACTCGGATAAATCATATTTTTCAATTTCTCCTAATAAAGCATTGGTGGGATCTTGTTCCTCGCTAATTGCCACATCTATAGTAACAAACTTTCGGGCAGGAAGAGAAATAAACTCATAAGAAGTTTTGCCTTTTTCTATGCTCACCAAACAAACCCCTTTGTCATCCTTCTCCTCACCAAAATTTATTCTTTCGATACTTCCCGGATAAACTACCGGAGGATGATTATTAAGATTTAAATCCTGAAATTTATGGATATGGCCCAAAGCTACATAATCAAATTCTTTTTGAGCCAATACTTGAGTGGAAAATACCGGGTCTCTCCCTATTATTGCCGACCTCTCTGAGCCGGAATAAGTTGATTCTGCGGCAGCCAGGTGAGCAGCAAAAATCGCTGGAATCCCCGGCTTCATCATCCGGGCATATTTCTTAATCTTTTTACTCGCTCTTTTCTGAATCTCCTTAGTAATTTCCTCATCAGTAAAATCTTTGTATTCTTCTTTGGCAAGAAATAGATTCCTGGTGGGCCAGGGCAGACCGAAAATCTGAACCGCCCCTGCCTTAGTCTCAATATTAAATAACTCGGGCTCGGTTACCACTCTTATCCCGGAGACATTTAAAGTATCAAAAATATCTAAGGAGGTGGCTTTGCCAAAAGATACGGGGTTATCATGATTTCCATTTATCATTACTACCGGAATTTCTGCTTCACTTAGTCTGTAAATCTGCCGGGCGAATTCACGTTGATGGGTAGGGTTGGGATTGCTATTTTTATAGGCATCGCCGGTAAATATTACCAAATCCACCTTTTCTTCCAGAGCAATATCAATGGCAAAACTAAAGCATTTTATAAAATCCTTTAATCGGGTATGCAGACCGGTGGAAGAGTCTATCCGTCCATAATTTTCCATCCCTAAATGAATATCAGCTATGTGAAGAAATTTCATCCGGTTTTTACCTTTCCTATTTTCTTCAGGTTAAATCATTATACCTATCTAATCTTCTAAATTTAGAGGAATAATTTCTATAATTATAACATAAAAATTTAATATTTCTTGGCTGCGCTTTCGCCGGCCAAATATCCAGTACTCCAGCATTCCTGCAGATTATATCCTCCCGATGGGCCGTCAAGGTCTAAAATCTCCCCGGCAAAATAAAGGTTTTCGATCTTTTTAGAGCCCATAGTATTAGGATTCACTTCATTAAGGGCAACTCCCCCGCTGGTCACTACCGACCACTTAAATCCTAACAGTCCGGTGGGGGTCAATTCTAATTCTTTTAGCAGGTGAACCAATTTATTTCTTTCTTCCCGGCTGATGTAATCCACCTTTTTCTCAGGCTCTATACCGGAAAGTTTGATAATTACCGGTATCATCGATAAAGGCAATAATCCTTTTAGTGAATTCTTAAACATTCTCCCTTTAAATTTCTCAAAATCCCTCCGGATGCGTTTATCCAATTTTTTAAAATCCAGAGCCGGTTTTAAATCTAAGATCAATTTTACCGGACCCCTCTTCAGTAACGCCCCGATATTTTTACTCATATCCATAATGATAGGGCCACTTACTCCAAAGTGGGTAAAAAGCATCTCGCCAAAACGTTCATCTTTCTTCTTATTATTTTGGAATAATTGGAGTGAAACATTTTTAAGAGATAAACCCTGTAGTTCTTTCACTAAATCTTCAGAGGTCTTTACCGGGTTGAGGGCAGGGACAGGTTTGATTATAGTATACCCCAATTGCTCAGCCCATCGATAGCCATCGCCAATAGAACCGGTCTGAGGATAAGATTTTCCTCCTGCACAGATAATATATTTACCGGCACTTATCTTATGGTCTTGAAGTAGAACCTGAGATATTTTTCCCTTCTCCTGCTTAAATCCGGTTACCTCGGAATTAAGCAAAATATTGACTTTTCCCTCCGCTAAATATTTTATAAGCACATTCAATATGTCCTGGGCATTACCCTTCTCCGGAAAAATTCTATCCCCCTGTTCTACCCTACCTTTTACTCCTCGGGATTCAAAAAAATCAATCACCTCACGCGCTCCAAATAACAACAAAGCACCATAGAGAAAACGACCATTCCTGCCAAATTTTTCAGCAAATTTTCTTATATCAAACTCACTATGGGTAAAATTACAGCGCCCCTTGCCGGTAATCAGTAATTTTTTTCCCAGAGCCTCGTTCTTTTCGATTAAAACGACTTTTGCTCCCAATTCTGCTGCCCGACCAGCTGCCATCATCCCGGCGGGCCCTCCGCCTATCACCGCAATATCAAAAAACCATACCAGAGGACGGTCCTTTGGCAGGTTTTTTTCTTTCTGTTTATCAGGATAAAATCTGTCCATTTTCACCAAACCTAAAATAATAGTGTCAATAATAGTGTCAAGGGGACGGTTCTTTTGACACGATTTTAAATGAAAATAAATATTTAATTCATATTATATTATATAATACTATTTAAAAAATAATTTAATTTTAATTCACGGCAAATATTTAATATTTCGTGTATAATATATTCATTAATTTACCAATTGAATTAGTCGTTAGCAGTAATACAAGTTTTTAGTTCTTGGTTTTTAGTTTTTATAAACTCGAAACTATTAACCCATTACTCATTGCTGTATTTCTTATACTCTACACGCTCTACAGTAATAATATTCTGGATTCTGGATTCTGACTTCTGGCTCCTGAATCCTATTTTCTTAACTAACTAACCAGGTAACCAATTAACTAATTAACGAATCAAAGACAAACAGGAGAAAATATTTATGATTTCCCTTGAAAATATCAGCATCGGCTTCTCGGAGAACGTTCTCTTTGATAATTTAAACTGGAGAATCCCCAGAGGCAGCCACATCGGTCTGGTGGGCAATAATGGTACCGGAAAGACCACCCTATTTCGCACTATCGTAGGATTTGTTCAACCCGATAAAGGTAATATTACTTTACCACGAAATCAGCGAATTGGCTACCTGCCCCAGGATTTAATCGAACTTAAAGGCAACATCGACCTCGTCTCCTATTTAAAGGAAGAATCAGGCATTGCTAAATTAGAGCATTCTCTGAAATTGTGTGAAGAACATCTAACTTCCCTCTCTGCTGAAGCGTGCAAATATCAATCAGCTCTTAAAAAATACGAAAAAATAACCAACCTCTTTGAGCACCGAGGAGGTTATACTTTTTCTGTCCAAGCTCATAAAGTGCTTAAGGGTTTGGGCTTCCGGGAAAAAGATTTTACCCGGCAATGTACTGAATTCTCCGGAGGATGGAAGATGCGCATAATCCTGGCTTCTATACTGCTTTCTTCACCGGATATAGTTTTACTTGATGAACCTACCAACCATCTGGATACAGAAAGCTTGGAGTGGCTGGAAGGCTGGCTTCTAAATTTTTCTGGAACCATAATAGTCATCTCTCATGACCGATACTTTATGGACAAACTTATGACCCAAATTGCAGAATTAGCTCATCAGAAATTGACCATCTACCAGGGAAATTTTTCCTACTATCTAAAAGAAAAAGGGAAACGACACAAACTATTACAAAAAGAAGCTAAAAATCAACAGGAAAAGATAACTAAAACCGAAGCCTTCATCGAAAGGTTTCGTTATAAAAACACTAAAGCGGCACAGGTGCAAAGCAGAATAAAGATGCTGGAAAAAATGCAAATAGTAAAAATTGATAAAGCACCAAAAAAAGCAGCCATCTATTTTCCCAAATGTCCCCGCAGCGGGGATAAAGTAGTGAGCGTAGAAAACTTGGCTAAAGAATATGAGGAAATTCTTGTATTCAGCGGCCTAAATTTTACTTTACACCGTGGTGAAAAGATTGCCCTGGTGGGAGTAAATGGAGCAGGCAAATCTACCCTTTCCCGATTAATCAGCAAAAGAGAAAGACCGACTGCCGGAAAAGTACATTTAGGACATAAAGTAAATCTGGCTTTCTTCTCTCAGGAAAGCTCTCAAAATTTAAACTATAATAATTCTGTCTGGGAGGAAATATCTGCCGAATCAAGTTCTATGACTTCCGGAGAAAGGAGAAATTTGTTAGGGGCCTTCCTCTTCTCCGGTGATGCTATTTATAAACCGATTAGTATTCTCTCCGGAGGAGAAAAATCCCGCCTGGCTTTGGCAAAGATTCTGATGCAGGAATCTAATTTTTTAATACTCGATGAACCGACCAATCATCTGGATATAATCACTAAAGAATTATTTCAGCAAGCTTTATTAAAATACAGTGGGACTATCTTGATTGTATCTCATGACCGTTTCTTTTTAGATAATCTAATTACCCGGGTAATTGAGATTCGGGATGGGTGGATTTATGATTATCCCGGGAACTATTCCTATTTTATAGAAAAGCGGGCTCAATTGTTGGCAGAAATCAATGATGGTAACTTATCTACTAAAACTAAAAGAGTAGAGCAATCGAAGCTAAAAGTAAAAACTTTAAATAAATTAAAAAAACAAAAAGAAGCAGAAGAACGGAATCGTATCTACCGACAAAATAAAGATATTCTGGATAGATTAAAATCGGTTGAAGAAGAAATAAAACTCTTAGAAAAAAATAAAGCTGATATAGAAAGTCAGCTATGCGAGACTGTAATATTAAAGGATTCGAAAAAAGTCCAGAACCTGATGATTGATTTAAAGAAATATAACCATAAACTTGCTTCCCTAACCAAAATCCGTGAAGAACTAAATTTTAAAATTGGAAAAATTTAACAATATCTTTTAAGTACCAGTTCTTTGATAAATTTCCTATAGAGGTTCGATTCATCAAACCCGTTTATCCCCGTAGGACAGGCGTCTCGCCTACCTGAAATAGTAACATCGCGTTGTTTTATAAGATATTAAGAAAATATATAACAGGGAAGGTTTATAATATAGAGAAAAAATAGGGTCTGTTGTCACTATTTTATTAAAAAATAAATGATATATTATTTTTTACTTCTTCTAAAATCTATCTTTTTAAATATTTTTCCACATTTAGTCTCTTCCACAATAATACCGGGTGCTCCTCTATCCGGGGAATTAAGTCAGGGTATTCATAAAATAATAATTCTGGTTTATACTCAGCATAATCTAAATATCTATCCAGAAATTCCTTTTCTGAAGATGTAAATTTTAATATGTCTATAACAAAAGGAACAATCTTATCAAATAAATCCTTCTTATTAATCCTTTTATCTTGAGGAAGGAGAGGATAAAGAGATTCCTCTATATCCTTATCAGAAACTTTATACAATTTATCAACTTTTATTTTTCTAAAATCTTCCCTTTGAGAAGCACCTAAAAGAATTACTGCTTTGCGAAAGAGACGCCTATCGTAATTTCCTGTATAATCCACAATATTTGCTATATCATAAATATCCCTTGGTGCTACTCTATCCAAAGCAGCAACCGTCTTTCCGGCAAATAATTCTTCTTTAGAAACAACGAATATCTCAAATCTCTTAGTATTAGAGAAAGTTTCGAAATTTACCCTCCGAGATAAACCGATAGGCACCCGGTAGAGATAATTAATATCAAGCTCCAAATTCTTATTGTTACCCCACAAATTCTTATAGGCCAGTCTCCATTTTCCGCCAGCGTGTTCTTCTCCCGGTTCTCTTAATATTTTATATCCTTTATCATCTATTATTTTGGTTATAGCCTCATCTATTTTAGGACGTTCTTCCTGCATAACCTTAACCCTGGCGCTTCCAATGTAATTAAAATCAATATCCACAGATAATCTTGGCCTATCAAAATAACAAAAATTTAAAGCTGTTCCACCTTTCAGGAGCAATCTTTTAGTCAAATAAGGATGTCTAAAAATATCCTTTAATAATTCCTCCAAACGGATCACTTTTTCAATTAAATCTTCACTAAATCCAGTAGAATTATTTATTTCCTTTATCTTATACTCAGAGATACTCAGAACTCTTCCCACCCTCTCTTAATAACAATTTCTGGCACGATTAGATTCCATTCTTTGATAAGCTTACCCTTCTTGCGTTTGGAATCAAAGTAGATTACAGAAGCAGGCCTCTTTTCTTTCAGTTTCTTTAACAGCTTTTCCTCTACATAGAATTGTTCTTTATGTTGTTGTAAGAAAAATCCTACCTTGGCATAAAGTACCCTTTTATTAAATAGGTCCAAATATTTTAAGATTTCTTTAAAATTAAGATAAGGATATTTTTCTATACAACGGTATACTTCTTCAATGCCCCCTTCATACTCAGGTCTATCTAAACAATCTACAAAAGTCCTTTCTCTATTAGTAAATTTTATAGAGAGCTGATGATAATACTTTTCTTCTACGCCAAACATCTCCATTCTTTTTTCTTTAAGTTTTTCAGGTATTTTTACACAGATAAATTCATCTTCTCTAAAGTAAAATTTTCTCTTCCTATCAGGGGAATAATAAAAAAACCTGTGGAATAAACTATGTCCGTAACCCATAACTTCTAAAGCAGAATGAAAGGCTAAAACCGCATCTTTGCTAAGGCGAGAGGCTATAAGAATATTGTTAGGATAAAATTTATCCGGCTGGCTACCCTCAGGAATAACATAGTAAATCCCCTGTCTTACAGAGCGGATTCTATTTTTATTTAAATAATATTTGAGGTTATTATAAATAGACTTTATATTTTTACTATTAACTGCAGATCGAAGTTCTTCTATAGTAAAAACTGGATGGGTATTGAAAAAATTATTATATTCCATCTCCTGCTCCTTGCAAAGATGTGTAATAACCAGTAATTTTATTACCTATTATAGCACAAATCTGCAACTAAATAATATTTTACTTGCAAAAATGTGTAGTTAAGGTGTAATTTATTACCTACATCGGCACTTTCTCGCAAGTCCTATTATCTTACAAAACAAGCAAACTCCCTCTTTTTACAGTAGGGGCGTATTGCTATACGCCCCTACTAGCAGTATAAGGTCGGATTTATCCGACCCGTCTGAAGATAGGGTAGATAATCTACTTCCCTTAAAAAGCAAAATTTACCTAAAAATGCACTTCTGAAAGCCTTATATCATAAGGGTTTTGAGAGAAAAACGCCTAGGACGTTCATAGGCGCGTTTTTTGTGGTCAACCTATACTTTTACCCTCGAAAATCGGCATTATTTGACCATATTTTCGGATGTTCAAAAACTGAAGATGGCTATTTATAAGGGTTTCAGAATTTCGGGGAGGCAAAAATACCCCAAAATTAGGGTAGTAAATCGCCCATTTTTTAAATTTTTACGTGCGTTACAGAGCGTTTTAAGAGCATCTTAGCGGAGACACAATGTTCTGTGTCTTTTAGGGTCTGAAAGCATTGTAAACAAAGGGTTATATGTTATTGCGAAGAGCGAAGTAAGCCTGCCCCAGCGAAAGCAGAGGCGGCAATCTCATTACTCTTTTTTCCTTTATATAAATAAAGTGTTATCTGTTATTTCTAGTATCTTGTGAGGTTGTGAAGCCTGTATCTATTTACTTCCAAAGAATCGTTCCCTTTACACCCTATGAACTTGATTAGTGTAAACTTTAGTGGGTAGTTAGATAAAAAGAAGAATACTTTTTTGTATTTTTTCTTCTCTTTCTTTACTCGATACTCGATGCTATATACTCGATACTTTCTTTATAATAATTCACTTTATCAATATTTCATGTTATAATACTTAAGGCAAAAAGATTAACAATATAAAACTTTTATCCGCATGGAGAATAATAATTTTATGGCAAATGGCAATTATTGGCTAAAAATTGCTAACTATGATTTAAAAACAGCTGAGGCAATGTTAAAATCAAAGAGATACCTATACGTAGGATTCATGTGTAATCAATCTATAGAAAAAATACTCAAGGGTATTTACTCTGATAAATTTAATCAATTACCTCCAAGGATTCATAATTTAGCCAGATTACTAAAATTAGTGGAGTTAGGAAATGATATACCTAAAGATCTACTTGAAATTTTAAATGAATTAAACCCTTTAAATATTGCTGCTAGATATCCTGACCAACAATTAGACATAATTAAAGAATTAGATTTTGATTATTCCACCAAACTACTTGAAAATACAAGGAGATTATTTAAATGGTTAAAAACAAAGCGGTAATAATAAATAAAATTAAAAAATATATTAATGCCTTAGAAAAAA